>Ga0207866_1000803_pt1 | contig 38679 bp, 31 predicted proteins | sample HigsolmetaAR203D_FD_184835 | JGI IMG/M metagenome (GOLD analysis project Ga0207866, IMG submission 184835) | Ionic liquid and high solid enriched microbial communities from the Joint BioEnergy Institute, USA - AR20-3-D (SPAdes) (version 2) ...
TGGCGACCTGGCTATGGAGGTCGGGTCAGCCTTTCAATAGCAACAGTTGGTATGGTTCCATTTTCAGTCGCTTGAATGGCAAACTCCCATTGCGATTGCTCGCAAATGGGAGTTTGTCTTCAGTCTGAAGCCCCCGTTCCTTGAACGGGGGCCTGTTGTTTGTTCAGGATGGAACAAGGCTGCATTTTCGTGTACAATAGGATCAAACACATTTCAACGGATCAAAGGGGCTCGGGATCGATGGGACAGTTCCAATCCGTGGTGAGCAGGCAGCGCGAGTTTTTTGAAACGGGAAAAACGAAAGCGCTGTCATTCCGTCTGAACAAGCTGAAGCAGTTGTACGACGCGATCCGGCGGTTTGAGCCGGACATCATGGCATCCTTGCGCGCCGATCTGAACAAATCCGCCTTTGAAGCGTATGCCACCGAAATCGGCTACGTGCTGTCCGAGCTTCGCTCCACGATCAAGCGGCTGCCGCGCTGGGCGAAACCCGAACGGGTGCGCTCCGGCTTCGCCCAATTCGGTTCCCGGAGCCGCATTTACCGGGAGCCGTACGGTGTCGTCCTGGTCATGGCGCCCTGGAACTACCCGTTCCAGTTGGCCGCGGCTCCCCTGCTCGGGGCGGTGGCGGCGGGCAACTGCGCCATCGTCAAGCCTTCCGAGCTGACTCCCTCGGTCAGCGAGGTGTTCTCCCGCCTCATCGCCGAAACCTTTGAGCCGGAGCATGTGACCGTCGTGCAGGGGGATGCGTTAACGAGCGCCGAACTTCTGGAGGAGCGCTTTGACCACATCTTTTTCACCGGCAGCTCCCGGGTCGGCTCCCTTGTCATGCAGGCGGCCGCCCGTCATCTGACCCCGGTGACGCTGGAACTCGGCGGGAAAAGTCCCTGCATCGTCACCCCATCCGCCCGCCTGGATCTGGCCGCCCGGAGAATCGTCTGGGGCAAATTCACCAATGCCGGTCAGACGTGCATCGCGCCCGATTACATCTATGCCCACGCCAGCGTCGCGGATGCGCTCATCCGGCTGCTGCAGGAGGAAATCGAAAGGCAGTTCGGTCCCGATCCGCTGGCCAATCCGGAGCTCACCCGCATCATCAGCCGGAACCACTGGCAAAGGCTCATGTCGCTGATCGATCCGGCCAAAACCGTGTACGGAGGCCGCGGCGACGAGGAGAGGCTGCGCATCGCCCCCACCCTCCTCCATCCGGTCAGCCGGGAGGATCCGGTCATGCGGGAGGAAATTTTCGGTCCGATCCTTCCGATCCTGACCTACGAATCGCTGGACGAGGTCATTGCCGCGATCCGCGCCGGCGACAAGCCGCTGGCTCTCTACGTGTTCAGCGAGCGGAAACGGGAACAGCGGCTCATCATCGAACAGCTTTCCTTTGGCGGAGGCTGCATCAACGACACCGTCTTCCATTACGCCCACCCGGGACTGCCCTTTGGCGGCGTCGGAAAAAGCGGCATGGGCGCGTACCACGGAAGGCATACCTTTGAAACCTTCTCCCATCGCAAAGGGGTGCTTGAACAGACGACCCGGTTCGATGTGCCCGTGCGCTATCACCGGTACAAGCACGCCATGGCGATCATCCGCAAATTGTTGAGATAGGAGTTGAACAGGATGACGAGAAACATTTTGCCCTGGCTCATTGCCGCCGCCGGATTGCTCTACATTTTTGTCATTCCCGACGATCCCCAACCGGTCAAAATGCTCTTCAAGCTCATTCCGATGTGGCTGATCATCGCGTACGCCTTTGTGATCATGCCGAAGGCCCGCAGGCTGCATCATTGGCTGCTGGCCGCGGGCCTCATCTTCTGCATGTTCGGCGATTATTTGCTGCAGTGGTTTGTCGTCGGCCTGGCGTCCTTCCTCGTCGGCCATCTGTTCTACACGGCGGGATTTTTGGCCCGATGGCGCTATTCCACGGTGCGCGCCCTCGTCGCCCTGCCCCTGGCCGCCTTCGGCATCTGGGCGGGAACGAGAATCGTTGGCGCCATCCGCGCCGATGGCGACACATCCCTGGTCATCCCCGTGATCGCGTACATCGTCGTCATCCTGCTCATGACCTGGAGCGCCTTCATGTCCGGCAGCGCCTGGGCGATGGTCGGCAGCGTGCTGTTCACCGCAAGCGACACGATCCTGGCGTTCAACCGGTTTGTGGAAAGCATTCCGAACGCCGGCGTCTGGATCATGCTCACGTACTACACCGCCCAGTTTTGCATCGCCCGCTCGGCAGCGGGGGACGACAGGGAAGGCGGCTTTCATCTTCCCCGCCACAGTTCGGTGACGAGAGGCTGACCTCACTCCAGCACGGAGGTGCAGTATTTGCACCGCTTCGCCTGCGCCGGAATGTCCGACAGGCAATCGGGGCACTCTTTTGTTTCCGGCTTGACCGGCTCCTCTTCCGCGGCCTTGTCCATCCTGCTTCTGAGCCGGTTGATCTGCCGGACGACGAGGAAAATCGCGAAGGCGACGATCAGAAAATGAATGACGTTGTTGATGAACAGCCCGTAATTCAGGGTCGGCGCTCCCGCCTCCTGTGCGGCTGACAGGCTGTCGTACCTGACGCCGTCCAGGCTGATGAACAGGTTGCTGAAGTCGACCCCGCTCAGCAAAAGGCCGATCGGAGGCATGATCACATCATTGACCAGCGACTGGACAATGGCCGTGAACGCCGCGCCGATGACGATGCCCACCGCCAGATCGATCACGTTGCCGCGCATGGCAAACGTTCGGAATTCTCTCCACATGATTCCATCTCCTCCTTCCTTTCCCCATTATCGCCTGTCCGCGCCCCGTTTGTACACCAATTTTGCCGCGCAAACTGCAATTTTTTAGACAAATTTCTCTGTTAAATCCGGAAACTTGTTATTGTAAACTAGATAGGAGAAGCGATCGGACCGCTTCCGCGACAAGGAGGGAAATTCCTGTGAAAGAGCTGGATGAAATCATTTCCCTGCTGAAAAACAACAACATCTCGGATTTTCAGTCCGCCATACATAAAATCAGCAGCGCGTTTTCGGAATTGAGAAATATCAAATATGCTCTCGACCAGTCCGCCATTGTGGCGATCACCGACGACAAGGGCGTCATCACCTACGCGAACGACAAGTTTTGCGAAATATCCAGGTACAGCCGGGAAGAACTGATCGGACGCACGCACCGCATCATCAATTCGGGCTATCACGACAAGGAATATTTCCGGGACATGTGGCAGACGATCCGCTCCGGCAAGGTGTGGGAGGGGGAAATCCGGAACCGGGCGAAGGACGGCAGGTTTTACTGGGTGAAAACGACGATTGTTCCCTTCTCCGACGAACACGGAGTCCCGAAACAGTACATCGCCATCCGCACCGAAATCACCCGGCAGAAAACGATCGAGGAGCAGGTGCGCCGCATGGCGCTGTTCGACGAGCTGACCGGTCTGGCCAACCGGAGATTGCTGCAGGAAACCCTGGAGGATCTGATCGAACGCAGGAAAACCCCGAAAATCGCGGTCATTTTTCTCGATCTGAACCGGTTTTCCATGATCAACGACACGTTGGGCCACGCCGCCGGCGACGAAATTCTGAAGGAAACCGGCAAAAGGCTGAAGCAGTGGGAAGAACAGTCCCATGCGCTGCTTGCGGCCCGCTTTGGCGGCGACGAGTTCGTTCTGGTGTGCACGGGGGAAAACATGCAGCAGCTGAGGGACGAGCTGAGAAACATCCGGGCGCTCATCGCGGAACCGTACTATCTCGGACAGGAAGAATACCGGCTGTCATCCAGCATGGGGGTCGCCCTGTATCCGCAGGACGGCGCCACCTCCGGGGAGCTGATCCGCCATGCCGATATGGCCATGTACCGGGCGAAATCGATGGAAGCGGGATTTCTGTTCTACTATGAGGAATACAACAACCGGATTTCGCGGGAAATGCTTCTGGAGCGTCTGCTGCACAAAGCCGTCGAGGAGGAGAGATTCGACATTCATTACCAGCCCAAGGTCGATCTCCGCACCGGAAGGATGAGCGGAACGGAGGCTCTCATCCGATGGAACCACCCGGGACTCGGGACGATCTCCCCTTCCGAGTTCATCCCCGTGGCGGAAAGGTCGCGCCTGATCATCCCGCTGGGCAGCTGGATGCTGCGCAAGGCGATGGAGCAAAACATGAAATGGGTCAGCGAGTTCCACCAGTCCCTGATCGTCGCGGTGAACGTATCCCCTGTCCAGATCAATCAGAGGAATTTCGTGAACGTTGTCAGGCAGATCCTGCAGGAAACGGGAATGCCGCCGGAACTGCTGGAACTGGAAATTACGGAAAGCGTCGCGATGGAAAACGAGCGGGATGTGCTGGAGAAGCTGCGGGCGCTGAAACAGATGGGCATCAAGATTTCGCTGGACGACTTCGGCACCGGCTACTCGTCCCTGAAGTATTTGCGCGCCTATGAAATGGACACTTTGAAAATCGACAAAACGTTCATCCATGATTATGAGCCGGATCAGTCGGACTCGAGCCTCATCCCCGGCATGATCGCCATCGGCCACGCCCTGGGCATGCGCATTGTGGCGGAAGGCGTGGAGACGCGCGAACAGCTGGAGTTTTTGAGGGAGAATGGCTGCGACACCGTTCAGGGATATGTGTTCAGCCGCCCCCTGCCGCCGTCCGAAGTGGAGCTGTTGTTTGACAAAAAGCTGCACATCGCCTCCTGAACCGAAAAACCGCACCCTGGCGGTGGCCGGATATCGGCGCCGGCCACCGGGGTGCGGTTTGTTTTGGCGATGGTCTGTGGGCTTCCGTGCGGGTCAAGCGGCGCGGACCGGCAATCAGGCGACGCCCGCCGGAAGCTTTTTGATCTTCAGGTCGAAGCGGTCCGCGTTCATCACCTTCACCCAGGCGTTGATGAAGTCCTTCACGAACTTTTCCCCGTTGTCGTCCTGGGCGTACACTTCGCAAAGGGCCCGCAGAATGGAATTGGAACCGAACACGAGGTCGACGCGGGTGGCGGTCCACTTCACGTCCTTCGTCTTCCGGTCGCGGATTTCGTACAAATTATCCCCGACCGGCACCCATTCGTAGTTCATGTCCACCAGATGGACGAAGAAGTCGTTGGTGAGCACTCCGACGCGGTCGGTGAAGACGCCATGCTTCGTCCCGCCGTAGTTGGCGCCCAGCACCCGCATGCCGCCGATGAGCACCGTCATTTCCGGAGCCGTCAGGTCCAGAAGATGCGCCTTGTCAATGAGCAGCTCTTCGGGATTGGCGGTGACTCCCTCCTTCACATAGTTGCGGAACCCGTCGGCCAGCGGCTCAAGCACGGCAAAGCTGTTGACGTCGGTCTGCTCCTGGGAGGCATCTCCGCGTCCGGGAGCAAACGGCACCGTCACATCGAAGCCGGCATCCCTCGCCGCCTTTTCCACCGCGGCGGTTCCGCCGAGCACGACCAGATCGGCCAGGCTCACCTTTTTGTCCAGTTCTTCCCGGATTCCCTCAAGGATCGCCAGCACTTTCTTCAGCTGCGCCGGCTGGTTCACTTCCCAGTCGATCTGCGGCTTGAGCCGGATTCTTCCGCCGTTGGCTCCTCCGCGCTTGTCCGAGCAGCGGAAGGTGCTGGCGGCGGACCAGGCGGTGTACACAAGCTCGCTCACGGTCAGTCCGGAATCGAGAATCCGCTGTTTCAGATCCGCAATTTCCGCGTCCGTCAGCGTGTAGTCCACGGACGGAATCGGATCCTGCCAGATGAAGTCTTCCTCCGGCACCTCCGGACCGAGGTAGCGGGATTTGGGGCCCATATCGCGGTGCGTCAGTTTGAACCAGGCGCGCGCGAAGGCGTCGGCAAATTCGTCCGGATGTTCCAGGAACCTGCGGGCGATCTTTTCGTATTCCGGATCGTAGCGGAGCGCCAGGTCCGTGGTCAGCATGATCGTCGGCACCTTGCGGTTCGGATCCTCCGGATCGGGGGCGAGATCCTTCTCATCCGGATTGACCGCCTGCCAGATGAAGGCGCCGGCCGGGCTCTTCGTCAGCCACCATTGATATTTGAACAGGAGCTCCAGATAGCTCATGCTCCATTGGGTCGGCGTCGGCGTCCAGGCGCCCTCCAGTCCGCTGGTGATGGCGTCGCGGCCTTTGCCGCTTCCGTACTTGCTGATCCAGCCCAGTCCCTGGGCTTCAATCGGAGCGGCTTCCGGTTCCGGACCGACCAGCGAAGCATCACCCGCGCCGTGCGTCTTTCCGAAGGTGTGCCCGCCGGCTATGAGGGCGACGGTTTCCTCGTCGGTCATGCCCATGCGCGTGAACGTCTCGCGAATGTCCCTGGCTGCCGCAATCGGATCGGGATTTCCGTTGGGGCCCTCCGGATTGACATAAATGAGACCCATCTGCACCGCGGCCAGCGGATTTTCCAGCTGGCGGTCGCCGGAATAGCGGTTGTCGCCAAGCCATTCCGCCTCGGAACCCCAGTAGATATCCTCTTCCGGATGCCACACGTCCTCGCGGCCTCCGCCGAAGCCGATCGTCTTGCCGCCCATCGATTCGATCGCGACGTTGCCGGCCAGGATGAACAGGTCCGCCCAGGAAATCCGGTTGCCGTATTTTTTCTTGATCGGCCACAGGAGCCTGCGGGCTTTGTCCAGGTTCGCGTTGTCCGGCCAGCTGTTGAGCGGGGCGAACCGCTGCGTGCCGGTTCCGCCGCCTCCCCGGCCGTCGCCGATCCGGTACGTTCCGGCGGAGTGCCAGGCCATCCGGATCATGAGCGGCCCGTAATGTCCGTAGTCGGCGGGCCACCAGTCCTGGCTTTCGGTCATCAGCTTCCTGAGGTCTTCCTTGAGCGCCCAGTAGTCCAGCTTCTGGAATTCCTCCGTGTAGTCGAAGTCCTCATCCATCGGATTGGACTTCCGGTCATGCTGGCGCAGGATGCTCAGGTTGAGCTGATTGGGCCACCAGGAGGAGTTGGTTCTGGCCTGGTTGTTGGTGATGCTCCCGTGTGCGAAGGGACATTTCATTTGTACCGCGTCTGTCATAATTGTGCACCTCTCCCATCTTTATATTAATTTTTATTTTATACTTATTATAATTAACTCTTTTATATTACACTTCGGAGAAAATTGCAAGCGGAAATTTCGGGCCTCATGACGCAGTTTTTGTTGGACTAGTTGGAGTTTTCCGAAAATTTTGCGGAGATTTGTCGTGAAGATTTGGTGTGAGCGTTTGCAAACGGGAGAGGAACGCCCGGGAGCTGGCCGCTTCCCCGGGTTTTGTTCCATGGGAACAGGAATTGTGCGGCGATTACTTTCTTCTGCGCCGGGAAACGAACCTGCACCTGCCCGCTTCGCAGTCCTCTTCCATCTGGAACCAGACATTCGGGTCGAAGTGGATCAGCGGCACGATGACTTTCCCGTACACAGCGTAGTCCAGATATTTGGGGCCTTTTTGGCCTTGGCCATTCATCACCCTTTACCTCCAGTAATGGTTTCTCCCAGTTTTTATCTTTATATCGATCCGATCCCTATCATAACATAAAATTGACAGAATAGGAATTGGTCAGGACAATGACCCGACCGCCTGTCCAGATCCGGTAATATTCTTCCCATCTTTTCATGACGATTTTCAAAACCTCGCGTGTTGTTGTAATCACCATCAACGTGCGCCCATCCCGGCCGGCGTCCAGCGTTTGGAAATGATCGATCTCAAGCCCCGCGCGGTTGATGAATTGGCGCAGGACATGCTCATAGTCCTGATTTTCCGCCTCGGTGCCCATCCGTTCCAGCTACTCGGATCCGATATAATCGTCCAGACGTTGAAGCGAGTCGATCAGGAGATCGAGGTTGATTATATCATTGTCCGGAATCAAAAAATAAGTCCGGAACAGGTGGTCTACGTTCCGGAAAAATACATTTCGGGAGTTATAGAAACTCGTTCATCCCGTTTGATCCTTCAGCGTGCCCGAACGGTAAAGCACCGTCAGCAGCCGGTAAAAATCATAGCTGCCGCCTTCGGGGGTGTCGACGATGCCCGCCTGCACCGCCGCATCCACCGCCGCCCGCGCCCATTCCGGCACGCCCATCGACCGGAGCGACTCCAGCCGCTTCACCCTGGTCTCCAGCTCCTCGTTCCGCCTGCGCAGGCCGTTGATTTCATCCTTCAGTTCCTGCAGCACCCGCTCCACCTCCCGGTCATATTGTTTCAGATCATGGATCTCGATCAACTGCTTCAATTTCCGGGCATACGCCGGATCCGTCGCGTATCCGCACTCGAGCAGCATGTCCGCCTGCTCTTCAGGAATCTGCGCCGTCCGCACCCGCTCGTAGCGGGGCAGCTGAAACAGCAGATCCTGATCCTTGTAAAAATGGTACACCGACGGATACGCCCGGAAGTTTGCAGCCGTATCCACCCGCACTCCATTGACCACTTCCCACGTCCCCTTCCGGACGCTGCTGCCATCCCACCATTCATTGGGCTGCCCGCTGCCGACCTTGATCCCTCCCAGGTTGTTCCACGCCGGGATCGTCCCCCCCGTCTCCAGAAGATTCTGGGCCAGCCGGACCGAAGGAAACAGGGGCGAACCTTCCAGCCGGAGCCGCACGGCATACGGAGCCAGGAAGGAAAGAAACTCGCTCAATTTCATTTGTCCCTCTCCCTTGTCTGTTTGACGAGCTGATGGCCGTAGACCGAAAACGCGCCGCAGAGCACGCCCTGGATGACGGAATGGGGGCCGAACCCGCACAGCCAGATGACGAGGAGCACGGCAAAAATCGTCACAAGATAAACGATCGTCCGGTTTGGAACGCGCGGTGTCTGCTTGAGCACATACCCGATGCACCAGCATGCGGCCACCACCGCCATCAGTTTCGGGTCGATCTGTTCCATGAGGACTCCCCATTCCATGCGCATCACCTCAAGACATGATATGAGTCAAGCCCTCCTTCTGCCAGTGCTTTCGTCGCTATTGACAATTAGTTAGTCTTCAAACTAAAATGAGATTGCTTGCCCGAACTCGGACAGGTTTGTGCCGATTCGGATGTATCGGAAACATATGGAAATGGAGAAATCGTCGTGGAGCAACCATATTTGAAGCGGACCGGACTGATCGCCCTGATCACCTTGCTGAACATGACGGCGCCCTTTTCCACGGACGTGTACTTACCTTCCCTGCCCACCCTGTCGGAACATTTCGGGACAACCGCAGGCATGGTGAATCTGACTCTGGCCGGATTTTTCTTCTTTTTCGCCGCCGGCATGCTGCTGTTTGGACCGCTGAGCGACAAATACGGCCGAAAGCCGGTGCTCCTCGCCGGTCTGCTTGTCTATCTTGCCTGCAGCGCTTTTTGCGCCATGTCCGCCACCATCTGGCAGCTGATCGCGTTCCGCATCCTTCAGGCTCTGGGCGCCGGCTGCATGGTGTCCGTCTCGATGGCACTGGTCAAGGACTGCTTCCAGGGCAGAACGCGGGGCACGATCCTGGCCATCATCCAGACGATGTCGGTGCTTGCCCCCATGCTCGCTCCTGTCATCGGCGCCTGGATCCTGCAGTTCACGTCCTGGCGGGGAACGTTCTGGGCGCTGTGCGTCATTTCATCCATCTGCCTTATCGTTGCCCTGTTCCTGCAGGAGACGCTGAAACCGGAGAGCCGGTACCGGGGAAATGTGTTCGGCAGCCTCGGCCGCCTCATTGTCGTGGCAAAAAACAGGGCGTTCACCGCCTTTCTGTTCATCACGGCGCTTGTATCCGTCATGTTCATGGCCCATCTTGCCATGAGCTCCTATATTTATATTGAGCACTTCGGCCTGACGGAAACCGGGTTCAGCCTGTTTTTCGCCTTCCAATCCTTTCTGCTCATGTTTGGTCCCATCGTATATATCCGCCTGAACGGCCGGGTTCCGGTGCGCAGCGTCGTGACGGTCAGCTTTGTGATCTGCGTGGCAAGCGGATGCGCCGTCGTGTTCATCGGGCACATTTCTCCGTATGTCTTTCTGCTGTCGTTTTTTCCGATCGCGTTCATTTCCAGCATGTTTCGCCCGCTGGCCGCAAACACGCTTCTGAGCCAGCAGGACAATGACACGGGATCGGCCTCATCCCTCATCAACTTTGGCAAGACGGGAATGGGATCCGTCGGGATGCTTCTTGGGGGGCTGCCTTGGGTCAATTTTGTCACCGGTCTCGGAATCATCGCGGTCAGCGTATCTTCCCTGGCGCTCTGCCTTTGGCTCCTGTTTGTGAAGTCGGGTTTGAAGCTGCGGGAGGAATGAACTTGAATGAATGTCCTTTCCCCCCGTGCTGTTCACCAAATGTTCACAAAGCGACTGCAAAAAATGTCCCCATGGACGTTGACAATCCGATCAAGTCCTGATATTATAATTTCTGCGCCTGTAAAACTGGATATGACCTGTTAGCTCAGCTGGGAGAGCACCATCTTGACAGGGTGGGGGTCAGTGGTTCGAGCCCACTACAGGTCATCAGACAAAACCCTTGAGAAATCAAGGGTTTTTTGCTTTTTTCGTGATCACTTAAGGCGAAAAGCCTGCTGTCGGATGCATATTTTGGGCAAAAACCGGCCAAATCATAAGATGGACAATGTTCCGGTTTTGTGATCCCCCACATTTCAAACCGTTGTCCTTCTTCGCCGCAAATAACCTGGCAAGCCGGCAATAAAATAACGGGGCTCGCGCCGGTTCCCGTTCGGGACGGGACCGCCGCGCTGCCCCGTTTTTTCGTGCTTTCGACATTCGTCGTTTCAAAATGAGGCGGGATCCACCACCGGGTCAATTTCCTCCAGCAGCCAGCGGACGTCTTGTTCGTCCAGCTTGCCATCCCCGGTAAAGTCCGGCGGCTCTGTGGACAGGAAGTCCAGGATGGCCGGCAGGTCCACCCTGCCGTTCGGACTCGGGACGAATTCCATCAACGCGGAGCGCAGGGTCCGGAGGGTGTAAATGCGATAGTCCCCCTCGCTGTTTTCCACATACACCAGCATTCCTTCCTCCACGGGAGCGTAAGATGGAACAGGTTCCATGCCGTTCCGGTAGCGGACCCGGGACACCTTGGCGCCGTCAGGCAGAGCGAGCTCCCCGGTCAGCATCCCCACGGAAATGTTCGGGATATGGGTGATCCGGCCGCCGGAACCGTCCAGCGCTCCATAGGCGGTGGAGCTGATCAGGTTCGGGCAGGTTGCCTTCCCGTTCAGGGGAATGATGGCCGGAACCTGGCTGTAGCCATACCAATCATAGGAATAGATTCCCAGGTAGGCTGCGCAAATCGGCACCGGAGATTTCGGAATGTACACTCGGTCGGAGAAACCGACCCGAAGCAGGGAACCGAGGTAGTTTTTATCGGCGTCCAAAAACACGATTTCATAACCGTCTGCCCAGGAGTCCGGATCGGTCCAGAGGAGCCATCCTTCGATCCTTCCCTGGCCGTCCATCTGCACCCCGGATTCGACTTCCTGAACCGGCTGCAGATCCGGGTCAAAGGAGTCGTCATCCGACCAGTATTTTTTGCTCAGGATATTGTCGACCGGGTGGATGGTCTGGTAGTTGTCAAGGTCCATTCCCCATTCGTACCGGACCGAGAGGCGAAGATCCTGATCAAGGACCTGTTCGTATTCCTTCAGGCCGAATGTGTAGGAGTAAAGGGAACCGTTCCCGCTGTTCTTCGGAATGACGGCATGAACAGTTCTTATGAACCCGTAGAATTCCGACCAAAGCACATAGTGGGTGATGTGTTCCTCGTCGGCCAGCCCCTTCCATGCGATGGTCTTTTTCGCCACCCCGGGTTCGGGGTCGGAATCCGTCGCCCTGCCCTCGAGATGTTCACCGTACAGGGGGCTCCGGACGATGATCCTGGCGCCGGTCTCGTATTCCGTGTCCGTGACGCTGTCGTACGCCGTAATCTCAAGCCCGACCGGACCCACTGCGCTGTCCGGAATCACCACATCCTCCAGAAACACATCATAATAGCTGTACTCGTCATAAACATCCTTCGTGACCGTATCCAGCAGCTTGAGCCGTTCACCGCCAGCGTGGAACATGTGGATGCGATACCCGTCGATTCCGTTTTCTTCCGCTTCCACTCCATACCAATACAACCAGCCGGTCACCCGGTTGGAAGGCGCTCCCGCGTTTTCGGAATCGAATCCCCAATAATCGATCGAGTATTCCGGATCCAGATCGTCCCTGAGCCGGACCTCCAGGTCCTTGTCTTTGTCCAGGTAAATGAAGGAAAGAAAATCGTGGAACGTCTCATCTCCATATTCATTATATACTCTTACATAATAGAGATCCGGCGGAACATCTTCGAACTGGACCTCTCCCAAATTGTCGGTTTCCCTGTAATCGTATGTGCAAAGAGATTCCCCGCAAAAAGATCCAATTTCGACTCCATATTCCCCAACCTCAAACTCATCCTGGCTGTTTGATTTGATGAGCCGGATGCGCAGTTCAAACCGGCTGTCCTCGATATCGAAGCCTTTTCCACCGTTGTCGACCGTCACGGAATCGGGCAAGGAATCGCTGGAGCAGTTTTCTTCGCTGGAACATGCAGCCGTGAAAAATTTGAACTCGTACAACCCCGGTTCCATCTGCACATCCTCGAAGTAGACCGTTTTCCAACGCGACAGAACGGGGATGGGTTCGCTGAACACGCCTGCGGCCTGACCCCCTTCGCCCAGGGGATAGGCTTCAAGAAACAGGCGGTTGGCGACGGAAAAGGGCGGCATTTCGATGTCCACCTGGAACGAGTTGGGACCGGTCACTGTGACGGAAACCCGGGTCGGAGCCTTGGCCGAAAACGGGACGTTTTCGGTCAGGTCCATCACCGGCAGGGGTTCGGAAGTTTTGTTCATAAATCCGAGATCGAGATATCCGACAGCCAGCGCGCCTGGCACGCCGCCGGACGTTTTGTTCTCCCCCATCGCCCATAATCTTTCACCGCGTTCAAAAAAGGTCCGGTAATAGCCGGCCTCGATTCCGGTAACGCCGCCGGCCAGTTCCGGGATGAGTGTAAACGTATCCACGCTGGGTGTCCAGAGTGAGCCCAACACACCCGAGACACTATCTCCGGTTCCATACACCTGGCCATTGGCGGAAAGAGCCAGGGAATGGGTCGTGCTGGAGCTGATCCGGATGATGTTTTTGCCGGCCAGTTCGGGGATCCGGGTGGGAATGGTGTATCTGCTGGGACCGCCGTCAAATGGGCCCGGGAGACCCAATTGGAAATAGCTTCCCCAACCGTAGACATCGCCGTCCTTGACCAGGAAAGCGGCATATCCGCCCGCGAAGATGGGATCATCTTCGGATAGCCCTGAAAAGACTGGTTCCGCGAGTTTATTGCCTGCTGATGAAAACCAATACCAGTTGTAAACTGTTCCGTCAGCCGTCTTGGCTGCCGCCAAATCTTCGGCGGCGGCAATCTGGACGACATGTTCCAATGGAGTTTCATCTGTTTTCAGGACCTTGAGGGGAGTATTTGACGCACTGTTATCCCGGCCCAACGGTCCGTTTCCCCAGGCGTAGACATGCCCGTTGTCCGAAAGCGCCAGGATGTAATAGGCTCCGGCCGCGATGTCCGTGATCGTTTCGTTGTCAAAATCGGCAAGTGTGAATTTCCTGGCCGGTTCAATCGTCGTGTCCATTTCTCCCCAGACCCACACATTTCCCTCGATGTCCAGAGCTGCGCCGAAGTTACTGCCAGCGGCGATCCGGACGATGTGTTCCAGGGGCTCTTCATCGCCGGTCATCACCTGCACGGGAAACTCCCGATCGCCATTCACGTAGCCGAGCTGATGCTTGTCGTTTTGTCCCCACGCCCAGACGGTGCCGTCCGCCCGCAGCGCGAGAGTGAAGGCGGACGAACTGGCGATCTGGATCACCCGCATGGAATTGTCCCCGGCTTCCGCGGCCTGCACGGTCTGCGCGGGCTCAAGCGGAACGAGCGGCACGGCGAGCGTGAGGCTCAGGAAAAGGCTCAACAGGATGCGTCGAATCCGTCCATTCATCCTTCATGACACCCTTTTCTAGTTATTGTTATTCTTTTCCATTCTTAATTCATAATTCTATCACACCAAAGTACTGTTGGGCAGTAAATTTTTAGCAAAAAAAGGGACCTCCTCCGGTCCTATCGTCCTGGACCGAAGGAAGTCCCGCGCGTTCAACGCAGACTGCTGATTTTAACGGAACTGAGAGACCTTATTTGCGGTGAAAATGGGGGGTTCCCGATTCTAACGGAAATGAGAGACGCTATTTCGGTCGAATTTCCCAACAATTCCCATTCCCAGGGCAAATAAGGTCTCCTGGTTCCGTTAGCATTCACAAGCCGCCGAAAAACGCACAAATAAGGGCGCTCAGTTCCGTTAGAGCCTTCGCCCCGCCAGAGCCTTCGCCCCGCCAGTGCATCCGCTCCCCGGAACCGGCGCCCCCCGCGCTCAATGCTGACGCAGCCTGCGCTGGTAATAGAAAAACACCGGCAGCGGGATGACCACCCAGCCCAGGCTCTTGATCAGGCTGTTCATCGCCCGCTCCCGCGTCCGCGCCCTCTCGTCGGCCACCAGCCGGTCATAGCTGGCGCGAATCTCCTCTTCCGTCAACCTCGGGACGTCCGTTCCATTCTTGTTGTTTTCGTAAATGCGCAGTTGGTCCAACCGGTAGCTTTCATAGCTCTGATAATACGTCTGGGGCGACACGATGTCGGCGATCGCCATGAACGCCGCGACGCTTCCGCCAATGGACATCATCAGCGTGGCAAACAATACGAGATACACATACAGATTGCGCAAAACCATCTCTCCATCATTTCCTTCCTCGTTGGACTTCTGGCTGCGGACCGCCATGACGGCGGCAATGACAATGAGGACGATGACAACAATGACAGCGACGGGGAGAAGCGTAAACATCATGCTGCAGCCACCTTTCCGGGATCAGGAATCCACGCCGTGATGTCCGGCCTTCAAGTGTCTGACGATCAGTGTTCCATCGAATCGCGGACGCCGGCGAATTGCAGGGCGTACTGTTCGGTCAGGCGAATCGCTTCCTCCAGCTGGGGAGTCGTGCCCTGGAACGGATGCACGGCCTGAAACGTATGGTTGGCGCCTTCCACCATGACGCGCTTCACGCGCGGATTGCGCTCCACGAATTTCGCGGAGTTTTGCTTGATTCGCTCGATGTCCTCGGAGCCCTGGATGAGCACCGCCGGCACCTGCAGGGTGTGGGCCCTGCCGAGAATGTCAAACCGGGACCGGTTCTGCTCCAGATCTTCCAGGATGACGCGGTCCAGCGGCATCCGCTGCTTCGTCCGCGCGTTGACCGTATACGCCCGTCCTTCGGTGCGCATCTTATGCTTATCTTCTTCAGAAAAAATATCCGTATTCATCGACCCGTTCCAGCCGATCATGCCATGCACGAGATCCGGATTGTCCAGCGCGTAGATCATGCTCACCGCGCCTCCCCGGCTGTGGCCGAGCAAAATCATCGGCAGATGGGCGTAATCGCCTACAGAGGAAGTGTCCCCGGACAGCGGAAGCCTTCCGCTGTGCACCAGGCTGACCACCTTGTCGAGATCCTCCAGCTCCCTGGAGTAAGTGTTGACCGCGAATTTTTCGAGTTCCGTAAATTCCAGCAAATCCTCTCCGACACCGTTGTGAGAAAAATTGAAAGTGACGACATGCATATGCCGGGACAGCCGCTCGGCCGCATAGGGGAACATGCCCCAGTCCTTGAACCCCTTGAATCCGTGACAGACGACCACAATGGCCCTGGCATCGTTTTGGCAGGCGTAAAAATCGCCGCGGATGACCCGATCCGGTCCCATCCCGATTCTGAAAGTGAGCTTCATTCCGCACCCCTCCCGCAATTCAGACAACGTTGCAAGCCCTTTCCGATTCGTTATCCCTATTGTAGAGGAAATGAAGATATTGGTAAAGCAACCTTTTCCCTTCCTGTTCCGTCTAGAGGGTAACTGCGGGCCCGCGGAAATCAAGCAAGCATACAGGGAGATGGGAGAAATGAAAAAACTTTGGACCACTGTACTTGTGGCCATCATGGTTGTGGCCATCATGGTCCCCTCCGTTTCCGCGATGGACGGCGGAAAAAGCGAACCGAACAGGCAGTTGACCATCGCCGAGGCGGTCACGCTCATCGTGGAGAAATTCGAACTGAGCCTGGCGCACATGACGTTCATCAAGGTGCCGGAAGCGACCGATTACTTCACGGGCATTGCCAATGACGCGTCCTACGCGGAAGCGTTTGTGATTGCGCATCTGAACGGACTGCCGCTGGACAAGGATGTCAATCCGAATGACAAAATTACCAAGGAGCAGTTCGCCCACCTGGTGCAGCACGCTGTCGACAGCAAGGGCGAGTTTGCCTACATCATGCTGTTTATCCTCATCGCGGATGAAGACGACATCAACCCGGAATACATGGGAAGCGTCCAGAAAATGCTCATTTCCGGCTTCATGAGCCTGGACAAGGACGGCAAGTTCCATCCGAAACGTCCGGTATACCGCAATTACGCGATCGATGTCATCGACAGGGCGTTGGAGTTTGTCCGGGAGCAATCCGGATGGGCGCCGGTCCCGGCTCCGGAAGAGGATGAACTGTCAGGCGAAGCGAGGATCAAGGTGGAAAAGGTGACCGAAGAGGTCAACAAGGTGACGGTTTCCCGCGTCGTGCCGCATCCGGGATACGGCCTCCGCATTGACCGGATCGAGTTCACCCCCGACATGACCGCGATCATCTACTATACTGTGACGGATCCTGATCCGGACATGATGTACCCGCAGGTGATCAGCGAAGCGTATGCGGAAACGTATGTATCCAGCCAGTACACGCCTGAGGCAAAACCTGCAAACTGAACGGAGTGTTCGTCCGGACAACAAGGAAAAAGCTGTTTCCTCCCTGAACGGGGGAAACAGCTTTTGATTTGCAAATAAAAAAACCGCTGGCAAGTTCTGGCGGCGTCTCATCGGTAGGTGGGCCCTGCAGGACTCGAACCTGCGACCAATCGGTTATGAGCCGACCGCTCTGACCAACTGAGCTAAAGGCCCGGATACGGGATTTGGTTGCGGGGGCAGGATTTGAACCTGCGACCTTCGGGTTATGAGCCCGACGAGCTACCGGACTGCTCCACCCCGCGGCAGTGTGAAATGGATCAATGACACAAAAATAATAATACACCAATTCATGATGTCCAGTCAAGAAATATAAGTCCTGCAAGCATGAAAAAAGCGGAGCCCGCCAGCCGGCTGCCGTGCTCCGCGTCATGCATTTCATCGATGTTCGCCCGTAAGGATCTACAGCACATAGCGTACGCCGAATCTTCCCCTGGAGGAACGGTACACTTCCACCGCCTGCGGGCAGTCATATCCGAACACCCACCAGTCTTCCTCCATCCGCTTGGCCAGGCATCCGGCCTGAAATTTGCTGTCATACAGACGGGCCCAATAAATCCATTTCACCTGAAATCCCTCCGTCAAACCCTTTTTGGGTATAGAATATCCGGGGACCCAGGCAAGATTTCATGGAAAATGTTAACCCGCATCCACGTCGAAGCCGTTTTCCTCGCGATCCCGGAAACGATGGGCGATGCGTCCGGATGCCGCCGCCGCGATGCTTGCCACCAGATCGTCCAGGAACGTGAACACTCCGGTATTGTTCGACTTGGTGTCGAGCTTCTTGATGATACCCGTTTTGTGCCGGTCCAGATGGCCGAAGGTGGTCACCCCGATGCTCCCGTAACTGAACACGGAGCCGAGCGCCAACGTCTCGTCGCAGCCAAACAGTCCTTCATCCTGCGCAATGAGCGTCTGAAGCGGTTCGGACAGCATCCCTTTCTCGGCCAGTTCATCCAGCTCGATGCCCACCAGCAGGGCATGCTGGATTTCTCTTTTTTCCAGCACGCTTTTCACGCTATCCAGGCAGTCTTCCATCGTCAGACCGGCATTGTAGGGGGACTGCATCTCGTATACGATCTCCGCGATATCCTCCAGTTTGACTCCCCTCTCCCGCAGCTTCGAGAGGGCCGCTTCCTTGACCTCATAACTGTGCACCTTGCGGTAGTTTCTCATAACAGCCTCCTTATCCCCACGCTTTCTATCATTATAGCATGAATGTCCACGCCTGGAGACATCACAGCATGACGGTCAAGGAGCGGGAACGGCGGGCACGGACACGCTGCTGCCGTCTTCGAACATGACAACTCCTCCGCCGCTAGGGCCGGGTCCGGCTTGATCGCCGCTCTCCTCCTTCATCCGCTTGAGCAGGGCGGTTCCTTCCGTCTGCCATTCCGCCAGCGCATCATCCAGCGATTTTTGCCCCATGATGACCTGATTGAGTTTGTCCTCCCCGATATACAGCGCCTCAACAATTCTCCTGTTTTCATAGACGAGCCGGACGTCCACCCAGGGAGGCGAAGGCTGCATCGTGTAAAAGGCCGCGATATTGTAATCCGCGCCGAGAATCGGGCGGATATAATCCTTGCGGGACATGAGCGATCCTCCCGAGCTGCGCGATTTCAGTTCCGCCCACTCCTCGCCGTTGATGAACGAAATGAGCGCCCATGCGTCATCGGGATTGCCCGCCTTTGCGTTGATCGCCATCAGCGGGTCCATGTACATCGATCCGCCCACCCCGGGTACTTCCGGATGTTGGGGAAACGTCACCACATCCCATTCGATCCCGTCGAACCCGTCAATCTGGTGCGCCCGTTCATTGGCATTGATCACTTCCGTCAAATAGCTGTGGTGGGCGGGCGCCATGGCCACCTCTCCGGACAAAAAGGCGTCATAGTCCATCGGAGTGTAAAATTCCCGGTCCTGCCCCCGCATGAAGTCCTCGTTGTCCGGAATGACGTCCTGTTCATACAGGGCAACCAGTTCTCCGATGACGCGGCGCCATGATTCGGAATCGATCATCAGCTGCTGGCCGTCCCCATCCACCCATTGCAGCTGCAGCGGGGAAGAGTAGGTGATGAGCCCGTCAAACAGACTGCCGAAGCGATACGTGTTGAATGCAAATCCGTACTTTTCCCCGCCATAATGGGCAGAGATGCGCCGCGCCAGGTCGAAAATGTCCTGCCAGGTCATGCCGTCCTGCGGGTAGGGCACGCCCGCCTCGTTGAACAATTGCTTGTTGTAAATCAGCGCCGTGGAAGAGAACTGGGGCGCCAGGGCGTAGATCGACTGATTGCCCGCATTCCGGATCGATTCCAGCACTCCCGGAACAAAGCTGTCCAGGTCAAATCCGCTCTGCTTGATGTAAGCGTCCAGCGGCATGAGCAAATTTTCGCTGACAAAATACGGCAGAACATCGTTGGAGAGGATGACCACATCGGGAGGATTGGCCCCTTCCATCAGCTTCCGCATTTCCTCGATCGGATTCGGTTCTTCAAACGGTTCCTCCGGGTTGTGATAGCGGTAATATGTATTCCAGTCGATGGCGGACTCGATCTCGATTTCGATGTTCGGATTGAGATACTGGAAAATTTCAAGATATTGGGAGCGGTACTGTTCCTTCGAGTAGCTGTCTCCATACATAACGGCAACCCTCAGCACCCGTTGTTCGTCCGAGTCCGATTGGCCGCGGCCGGCGCATGCGGACAGGATGCCAATCGCCAGCACGGCGGACAGCACAATTTGGAACACCTTCAAAGACCTTTGACCAAACATCATGATTTCTCTCCTCTGTTCCGAAATATTGCTTTCCTTCCATTTGCCACAGTTGAGCCGTCCGGCCAGGCGCGGCCGGACGGCTGTCTGTCATTGCGCACTTTTGTGTCCAGGGAATCGGAAGGATTTTATTGGGCGACGCTGCCTCTGAAAATTTCCATCATCGGGGGAGTTTCCGGATTTTCCCGAATTTGTTTCAGCATGGCGTCCCCTTCCGTCTCCCATTCCTGCAAGGCCTGCCGCACGGATTTGTTGCCCTCGATCACCTCCAGCATCTTCATCTGGCCGATGTTGTTGATCTGCCACAGATGCTGGCGGATGTTCGGATCAAGCGAAGGATTTACTGTGCTCATGGTGCCGACCACCGGCGTCAGGGAATAGAAGGCGGCGATGTTGAAGTCCAGCCCTTCCATCGGGCGGATCAGATCCTGGTAGGCGACCATCATGTTGACGCTTCGCGACTTCAGCTGCGCCCATTCCCTGCCGTTGATGAACTGGATGAACTTCCAGGCGTCCTCGGTGTTCTGGGCGTTGGCGCTGATGCCGAAAATCGGATCCAGCCAGATGGAACCTCCCTTGCCCGGAGCTTCCGGATGGGTCGGCACCGTCACCACATCCCACTCGATCGGCTCGAAATTGTCCATGTTGAACGCGTTGTTGTTGGCCTGAATGATTTCCTGAAGCTGGCTGTATTGGGTCAGGGTCATTGCCAGCTTGCCGGACAGGAATGCGTCGCCTTCAAAAGGATTGTAGATCGGCCGGATGCCGATGCTGTCATCATATTGCGGCGGCTCCGGCAGGATCTTTTCCTGCTTGAGAGCGATCAGCTCGCTCCACACCTCTTCCCACGCATCGGAGTTGACCAGCATTTTCTCCGCGTTATCGTCCATGATCCGAAGTCCCAGCGGGGAAACATACGTATCCATGGACCAGAACAGGTCTTCCCAATAGTAACGGTTGAAGGAGAAGCCGTAGACCCGGTCATTTCCTTCTCCGTAGGTGACCCGGCGGGCGAGATCAAAAATCTGGTCCCAGGTCATGTTGTCCTGCGGATATTCGACGCCGCGTTCATTGAAAATTTTCTTGTTGTAAATGAGCGCGTTGGAGGAGAAAGTGGGAGCCAGCGCGTACAGCGTTCCGTTTCCGACTTCTTTCAGTCCGTTGATGACCGTCGGCACCATGTCGTCCACGTTGAATTTGTCCCGCTCGATGAACGGCTGCAGAGGCTGCAGCATGTTTTGCTGGATGAGCGGCTGCAGCTCTTCAAAGCTGACCATGACGACGTCCGGCGGATTCGGACCGTTGATCAGCTTGATCATTTCCTCCAGGGCGTTCGGCTCCTGGTAAGGCTCGTTCGGATTTCGCCGCTGGTATCTCCAGGCTTCCCAGTCCACCGCGGGAACGAGTTCAATCTCGATGTTCTTGTTCACAAACTGGAACAGATCCGTATACTGGGTGCGCATGTAGTCGTTCTGGTAGGTGCTTCCATACATATAGGCGATGCGCAGCACCCTCTTTTCCTCGCTGGCGGGTTTGTCCTGCTTGAAGCAGCCGGCCAGCACCGGCACGAGCAGCACGAGCGTGAGCAGCGCCGGAGCCCACTTGCCGAAAACGGATGATCTAGTTTTCATGTTTGATTCCCTCCAATTTTTTGGGTGATCGAATGACAATCTTCTCCCCGTCAAACTCCATGGACGCCCTGTCGGTGATGTTCAGGGCGGACAAATAATCCTTCGGCACCTGCAGCCTCCCGGCGCGGTCCAGCACGACGTACTCCTCGTGGGCATCGCCGATTTTCCGGCTCGCGCCGCGGTCCGCCAGCAGGTCGAGATTCGGGTTGCGTTTGACAAACTCGGTGCTCGTGAGACCGTCCCGGATGGCGACGACTCTGTCCACCTTGGCAGCCAGGGACAGGTCGTGGGTGACGATGACGATGGTGACGCCGAGCTCCCGGTTCAGGTTGCGGAAGATGCCCATGATCGTGTCGCTCGTCTGGGTGTCCACCGAACCCGTCGGCTCATCGCCGAGCAGCAGCTCGGGACGGTTGGCAAGGGCGATGGCGATCGCCACCCGCTGCTGTTCCCCGCCCGACAGCTCCTGCAGCTTGCGGTTCATGCGCTCCTTGAGGCCGACCCATTCCAGAAGCTGCCTGGCATATTCGCGGTCCACCTTGCCGTTCAGCATCATCGGCACCTCGACGTTTTCCAGCGCGGTCAAAAACGGCAGCAGGTTTCGGGCGTTGTTCTGCCAGATGAACCCGACGGTCCTGCGCTTGTATTCCACCAGCTGGGCATCGGTCATTTTGAGCAAATCCCATTCCCCGACCCGGACCTTTCCGGCGGAGGGCCGGTCAAGCCCCCCGAGGATGTTCAGCAGGGTCGATTTCCCGCTGCCGCTGTTGCCGATGATGGCCATCAACTCGCCCTTTTTGACGGACAGGTTCAACCCCTGCAGGGCGACCACTTCGAGATCTTCCGTTTTGTAAATTTTGACCAAACCTTCGCATTCGATCAACGCTATCTCTCCTCTCCGAGCTTGACGGCCTGGTGGACCCGCAGCCTGCGGATGTGCATGTACAGAAGGGCCGCTCCGGCAAGCATCATGAAGCAGAGGATGACGTAAAGCTGCATCGTATCCTTCGAATCAAACACAACGCGGAACGGAGGCACCTGATTCGCGGCGCCGCCGGCCGCCTGCATGAACGGCAGGAACAGCAGGCTCGCCAGTTTGCCGGCGAGGATCCCGAAGGCGATGGCGATGCCGGCGGTGAACACCTGCTCCAGAAGCAGCATGCCCGTCAGCTGCCGGCGGGAGAGCCCCATCGCCCGAAGGATGCCGAACTGAAGCACCCGGTTCTGCAGGTTGAAAAACCAGTACAGCACGTATCCGGCCAATGAGACCAGCACGGAGACGAGGAAACCGAGGCTCAGGATTCCGAACACCCCTCCCCTGGCCGGATGCTTTTCCTGGCGCGCCAGCTCGCTGCGCACATCCCGGACCGTGGCCACCTCGATGCCCTTTTCCGCCAGCCCCTCGATGACCGGGGTGACGAGCGCCCCGTCTTCCATCTTCAGCCACACCTCATAGGGCCTGAGCGGAAGCTCGTCGAAAATGTAAGCCATGTTCACCACAAAAAACGGCGATTCGTCCGGATATTGGGAAGGCCAGTACGGCACGGCCGCCACGATGACAAATTCGAGCGACTGCTGATCGATGGCGATGTTCATCGTGTCCCCCGGCTTCAGCTGATGGCGTTCGGCAAACGATTTCGGTATGATGACGGCGTTGTCGAAATAGCCGAGGGCGTTCAGATAATGGTTCTGATGGATCGGCAGCAGCTTCCCTTCGCGAAACCAGGCGACCTCTGCGAATTCGGTGTTTTCAATGGCGAACACCGTGCCCTGCCCGGCCGAGCGGCCCGAGACGACGGCATTCCCCTTCGTGCGCAGCACCTTGGCCGCATGGGCAACGCCCGGCATTTCCTCGAACACGGCAAACGGAGGTTCCCGATACAGGATCTGCGCGGGCGTTCCGCCGGGTCCGCCGCCCGGATTGCCGCCCGGACCGCCGGATCCGCCCCCGGGATTTCCGCCCGGATTGCCGCCGGATCCTCCTCCGCCTCCGGAACCGCCTCCGGATCCTCCTCCGGAACCACCGCCGGATCCGCCGCCCGAACCGCCTCCGGATCCTCCTCCGGAACCGCCGCCCGATCCTCCGGCCGGCGGCGTGAACTCGGCAAATCCTTCCCACACCGTCTGCATGACAACGTCCGCACCGAATGCATACAGCGTGCTTTCCGTCGAGTTCAGGTCGATCGTCCGCGCGGAGGAGGCGTTGTACACCCCGAGTCCGATCGTCATCGTCAAAAGCAGCATGAGCGGAAAGTATGATTTCATCGATCGGGACAGCTGCGTGATCGACAGGTACAGCGGCACCGGCAAATACTTGCGGAACAGCCAGCCGGCCAGCCGGAGCAGAAGCGGCAGCACCCGCAGCAAGATCAGCCCCGCGCTGAAGATGGCCAAAGCCGGCACGAAGAACAGCAGCGGATTGACGGCAAGCTGGTCCGGGCTGAGTCCGGTCTGCGAAGAGATCCACTGCCTCTCATAAAACAGGTACCAGCCGTACGCGGACAGCCCGAGCAGCGCCACATCCAGGAACCAGCGCTGCCAGAACGGCATGCGGTCCGCCCGCGCCATTTGCTGCCGGATGTTGACAATCGAGGAGCGGGCGTAATGGATCGCCGGGATGAGGCTGGCGGCCAGGGCGATCAGAACAGCGACGAGGCCGTAGACCAGAATCTCCGCGCTGAAGTCAACGGGAATCGATTTCCGGTTGACAAAGGTGAGAAATCCGCTGGACGAGCCGATCGATTTGGCCATGAACCATCCGATCATCGGTCCGATGACGAGGGCGATGGCCCCGAGCAGGACGCCTTCCAGCAAATAGATCATGAAAATTTGCCTCGTGCTGGCGCCGCGGCTGCGCAGCACGGCGATGTCGCTTTTCTGCCGGTCCAGAGCCTGCCTGGCGTTCATCGCGATAAAGTAAAAGACCATGGCGATCATCGGGGCGGCCAGCATGAACAGCATCATCTGCAGCTGGTTGCTCTGCCGGCGGAACTCGTCGAGCATGCCGCTGAACGAGATGTCCACCTTGGTGTTTTTCAGCATCCGGTACAGGTCGATGTCCAGCCTCTCCAGCGTGGAGGCAAGGGGCCCGAGCTGACTCGTCCGGATGTCCGAAAGATCGAAATTGTAGTACCAGTTGGCGATGTCAAGAGGAATGTTGCGGTTCTGGAGCAGTTCCTCCCGGAACACCTTCTCGCTGATCAGAAACGTATTGACGAGCCCCTCGATTCCCTGATACCAGTACACGTCATTGACGTGCTGTCCGGCCAGCGGCTGGAACGCCCCGACGACCTTCACCTTCAGGGTGACCCCCATTCCTCCCGGAACGGGGTATTTGAACGTGTCTCCGACTCGGAAATAATGGCGGTACATCGCATCTTCCAGCACCACGGCCTCTATGTAGCCGTCCCTGACGGTGTCCGAGTACATTTCCCCGCTGACCAGCTCGATATGATCAGCGAGATCCGACTGCGAGGTGATCGACATCTGGCGGATCCGGCTCGGATCGACCCTGGACGGATCCTCGGGCGAAACCTGCGAGCCGCGGATCGACCATGTGCGAACAAAATTGTGAAACGGAAAACCGATCCTGTCGGGCACCTCTTCGGTGATGTACCGGTCCACATCCCGGAGCGCTTCCTGATCCGGCCGTTCGGAACCGATCGTCTGATAGCGCATCAGGACGGCGCCCGCCGGCAGTCCCCTGTTCTGCTCCTTCAGCGAATCGTCGACGAGCCTTTTCAGGGCGCCGTTGGCGTACATCGGGATGCTCGTTGTGAAGGCGACGGCGATGATCAGCCCGGCCAGGGAGCTCAAGGTCAGCCAGCGGTTCTGCCATATTTTTCTGTAGAGAAAACGAAGCATCGGCATGCCCATTATCGACCCACTACTTTCATGCCCGGTTCCAGACCTTTGACGATCTCCACCTGCGTGGACGTCTGCCGTCCGACCTCGACATCCACTTCCCGCTTCGTCCCGTCCTCTTCCACCACCTGGACATAGGTGCGGCCTCCGTAGGTGCGCAGGGCGGCCGGCGGGATGACGACGACGTTCTCCCTGCGGTCCACAATGATGGCGGCGCTGAGCGGAGTGGCCCGGGTCACGTTTTCCGGAAAGGCGTCCAGCTCGATCAGCAGGTAGTTGTCAATCTTGTCCTCCTGCTGCTGGTTGCCCCCTCCATACCAGGGAGGATTGTAGTTCTGCTGGTTTTCCTCCATCGGAAAACGGAGCACCTTCCCCTTGTGCGAGCCGGCCGCGTTGATATCCACCTCCGCCTCCATGCCGATCGCGACCTTTTTCAGGTCGTCCGCGCTCAGCTTGACGGCGACGGTCAGCTGGTTCGTATCGGCGATGAGCGCCACCTGCTGGTATCCCTGCACGGTTTCGCCCGGGCGGACATTGATGGACACCACCGTGCCGGAGAAGGGGGCGACGAGCCTGGCCCTGGCGATCTTTTCCCGCTTTTCGACCAGCGCCAGCCGGTCCTTCTCAAACTGGACCTTCTTCAATTCCAGTTCGGTATCCGACAACCCCTCGGTGTTGCGGAGGGTGAGCATCATGTTGATCTCCTTCTCGCGGAACGTGACTTCCTCCAGTCTCAGCTCGTCTTCCAGCTGCTGGACATCCAGTTCCGCAATGAGCGTCCCTTCCTCCACATGGTCGCCCGGCTGCACATACACATTCTTGACCCGGTAGCTGCCTTCCATCGGGAAGAACAGGCTCTGCTCCTTCATCGACATGATCTTGCCGGTTCCACGCACCTTGGTGATCATCGTATCCCTCGTCACCTCGTAGGTCGGCTTTTCGGCGAGACGAGGCGGCTGGATCGTGGGGATCTCCTCCTCCACCATCTCGTCGGGCAGGAGCGCGCATCCCCCGAGCCCCGCCGCAAGCGCCGCGCAGACCATGAGCAGGACCGCCCTGGCGAGCCGGCGCCGGACAATGGTTCTATGTATTCTTGAATCGTCCGTCAACCATCTCGTAAACATGATCGGCAACCTCCAGAATTGTGGGATCGTGTGTTGTCATGCAAATTGTCACGTTTTCGACGGCCACCATTTCCTTGAACATCGCGATGATGTGCGCGCTCGTCTGCGAGTCCAGTTCCCCGGTCGGTTCATCCGCCAGGATGAGGGTTGGCTTGTGCGCGATCGCCTTGGCGATGGCGACGCGCTGCTGCTCCCCGCCGGACAGCTCGTACGGCCTGTGGTTCATCCGGCGGGTCAGGCCCACCAGCTCCAGGCAGTGCTCCACCCTTTTTTTCCACTGGGACCGGGGCACATCCGACATGCGCAGCGCCAGCTCCACATTTTCGTAGGCCGACAGCAGCGGAAAGAGCGCAAAAGCCTGAAACACAAAGCCGATCTCCTTCCGGCGGACCAGGGTGCGCTCGTCGTCGCTCATCGCGTGAAACGGCCGCCCGCGGAAACGGATTTCCCCCCGCGTCGGCACATCCAGTCCGCCCATCAGGTTCAGCAGGGTCGTTTTTCCCGATCCCGACCTGCCCCTGAGCATGACCAGCTGGCGGGGGTACAGCGTCATGTTGATGCCCTTCAGCACGTGAAGCTTCTGCCTTCCCAGGTCAAATTCCCGCTCCACGTTGTTCACAACCATGACAGGCTCATCCAGGTTAACGGGTGCCGCGGACGGGTTCTCCCGTTCCGGCGGCGCCGGAACTTCCACCGCAGTCGCCGCTCCCTGCCCGGAAGCGGAATCGGCTTCCGATTGCGCAGCAGCCTGCTGTTGTTTCTTCTTTTGCCAAAATCGCAAGCGATGGACCTCCCCTGTGATTGCTTCTTGAATGATAGACGATGCGGACTGACGAAAGGTTCCAGTTTTTTAAAGAAACCGGAAAAAAAGAAAAGACCTGCGCTAGGCTTCACTCTGTCCGCATGGATCCGCCGGCGGATCGATCCGCTCGGTGATGTCCTTGAGCGGCGGCTTGTGATCCTCTCCGAAAATCTCAAAATAGACCGTGTTCCCCACTTTTTCGATGACACCCGTCGCCTCGATCGTAGACTGATAGGTGGCGTAACAGGCCAAAGCCTTTTTCATCGCTTCCACATCCTCGGGGTCGAGCGGCATCACCACGTCAATCAACGCTTCATCCGAATGGCGGAGCCGGAACCGCCCCTGATCGTCCAGGCCCGGTTCCCCGCTGTCCGGAATCGTATAGAAGGCGAGCCTCTTCAAATAAGTGGAACCCTGGTCCTTCAGATCCAGGAACGCCCGCTTGACGACGGCATGGGTGACCAGATGGTCATGGAAACCGCTGATGCCGTGAACCGGATAGGTGACGACCACATCGGGCCGGATCCGTGAAAGATGCTCCCCGACCGCAAGCTCCAGCACCCGGGGATCCAGCTCCTTCAGGCCGCTGTCGGGAAAGTCAAGGACGGTCATGCTTGTGAGCCCAAGGGTCCGCTCGACCTGAAGCATCTCCCGGTACCGGACCTCCCCCATTTGCTCCACATCGAGCCCGAGCCGGAACCGCTGACGGGTCGCGCCGCCCCTGGTCAGCGTGAGCAGATGTACTTCGTGGCCGCGTTTGAGCTGGGCGTGCATCGCGGCGGCCGGTCCGAACGATTCGTCGTCCGGATGCGGAAAAATGTACAGGATTTTCATGCATTGCTCCTCCTCGCGTTCCACTGCCATCGGGATTGCTGCTCAAATCTATGAACATTATATCATTTCTAGCAATCTATGGAATTTATCGCAAGAAAAATCGCATGAATCCCCTTAAGAAATCCATGCGATTGAAAGGTTCAGGCGTTACGAGACGCCGCCGAAACCGCGCGGGTTTTCCTTCCACGACTCAAGCAGCTTCAGATCCGCTTCGCTGATCTTTCCTTCCTTCAGGGCGACACCGATGAGAGTGGAATAATTGCTCAACGTGCGGAGCTCGATCCCCTCGTTGCGGAATGCCTCGGCCGCTTCGGCAAATTCGTAGGTGAAGATGGCCAGCACCGCCTGCACTTCGCCGCCCGCCGCCCGGATGGCGGACGCGGCCTTCAGCGAGCTGCCGCCGGTGGAAATCAGGTCTTCGATGACGATCGTTTTCTGACCCGGCCTCACCAGCCCTTCGATCTGGTTTTCCTTGCCGTGGCTCTTGGCCTTGTCCCGCACGTACACCATCGGCAGATCCAGTTTTTGCGCAACCCATGCGGCATGAGGGATGCCCGCCGTCGCCGTGCCCGCGATCAGCCCGGTTTCCGGATAATGTTCCCGGATCAGCGCGGCAAATCCTTCCGCGATTTTCTCCCGGACTTCCGGATAGGACATCGTGAGCCGGTTGTCGCAGTAGATCGGAGACTTCAGCCCGGAGGTCCAGGTGAACGGTTCGTTCGGGCGAAGCGCGACCGCCCCGATTTGCAGCAGCGAGCGGGCGATTTCCGATGGCAGGTGTTCAATCGATGACAAAGGGTTCACCCCCGTTCGCGTCGTTGATTCCATGTACTTTCAATGCGGTGATTCCACGGACGTGATCACGTCCAGCAGCGACTGGCGCGGGTCGGGGGCCCGGGTGATCGGCCTCCCGATGACGATGTAGTCCGCCCCTTCCGCAAACGCCTCGCGCGGCGTCATGACCCGCGCCTGGTCCCCGCGGTCGCTGCCCTCGGGCCGGATGCCCGGCGTCACCGCGAGAAACCCGGCGCCCAGTTCCCGCTTGAGCCGCCTCACTTCCCGCGAGGAGGCGACCACTCCGTGCAGGCCGGCCTCCCGTGCAAGGGAGGCGTATTTCAGCACCGCCTCCTCCATCGTCCCCGGGATGCCGATCTGCTCGTTCAGCACCGTCTGGTCGGTGCTGGTCAGCTGCGTGACGGCGATGACGACGGGGGCCGGGACGCCTTCGGCAGCCGCGTCCCGCACGCCTTCGAGCGCCGCCTCCATCATCCGGAGGCCGCCCGCGGCGTGCACGTTGAACATGTCCACCCCGAGCCGGGCGATGCTGCGGGCCGCGCCTCGCACCGTGTTGGGAATGTCGTGCAGCTTCAGGTCAAGAAACACGCGATGGCCGAGCTGCTTCAATTCGCGGACAAATTCCGGACCGGCGGCGTAATACAGTTCCATGCCCACCTTCAGCCAGCACGGGATTCCCTGCAGCTGGCGAATGACCCGCATCGCTTCCTCGCCGCTGCCGAAATCAAGCGCCACCATGATCCGTCCGGCCGTGCTCCCCTTGTCCGGGATCGGCTCCTTCTCCATTGAGGCCATGTCCGACCCTCCTAGATTCGCTGCTCCGTCCGGGCCGGCATCGGGCGGGAGGAGAAGTTGATCGCCTGCAGCATTTCAAGCAGCGCCCGCACTGTGTCCAGGCTCGTCATGCAGACGACGCCGTTTTCCACCGCTTCCCGGCGAATGCGGAACCCGTCGCGCTCCGGAGTTTTTCCTCTGGTCAGGGTGTTGACCACAAACTGCGCCTCGCCCCTGCGGATCATGTCCAGAATGTTCGGCGATCCTTCGCTCAGCTTGTTCACCCTCATCACCGCCAGACCGGCCTGCTCCAGCGCGTTGGCGGTGCCGCCGGTGGCCGCGATCTTGTAGCCGAGCCCGGCAAATCCCTTCAAGAGCTCGATCGCTTCCTCCTTGTCCTTGTCGGCAACGGTGGCGATGATCGTGCCGGTCGGCGGAATTTTCATGCCGGATCCGATCAGCCCTTTGTACAGCGCCTTGGCATAAAACAGGTCGCGTCCCATCACTTCCCCGGTCGACTTCATCTCCGGACCGAGGGTTGTATCGACCCGGCGCAGTTTCGCGAAGGAGAACACCGGCACCTTGACCGACACAAAGCTGTCCTCGGGCGCCAGTCCGCTGTCATACCCGAGCTCCTTCAGTTTCGTGCCGAGGATCGCGCGGGTGGCCAGATTGGCCATCGGGATGTTCGTCACCTTGCTCAGGAAAGGCACCGTCCGGGACGAACGCGGGTTGACCTCGATGACGTAAGCCTGTTCGTTGTAGATGACGAACTGGATGTTGACGAGCCCGACCACCTGCAGCCTGCGGGAGATGTTGATGGTGATGTCCACCACCTGGCGCTTGATGTCCTCGGACAGCGTCTGCGGCGGATACACCGCGATGGAGTCGCCGGAGTGAACGCCGGCCCGCTCCACATGCTCCATGATGCCCGGGATGAGCACCGTCTCCCCGTCGCAGATCGCGTCCACTTCCACTTCCTTGCCGGAAAAATACCGGTCGATGAGCACCGGATGCTCCGGATTGATTTTCACCGCCTGCTCCATGTAGCTGAGCAGTTCCTCATCGGAGTAGACGATCTCCATGGCTCGTCCGCCGAGCACGTAGGACGGCCGGACGAGCACCGGATATCCGAGGGATGCGGCGGCCCCGACGGCCTCGTTCACGGAAGTGACGGTTGTGCCCGGAGGCTGCGCCACGCCGAGTTCCTTGAGCAGCGCCTCAAACTTTTTCCGGTCTTCGGCCGCGTCGATGCTTTCCATGCTCGTGCCGAGGATGCGCACCCCGGCCCTGGCCAGCGGCTCGGCCAGGTTGATCGCCGTTTGTCCCCCGAACTGGACGATGACGCCGACCGGCTGCTCCTGCTCGATCACGTTCATGACGTCCTCAAAAAACAGCGGTTCGAAATAGAGCCGGTCGGATGTGTTGAAGTCGGTCGACACCGTCTCCGGATTGTTGTTGATGATGACCGCTTCGTACCCGCTGGCCTGGATCGCCCAGACGGCGTGGACCGTCGAGTAGTCGAACTCGATGCCCTGGCCGATGCGGATCGGGCCGGAGCCGAGCACGACGACCTTCGGCTTTTCGGAGGGAACAACCTCGTTTTCGGTTTCGTAGGTGGAATAATAATACGGTGTCGTTGCCTCGAATTCCGCCGCGCAGGTGTCGACCATCTTGTACACGGGCCGGATGCCGAGTTCCATCCGGTAATGCCGGATGTCCCGCTCGGTCACGAAGTCGCCTAAGCCGCCCTCCTTGCGGATGTCGGCGATGGAGCGGTCGGCAAAGCCCAGCCGCTTCGCTTCCCGCAGAAGTTCCGGCGTCAGCTGTTCTTTCCGCAGCCGTTCTTCAAAGCGGACGATGCCCTCCAGCTTGTGCAGGAACCACCAGTCAATCTTTGTCAGGTCGTAAATGCGCTGCAGTGTGTATCCGCGGCGATAGGCTTCCGCGATCAGGAACAGACGCTCGTCATCGGGCGTTGCCAGCCTCATTTCCAGCGCCTCGTCGCTCAAATCCTGCGCGTCTTTCAGGTAAAGCCGGTGGGCGCCGATCTCCAGCGAGCGGACGGCCTTCAGCAGCGATTCCTCAAAGGTGCGGCCGATGGCCATCACTTCACCCGTCGCCTTCATCTGTGTCCCCAGCTTCCGGTTGGCGCTCGTGAACTTGTCGAAGGGCCAGCGCGGAATTTTGGTGACCACGTAGTCGAGCGTCGGCTCGAAGCAGGCGTAGGTTTGTCCGGTGACCGGGTTGACGATCTCGTCCAGCGTGTAGCCGATGGCGATTTTGGCCGCCATCTTGGCGATCGGATACCCGGTCGCCTTGGAGGCAAGCGCCGAGGAGCGGCTCACCCGCGGGTTGACCTCGATGACGTAGTACTGGTAGCTGTGCGGATCGAGCGCAAACTGCACGTTGCAGCCTCCCTCGATGTTCAGGGCGCGGATGATCTTGATCGCCGCGGACCTCAGCATCTGGTTTTCCCGGTCGGACAGCGTCTGGCTTGGCGCCACCACGATGCTGTCTCCGGTATGGACGCCGACGGGATCGACGTTTTCCATGTTGCACACAACGATGCAGTTGTCGTTAGAATCGCGCATCACTTCGTATTCGATTTCCTTCATGCCGGCGATGCTCTTTTCAATCAGGCACTGCCCGATCGGGCTGTAGCGGAGGCCGGAGGAGACGATTTCCACCAGTTCCTCCTCCGTGTGGGCGATGCCGCCGCCCGTGCCGCCCAGCGTGTACGCCGGGCGAACGATGATCGGATAGCCGATTTCCGAGGCGAATTCGACCGCCTGCGGCACGGAGGTGACGATGGTGCTCTCCGGGATCGGCTGGCCGAGTTCGCGCATGAGCTCGCGGAACATGTCGCGGTCCTCCGCCCGCTGGATCGCGTCCAGCTGGGTGCCGAGAAGCTGCACGTTCTCGCTTTCCAGCACCCCGTGGCGGGCCAGCTCCACGGCCATATTCAGGCCGGTTTGTCCCCCCAGCGTCGGCAGCAGGCCGTCGGGCCGCTCCTGGCGGATGATCTGGGTCACATAGTCGAGGGTGATCGGCTCGATGTACACCTTGTCCGCCATGTTCGTGTCCGTCATGATCGTGGCCGGGTTGCTGTTGATCAGCACCACCTCGATGCCTTCTTCTTTCAGCGCCTCGCAGGCCTGGGTGCCGGCGTAGTCAAATTCCGCCGCCTGGCCGATGACGATGGGACCCGAACCGATGACAAGAATTTTCCGGAGGTTTTTATTTTTTGGCAACGTTCATTTCCCCTTTCCTGGCAGCCATCATGAGAGCCTGGCGCGGAGTTTGCCGCTGTTTCGCCCAGAAATCGCGCACCATGTCCAGAAACTGATCGAACAGGTAGCCGGAATCGTAGGGACCCGGGGCCGCTTCCGGGTGATACTGCACGGAGAAGGCCGGGAATTCCCTGTGTTTCAACCCTTCCACCGTCTTGTCATTGTTGTTGATGTGCGTCACCTGCAGCTTGCTCGTGTCGATCGAATCCGCCACGACGGTGTAGCCGTGGTTTTGCGAGGTGATGAAGCAGCGGTTCGTTTCCAGTTCCTTGACCGGGTGGTTGCCGCCGCGATGCCCGAACTTCATCTTTTCCGTATCGGCTCCGCAGGCCAGCGCGAACAGCTGGTGGCCGAGGCAGATGCCGAACATCGGAATCTCGCCGAGCAGTTCGGAAATCATCCGCACCGCCTGGGGCACATCCTTCGGATCCCCCGGCCCGTTGGACAGGATGAGCCCGTCCGGACGCAACCGGCGGATTTCTTCGGCGGAGGTGTTGTACGGCACGACGACGACATAGCAGCCGCGTTTGACCAGTTCCCGCATGATGCCGGTCTTGGAACCGAAATCGACGACAACGATGCGCTCCCGGTCGCCGGGTGCGCTGAACATTTGCCTGGTGGACACCCGGGCGACCAGATCCCTGACCGGAAGCATCGCCTGCAGCCGCTCCCGCAGTTCTTCCACGGGAGCGTTGGATACGGTGATAATCCCCTTCATCGTCCCGTAATGGCGGATCTTCCGCGTCAGCATGCGGGTGTCGATCCCGCTGATGGCGGGAATGTTGTATTCCTTGAGCAGTTCCCCGACGGAGCACTCGGCCCGCCAGTTGCTCGGCACGTCCTCGTGCTGGCGGACAACAAACCCGTGGACGAACGGCCGGACCGACTCGAAATCGTCGCGGGTGATGCCGTAGTTGCCGATGAGCGGATAGGTCATCGTCACGATCTGCCCGCAGTAGGACGGGTCCGACAGCACCTCCTGGTATCCGGTGATGCCCGTGTTGAACACCACTTCGCCGAACGCCTCGGCCTGGGCGCCGAATGAGACGCCTTCAAACAGCGTTCCGTCTTCCAACAGCAATCTTGCTTTCATGGCGCATCCCACTCCTTTTATCGCATTCTTTCTGTGGCTGAATCATGCCAGGTCGGCAATGTTCTCAGGAATCGTTCGCATCCAGCTCGTTCCACACCGTTTTCCCGCCCACCATGGTGAGCACCGGCCATCCTTTCAGCGTCCAGCCGATGAACGGCGTGTTTTTGCTTTTGGACACAATGTCCTCTGCCAACACCGGCTTTTCCTTGTCCAGATCGATCACGGTCAGATCGGCCGGGCTTCCCTCGCGGATCGATCCGTAGGGCAGGCGGAACACCTCCGCCGGCTTCGCCGTCAGGCGGCTCAGCAAAAACCCGAGCGTCCACCGGCCGGTGGCGACAAACTTCGTGTACAGGAGCGGGAACGCCGTTTCCAGCCCGATGATGCCGAAGGGAGCCAGCTCCAGTCCCTTCGCCTTCTCGTCGGCGCTGTGGGGAGCGTGGTCCGTCACGATGAAATCAATCGTTCCGTCCTCCAGCCCCTCGATCACGGCCTGCACATCCCGCGGCGATCTTAGCGGCGGGTTCATCTTCCAGTTGGCGTCCAGACCGGGAATATCCTCGTCGGACAGGATCAGGTGATGCGGGCAGACCTCCGCCGTCACGCGCACGCCCGCCTGCTTGGCCAGCCGGATGAGGCGCACCGACTGCTCCGTGCTCACGTGGCAGACGTGATAATGGACTCCCGTGGCCTCCGCAAGGAGCACGTCGCGGCCGACGTGGATCGATTCCGACTCGTTGGGAATGCCCTTGAGCCCGTGCTTGCGCGCAAACGCGCCGTCCGTGACGGCGGCCCCTTCCACCAGGGAAATTTCCTCGCAGTGGGCGATGATGGGCATGTCGAGGGAAGCGGCCAGGGCCATGGCATCCTTCATCATTTTGGCGCTCTGCACGCCGACGCCGTCATCGGTGAAGCCGACCGCCCCCGCCTCCTTCAGGGCGGCGAAATCGGTCAGTTCCCTCCCCAGCTGGTTGACGGTGATGGCGGCATAGGACAGCACCCTGGCGCTGGCCTCCCGGGCAGCCTTGTCATACACCCATCCGAGCGTTTCCGCGTCGTCGATCACCGGCCGGGTGTTCGGCATGCAGGCGACCGTGGTAAACCCGCCCCGCACGGCCGCCCGGGTTCCGGTGGCAATCGTCTCCTTGTGCTCAAATCCCGGCTCGCGCAGATGCACGTGCATGTCGATCAGCCCCGGGGAGAGCAGCCTTCCGGCGGCGTCATGGACCTTGTGTCCGGCCAGTTCCTCCCCGCCGGGCAGCGCATCGGCGATGCGGGCGATGACGCCGTCTTCGATAAAAACATGCCTCTCGGCCAGACGATTGTCCTTTTCCACCACCTGGCCGTTGATGATCCAAATGCCCATCGTGTTCCTCCTTTGCAGGTACGTCTTGTGCAGGCAATCCTTGTCCGCGCGTTGCTTGACCGCGACATCCAAAAGTTTCCGCCCGATCCTTCAGGAAAGCACGCGCTCGATCACCGCCATGCGGACCGGCACGCCGTGCGCCATCTGCGTGAAAATTTTCGACCGGGGATGCTCCACGATTTCGTCGTCAATTTCCACATTGCGGTTGACCGGTCCGGGATGCATGACGATCGCATGGGGCGGCATCTTTTCCAGCCGTTCCACCGTCAGCCCCCAGTCCCGGCGGTACTGTTCCGCCGATTCGATCATGCCGCGCGCATGCCGCTCCAGCTGCACCCTCAGCATCATGACGACGTCCGCGCGAAGCGCCTCTTCCATCGACACATAGCTTGCATATTCGGCCAGCTCGGGCGCCTGCAGGTTGGGAGGAGCGCAAAACCGCACCTTCGCCCCCATCGTTGTGAGCCCCCACAGGTTGGAGCGGGCGACCCGGCTGTGGGAAATGTCCCCGATGATCGAAACCGTCAGCCCCCGGATGTCCCCGAAATGTTTGCGGATCGTGTACATGTCGAGCAATGCCTGGGTCGGATGCTCATTGTTCCCGTCGCCGGCGTTGATGAGCGGCACGCGGATTTTTCCCGCCAGCTCCTGCAGCACGCCGACCGGCTTCAGCCGGATGACGCCCGCGTCGATGCCCATCGACTCAAGCGTGCGGACGGTATCGTAGATCGATTCTCCCTTGGCCACGCTGGATTCCGCTGCGGTGAAGTTGACCGCCTCCGCGCCCAGCCTTCTTTCGGCGATTTCAAAGGAAAACCGCGTCCGCGTGCTGTTCTCAAAAAACATGTTGACGACAAATTTGCCCTTCAGCACATCGGCGACCTTTTCCGGATACTGGTCCCAGAACGCCGCGCGGTCCAGAATTTCCGTCAGTTCCGTGCTGCTGACGCCTTTCAGGCCCAGAAAATGGCGGCCGATCCCTTTCACCTGGGTCATTGTTGCGGTTCCCGCCTCTCCAATTGGGATAGCAATACGCAGTCCGTTTCGTCGATTTCCGACAGGCACACCTTGACCTGCTCCTGCCGGGACGTGGGAAGGTTTTTGCCGACAAAATCCGGCCGGATCGGCAGCTCCCGATGTCCCCGATCCACCAGCACGGCGAGCTGGATCACCTTCGGACGCCCCCGGTCCATGAGCGCGTCCATGGCCGCACGGACCGTTCGGCCCGTGTAGAGCACGTCATCGAACAGGATGACGGTTTTCCCGGTGATTTGCGAGGATTCCGGAATGACCGCCGCCGACTTGTCCGAGGTCCCCCGGACATCGTCGCGGTATGGCGTGATGTCCAGTTCCGCCACGGGAATCGGGGCCTGTTCAATGCCCCGGATCCGCTCCGCGATGCGGCGGGCAAGAAAAATGCCGCGCGTTCGAATGCCGACCAGAATGCAATCCGCAATTCCCTTGTTGCGCTCCAGAATTTCGTGAGCGATGCGGGTCAGCGCTCGCCGAACGGCGGCTTCATCCATGATGACTCGGTCCGTGCTCATCCTTCAGACACTCCTTTCATCGAAAGTCCACACCCACGGATCACACCGGACACAAAAAAAGCTTCCTGCCGGAGGGCAAGAAGCAACGAGAAATCGCATGCGCGAGCGAACGGCCGAAACGTCGCGCGTCTCGCGGCGCACACAAGCATCGATGGCGCCGGAACTTGCTGCCATTCGCAAAAATGATGATGTTCAACGGATGCGTTCACCTTGCCAGCCTCACGGGACTGAGTTTAAAGGTTCCTGAACATTTATTAGGATTATGCCACTTTCGACAATGGAAGTCAACATTTTTCTCCAGGATTTTTTGCCTGCCGGGATGCCCAGCGGATCGCCGTTGTGATATGATTTTTTGTGATGGCAAACAATCTGACATGCAAGAGGCGATGAATGAAATGGAAACCTGGATCCACCCGGCGGTGCGGGACATTTCCGTATCCGGCATCCGGCAGATGGCCAATCGGGTGAGCCAATATGACAGCGTGCTTTCCCTCACCCTGGGGCAGCCCGACTTCCCCACCCCCGCCCATATACTGGAAGCGGCCAAACGGGCCATCGACCAGGGCAAAACCGTTTATACCGCCAATGCCGGCCTGCCGGAGCTGAGGCAGGCCGCCAGCCGCTATGCCGAAACGAGATACGGGCTGACCTATCGGGCGGAGGATGAGATCATCGTGACATGCGGGGCCAGCGAGGCGCTGGATATCGTATTCCGGACGATCCTGCAGCCGGGCGACGAAGTCGTGCTGCCGGGACCGGTCTACCCGGGATACGAGCCGATCATCCGGATGTGCGGGGCGGTTCCCGTGCTGGCAGACACAAGGGCGACCGGTTTCAGACTGACCGCCGATCGGATCGCCGCCCATTTGACGGAGCGCACCCGCGCCGTCGTCCTCGCTTACCCGTCCAACCCGACGGGACGCATCCTCACTGCGGAACAACTGGACGATATCGCCGCGCTGCTTGCGGGAAAACCGGTGTTCATCGTGTCCGACGAAATTTACAGCGAGCTCATCTACGACGGACTCAGGCACGGTTCGATCGCCTCCCGCGAAGCGGTCCGCGGACAAACGATTGTCATCAACGGCCTGTCCAAATCGCACTCGATGACGGGCTGGCGGATCGGGTTCGTATATGCTCCCTTCGAGATTTGCCGGCATGTGCTGAAGGTGCACCAGTACAACGTCACCTGCGCCAGCTCCATCAGCCAGTACGCTGCCCTGGAAGCGCTGGGCAACGGGATGGACGATGCCGTTCCGATGCGGGAGGAGTACGAAAAACGCAGAGATTTCGTCTTTGACCGGTTGACCGAAATCGGTTTCCCCGTGGAAAAGCCGGAAGGGGCCTTCTATATTTTTCCCTCCATCGCGCCCTTCCATGCGGATTCCACCGCCTTCGCCCACCGGCTGCTGGACGAGGAGCGCGTCGCCGTCGTGCCGGGAACGGCGTTTTCGCCCCTGGGCGAAGGCCATATCCGCATCTCCTACGCCGCGTCGATGGACGTGCTGGAGCAGGCCATGGAGCGTCTGGCGCGGTTTGTGCGGCGGCTGCGCGGCTGACCGGTTGCGCGGCTGTCAGCTGCTCGGCTGGCCTGGCTGCCCGAGCGAAATCTTGCGGACATTTTTGTCCGTTGGAGCCGATTTCAAACTTGTAACGGTCATATTTGTCCGTTGGAGCCTGAAAATCGACGATTTCATCGTCGATTCAGACTGTCGACAAACCTTGGTCGACAGTCTTTTTTACGAGCGATATCTTTAATCATTCACCGCGTTAATATGATATAATATTTGTAGTACATACTTGGGAGTGATCCGCTTGCTGCGCAAAACCGGCCATGACGGCAGAACCCAAATTTCCCTCGTCTCTTTGGATGAGTTGGTCCCCAAAGACCACCTCGTCCGCAAGATAGACCAAGCCATCGAC
>Ga0207866_1000808_pt1 | contig 38441 bp, 30 predicted proteins | sample HigsolmetaAR203D_FD_184835 | JGI IMG/M metagenome (GOLD analysis project Ga0207866, IMG submission 184835) | Ionic liquid and high solid enriched microbial communities from the Joint BioEnergy Institute, USA - AR20-3-D (SPAdes) (version 2) ...
GGTTCTCTCCTTGGTATTTGTGGTAGTTGTGGTGACTTCACTTTACCAAGAAGAGGCCCTTTTTGCTATCCCTTTGCCCACAATAAGTTTACACTAACGAGATGCGGCCTGCTCACGGCCCTGGAGCGGAGAGAAAAACCGGATGCGGGCGGTGAGGCGAAATCTTGTCCTGATTGCCGGCACGTTTCAAGGGGTCCACCGTCCAAAATCAAAGCCGCTTTGCGCCGGAATACAAGGCTGAAGCCGCCGCAGCAAGCACATAAAATAAATATAACATTTTTTAATAATATGATGTTTTTGCGCATTCATGGCCGCCTTATAATGGCAGTAAGATTTTTGATCCCGATTCAAGGAGGATGAAGATGAGTTACCGTGTCGGAATAATTGGAACCGGACCGAAAGAAAGGACAAAAGAAAGGGGGGGAGGATTTGCCATAGGCAGGGTCCATGCCGAGGCTTGGGCCAAAACCAACAAAGCCCGTTTGGCTGCGGCGTGTGACATCAATCCCGAAAATTTGCATGCGTTTGCAACAGACTATTCCGTGGGGGAGACTTATACGGACTACCGCGATATGTTAAAAAATAGCAAATTGGATATTGTCGACATATGCACCTGGCCCCCACTGCATAGTGTCATGGTTATTGCGGCCGCTGAAGCGGGGGTGAAAGGCATTTATTGCGAAAAACCGATGTGTCTGAGTTTGCATGAAGCCAAATCGATGTTAAACGCCTGCCGCGAACATGGAACGAAGCTGGTCGTTAGCCATCAACGGCGGTTTGAATCCCGTTTTCAGATGGCGAAAGCGTGGATCAAAGAAGGAAAAATCGGAAAAGTATTGGAAATTCACGGAACGATTTCCGGCGAAGATGCCGATTTGCTGAGCTGGGGAACACATTGGTTTGATATGTTTAACTATTTGTTGGACGATAGGAAAGCGGAATCGGTGTTTGCCCAAACGGATTGCTCAACCGCCAGGACGCGCTACGGGCATTATGTGGAAGATTGCTCATTGGTTGAAGTCACTTACATAGACGGTACGCGTTGCTATCTTCGGGGCAATTATGAATTTAACCAGCCTTCGGGAATCCGGATCATTGGCGAAAAAGGGATGATTGAATTATTCGACGGCTTAAGGGGGTTGTTTGCCGGTGAAAAGGGTTGGATCGATTCGGATCCCGGCCGGTTGAACGCTTTCCAAAATTCTTTTTGCCTGGCTATGGAAGAATTGATCGCCAGCATAGAAGAGGATCGGGAGCCAAGACTTATCAGCGGTGAAATCGCTTGCCAAACAACGGAGCTGATTATGGCGGCGTACGAATCTTCTTTGCGGAGAGCCCGGATTTCTTTGCCGCTCAGGCAGGAGCAATTTCCGTTGCAGTTCAGAGAAGAATTCGGGAAGAAAGGATGACCCTCATGCGATTGGGAGCAACGGTTGCGTTCGATGACGCGGTCCGCCTGGGCTTTACCGCAGCCCCGATGGCCATTGAAGACCATTTTGACGACAGGCGGCTTGACAGCTTGCGTTTGCAATATTCGCATGCCGGGATTTTAGGAGCGCAACTGAGCAGTTATTGCAATTTGACAAGCACGGACGAGCATATCAGGCAAGAAAATATCCGGCTGGTTAAACAACGTTTGAAGCTGGCGTCGAAAGCGGGTTGCCGTTCCGTTGTGGTCGGCGGGGGACATCGCAATCCTCTTTGTCCAAGGGATGTTTTTTCAGCCCACCCGGACAATTGGACGCCTCTGGCTTTGGATATCCTCGCCGATTCGTGCGCGCAAATTTTGGCCGATATGGAGCCGGGCCAAACCAAATTAATTATCGAAACGTGGGTGATGACACCCGTAAACTCTCCGGAAAACGTCCGGAAGTTAGTTGACAAGGTCAACCATCCCAATTTCGGCATTTTGTTCGACCCGGTAAATTTGATGAATTTGGACCGTTATTTCAAAAACGGCGATTTTATTCGCGAATGTGTGGACGTGTTTGGAGATTCCATCGCGGTTGTTCATTTGAAAGATACTTTGCTGATTCCGGAACGTTTTACTTATCATCTTTCGGAGGCTCAGGCGGGAAAAGGCAATTTGGATTATAAAACGTTGCTGGGTTTATGCCGGCACCTGGATCCGGATCTTCCCCTGCTGATTGAGCATTTAAAAACATTGAAGGAATATGAGCAATCGGGGGCGTTCATCCGTCAAGTTGCGGAGGAATTGGGCCTTCGTTTATAAAAAATATTGATGAGAAGGAGAGAGGGCGAAATGTCCCAAATAAAAATTGGCGTAAACATGGAATTTGTGCGGTCTATTGACAAACCTTTTGAATGGGGGGTGGCAAAGGCCAGCGAACTCGGCTACCGATATGTCGAACCGATGGTTCACAACGGGCGCGAACTTTTGAGCGAAGCGGGATATTTTCATTCCGTCAGTATGCAGGAAGACCCGCTCTGGATGAAAGAAATTCTTGACAAGTACGGTGTGAAAGCCTCGGGGCTAAGCGCCCATACTCCGCTTATGCGGCCGGAAATTAGTGTCGACTATTTGCGGCAGGCGATCCGTTTCGCATCCGATTTGGGAGTCAATGTAGTCAATACGGACGAAGGCCCGAAACCGCATTGGATGGATGATGAAACCGCCTTTCAGGTCATGAAATACACGCTAACCCAGGTTATGCAAACCGCCGAAAGATACGGTGTATACATCGGGATCGAGCCTCATCAAATTTATTCCAAATCGACGGAAGGGTTGCTGAAAATCGCCACGCTGGTGGATTCGCCATTTTTAAAAATCAACTACGATTGCGGAAATGCTTTTTTGGGAGGGGCTTCCGATCCTTACGAAATGCTTGAGGCCGTCAAAGACAAGGTCATTCATGTCCATGCCAAAGATATTGGAGGAGCTTTACTGGACGAAAGGGGCAAAGTGACCGGCACCCCGGTAGGCGTTGCTTGCGGCCAAGGGGTGATCGATTGGGAACGCATCATTCGCATACTGAAATCAGCCGGTTACGACGGGGTTCTTTCCGTAGAGTGCGGTACCGTAGAACAAGCGGAGTACAGTATCAGGTATTTGAAGGGGTTGCTGAAAGAGGAATAAACATGGACCGGCGGGAGCCTCAGGGCTGCAGGTTGCAAAGGGAAGAGCAGCCGCGGCCTCAATCGGCAGGTTTCCGCCGAAATTTTTTTCGACCATTTACCTTAGGCAGGGGGATTGGCATGTTCAATGTGATGATCGTGGATGATGAAGATATTGTGCGGGATGATCTGAAACATTTGATTAATTGGAATGAAATGGGTTATCAAATCGTTACGGAAGCGCGCAACGGTTTGGAAGCGCTTCATCAATACCGGAAATACCGCCCTCATCTTATCATTACTGATATAAAAATGCCCGTTATGGACGGAATTGAGTTATCCCGGCAAATCAGCCACGAAACGAAAAAAACAAAAATTATATTTCTTACGGCTTACGGGGATTTTGAATACGCAAAAAAAGCGATACAGATGGGTGTCCACTCTTATTTGTTGAAACACGAATTGGACGGAGAATTGTTGGTCGCGGAACTAAACAAGATGAAAAAGTATATCAGCGACGAACTGGAGTATTCCCTTTTTGAGAAAAAACGAACGCTGTTAAAATTGTTAAAGGATTCTTCCGACGAACGGCTTGTCCGATCATTCATTTCAAAGTATAACGTGCCGATTGAAAAAGGAAGGACGTTTTTGGCCGTTGCCGAATTGGACTTTAGCACAACCGACCCGGCTGACCGGACGAACGCCGCGTTCCCGGTTTTTTCCGATCAAAAATGGGCGGAACTGTTTTTTGAACCGGAACACGGTCATTTTCAATTGGATGCGGTTCAAATCGATGAAAACCGGTTTATTTGTTTTGTAAACGTGAACGGTTTATACAGCTATTCGGAAATGAATTACCGGATTCAATCGTTATTTAGCTCGCTTCAGAAACGTATTCAAGATATGACAAAAAGAACGGTTTCCATCAGTTTGTGCGGGCCGGTCCAACGGCTCACAGACATTCGGGCCTTATACGAAAAGGCCGTCCGCCAATTGTCATTAAAAATGTTTACGAAAGGCGAAGCATTCCTCAAAGACGAAATGATCCCGAACGTGTCGGAAAAAGTGCGTGAAACCTGCAAAAACTATGTGGCGGAAATGGAAAAGTGCTTGGAATGTAACGATTTCCAAACCGCGGATCAAATAGCGGCATTTCTTTTTACTGAATGGCTGGTGCAACATCGAAGCCCGGATTTGCTGAAATACTGCCTCGACGAACTGTTGGGCGTTTTATATAACCATTTGTTGAACAAACCTGCCATATCCAAAAAATGGAACAGGAATATACACCAGATCTGCGATGAAGTCTTTAACCTGCGTTCGGTGTACCACATCTACCGGTGGTTTTCCGATTTTCTGAGCGGGATGACGGAACAGAACCAATATTCCGGAAAAATCAAAAAAGCGTTGATGTATATTCATGAACATTATGACCAGAAAGATCTTACCCTTGAAAAAATAGCGGAGTACCTGCAAGTCAGCCCGATTTATATCAGCCAGTTGTTTAAAAAAGAGGTGGGGGATACGTTCAGACGCTATTTGACAAAGTACCGGATTCAAAAAGCGGTGGCTTTGCTTGAGTCGGGTAACTATAAAGTCTATGAGGTCAGCGATATGGTCGGATATCAGACGGTCCAATATTTTTGCCGCGTCTTTAAAAAAATAACCGGAAAAAACCCGGCGGATTACGAAAAATGACAGGTGTGCCGACATGAAGGGAAAAATCAACAGCTTTAAAACAAAGATGTTAATCATGACATTCAACGCGATATTTCTTTCCCTGTTTTTCAGCGGAATTTCCATTTATTTTTACATTTATCAAATCCTGAGCAGCAAAATCATCAATGACAATCAAATTATCATTTCCAATCTCGACCAGCAAATTTCTTATTATATAGAGAGCGCGCAACAATATGCGAAAAACATCATTTTGGACGAAAGGATTCAGTTTTATTTGAAAAACTTGAAAGTCAAGGAAAAAAATTACGATTATTTTTCAGAGATCGGCGAGTTTGAAAATGTGTTAAAAGAATATTTGATCCTGAGGGATTATTTGATATACGATATTTTTGTTATTGGCAAAGAAGAGAACATTATATCCAATGAGGGTTATGCGGATATTTTTCAGGAAGGCTGGTATAAACAATTTCTCCAAAAAAATGAAAAAAGCGGTTTTACCCAAGTTCATACTGCGCCATTGCAACCAAACAGCCATACCCAAACCGTCATCAGCTATATGATGAATATTTACGACAAGAAAAATTCGGACTCCTATTTGGGAAAACTAGTGATTGACGTCAAATACGACGTGCTGGTCCGGATGTTCACGCAACAATCGGGCAGTATAGATTCCTATTATTTGTTTGACGAAGACTACCATGTGATCTATGCTGGCGGATCCGATATGCCGGAATTGAAAAAAATTTTTCAAAACAACAAGCAACGGGACGTCGTGTTTCATAAAGGCCAATATTACATTATCCGGACCAATCCCATCAACCATTGGTCCATCGTGGGAGTGATTCCGCAAAAAAATATCGTGGACGATCTGCGGTATATCGGGTATGTTTTCCTGGCAATTATGATTGTCTGCCTCCTTTTTATCTCTTTTCTTGTATACCCGATCCTGAACAATGTAACAAAACCTTTAATGAAACTGGTCGCGGCCATGAAAGCGGTATCTCTCGGGAAAATGGATATGGAGGTCCGGGTGGAAAGCAAGGATGAAATTGAGGTTTTGGCGAACGTGTTCAATAAAATGGTCAAAGATATCAAACGCCATCTTGAAGAATCCATTATCAAAGAAAAAAAAGAACGGGAATTGGAACTGCAGATTCTCATGTCGCAAATCAATCCCCACTTTATCTACAATACATTAAACACCATCATTTATATGGCGAGACGAAACGAAACCGTCCCCATCATTTCCTTGACCAAGTCGTTCATCAGCATACTCCAATATTCCATTAAGAGACGGCAAAATAATATGGAAACGATAGCAAACGAAATCGAGTATATCAAAAATTACGTTTCGATTTTTCAATACCGGTATCATAATCAGATCGAACTTGATTTGGATTTGGACGATTCTTTGTTGCTCCATGAGATTCCGCACATGATTCTGTATCCTGTTATCGAAAACAGTATCTTTCATGGAATTTTGCCTTCTTCGAAAAAAGGGCGGATTCATGTGCATATCGCCAAAAAGGACGAAACGATCCGGATCCGAATCTCGGACAACGGCGTCGGCATGACGGGCGAAACATTGAAAAAGGTCCGGGAACTGCTTAACGAAGACATTCTTGAATATTCCGAACATTTGGGTCTAAGAAATGTGAACACCCGATTAACCCTCTTATACGGCAATCAAAGCGCCTTGAACATTGAAAGCCTGAGCGGACAAGGCACAACGATCACGTTTTGTTTGCCGCTGCAATAAAAAAGATAATTTTTTATAAATGTGTTATGTTTTTACCCGCCCGTCGTTTTTTTATCATGAATTACAGGTAAGGCTTTACCGGACTATTTTGAAACACGAGGGGGAAACCTATGATTCGAAAAGTGTTGTCAATAAGAATGGCAATGATCATTTTGGTATTCTTTTTAAGCGTTTTCACCGTATCCGGTTGCGCCTCTTCCGGGCAAACAACGGATAATGCGGGCGGCGGAACGGCCCAAAATCCGGGTGCGGAACAAACGAAGAGCAACGGCCCGAAAGAGATCAAAACGTCCATCACCGTATGGACGTGGGAACCGCAATCGCGGCAGCAAAGCCTGATTGATGAATTTAACAAAGATTTTCCGGGAATCGAGGTCACTTTTACAACAGTCGATGGTCCGGGAATGGTGACCAAAATTCAAACCGCTTTAGCGGCCGGGTCCGATTTGCCGGATGTGGCTTGGCTGGAAATCAGCCAACGGGGCAAACTGATCTCGTTGGATGCATGGGAAGATTTGACAAAACCGCCTTACAATGTGGACACGGACACGATATTGGACTTTGAGTTGCCGCTGTCAATGAATGAAAAAGGCGAGTTGGTCGGCATTGAAGTTTCGCCTCCCGTAGCGGGGCTGGCATACAAAAGGGACCTGGCGAGAGAATATTTTGGAACCGACGATCCGGAACAATTGGAAAAAATGTTCCCCAATTGGGACGAATTTATCAAGAAGGGACTCGAAGTAAAGCAAAAATCTAACGGAGAAGTATTCATGTTTGCCAGTTTAAACGACGTTGTGAATATATTCAAAAATCAAAATCCCGAACCTTATGTGAAAGACAATCAATTAAATCTGGACCAGTCAGTCAAAGTTTTTTTGACCAAAGCATTGGAAATGAAAAACGTGGGAATTGTCGACAAACTGGAACAGGGTCCGGCCCATAACGCTTCTTATGCGGGCAAAAAACATATTTTTTACCCGGCTGCCACGTGGGCGCCCACCTGGGTGATCAAAGCCAATGACAAAAACGGTTCGGGCAATTGGGGAATCATGCAAGCGCCGGGAGGAGGATACCTGAACGGGGGCACGATCGTCGCAATTCCCAAAAAAGCCAAGAACAAAGAGGCGGCTTTCGAATATATCCGGTGGATGTATTTATCCGAAAAAGGCGCACAGCTGAACAGGGATTTGCTGGAATATTTCAGCCCGTACAAGCCGGTTTACGACGATCCTGAATTTTATTCCAAACCTGACGAATTTTTCGGTGGACAGGACGTTCTGAAAAAGTTTTCCCAGGATATTGCCAAGAACATGAATCCGAGCAGGCCGGTCAGCAAATACGATTTGGAAATCAACGAAGCGATCGGTCTTGCGGTAAAAACAATCAATTCAGCGGACAACAACAGGATTTCCATTGATGAATTGATTGAAAAAATGGAAGAAGACCTCCTCTCCAAGATTCCGGAATTAAGCAGATGAATTCCATATCCGGCGGCCAAGAACCGGGGAAGCGGACCCGCATTTCCCCGGTTCTTGGGAATTTGCGATATGGAAATAGATTCATGGAGAGATCGGCGGCAATGAAGCAGAAAGGGGGAAATTGGGTTGTATCGAAAATTGTCGAAAAATATTTACCCATACCTGTTTGTTTCTCCTTATATGATCCTATTTTTCGTGTTTGCCCTTTTTCCGGTTGTCTACTCTTTCATTCTTAGTTTTACAAAATGGGACGGATTCAGTGAAATGACGTTTGTCGGGGCGCAAAATTACCTCCGTTTATTTTCAGACAAATCGTTTTACGTTTCCCTTGTCAACACGCTTCTTATCATCATCGTCGCGATCCCTTTGCAACTGGGGACGGCTTTATTGTTGGCGGTCATATTAAAGCAGTTTTTTACGGGCAAATTACAAACCGGGCTGAAATTAATGAATTTTTTGCCTTACATTACCACTCCGGTAGCCATCGCCGTCATGTTCCAATTGTTGTTCGACTGGCAGGTAGGGGCGGTGAACCTGTTTTTATTGGATTACGGAATCATGGATGAAGCGGTCAATTGGCTTGGGGAGACGTGGGGAGCGCGTTTTGTCATCATTTTATTGGTGTATTGGAAATATTACGGTTACCAAATGGTGATTATTTTCGCCGGTTTAACGACGATATCCCGGGAAATCTATGAAGCGGCCTCCATCGATGGAGCTTCATGGAGTCAGGCTTTCTTAAAAATAACGGTCCCTTTATTGAAACCGGTTCTCATGTTTTTGATCATTACGGATTTTATAGGAGGATTTCAATTGTTCGACGAACCCCAATTGTTGTTCAATCAACCGTTTGGCGGACCGGAACAATCGGTTTTGACGATCGTTATGCATTATTATGATACGGCTTTCCGACGATTTGAATTCGGATACGGCTCTTCTATTGCATACGGATTATTTCTTATTATTTTTGTTTTTTCACTGGCCACATTAAAGCTGATGAACAGAGGGACAGACCAATGACCGTGAAACGTTTCAAACGCGTTTTTTTATATTTTGCCGTTCTGTTGTTCACCGTTTTTTCGTTGCTGCCGTTTTATATGATGATGATGATGGGGACATATCAAAATGAAGAGTTGTTCACCGGTATCAAACTGTTTCCCGGCAATTATTTATTGCAAAATCTGCAGACGGTTTTGTCCGTCAACTACTTTCAATTCTATAAAAACAGTTTGTACATTGCGGTCATAGCCGGCATTGGCGGCGCTTTTACAAGCGCGTTGGCGGGGTTTGCTTTTGCCAAATACCGATTCCGGTACAAAAAAACACTTTTTTTGATCGTGATCGGCACGCTGATGATCCCGCATCAATTGGGGCTTATCGCGTTTGTGGCGGAAATGAAATGGTTCGGCATGTTCAATACCCACTGGCCGCTGATGATCCCTCCCATGGCCAACGCTTTTGGGGTATTTTGGATGACACAGTTTATCGGAAGTTCGGTTCCCGACGAAATCATTGAAAGTTGCCGTGTGGACGGTTGCCATGAATTCAGAATCTTTCTTCAAATCATCCTTCCGATCATCAAACCGGCGATCACCACGATTTTTTTGTTATTATTTTTGGGGTCGTGGAACAATTATTTAACGCCGCTTGTTCTTTTAAACAAAGAGAACTTGTACACGGTGCCGCTTGCCATTTCAATGCTGGGAAATTTATACAGGGTCGATTATGCCGCGAGAATTCTTGCTCTGGCCATAGCGACCGTTCCCATGATTATTCTTTTTATCGCCTGCTCCAAAAGTTTATTGCGGGGCATCACGGAAGGAAGCATAAAAGGTTGAACCGTACCGGCTCCCTTGAAAAGAAACGTTCAAGGGGGCCGTTAAAGTTTCCGCCTGTTTACGGTTATGTTGTGATCAGGATTCTTTCGCTTGTTAATCAGTTCCTTTCGCCTGTTCAGGATTCGCCCGTTTAAGATGCGAAGGCTGGCCGCCATTTTTTCCGCATTTGCTTCCTCTTGCCGTCCCTTGCCGTTTTGGCGTACACTGTATGAATAGCAACCGGGAATCGCAACCGGGAAGGAATTCTCGACTGAAGGGGTTGTCACATGGAGCTTCCGCAACCATTGCAAACAGCCGTCGATCACGAACTTGCAGCGTTATCCGTCAAAAAACTGGCCTCGTCGACCGCCGCTCTTTCCCGCCGTTACCGGAGCGGCAGGACTTCCGGCGAAAACAGATTTCTGCGGTCGGAAGAAGATGTGGCCGCCTATGCGGCTTTCAGGCTCCCGGCCACCTTTGCGGCGGTTCGTTCCGCGCTGGAACAGTCGCAGGAACTTATGCCGCATTGGAAACCGAAAACGATGCTCGATGCGGGGGCCGGACCGGGGACGGCGATGTGGGCGGCTGCGGATCTGTGGCCGGATCTGGAACGTGTTACGCTGCTGGAGCGCGAGGAACGGATGATCGCGCTCGGAAAGCGCATGGCGGCCTATTCATCTTCCGCCTCTGTCCGGGATGCGGAATGGAAGAAGGCAGACTTGACCGGAGAGTGGGAGGCCTCTCCGAACGACTTGGTCGTCGCTTCCTATGTGCTTGGCGAATTGCCGCCGGACCGCGCGGACCTATTGGTCCGCAAGCTTTGGGAAATCACTTCCGGCCTCCTGGTGATCATCGAGCCGGGGACACCGGCCGGATTTTCAAACGTGCAGCGTGCCCGGGAACAATTGATCGCCGAAGGAGGGGCCCGCACGGTCGCTCCTTGTCCGCACGACAGGGCTTGTCCGATGGCGGGCGGCGACTGGTGCCATTTCGCCCGACGGGTCGCCCGGTCCCGCCTGCACCGGCAGGTGAAAGGAGGAGAACTGTCATACGAAGACGAGAAGTTTTCGTTCGTGAGCCTGTCGCGCCAACGCGGAGACGGCATCCGCGGGAGAGTCGTTCGTCATCCCCAAATCCGGAAGGGTCATATGCATTTCGAGATTTGCAGTTCCGAAGGGTTAACGAGCACGGTCGTGACCCGAAAAGACCGCGAATTGTACCGGTTAGCCCGCAATTTGCGCTGGGGTTCCGTGATGCCGCTTCACGGGGATGACTGCGAGTGATTTTTCAACGGGTTCCGGATGCCGTTCCGGATGTTTTTCATGCGGTTTCTTTTTATGTTTCCATGTTCAAAATTGATAAAAATATTTTCATGAATATGTCAACTTTTTTTCTGCAGATCATTTCATGTTGTGTTAACATATAAATAATATGGGTATAATTTTGATAACGATAGTATGGAAGAAAAGAGGTGCCCCTGTTGAAAATATCGACCAAAGGCCGTTACGGGCTGACCATCATGATGGAATTGGCTCAAAATTACGGCGATTCTCCGACTTCTTTGAAAAGTATAGCCGAAAAACACCAGTTGTCCGAACATTATTTGGAACAACTTGTCGCACCGCTCAGAAACGCCGGTTTGGTGAAAAGCGTACGCGGAGCTTACGGCGGATATATCTTGTCCAAGCAGCCGGAGGAAATTACGGCGGGAGATATTATACGCGTCCTGGAAGGTCCGATCAGTCCCGTTGATTTTGAAGAAGAGGACGATCCGGCCAAACGCGACCTGTGGATCCGGATTCGGGACAGCATTGCGAATGTGCTCGATTCGACCACTTTGGCCCACCTCATTTCCTACAAGGATGAAGGAGTCACAACCGAGTATATGTTCTATATTTAGAAGCTATTTGGAGCTTTGAAAGTCTTGCTTTGATCACCAGAAGGAGCTGCAAACAGGTGAATTCGTATGGACATGATATATTTGGATCATGCAGCGACGACTCCGCTTCATCCCCAGGTATTGGAAGAAATGATTCCATATTTTACTCAACATTTCGGGAATCCGTCCAGTTTGCACCAGTTTGGCCGTGTGAACCTTTCCGCGATCAGCCGGGCCAGGGAGCGAATCGCGGAATGTCTGGCATGTGAAGCGAACGAAATCGTGTTTACTTCCGGAGGAACGGAAAGCGATAATGCGGCCATATTCGGGGCGGCTGCGGCCTATTCCGCAAAAGGGACAAGTTCTCGGGGAATGGGACGCGGACATGTCATTACTTCCCAAATTGAGCATCATGCCGTGCTGGATTCGTGCCGCAGACTGGAAGCGGAAGGATTTGACGTGACTTATTTGCCCGTCGATGCGGCCGGCCGGGTCCGGAAAGAAGATCTTGTCGAGGCCATACGGCCGGACACGTTTCTGGTCAGCATTATGTTAGGAAATAATGAAGTGGGCACTTTGCAGCCGATTGAGGAAATAGGGCTGCTGTTGCGTGACCGGGGCATTCTATTTCATTCGGATGCCGTTCAGGCATTAGGTTCCATTCCTATTCGTTTGCAACATTTACCCGTGGATATGATGAGTTTCTCGGCTCACAAAATAAACGGCCCCAAAGGGGTGGGCGCTTTATACATATCGCGGCGAGTGTCCCGCTGGCTCCCCAGGATGTTCGGGGGCAACCAGGAGCGGAGGCGGCGCGCGGGCACGGAGAATGTGCCGGGAATTGTCGGATTTGCCAAAGCGGTGCAGTTGGCTTGCCAAAATATGAATGAAAAGCAACTTTTTTTTGAGAACATTCGTCTAACTATGATAACGGCGCTGCGACGCGAATTGGGCGAGTCCGGGTTTACCGTGAACGGCCATCCGGCTGAGCGGCTCCCCCACATATTAAACGTCAGCTTTCCGGGAATCGACACGGAAACGATGCTGATGAATCTCGATCTGGAAGGAATCGCCGCAGCCAGCGGCTCCGCTTGCACTTCCGGTTCCCATGAGGTTTCGCACGTTCTTCGGGCAATGAATTTGCCGGAGGAGATTACCCGCTCGGCTGTCCGGTTCAGTTTCGGCTTGACCAACACTCCGGAACAAGTGGAACTGGCCGCGAAAAAAATTGCAACCATCGTTCAACGGCTCCGTATAAGAAAATAGGAAATTCCGCGTTTTCATGCGGCGCTGCCGGATGTTTCGTTGAATGTTCGGGAACAATGCGTTTATTTGCGGAAAAATATGGGAACAACTTTATTTATATTCTATACGAATAGGGTGGGTACTATGCTCAGATGTCCGAATTGCAACTCCAAAGATATAGGAAAAATTGGTTCTCACCAATTTTATTGTTGGGGATGTTTTATCGAATTGACCGTTAATGGCGATAAGATGTCCGTCTACCAAGTGGAGGAAGACGGCACTTTAAGTTCGTTGGACGATCTGTTTTTCGAGGAAGATATGTCACAAATTCAAGCGACGTAAAAAATGCAGGCGCTTGTCCGAGAAGGTCCAATGCCCGGTTCTGCCGGGCATTTTTTTGACTTTTATAATTTGATTTTTATAAAAATGTAAACGTTTTGGGGCGGGGCAATCTTCCGCCTCTTTTTTTGGATTGAACAATGAGTGATTACTCACTTTACATTTTTTAAAAGAAGGAGTATAGTTAAAGTGAGTAAGCACTCACTTATCATTTTCGGGGTGATGACATTGAATACTATCGAACCGATGATTGAAGTCATCAGTGTGTCAAAGTCGTTCCATAACAAGACGGTGTTGGAAGACATCAGTCTGTCCATTCCGAAAGCGGAAATCTTCGGTCTCCTGGGGCCTTCGGGGGCAGGAAAGACGACGCTCGTCAAATTGATAGCCGGGATCGACCGCGCGGACAAAGGCGAGGTTCGCATATTGAGCGAGCGGATGCCGAAGCTTTCGATGCTGAACCGGATCGGTTACATGGCGCAATCCGACGCGCTGTATACGGAACTGACGGCAAAGGAAAACATGGAGTTTTTCGCGTCGTTGTACGGATTGAAAGGTTCCGGAAGAAGCAAACGGATTCGGGAAGCGGCAGAATTGGTGAACTTGTCGGATCATTTAAAAAAGCCCGTGTCCACCTATTCGGGCGGCATGAAACGCCGGTTGTCGCTGGCCGTCTCGTTGCTGCACGAACCGGAAATTCTCATTCTCGATGAGCCGACGGTCGGCATCGATCCGGTTCTCAGACAGTCGATATGGGCCGAACTGGACCGTTTGAGACGCGGCGGAACGACGATTCTCGTCACCACGCACGTCATGGATGAAGCTTACCGCTGCCAACGTCTCGGCATGATCCGCGACGGAAAGCTGATTGCTGTCGGGACGCCGGATGAACTGATGGCAAAGACCGGCTCCCAAACGATCGAAGAAGCTTTTCTGCACTATGGAGGTGTTCGCCCATGAGAATTTGCGCTTTGGTCATTCGCATCATCCGCCAGTTCCTTCATGATAAAAGGTCGCTTGCACTGATGTTTGTCGCGCCGATTTTCATTTTATGGTTCATGTCGTTAATCTTTGACGGAGAGGTCTATACGCCGAAGCTCGGTACGTTGGATATTCCGGAGCGGTTTGCCGAAGCGCTGGAAGAGCAGGGGGCGGAATTGGTACAATATGCATCGGAGGAAGAGAGCGAGCGGTCGCTTGAAAAGCAGGAGATCGATGCCGTTCTCCGTTTCGACGGTTTCGCTCCGACGGTAAGGCTTGAAGGCAGTGATCCGTCCGTCAACCGCTCGGTTCTCATGCTTTTGCAGAACGCGATGAAATCTGCCGCCCCGCAAGCGATGCCCGAACTGAATATCGAATATTTGCACGGCTCATCCGAAATGACGGCTTTCGACAACTTCGGTCCGGTGCTCGTCGGCGTGTTTTCTTTCTTCTTCGTATTTTTGTTGTCCGGCATTTCGTTTTTGCGGGAACGAACCGGCGGCACGCTGGAACGGCTGCTTGCGGCCCCGATCCGTCGCGCGGAAATCGTTGTGGGGTACTTGACCGGTTTTGGTTTGTTTGCCGTTGTGCAGTCGGTGCTGATCGTCTGGTTTGCCATCGATGTTTTGGACTTAAGGTCTGCGGGGTCATTTTGGCTGGTATTGACCGTGACGTTGGCGCTCGCCGCAACAGCGCTAACCCTCGGCACGTTCTTGTCGGCCTATGCCTCCAACGAGTTGCAAATGGTCCAATTTATACCGCTCGTCATCGTACCGCAAATTTTCTTTTCGGGATTGTTTCATCTCGATACGATTGTCGATTGGCTGCGCCCGGTCTGCTATATTATGCCGATGTATTACGGGGCGGATGCTCTTCAGGACGTCATGGTGCGCGGCGGCGGTTGGTCGGAAATTGCGCCGAATGTATATGTGCTCCTGGGATTTTCGTTTTTGCTCGCCGCCGCCAATACGCTCGTGCTGCGCAAACATCGTAAAATATGAGACGGGTTGCGCCGCGGGCCTTTGCCGTTGTGGAAAGAGCCGGACAGAACGGCGGTTTGCTCGGGATAACTTATCGGTTTGTTTGGGATAACTTATCATTGGAGACTGTTGATTCATTGTGCAAAATGAGCAGAAAGTGAAATGATTGTCTTCCGACGAGTTTTGGCTTTCCATTCCACATCTCCAAATGACTTATTGGATCAAAGAGGAATGGAAAACAAGATGTTTGAGTGAAGGAAGGCAACATTTCACTTCAAGCCGTATAGTTTTGCACCATCAACAGTGAATCGACAGTCTCCGTTGATGCGGAAATGGCAGGAGGTGATACCATGAATGCTACGGAAAAATGGTTGGAGGAATGGCTGGAGGAATGGTTGGAGCAAGAGCACAAGGCGGGCAAGATGACGGAGAAACAGCGGAGAATTCTCATGGCTGCGACCGAAATTTTTGCCGAAAAAGGATATGCCGCCGCTTCCACCAGCGAAATCGCCCAGAAAGCCGGGGTCGCGGAAGGCACGATTTTCCGCCACTACAAGACGAAAAAGGATCTGTTGCTTTCGATTATCGCACCGGCGATGGCCAAGTTATTCGGTCCGCTTTTTCTGCGCGATTTCGCCAAGATGTTGGATCAACCGTATGAAACTTATGAAGAGTTTTTGAAGGCACTGTTTTATAACCGGTACGAATACGCCAGGGACAATTTGTCGATTGTCAAGATCATCATTCAAGAGGTTCCTTTTCATCCCGAACTGCGGGAGAAGGTGAAGGCGGTCGCCGAGGACATGATTATTTCCCGCTTTCGCCGAATCATCGACAATTATAAGGAAAAGGGAATGCTGGACAGCAACCTCCCTACTCCCGCCATAATCCGCTTCATGATTTCGAATATGGTCGGATTGGTCGCGTCGATGCTCGTCATCATGCCGGAGAAAGACTGGGATGTGGAAAAGGAACTGGAAACGACCATTCAAATGATGATGCGCGGGCTTGCGGGAAAAGGCTAACGGGAATGCGGCATATCGGACCTGCCTTCCGCGGGAGTTCAGCCGGCCGGGTCCGGCAGCAAATCAGGTGTTGTTGGACGGCCATCCATGGACGAGCGCACTTTTCTGCACTTGGCCGCGGTTTTTTCGTTTTTTCAACGTCATGCCTTTCACGGGTTAATTTGCCGGGGTTGTACATATACTGTACTAGTAGACCGTTGCGGAGCAAGTGGAATGTAAACCCGAAGAAGTCTGAACCGATGGAGCATTTCAATTTGGGATGTGAGAGGCATGAACCCGTTCTACAAAAACCGTTTGTTTACCGGCGCCGTATATACGTTGCTCGGTCTTCTCATGTTGTATCTCTTGCAATTGATCCGGCCGATGTTGTGGGACATTTTCGGATTTCTGAAATCCGTGCTCGCCCCGTTTCTGATCGCTTTGATCATCTCCTATATTTTGCATCCGGTCGTCTCCCTGCTGAATGACAGAAAAGTTCCGCGAACAGTAGCCGTTCTGCTGATCTATGCCGTATTTTTGATCAGTTTGACGGTCATTTTGCTGAATTTGATTCCGGTTTTAACGAAGCAGTTGAAAGAATTGAACGAACATATGCCCGAGCTGACCATGCGCGCGCAAAATTTGACGGAGGGTTTGAACGACAACAAATTTTTGCCGGAAAGCGTGCGCAAAGGGATTCACCAATCGATCCGGAAGCTGGAAGACGGAATCAGCACGGGGATCTCCCAATATATCGAGGGGATTGGCAATACGCTGAACGCCATCTTTATTGCCTTCATCACCCCGTTTTTGGCTTTCTACATTCTGAAAGATTACCGGCTGCTGGAAAAGGCGGCATTGGCGATCGTTCCCCAGAAACACCGCCAGCTTACGGTCAAGCTGTTGCTGGAAATGGACGAAGCGCTGGGCCATTATGTGCGCGGCCAATTGCTGGTCTGCGCCATCGTCGGCATACTGGCCTACCTTGGCTATTGGATGATCGGCATGCCTTACGCATTGTTGTTGGCCAGCCTGGTGGCCCTATTTAACATCATTCCGTATGTGGGGCCTTATTTCGGGGCCGCACCGGCTCTGATTATGGCATCGACCGTCTCTGTAAAAATGGTGATTCTTGTCATTATCGTCAATGTCATTGTGCAAATTCTGGAGGGAAACATCGTTTCGCCGCAAGTCGTGGGCAGAACGTTGCATATGCATCCGTTAACCATTATTTTCGCGTTGCTCGTCGGAGGGGAACTGGCGGGGATCGTCGGATTGATCCTGGCCGTTCCCATGTTTGCTGTCGGTAAAGTGTTGTTTCACCATCTGCGGCTATATTATATCGGACGGAAGACGCCATAAATTTCCATCGTTATTGAAACCTTTGATGAAGTTTGTCGTATAACAGAATATGTGAGAGAAAAACGCCTGGTGGAGGAGAGGCGGGGAAAACATGATCGAACTGTTCTGGGCCTGTTTCGCCGGAGGAGTTTTGTTCGCCTTGGTTACGATCTTTTTTGGGGATTGGCTGCAAACGGACCATCTGCAATTTTTCGAACCGGTCTCGGTTGTCGGAGGCGTGACGGTATTCGGCGGCATGGGGATTTTGTTAACGCGGTATTCTCCGCTGGCCGCGTGGACCGTTGTCCTTTTTTCGCTGCTGGTTGCTATCGTCGTTTCGCTCTGCATATATTTTTTGTATGTAAAACGGATGAGGGACGCGGAAAACTCGACCGGATTCTCCATCACGGAACTGGCAGGCCGAATCGGCGAGGTCAGCGCGGCGATTCCGTCCGACGGTTACGGTGAAGTGGTGATAAAAACGGGGGTTGGCGTAACTAATCAGATCGCGGCAAGTTTCGACAAAGAAGAGCTGCCGGCAGGAACACGGATTGTGGTTGTCGAAGTGAAAGACGATACCTTGTACGTGTCCCGCCTGGATAGTGAATAAAAACGACAAATGGAGAGGATGTTGCTTATGCCGGACTTTTTGGCGATCCCAACCGTCATTGTCGGGATCATCGTCGTGATCGGTTTGGCTTTTTGGGCCAGATACAAAACCGTCGGTCCCGACGAGGCCATGATCGTGACGGGGTCGTTTCTGGGAAGCAAAAATGTGCTGACCGACGACTCGGGCCGCAAAATAAAAATCGTGCGCGGCGGCGGGGCGTTTATTCTTCCCGTTTTTCAACGGGCGGAATTTTTATCGCTCCTTTCCCACAAGCTCGACGTTTCGACACCGGAGGTTTATACCGAACAGGGCGTTCCGGTGATGGCGGACGGCGTGGCGATCATAAAAATCGGCGGTACCGTGGAAGACATTTCCACCGCTGCCGAGCAATTTATGGGCAAGCCGACCGAAGCGTTGAAAATGGAAGCGCAGGAAGTGCTGGAAGGCCATTTGCGCGCCATCCTCGGCTCAATGACGGTTGAGGAAGTATACAGGAACCGCGACCGTTTTGCCCAGGAGGTGCAGGGTGTCGCGGCGAAAGATTTGAAAAAGATGGGGCTGCAGATCGTTTCTTTTACCATCAAAGATGTGCGCGACAATAACGGGTATCTTGATGCGCTGGGCCGTCCGAGAATCGCTGCTGTCAAGCGGGATGCGGACATCGCGCAGGCGCAGGCGATACGCGATGCAAGGATCCAGAAGGCGAAAGCCGATGAAGAAGGGCAGAAAGCCGAACTGTTGCGGGACACCAACATCGCCGAAGCGGAAAAAGAAAAAGAACTGAAAATCGCGGCGTTCAAAAAGGAACAAGATATGGCCAGGGCCGAAGCGGATCAGGCGTATTTTATACAGGAGGCCCGATCGAAGCAGACCGTGGTGGAAGAGCAGATGAAGGTGGAACTCGTGCGCAAGGAACGCGAGATCGACCTGGAGGCGAAAGAAATTTTGCGTCGCGAGAAACAGTATGATGCGGAAGTGAAGAAAAAAGCGGATGCCGACCGGTATGCCGTCGTGCAGGCGGCCGAAGCGGAGAAAGCGAAGCGGATCCTCGAGGCGGAAGCCCTGCAATACCGTATAGAGGCCGAGGCGCGCGCCCACGCCGAGCAAATCCGGCTCGACGGCTTGGCGATCGCGGAAGCCGAACGGGCCAAAGGTGCGGCCGAAGCGGAAATCATTCGTCTTCGCGGTCTGGCGGAGGCGGAAGCGAAAGAAAGACTGGCGCAAGCATTCGAGAAATTCGGCGAGGCGGCCGTGCTGGACATCATCGCCAAAATGCTGCCGGAATTGGCCGGCAAAGTGGCGGAACCGCTCAAGTCGATCGACAAGCTGACCGTCGTGGATACCGGCCACGGCGAAGGCGCGGCCCGGGTCAGCAATTATGTCACCTCGCTTATGGCGACTGCGCCTGAGATGTTGAAAAACGTTTCGGGCATCGATCTGGAGCGGCTGGTGCAAAAATTGATCGGCGGCCGTGAGGAGCAAGCGGCACCCGCAGCCCGGCCGGCAAAACCGAAAACGGCGGAGTCGGCCGAAAGCCGGAGCGGGGAAGAAACAAGCCCGCCGTCGTCGGAATAAAATGTTCCTTGTACTTTCACATTACTTGGAACTTTATCAACCTGTTGGCACCGCCTGGTGCGCGCCGATCACAACCATCAGAAATGGTTGCATGAGCGGCTTTTCCGATCAGCCGGACTCATCGCAAATCACATCAATGTACCGGGGGGGCTGTCCCAAAAGGGTTATACCAAAAAGCTAGTCCCAATATAAGAACAAATGAACCTCCAAAACCACTGTAAAAGTGGGGTTGGAGGTTCGTTGTTGCTTGATTTCACATCAAAAATGGGGGCTTAAAAATCCAAAATGGACTTTTGGGACAGCCTCTTTTTGTTGGTTTTGGTTTATTGGCGCGCGCTCTCCTCCTGCCGGATGGCCTGGAACCTGTTCCGGCTGTCCTTCAACAGGAAAAGACGCCAGGAAGCCAGGATGGCCACGACAAGACATACGAGCCAGGGAAGAACTTGCCACTGGAGACGGTTCCCCAGATCGTAAAACCAGCCGCCCGCGCTCGTGCTTAACGCTCCTCCGATCGCCAGGGAATAGCCGTTGAATCCGTAGTATGATGCGAGCAGCTTGGGGGGAGCGAACAGGGGCACAACATCGATCAGGATCGGACCGGCAATCATCGTGCCGAATGCAAAGATGACGGAGGCGGCGAGCAACCAGACGATATGATCGGCAAAGGAAAACAAAAACAGTCCGAAGCCCATCACCAGGGTGCCGATCCCGATCAGGGCAAAGCGGTTTTCGTAATGCTCAAGTTTTTTCGTAATGCGCATTTGAAACAGCACAACCGACAACGAAATGGCCGCGTACACGTAAGCGACGCTTCTGTGGCTTCCCGTCACGGTTTCCGCATATTGGGGGATCGTCAGGAACAATTGCATAAATAAATAATAGTAACCGATCAGGATGAGCGTATAGACTACAAAAGCCCTGTCTTTAACGATTGAGCCGATATCCTGGAATAAACTGCTGCGGGTCAGTTCCACATCCAACCGCGGCAACTTCCAGCCGACGATGATACAGATCAATATGTATATGAGTCCCGAGGCGATGGACAGATAAAAAAAATCGACCGCACTCAACACACTCCCGACAATCGTTGACGATACCATTCCCAGGTTGGTCACGATATTTTTAAAAGAAAACAGCAACCTCCGGTGTTCTTTCGGCACCAAACGGGCAAATGCGGCCTGGTAGGCCGGATCGAACAGCGCCCCGCCCAATCCGGATATAACCGCAGCGAGAAAAAAATGCCAAAGTTCACTGCAAACAGCGAAAGAAATGAAGCCGACGGAGCGCACCATGAGTCCAAATATCAGCGTTTCCTTGCAACCAAACCGGTCCGCGACGAGACCGCCGATGAACGTTAACCCTTGCTGCGAAAATTGCCGGACTCCGAGCAAAATTCCGGTAAGCGCCATTGACCAGGCGAAACTGCCGGTAAGATGGAGCGTCAGATAAGGGATCAATGCGTAAAATCCCAAATTCATAAGAAAGGAACCGGCATACAAAGCCTTGACTCCGGTTGGCGCCACCCGCCACACTTGCCTAAACACGCACGGTCACCTGCTTTATGGTTAGATACGCAAAACTGCGAAAACGGTCTGCCGGCAAACAACGATCTGCCGGCGAACAACGCTCTGCCAACGAACAACGGTCTGCCAACGAACAACGCTCTGTATGTTGCGAATCCACTACCAGAGACAATTATACCAGGATTGAGCAAAAAGGTTGTACTTTAGATTATACTTTTTTTAACGGAACGATTGGAGATGGTTCTAAATTGGCATGATGGTTCGATTCGGCCGATATTTCTATTGAAGAAAGATGGTGTCAAATGCTCCGTCAATTGATAGTCTGTCTTATTTATTCGCCAATGATATTTTTTTCGATGTATTCCGATTATTGGTATCATAACATCTTTGTGTATTTCATAGCCGCCGTTTTCCCCGGGCTGTTTATTCAACAAAAAAGATATATCCTTATCTCCTTCTTGATGTCTTGCGTCGTTTCTTCTCTTCTGGTTAAGATGTACATCCCGCCGACAGATACCTTTTTTTACCCCTTTGATAACATAAGAACGGTTCTCGTTGTTGGTGAGTCGATGTTTTTCGCAGGAATACAATTCGTGATACTTCTAGCAATTCGTAAAGTAAAGGAACTTTATAAAAGTCGCCGATGATTGTTGTGCGGCTTTTTTTATGTGCAGCCTTTTTTATCCGCAAATATTAACAATTATATAATACAGACTGTCGACAAAGTCCTTGTTCCGAAAAAAGTCGGAAGCTCCGGTGAAGGAGGTGAAGGTTAGCACCACCGATCCCGAGAGCGGGTTGTTTGTAAAAGGAGAAAAAGAACGCGTATTTGCTTACAGTGTTCACACCGCTTGTGATCGAAACGGTTTTGTTCTCGGCACCAAGGTAACGGCGGGTAATGTGCACGACAGTACAGTGTTTGAGGAACTGTTTGAACAAGTTTGCCGAGACTTTGGCAAACCATACGCGGTGGCCGTTGATGCAGGATACAAAACGCCTTACATCGCCAAAATATTGATCGACGAGCAAGTTCGGCCGATAATGCCTTATACAAGACCGCAAACGAAAGATGGATTCTTTAGGAAACACGAATACGTGTATGACGAATATTACGATTGTTATCTCTGTCCAAACAATCAAATCTTGACTTACGAAACCACAACGAAAGACGGGTACCGGATATACCGGTCCAATCCGGAAATTTGCCGGAGTTGTCCTTTTCTGCATCAGTGTACCGCAAGCAAGAATCACACCAAGCGAATCAGCCGCCATATTGGGGCGCACTACATCGAAGAAGTGGATCATTTACGGCACACGGAAGAAAACAAACAGATCTACGCGCAACGCAAAGAAACGATTGAACGTGTATTTGCAGACATGAAAGAAAAGCATGGCATGCGATGGACGACCTTGAGAGGGCTGAAGAAGGTCACCATGCAGGCGATGCTTACGTTTGCTGCCATGAATCTAAAAAAATTGGCGACCTGGCTATGGAAGTCGGGTCGCCCTAAAGATAAAAATTTCCTGTATCAATTTATAATCAATAGATCGCACAACAAACTCTCGATGGGGCTATACGCATTCGGGAGTTTGTCTTCAATCTGTATATAATAAACATAGCTTTTTAAAAAATGAAAAAATACAGTTTTTTTCATCGAAAACCGGTTGTTTGGGCCGAAAGCCTGCGATAGTGCAGGAATTTTTTTATAAATTTTCTTATAGAAGTGTTTTCTGGAAAAAATGCCTGTATATTTGCATGAATATGGAAATTTTGATCATCAGGAGGAGGAAAAAGATGTAAAATCGCAGGCTTTATTACAACTAGGCCGATAAGTCACGTCAACATTAGCGTATCACGTCAACATCAGCATGTCACGTCTGCGATACCCCGTCCGCCTCATGTTTGATATCGCGCCCTTTAACGATGAAGTGTATAGCGCATGCCGTTCAACACTAAGGGAGGCGAAGTGTCGTCAATGCGGGATGCGAAATATTTTCAAAAGAGTCCGGTTGTGGTACACTGTCTGGAAAAAAGTCAGGCAGGAGGAAAAACATGTCGGAGAAGGAAGAACTGACGCGGTTTGGCGTATCGTTCCCGGCTCAGTTGATTGAGCAGTTTGACCAATATATTATCGAACAAGGTTATACGAACCGGTCCGAAGCGTTCCGCGATTTGGCGAGAAGAGCGTTGCTGGAACCGTCGAGGCTTCGTTCCGACCAGGTTGTGGCCGGGACAATTGTCATGGTCTACGATCATCATGCCAGCGAATTGCCTTCAATCTTGACGGAACTGCAGCACAATTTCCATCACTCCGTCATCTCCACGATGCATGTTCATTTAAATCATGACCAATGTCTGGAAGTGATCGCAGTTCGCGGAAAACTTTCGGAACTTCGCGCCCTTCACCAGCAAATTCAGGTGCTCAAAGGAGTGGTTTACGCCGAACTTTCCGTTACCTTTGTGGATGAACAGGGCGGATCGTCTCACAGTCACCGTTAGGCGAGGCAAAATAAAAATATATAGATGAAAAATAACAGGTGACACGACCATCCTCTTGTGTTACAATTTCAAAAAAACGTAACACGAACAGATATGGAGTGATTGGTCTTTGAAGAGGAGCAGCGTTGGACTTGCCGGAATAGCGGCACTTTTGTTCATCTTCGCGTTGTCCGGTTGTTCGCTTTCTTCCACAGAAGCGGAAAGTGCACAAATAAAACACGGCAACAAAAACGAATTAATACTGGCTGTCGGTTCGGAGCCGGACGAAGGATTTGATCCGGTGACAGGATGGGGGCGTTACGGATCGCCGCTTTTTCAAAGCACGTTATTGAAACGGGACAACCAGTGGAATATCGTCAATGATTTGGCGTCCGATTATCGGGTGAGCGACGACGGCAAGGAGTGGACCGTTACCTTGCGGCGCGATGCGAAATTTTCCGACGGCAAGCCGGTGACGGCCGAAGATGTCCGGTTTACGTTTGAGACCGCAGCCAAAAGCGGCTCCGTCGTGGATCTGACCAACTTGCAGAGCGTGGAAGTTCTCAATGAGTATACGGTAAAATTCACGTTAAAACAACCGCAGAGCACTTTCATTACGCTGCTCGTCACGACAGGCATCGTCCCCAGGCACGCCTATGGAAAAGATTACGCGTTGAACCCGGTCGGTTCGGGGCCATACAAGCTTGTGCAATGGGATCGGGGGCAGCAACTGATCGCGGAGTGGAATTCCGAATATTACGGGAACAAACCGTATTTCACCAAGTTGACGTTTCTTTTCCTGAACGAGGATGCCGCTTTCGCTGCGGCTAAGGCCGGAACGGTCGATGTCGCGTACATACCGAGCACATTCGGCAAACAGCAAGTAGCCGGCATGCGGTTGGAACGGATCAAGACCGTGGACAACCGCGGAATTATGTTTCCCTATGTGCCGTCAGGCGAAAAAACGGAAAAGGGGTATCCGGTCGGAAACAACGTGACGGCGGACATCGCGGTTCGCAAAGCCGTGAATTTGGCTATCGACAGGAAAGCGCTTGTCGATGGAGTGCTGGAAGGCTATGGCACACCCGCTTATACGGTTAACGATCATTTGCCATGGTGGAATCCCGACTCCGCGTTCGCCGACGGAGATGTGGAAGAAGCGAGAAAAGTTCTGGCTGCCGGCGGTTGGGCCGATCATGACGGTGACGGCATAGTGGAAAAAGGACCGTTGAAAGCGGAGTTTACGCTCGTTTACCCCGCCGGGGATTCAACGAGACAGTCGCTTGCTTTGGCTGTTGCCGACATGGTCAAGGCGGTTGGAATCGCTATACATGTCGAAGGAAAGAGTTGGGAAGATATCGAGAAAATGATGCATGCCAACGCCGTGCTTTTTGGATGGGGAAGCCACGATCCGCTGGAAATGTATAACCTGTACAGCAGCAAATACCGGGGGGTTGGTTTGTATAACCCGGGGTTTTACAGCAATCCGGTTGTCGACGATTGGATGGAAAAAGCGATCCGTTCCACCGACGAGAAGGAATCGATGGAATTTTGGAAGAAGGCGCAATGGGACGGGAAAACCGGACTCAGCTTCAAAGGGGACGCGCCGTGGGCATGGCTTGTCAACATCGACCACTTGTATCTGGTCAATGAACATTTGGATATCGGGGTGCAGCGAATCCATCCGCATGGCCATGGATGGCCCGTTACGGACAATATCGAAGAATGGAAATGGAAAGTTGAATAGGTTGAGGGTGGATATGATTCGCGGTCTGGGCCTCTTTATAGCGCAGAAAGCGTTTCGTCTCATGGCGCTTTTGGTCGCTGTCAGTATTCTTTCTTTTTGGCTGGTCAGTATTTCGCCCATCGATCCGGTTCAAGCCTATATCGGCGCCGACATGTTGCGGGTGAGTCCCGAACAACGCGAGGCCATCGCAGCGTATTGGGGACTGGACCAACCGCCTTTGCAACGTTTTGTCCGATGGTTTTCGGCGTTGGTTCATGGGGATCTGGGAACTTCGATGATTTACCGCCAACCGGTGGCGGATGTAATCCGTGAACGGTTTTCCAGTTCTTTTGCGCTGATGGGGATTTCCTGGTTGCTGTCCGGGATCATCGGGTTCGCGGCCGGCGTTGCGGCGGCAATGAACAGAAACCGTTGGTTGGACCGGTTGGTGAAATGGTATTGCTACACTTTGGCTTCCACGCCTACGTTTTGGCTGGGACTCCTGTTTATCATGGTGTTTTCCGTTTGGCTCGGCTGGTTTCCCGTCGGTCTCGGAGTGCCCGCCGGTGTCCTGGCTGAACACGTGACCTTGGGAGACCGGATCAGGCACATGATCTTGCCGACGGCTCTGCTGAGTTTGGCCGGGATTTCCACCATCGCCTTGCACACAAGGCAAAAGATGATCGATGTGCTTGACAGCGATTATGTATTGTTCGCCCGGGCGAGAGGGGAAAAAGGTTTCGGATTGTTCATAAGACATGGCTTGCGCAACGTCGCCTTGCCGGCCATCACGTTGCAATTCACCACTTTCAGCGAACTGTTCGGCGGCGCCGTCCTTGTAGAACAAGTATTTTCATACCCTGGTCTCGGGCAGGCCACGGTAGAGGCGGGAATGAAAGGAGACGTTCCGCTGCTGATGGGGTTGGTTCTTTGCAGCACCGTATTCGTTTTTTGCGGAAACGCGCTGGCTGACCTCATTTACCGTGTGGTGGATCCGAGAATTCGGGAAGGCGGGATGCGAAGATGAACCGGCCCATCCATATGGAAAAGCGGAGAATCCGCGCGGTTCACTCCATTTTGGGATTTCAGGCCGGCTTGAGGCAGCGGACGCTGTTCCTTTTCCTCATCACAGCGTTGTTACTGGTTGTCATCGGTCTGGGAGGAGCCTTGCTTGAACCGGGTTCCTCCGCCACCAGTTTGCATGAACGCAACTTGCCGCCATCTTTTTCCCATCCGTTTGGAACGGACTGGCTGGGAAGAGACATGTTTGTCCGGACGATTCAGGGACTTTCCCTGAGCATGCGGATGGGTTTGACCGGAGCGGTTTCCGGCGCGTTGATCGCTGCGGTAATGGGACTCGCGGCGGCCACGATGGGTAAAACGGTAGACCGGATCATTACCTGGCTGATCGATCTTTTTTTGAGTGTGCCGCATTTGGTGCTGCTTATTTTTATTGCTTTTGTTTGCGGGGGAGGCATAAAAGGCGTCGTCATCGGGATTGCGCTCACCCATTGGCCCAGTTTGGCGCGCGTGATCCGCGCGGAGGCTTTGCAGATCAGATCGGCGGAGTTTGTCCAAATATCGCGCCGGTTGGGCAAATCCCGCCGGTGGATTGCTCTGCGGCACATATGGCCGCATCTGGCCCCGCAGCTTCTGGTCGGCACACTGCTTTTGTTTCCGCATGCGATTCTTCATGAAGCGTCCATCACGTTTCTGGGCCTTGGTCTTTCCCCCCATCAACCGGCGATCGGAATCATTCTTTCCGAATCCATGCGTTATTTGTCGGCGGGTATGTGGTGGCTGGCCGTTTTTCCCGGTTTGAGCCTGCTCATTGTCGTGCGTGCCTTCGACTTGTTAGGGGATCAGTTGCTTCAACTGGTCCATCCCCGGCATGCCCGGGAATAACGCGTCGGTCTGAAAGGTGAACAGGCAGCCTGTCGGGGGAACAGGCGAACATAAGCCGATCAGGGAGACTGTGATACTGTCTGCATTGAGGATCTGATGATCGTTACGTGAGGATCTGATAGTCGTTGGTTGCCGGGGTAAGGGCCCAACCGCCCCGTAGCTAGCAGGCAGACGTCGGACAGGCAGCATTCTCCGGGAGGTGAAAGTTGTGCCGCTTTTGGAAGTCATCGATTTGTCCATTTCTTTTACGCGATATGCGGGGGCTTTGAAACAGGAGACCGTCCGGGTGATGGACGGACTGCAACTTTCGGCCGATGAGGGAGAAATTGTGGCGGTCATCGGTTCGAGCGGTTCGGGGAAAAGTTTGCTGGCCCATGCGATTTTAGGGATTTTGCCGGATCACGCCATGATGACGGGAACGATCCGGTTTAAGGGAGAACCGCTGGATGCCGCGCGGCAAGCTGCCATACGCGGCAAGGAAATTGCGCTCATTCCGCAATCGGTCAACAGTCTGGACCCGCTGATGAAGGTCGGGAACCAGATACGTGTTTCAGCCGGAGGCAAAATTCCGGAAGCGCAGGTGCAAAACTTGTTTCATCGATTCCGGTTGCCCGGGCATGCCGGACGGTTGTTTCCATTCCAATTGTCGGGGGGAATGGCGCGGAAAGTTCTGGCCGCAACCGCGGCGGCGGGCGGGGCGCAGCTCATCGTGGCGGACGAACCGACTCCCGGCCTTCATCCGGACGATGTCCGGGAAGTTTTACAGCGAATGAAGGAGTTGGCGCTGGATGGAGCCGCGGTGCTTCTCATCACGCACGATATCGAAGCCGCCCTGTCCATAGCTGATAAAATCGCGGTATTTTACGCCGGGACAACGGTCGAGATTGCCGAAGCGGGCGATTTTTCAGGCGACGGACATCTGCTCAGGCATCCTTACAGCAAGGCATTGTGGCGGGCACTGCCGCAAAACGAATTCGTTCCGTTGCCGGGCTTTCAGCCCGGACAGGGCGAAATGCCGCCGGGCTGTCCGTTCGCGCCGCGCTGTCCGGAAGCGACCGTGGAATGTTCCGCGGCGATGCCGGAAATGCGGGCTTTGCGCGGAGGTATGGTGAGGTGCGTTCATGCTTCTTGAGGGGAAAAACTTAAGTTACCGGTACGGGCGGGGACCGTGGCTGTTCCGGAGGGTCAATCTGACCATCGCTCCGGGCGAATTTGTCGGCCTTGTCGGTCCGAGCGGCTGCGGAAAAACGACATTGGGGCGGATTCTTGCCGGGTACGAAACTCCGTGCGAAGGGTCGGTCTCTTTGGACGGCCGGGCATACCCGCTTTCCGGATATCATCCCGTGCAAATGGTGTTTCAACATCCGGAAAAGTCGGTCAATCCGCGCTGGCGCATGAGCCGGATCGTATCCGAAGGATGGCGGCCGGACCCGGCGTTCTTGCAAAGACTGGGGATTATGGAGGAATGGATGGAAAGGTGGCCCGGGGAACTTTCGGGAGGCGAATTGCAACGGTTTTGCATTGCCCGGGCTTTGGGACCCCGGACCCGGTTTCTGATCGCCGACGAAATGACGGCCATGCTGGATGCGGTGACCCAGGCTCAGATATGGCATGCCGTGTCGGGCATTGCAAGGGAGCGCAAGCTGGGTCTGCTGGTAATCAGCCATGACCGGCATTTGATCCGGCGCCTGTGCGACCGGATCATTTCGTGGGAAGACCATGTCATGCCCAGTACACTGCAGCGGTGACCGGCAACGTTTCTCCCGGCAGCTTACGTTGCCGCCCGCGCCATGGCAGGATTGGAGGGTGAAAGCAAAGACAAGGAGCTGGACTTAAGAGCGCGACGGAAGGGCGCAACAAAATGAAAACGCTTTCTATCCGAACGGTTGCGGGCGCAAAACGTCAACTACGGTCAGCTTACTGGCATCAGAGGCGACAAACGGTAATGACGCGGTCGGCATATTGGCAACAGAAGCGACAAACGGTAATGACGCGGTCGGCATATTGGCAACAGAAGCGACAAATGGTAATGACGCGGTTGGCATATTGGCAACAGAGGCGACAAATGATAACCACCACCTTCAGCATTTTGTCAACAGGCGCCGCCAAAAGGCAACCACGCCACGATCGGCATATTGATAAACGGCAACTTGGTAAGCGGCAACAGACAAAAACCAGGCCTGTACGGATCCCGGATCGGTTCCGGGAAATCCGGAACAGTCCCGGGAAAAAAGCCGTGAATACCGAAATTGGCAAAATGTGTGTATAATGGTGATAGATACATCTATTGTCATTCGTTTTCTCAGGGTACATGTTCCCGTCGGCCAACCGGGATGAAAGGAATAGGCCGAAAAGGAGGGGAGGGCATGGACAGGACAGGCCGGACGACATGGAAAAGGGAGCGCCCCAGACTGTTTTTCGATTCGGAATGGGTTTCCAAGTTTCAAGAAGATGTCAGGCGAGACGGAACACTGGCCGGACAATGGGCCGGTTTCCTAAAGAAAGCCGGCGAGCTTATGAACGAGGAATTCGTTCATGAGTCCTATGCGGACGAACCGGATACGCAGCACCGGGAAATCTGGATGAGACTTTTGCGGTGATTTCCCGGTTTCAATGTCGGCCGCCAGGTCTTTTCGATCGGAATCCCCATCCCTCAGGTAATGGAAAACAAGATGTTTGAGTTTTAGGAAGGCAATATTTCACGAAACAGGAAATTCAAAACAAGGGAACTCGGAGGCACTTCGACAGTCAATCGACAGCCTCATATCCGCACGTAAAGAACGGAGGACAACGCGACTGCATGACAGAAAGAATTATCCGAATCTTCAAAATTTTAAACGCAATTCAGGCCAGACCCGGCATTTCGGCGAAAGAACTGGCCGAAATTTGCGAGACGACCGACCGGACCATATACCGGGATTTGCGCATCTTGGATGTGATCGCGCCGGTAACCAACGAAGGTTACGGAAAAGGATACCGATTCGTGGGAAATTTTGCCATGTACCCGTTAAATTTTACGGAGCAGGAAGCTCTCGTTTTTTCCATGTTGCCTTCGGTGATCGACAAGAGCAAACTGCCTCCGGGATTCGAAACGGCTTACGATAAGGTGATGGCGACCCATTTCAAAGAACAGTCACGCCGCAAAGATATCGTCGAAAAAATCGCCGAGGCGATTCAGATGGGGACACCGGCTTACCGGGAAGAAAATGAAAATTTTCTGTATCCCGTCATCCAGGCGATTCTCATGCAGAAAACGGTGGATACGGTTTACCATACCCAAAGCCGGAACGAAACGACTGAGCGGAAGATCGACCCGTATTACCTGGTCCCGCGCGAACAACGTTTTTATCTGATCGGATATTGCCATCTCAAGAATGAAGTGCGGACCTTTCGTTTAAGCCGGTTCCGAAAAGTGGAAATTACCGAACACAGTTTTGAAAAGAAAGATTTCATGATCGGCCAGTACCTGAAAAACACTTGGTCCATTGAACGGGGGGAAGAGAACATTCATTTCAAGGTGAAGTTTTCTCCGGTTGTGGCCAGGTACGTCAAAGAGGAAGAAATGTTTGTCCGTCCGGTCATGACGGATCTGCCTGACGGGAGTCTGCTGTTCGAAGTGACCGTCAATCATGAACGGGAGTTTCTCAATTGGGTTTATCAGTATGGACCGGAAGCGGAAATTTTGGAGCCGAAGATCATCCGGGAAAAAGTAAAAGAACAACTGCAAAGTTGGACGGCATTGTACGGAGCGTAACCGGAATTGTACGGACCGTAACCGGCATTGTACGAATAATAACCCATCGCGGACACTCGGAGAATCGCTTCTTCGCCGTTTTGAACAAGGCGGCTGCGGCGCCTCAGCCACAGGGGAGGGAACGGTTTGGCATACGATTACGAAAAACGGTTGTTTTGCGTGCTGAGAGACCATCCTTTCACAAAAAAAATCATCGTAACCTCATCCTTTTCGGAAGGACACCAACTGTTGGAACGGATCAGTATCCGTTACGGGCCGGCACTAAACACGGAAGTTTCGACGGTGGAATCGCTGGCGGTGCATCATGCCGGCTTTGAACTGTTCCGCCATGGATACCGGTACCTAACCGAGGGAGAAACGTTTTGGATCCTGCACGGTATTATGAAGCAATTGTCCGGCCGGAACGGGGCTTACATCCGTCCGGAAATGCTGACCCCGGGCATTGTGACGCAGGTGCACCGTGCCGTCTGTGAGTTGAGAAAAGCGTTAATCCCGGCGAAAGACCTTCAACCGGCCATGTTCGTAACGCCGGAGAAAGGAAGGTATATCCGGGAATTGCTGATGCGTTACGAGCAATGGCTTGCCGGCGACAAAGCGGCCGATTTTGCGGGACTTTTGCCGTTTTTGTCCGCATTGAACGAAGAGGTTCTTTTCATCATGCCCGATCATTTGCGGCTGGATCCGGCCTCGGAGAAGATGCTGAAGAAGATGGCTGCCGGACGGTTGGTGAAGCTCGATACGACGCAATCCCCCGATACGATTCAATCCCCCGATATGATACAGTCCCCCGATACGCCCCAATTCCGTGAAACCGGCAACGGCAAACCGGAACCGGGCGCCGAATTTTTTCACGCTGCCGGAAGCGACGCCGAAGTCCGGGAATCGTTCCGGAGAATATTGGCAACCGGCCTCCCTTTTGACCGGGTGGAAATCATCGCCTCCGATTACGATTTGTATGCGGCTGCCCTGTATACCGCGGCCGCCCAGTTCGGCATCCCTTGCACATTTTCCGGCGGACTGCCGTTGGAATGGATGCCGATGGGAAGAGCGGCTTTGAATTTGATCGCATGGATCGAAGAATCGTATCCCGCCGAACGGCTTGCCGGCATGTTGCGGGAGAGGCAAATTGCGTTCCGGGACGATCAGGAAAAGTTTACCGCCGCGGATTGGATCCGCGAAATGGAACAATCGGGGATCGGATGGGGCCGGGACAGGTATTTGTCCGCCGATTCCGGGCGCGTTGCCGAAGAGCGAAAAGCGGTCGCCGGATCCTTAAGCACGATATTCCGGGACTGGTTTCAGGGATTGCCGGAAGGCGGGGAGTGGACAATAAGGGACTTGCTCAACTGGCTCGTCCGGATCTTGGACTGTTACGGGGTCGCGCATGGAGAACAGGATGCCTTCATATTGCAATCCTTGAAGGAACTTTCCGGCATGTTGGAACATTTGCCCGATGCGCCGATGGCTCCGGATTTGGCATTGCAATACATAAGGAACATGCTGCGGGGAATCCGTTGCTGCACAACTCCCATGCCGCAGCCCGGAGCCGTTCACGTCACTTCGCTGTCCGACGGAGGAATGAGCGGCCGGGACGTCACTTTCATTCTCGGGATGGATGAACGCAGTTGGTCGACGTCCGTGCGGCAACATCCGCTATTGTTGGATCAGGAACGGGAGCGGATTGGCGGAGGTCTGCCGCTGTCCGCCGAACGGGCCGAACAGAAACGCCGGGAGCTTACGTTCCGCCTTCGTTCGCTTAAGGGCAAGCTGGTGCTCGGTTTTTCCTCCTATTTGCCGGCCGACAAACAAACCCAAAATCCCGCGTTCGAAATGTTGGCTTATTTCCGGAAGGAAACGGGGAACCCGGAGGCGGACTTTTCGATGTTGCGCGAACATTTGGGCGTTCCGGCCGGGCGGATTGATTGGGGGAAAAACCGGGAAACCGCGCCCCTGGATGCATTCGACGTTTGGAGAAACGTGCTGTTCGGGGCCGACGGCACGCGGAAAGACGGCAGGGAGGCCGTAGAGAGGGTGTATCCCCACCTTGCCGCGGGGAGAACCGCCGTCGAGATGCGGGCTTCGGTGATCCTGTCCTCCTACGACGGTTATATCGGAGAGCAAGGCCGGCCAACATCCGCCGAAGTTCAGGGAATAGAGGAAGTTCGGGAGGCGAAAGAAGCTCCGGGCCCGGCGGAAGCCCGGGGAGAAGCAGACGGCGGCGGAACTGCGGAAAGCCGGGGAACGGACGGCACGCGCCGCCATGTGCCTGTGATTAGCGCCAGCCGGTTGGAAAGTTATGCGCAATGTCCGATGCGCTACTATTTTCTGTATGTGTTGCGCATGCGCCCGAAGGAAAGGGCCGTATTTGACCGCAGCCGCTGGCTCCGGGCGGATGAGCGGGGAAATTTGCTTCACCGGATTTTTTTCCTTTATTACAAACAACTGATGGACGGTTCGTCTCCCGTGAAACACGACAAGTCTTTGCTCGGGAGCATCACGGATCAGGTCATCGGACAATACGCCGGGCGGATCCCCGCGCCCAGCCGGCACGTATTCGATAAAGAGTGCCGGGATATTCACGCCGATGTGGACGTGTTTTACCGCATGGAGACGGAGTCGGCGTCATTGCCCCGGTATCTCGAACTGGAGCTGTCCGTCGAAGGCCGTCCCCTGGAAATCGTTTTGGAGGACGGGGTAAGCATTCGAATGGCCGGGTTCGTGGACCGGATCGACGAAACGGCGGCCCATCAATACCGGATTATCGATTACAAAACCGGCAGTTCCGGTGATTACCGCCAGAGCGGGATGTTTGCCGGAGGGACCCGTCTGCAGCACGCGCTTTACTCTGTGGCGGCCGAACAGTGGCTCAGGCAGACGGGAGCGGATCCGCACGCCGTAGTCCGGGAAGCGGTGTACTATTTCCCTACCCGGCGCGGGAGAGGGCAAAAAATCGTCCGCCTGCAACACAACCGGAAGCCGTTGGCCGATGCGGTCCGCCATTTGCTTCAGGCGATGGATCGCGGTTTTTACATTCCGACCAAAGATCCGAAAATTTGTGCCTGGTGCGAGTACCGGCCCGTTTGCGGCAATCATGCGGAACATATGAAAGAAAAACGCCAGGCGCCGGATATCGCATCCCGCCTGCAGCCTTTATTGGAGGTGGAGCGGCTTGACTGAAAGGGAAACACCCGTTGACCGTATAGAGCGCGAGCGGATTCGGACCGATTTGGACACCACGTTATTGGTCGAGGCAGGAGCGGGTTCCGGGAAAACGACCAGTCTCGTCGAGCGGCTTGCGTCAATCATTCGTACCGGAAAGGCTGAGATTGGCCAGATCGCAGCCATCACGTTCACGAACAAAGCGGCGGATGAGATGAGGGAGCGTTTCCGTTTGAAACTGGAGGAGGAGGCCCGTACCTCCAAAGGAGAGGAAGCGGCCCGGTTCCGGCAAGCCCTGGAGGGGATCGATCAATGCTTTATCGGCACGATTCATTCGTTCTGCGGCACGTTGTTGCGGGAACGTCCGATAGAGGCGGGGATGGATCCGGCTTTCGCGGAGATGGATGAAGAGGCGGATCAGGCGTTTCGCGACCGGTGTTGGGACGAATATGTGACGGCTCTCAGGGACAGCGGCAACGACGCCCCATTGCGGGAATTGCTCGATTTAGACGTCGATATCCATACTTTAAAAACGGTGTACGACCGCGTTTCCATGTTCTCGGACGTCGCGCTTCCCCTGGAACCGGTTGAGCGGCCGGATTTCGGGATCATCCGCGAAACGTTATTGCCGATGATAGCAGAAGCGTTGCCCTGTGTTCCTTCGAACGAGCCGGAAAGAGGATGGGACAAATTGCAGGAGAAGCTGCGCGCGTCGGCGCAAATGGCCAGCTACTCCGATTTCCTGCATCAGGACATGGATCTGCTCAGGTTGGCCCGGTTGTTCGAGCCGAAAGCGGACGTGGTCCAGAACCGTTGGCATGACAAGACGAAAGCGAAGCAATTAAAGGAACGGTTTCAGGATTGGCAGAATACCGTTTTGTATCCTTTTCTTGAACGATGGCGCGAATATTTGTATCCAAAGCTGATCTCGTTTGTGCTGCCTGCGCTCGATGAATGCCGCAAACGGCGGTTTGAAGGAGGGAGGGTGAATTTCCAGGACCTTTTGATGAAGGCTGCGGAGCTGTTGCGCGAGAACCCCGAAGTCCGCCGTTATTTCGCGGAGAGGTACCGGAGAATCCTGGTGGACGAATTTCAGGACACCGACCCGATTCAAGCCGAGATCATGTTCCTTCTGACCGGGGTAGCCGAAGATCCGAGCGAGCGGGATTGGCGCAAGTTGACGCCCCGGCCGGGTTCTTTATTTGTGGTGGGCGATCCGAAACAATCGATTTACCGGTTTCGCCGCGCGGACATTGCGATTTACAACGAGGTCAAGGAGCGGATCCGGGCTTGCGGCGACGTGCTTACGCTTACTGCCAATTTCCGGTCGGTGGAGGCGATCGGTCAGTTTGTCAACCGGCAATTCGCCGGCAAACTCCCTGTGCAGGAAACGGAAGCGCAAGCGGCTTTCGCTCCGATGAGGACGGTGAAGCCCAACCCGGCGAAATCCTTAAGGAAACATCGCCCATATGGCATATACACCCTGACTTATCCCAAAATGCCCGGCGGCAAACAGGTTGTGGCCCAAACGGATGCGGAACGGATCGCCCGGTATATCGCCTGGGCTTGCGCGAAAGGGATCAACCGGCCGAACGATTTTCTCATTATTACGAAAACAAAGGAATTCATCCATCTGTACGCCGAACAGTTGGAACAGTACGGAATCCCTTCGGAAACGTGGGGGAGTGCCGCGCTTTACGATGAGGTCCGCGCCCTTTCATTGCTGGCCGGCTGTTTGAACGACCCCGATGACCGGGTGGCTCTTCTGGCTGTTTTAAGAGGCATGTTATTTGGAATCAGTGATGCGGCGTTGACCTGTTACAAGCGGGAGGGTCATTCTTTTTCCTATTTTTCCCCGCCCGGCGAGGATCAGGTGGCGGAAATGTCGCGGCCGGTCGCCCAGGCTTTGGCCAGGTTGAAGACATACCGTGGCTGGGTCAAAAGGCTGCCTGCATTGTCCGCTATGGAACGGATCGTGGAAGACATCGGTCTGTTTCCCTACGCGGCGGTACGGGAAGCGGGACCGACCCGGGCCGGTACGCTGGTCAAGCTGCTGCAAACTTTGAAGCAAAATGTCTCTGCTGCCTCCGGTTGGCAGGCGCTGACGGATACCTTTAAGCAGTGGGCCGACGGGAAAGGGATGGAAACGTCCAGTCTTTATGCGGGCGGAGAATCGGCGGTCCGCATAATGAACTTGCATAAGGCCAAAGGCCTCGAGGCTCCGGTCGTCTTTTTGGCGTGCCCGTGCGGCGAGACCGACCACGATGCCGACCAATATATCGACCGTTCGGGACATCCGCCGAAAGGGTACTTTACGGTCAGCCGGAAAAAAGGGGAGTTCCAGACCGAGATCGTTGCCCAGCCCGTCGGTTGGGAAGCGATGAACCGGCGTGAACGCGAATTCGTAAATGCGGAAAAGCTGCGGTTGCTTTACGTTGCGGCGACAAGGGCGAAGCAGATGCTGGCGGTAAGCCTCTATCCCGATCAGCCGGCGCGGTGTCCGTGGACCCCTCTGATGGAAGGCATGGAACTGACTCCGGACCTCGAGATTCCCGGCGAGGTTCCGGCTATGAAGACGGTTTGCGCGGAAACGCCGGATTTGCCAAATTTTTTGGAACAAAGGCAAAAATTGCTGGAAAAGCTTTCGGAGCCGACTTTCAGCAGGTTGTCTGTTACACGGCAAACGAAAATCTCCGGTGAGATCCCGGAATGGTCGGCGGAAGGACGAGGTCAGGCTTTCGGGAGGGTCGTGCACAAAACGTTGGATGCGGTGGGCAAGGGATTGCCGCAACAGGATTTATTTGATTATATCCGTTGGACCGCGAAGAAGGAGGGGCTGGAAGATGCGCATCTGGCCGAAGCGGAACGCGTGGTCCGGACCGTTTTCGACAGCGGGATCTGGCAACGGGGACTGCGCGCCAGGCGGCGGCTGCACGAAGTGGCCCTGACGGTCAGGAAGTCCTCCGCCAACATACCGGCGCCAAGCGGGACCATGGAACCGGGAGACGAAATCGCCGCGGCGTCCGATAAATACTTGGCCTTACAATATGTCATCGTCAGGGGTGTCATTGATTTTGTTTTTGAGGAAGACGACGGCTGGGTGCTCGTCGATTTCAAGACCGACCTGGCGGAAGGGGAAAAACTGGATTCATTCGTGCGCTTTTACCGGCCGCAAGCGCTTCTGTATGCCAGGGAGTGGGAGAAGACGTTCGGATATAAAGTAAAGGAAACCGGACTCTATTTTACGAGTGTGTCCCGGTACGTCGTATTGACATAAACGCAAATGAACCTCCAAAACCGCTATCAAAGCGGGGTTGGAGGTTCATTTTTAGCTCGAAATCACACCGTGATGAACGGGAATCCATCGTTACTCCGTATCATTCCAACTGTGTCTGGGAACATAATTCAGCAGGCGGGCCGCTTTGCTGCTGTCCTCGAGGCTCTCGTTGCCGTGAAAAGGTTTTTTGACGACGGCGTTCGGGAAAAACCGTTCAATGAGTTCTTTGCTGGGCACCCTGGAACGTGTGTTGGCCGCGGAGATGTGAAAAACTTCATGGCCTTTCAAATCCGTTTCTATGGCCAGGCGGAATGCGCGTGCGGCATCCCTGATGTCGACGTAAGACCACAAGTTGTTAATGGCATCGCTTTCCGGTTGATCCAATTGGCGCAGAAAAGATTGTTGCCGGTAAAGGTCGGGAGAGGTCACGTAGGTAATCCGCAAGGATGCGATCGACATTCCGAACCGCTTCGCCATCCCTTCGCAGATCAGCTCTCCGACCAGTTTGGACTGGCCGTAACTGTTATCCGGCGTTGCCGGATGCTCTTCGTCAATCGGCAAATAGACCGGTTCGGTCTTCCGGTGGCTGAACGTAATTCCGATTGCGCAATCGCTCGAGGCGGCCGCCATCCGTTTGATGCCGTGCAACCCTGCAGCAAGAGCGGCATGGTACATTCCCATCACGTTGTTGTGGAAGACGACGTGGTCAGGGTGGTGCAACGGGGAAGGAATGGCTGCAAGATGAATGATCGCTTGGCAGCCGGAAAACGCTTCAAACAGTTGTTCAAAATTCCTGATGTCCGCCACCGCCTTTTCCACATCCGCCGGCGCATCTTCCCAAGTTTCCATGCTAAT
>Ga0207866_1000809_pt1 | contig 38397 bp, 36 predicted proteins | sample HigsolmetaAR203D_FD_184835 | JGI IMG/M metagenome (GOLD analysis project Ga0207866, IMG submission 184835) | Ionic liquid and high solid enriched microbial communities from the Joint BioEnergy Institute, USA - AR20-3-D (SPAdes) (version 2) ...
ATTCTGCTCCAGCCACAGAAGTTCCCGAAGCTGCTCAAATTGGCGTTTGCTTAAGGACGGCTGCTCTTCCAGACGGAACTCATCCAGCGTCTTCACTTCAGGAAATGACGCCCATTTATACCGTCTGGCGAGTTGTTTTTCTTCTCGCCGTACGATTTCATGGCGGAGCAACCGCTGCAAGAACTCACGGCAGGTCCACTCATGTTTTTCCGCCTCCATCAAGCTTTCATCAACGATCTGGGCTGCCTCCGTGAGGTTGAGCGTTTTTAGGCTTTGCTTCAGGTGCACAAGGGTTTCGTTCATGTTTAGCCTCCTCCCAAAATTCGCTGGTATATGGCCATATCACGAATATGAGGCTTGGCTCTCCATTTTGCAGGATCCATCCCGCTCAGCGGTTTCACATCGCTTGCATCCGGCGCCGTCTGCTCGCAAGATCTTGAGAAGTGGTCCACGGCATCCGCAAAGTCCACCGCCCGATATAGCCGGTTAGCCATACAGTAGTGGAGCGCTTGCTCAACGGCTTCTTTCGATGCTTGATCCAGTGTCTTTTGAATGAGTTGGAGCTGATCTCGGATATACCGAGGATGAAGCCGTTGAATCTCTTCCAGATAAGGTAAAGCCAGTTCAGGGTTGGGGAATTGGTTCTTCACGCTCTCTAAATAGGCAGCAATGCCTTTCTGGCGATCCCGCCGGTGATTCGCGTTCTGGATGAGCTGGCCCCGCCTGAGTGAGCGTTCATGCTCTGCGATGACTTCCCCGGTATCCAGATCGTAAATGTGCAGGGTGGACTCATTGACCCGGATCCCAACTTCTTTCGAGGTGCCATCATACGTCCCAAGGGGAACGGAATACCGGTTGCCCTCATACCAGATGGTGTTGTCCTTCCGCACGGTCCTTGTTATACTCGTATCAGCAGATTTTATTTTTTTCAGGACCGGGCGAAGATGTTGCTTCTCAAGGGCGAACACTTCGGCCGGTATTTTTTTGGTCGTATGATGGACAAGGGCATTTCCTGTTCGATCCAGCCAAGCCAGGCAATCCTCATTTAACTTGTCCACGCTGCTAAAGATCCGATGGCGTGCGAAATTGCGTTTGACATACTTCACCACATTCTCGATACGCCCTTTGCTTTCGGGATCTTGTTTTCGGCACATCCGGACTTGAAAGCCGCGATGCCGAACGTACACCGCAAATTCGTGAGTGAGAATGAGGTTGCCGTAATTTTCACTGACGAGCAGCAAATGATCCTGGTCATAAACGATTTCTTTCGTTATTCCGCCGTAGTAGGCAAAGGCAAGCTCATGAGCATCGATGACATCCTTCGTTACAAATGGCCGGTCTTGCCAATAAACGAATTTTTGTCTGGAGTGGGAGAGCACGAACGTGATGAACCAGCACTTGACGGGATTCCCTCGAAGGTTCTTCATTTTCGTCTCTCCAAAGTCTACCTGCATCTGCTCCCCCATTGGGGGATCGGGAATGGCTTCATACTGCCTTTGCTCCGTCTTCTTGGGGATGCCGTGCAGCTTTCGCAGCATCCGGACATAGTTTCTCACGGTGCTTTCCCCAACTTGAATCTCGGGATGGTGTTCCTTCAGCCAATCCCATATTTGCGCGGCAGAGAGGTCGGGGTATTCCCGCAGCCACTGAAGGATACGCTGCTCATAAGGGTCTAACTTCTTTTTCCGGGTCTCCAGACCTTCGATGAATTGCTTGAACTCATCCGGATTCATGCTTAAGTACTTGTACACCGTGTTCCTCGAGAGATTTAGTTTTCTGGCAATTTGTGAGATTTTCAAACCCTTCGCTTTCATCTGATGGATGGAGAAATACATATGCCACCTTTCTAAGCGTTTCATACTCTTCCTCACCATGATGTTTATTCTAAGATAAAGAATCGTCATGGGAGGAAGGTCCGTAAAGTGTTCATTTGTATCTAGCGATTTCTGCTATCTATATTCTAGCGGTTACACGGGAAAGCGAGACGGTGCCTTCCATCTGCTCGATGATGAGCTCGACGGCCTTCTCCGCGATCGCGTCGATGTCCTGCCGGACGTACGGCACGAACGGCAGCTTCGGATCGTCGAACGAGACGAGCGCGATCGTCTCCGGCACCCGCCGGCCCGTCTCATTGAGGGCGGCGTACGCCAGGCGGGCGAGCATGTTGTCGACGGCGAACGCCGCCGTCACCTGCGGGTGGGCGTCGAAGAATTTGACGACCTGCCGCTTCACCCGCTCGTCTGTTTTTTATCACGTAAAATTACCCCAAAAAATCGTCAGTCATTTTCCAGTTATATCAACACTCGCTGGAAAAACGACAACAGGCTTGACAGGGAGCCTCTGCAAGCGTGATTCTCGCGAAGGGGCGATGGGAAAGGAATCATCGCAGGCTTGCAAGCCTATCACGCCTGCCTCTCCCTGTAAAGCCTGTCTACGTATCTGGAAATCCCCACTTTCCAGCAGCACGATTTTTTGGGGTAAATCGCTACGATTTTTTACACTTCGTCGTCCGCGCGCGACCGGGGCGGCCGAGGCAGCGCCGGCGGACGGCGTCCGTTCGTTTGGAGCGCACCCGTTTTCACGGACCGGAAGCAGCAGTAATTCACCGAGTCAATCTACCATTTGGCGAAGGCATTGACCCGACCCGCTCGGTCGTCGTGAACGACGGCTGGGAGCACACCGTCTTGAACATCATCACGCTGCATGACTATGAAGAGGACGGGGAGCAGTTCCTCGCACGGTACGTCAGGCGGGAGGAGATCCTGGGCAACCGGATGCCGTTCAACAACGACCGGTACGCCCTCGCGCGGGGGTACGAATACCGGGCCAGCCGATCATCATCAGCGAGTACGGCGGCATCGCGTTCAAGACGGACGCCGGCTGGGGCTACGGCAACCACGTTCGGAACGAAGAGGAGTTCATCGAGCGCTATCGCAAGATCACGGCCGCGATCAATGCGACGCCGTACGTCTACGGCTATTGCTACACGCAGATAGCGGATGTGCAGCAGGAGACGAACGGCCTGCTGACCGAAGGCCGCAGGCCAAAGGTGGACCCGGAGAAGATCCGCATGATCAATCTGGCTTGAATTTGTTGACTGCCGTAAACCCCTGCCGGCAGTCATTTTTTATAGATGCAGATGCCGACGCGATCAATGTGTTCGACGAGGTTTTGGCGGGACAGCGAATGATAGTCCACGACATCCACCTTGTAGGGGATGGGAAGTTCCTCGTTCAACCACGCTTGCAAATTCAGGGCCACATCAGGCAACGGCCGGTCGCCTTTGATGGCCAGGTCAATGTCGCTGCCCGTCTTGTAAGTTCCCTTTGCTCTGCTGCCAAACAGGACCACTTCGCGAATCTGCGGATACTTGCTGAAGGATTCCACGATCAGCCGAAAAGACTCCGGCTTTATGCCATAGGTGTTCATCGATCCATCCCCAGCCGCCCGTGCACTTGTTGCAGAGCAGCCATATAGCGGTCACGAATGAGTCCGAACGCCAATTCCGCCATGCTCTCATCGTAGGTGTGCGCCATCAGGTTCCGTTTTTGCAGCATATCCAGCCAGAGTTCACCATCTTCGATCAGACCATACCGAAACGCCTCTTTGATGACATCCCGAGGGAATTTGGCATCAATGCCGCGTTCCTCCATATAGTCTTTCAATGTTTTCCAGGCGAGTTCAAAAGTAAATTGGTAGTATTGAATGGCCCCAGCTCTTTCCAACTCAGACAAATGCTCTACAGACAACGCCTGCACAAGCTTGTCCATCGCCTTGTCAAAATTATCGTATCTTTGTTTCCATCGGATATCGGCGGACATCGCGGATCGCCCCATTCATAAGTGTTCCAACTCGATTATAGCATGAAGGCCATGTTAACTTGCACGGCCGGAAAAAGTCGATCATACTCGAAGTGCGCGGATTGTTCAAATTTTTGTGTCCTTCCTGTAACATTCCGGCCTTATCATGCGGCATGACAGACCACACAACAAGTTAAAGATTGAGGGAGGTCATGCGCATGATGGCTGTTTTCGCGAGGCTGGCATTAACATTGATACTGGTCTGGCTCGCCGGCTGTTCGGAGCAGACGGGAGAGAGTGCTGGAGTGGGGCGTTTGGATCCGATTCCGAAGCCTTCCGCAGCCAGCGAGAATCCGGCGCCCGATCTGTTCGCCGAAGACGGGGAATTCGCCCGGTACATGGACAGGCTCGCGGAGGAGGACCATTTTCTCCGGTGTCGTGCTGGTGGCGAAGGACGGGGAGACGCTGTTCGCCCAGGCCTACGGGCTGGCGGACCGGGACAAGGGCATCCCCAACCGGCTGGACACGAAGTTCAACCTGGGCTCGGTCGGCAAGACGTTCACCGGCGTGGCGATCGCGCAGCTGGCGCATGAGGAGAAAATTTCGTTCGGCGATCCGGTCGGAAAATACGTATCCGGACTCCCCACTGACATCGCCGACAAGGTGACGATCGAGCAACTGCTGACCCATACGTCGGGGCTCGGCGACTTCATGACGCGGGAGTATCACGCGAACAAGGACAACGTGCGCACGATTCCGGAGTTCATGCGCTACGTCGTGAACCAGCCGCTCCGGTTCGAGCCGGGGAAGGCGCACCAGTACAGCAACGCGGGCTACGTCCTGCTCGGGGCCGTCATCGAGGCGGTGACCGGCATGTCCTATTACGACTATATCCGGGAGCATGTGCTGGAGCCCGCGGGGATGAAGGACACCGATTTCTATGAAAAAGACGCCGTCACGCCCAACCTCGCCCGAGGCTGCCATCCCGCCGGCATGCCGACCGGACTGAAGTTGCTGCCGCCTCTTGAAGGACCGGGGGGCGGAGAGCGGACGAACCCGGAATCCGGTCCCGGACTGAAGCAACTGCCGCCTCTGGAAGGTCCCGGTGACAGACGGCAGACACCCCCGGAGCCCGGTGACGGACTCCAGCTGCTGCCTGCGCCGGAAGGCTCCGGGAAAGTGCGTCAAGCCGACGCGGAGCAGGCGGCGACCTGAAGCTGCGCCCGCCTCTCGACGGACCGGCGGAGGACGGGGAGAACGCCGAAGGCGGTTGGGTCGACAACTACGACACGCTGCCGGGCAAGGGTAACCCGTCGGGCGGCGCATACTCGACCGCGGAAGATCTGCTCCGCTTCGCCGAGGCGCTGCTCAAGCACAAACTGCTCGACCCGGCGCATACCGGGCGCGTCATGACGGGCGTCGTGGACACGCCGAAGGGCAAATACGGCTTCGGCTTCGAGGATCTGACCACGCCGGGCGGGCTTCGCGCGGTCGGACACTCCGGCGGCGCGCCGGGCGTGAGCGCGTACTTCTACCTCTTCCCGGAGACCGGGTACATCGCAATCGTCCTGTCCAACCTCGAGGAAGGCGCGCGGGCGCCGTATCAGAAATTGGTCGAGCTGCTCGAACAACTTTCGGCATCAGCCTGTTGAAATAATTCAACAGGCTTCCTTTCTTGCCACACGGCGGAAAGTCGTTCTATACTGATTGCCGATGGCAAGACAAGGAGAGGGTGTACCAATGAAGAGGATCAGATTCGCGTTGTTGTCGGCTGCCGTGCTGCTGGTCTCGTTCGGTTCCGGCGTGGTCGCCGACGACTGGTACGAGACGATCACGGTCAGCAAGAAGCCTGTTCACATCTTCGTGGACAATTCCGTGGTGCGAACGAGCGACAAGAGCGGCTACTACAAGAACGGAGAGCAATATGTTCCCGCCTCGCTCCAATATGCGGGCACGACGTACGTTCCGTTGAGACTGGTTTTTGAAGCTGTCGGGTATGAAGTGGAATGGAAGGACGGCGTCATCGAGGCAACCCGCGAGAAAGGGGAAACCGCCCACCCCCTGACGTTCACGTTCTATGACACGCCCCTGCTCAAGTGGTATTTCACGGAACGGGGCATGAACTACAAGTACATCTACGACCAGCACGAAGAGATTCTGGAGGATCAGATCGACTGGTTCGGCACGACACTGAAAGAGCCGATTCAGGTGTACATTTTCGGCGACGACACGCTGTTCGGCGGCTTCCGCACACAGAAATACGTTGCGAAACAAGGTCTGATCAAGGAAAGCAGCATCGCCATCCACGCGGATTCCCTGCAAACCGGCGGAATAAACCAGGACGTGCGCTATCACTTTTCCCACGAGCTGGCCCACGCGATGACGGACGCCAGGTGGGGAATTCTCAAACTCGGCGCCGTGATGAACGGCCGGGATCAGTGGCTGGGCGAAGGCATCGCCGAATACGTATCGAAGCACAAGGTGAATTTTTCGCCGCTGCGGGTCCCGATCGGACACAGTCTCAAAGAAACGGGATACGGCAAAGGAGTCTACATCTCAACATTGAAACAGTTGGCGCAACAACGAAACATCCGCTGGGAGGATATCCGGCAATTCGCCGACACGATGAACTACGGCGAGTATTTCGTGTTCGAGTCCATCGTCTACTATCTCGAGACCGAATACGGACACGACAAGTTCATCGGGTTCATGGACAAGCTGGTCGAATCGAACCTCGGAGAAGCGTTCCGCTCGGTTTACGGGCAGAGTGAAGAAGAACTGGTCCGGTCCTGGAAGACGTATTTTGACCTTCAATGAGAAAAGCATCGCCGGATTGCAGGCCTGCGGCGGTACGATGTACCGTCGCAGGCCGCTTTCGCTTGGCCCGCCCTCCCGCTCGCGCCCCCTCGCGCTTCACGCCAACGGCAGCTCGAAGAAGAACTTCACGCCCCGCTCCGTATTTCCCGCACCGAAGCGGGCCCCGTGCAGCAGCAGAATGTTTTTCACAATATTCAAACCCAGCCCCGTGCCGCCCGACTCCGGTCCCGCGACTTGTCCGCCCGGTAGAACTTCTCCCAGATCAGCGGCAGCTCCCGCTCGTCGATCGGCTCGCCCTCGTTCTCGACTTCCACCACGCCATACCCGCCGCACCGCGACACGCCGACGCGGACGAACCCGCCCTCGGGCGCGTGCCGAATCGCGTTGTTCAGCAGGTTCGCCATCACCTGCTCCAGCCGGAACGGGTCCGCGCGCACCATCAGCCGATCGCCCGCAACTTCCACCGTCAGCCGCACCTTTTTCGCCCCGGCCTGACCGGAAAACTTCCCCGCCGCCTTCCGCACGAACGCGCCCAGTTCCAGCGCTTCCGTCTCCAGCCGGACGGCGCCGGACTCGAGCCGCGACAGCTCCAGAATGTCCCGCACCATCGCGTCCATCTTCTCCGCCTCTTCCAGAATCACATCGGCGTATTCCTGGCGGTCGTCACCCCTTGCGATGCCGTATTTCAACCCTTCCGCGCAGCTCTCGATCAGCATGATCGGCGTCTTGAGCTCGTGGGAGACGCCGGCAATGAAGTCCTTGCGCATCATTTCGAGCCGCTTCTCGCGCTCGAGATCCCGCGCGAGCTGCTCGTTGGCCTCGCGCAGCGCCGTCAGGGTGGCGTCCAGCTTGCCGGCGAGAGAGGTGTAGACCAGCGTCCGGCCTTCCCGCAACACGGTGCCAACCCACTCGGGCGACTCGCGCCACTCGCGCACGAAGGCTTCGGTGACGTCCACCTCGGCCATCGGGCTTAGCTCGCCGCTGTTGCGCAGCATCCTGAGCCGCCCATCCGACAGGAAGACGACGGCGGGCGGCGTCGTCGAGTCGACAGATCGCCGATCCGGATCTTCCGGCCGGCGGCCGCGGCGGGCGTCTCGAGCCGCTTGAACAGCGCCCGGATCTTCGCGGTGAGCACCCGCGGCTGTACGGCTTCGTCAGATAGTCGTCGGCGCCGAGCTCGTAGCCGAGCAGCCGGTCCTCCTCCTCTGTCTTCGCCGACAGGATGAGGATCGGGACGCCCGACCGTTCCCGGATCCGCCGGCAGGCGGCCCAGCCGTCCAGCGCGGGCATCAGGATGTCGAGGATGACGAGATCGACATGGTGCCGGTCGAACAGTTGCAGCGCGACCTCGCCGTTCCCGGCCTCCAGCACGCGGAACCCGTCATGCCGCAGGAAATCCGCCAGCACCCGCCGCAGCTTCGGTTCGTCTTCGACGATCAGAATCGTTCGGTCCATCGCGCACCCCTCGATTGCCTTGCGACTCTTCAGCCCATGCTCCGCTTCGCCCGCTCGAGCAGCCGGGCGACGAAGTCCGCCTTCTCGTCCGAGTACGCGAGCAGCGTCGTGCGTCCGCTCCGGAGAGCGTACACCGGCCAGAATGTCGACGATCGGCTTCGCGGTCATGCCCGGTACGGCCGTGCTGCCGAAGTGCTCGAGCTCCACTACATTGTCCGCGAACACGGACTTGAGGCCAGCCTTCTCCTCTTCGAACCAGATCGGCCACCGCGCGTCATAGGGAACCACGGTGACTCGCTCGTCCAACTTCATGCGGCATCCCTCCGATCCATCGGATGGCATCTCGAAATCCATCCATACTACCACAACAGTCCAATAAATTGTAAAGATTTGGACCGCGTGGAATTTGCGTGTCGAACCGAGGGGTGTAAAATACAGGTAACGGGCAAGGAGGTTGGCATGGATGAGAAAGATGACGGTTGTCTTCGGCGCGGTGATATTGCTCCTGCTGACCGTCGGTTGCGACATCGGGGCATGGGCGGATGAACCGAAACACGAGGAATACGAGTCGGAGGAGGAAGCGCGCCCGGACGAAGAACCCTCATCCGTGGAGGAATGGATCCGGCGGTACGAGAACAGCGACGATCCGATCGACCAGGCGCTGATCCGGTACTGGCGCGAATCTGAGAGCAGCCGGACGCGCGAGGAAATATTGATGTCGGTGATCATGACGCCGAGCGCGAAGAAGGCGCTGCGGCATCTCACGGATCTGGGGCCGGACTATGTCGACGAAATGCTGGAACGGATCGAAGCGGGTTCGTTATGGGCGATAACGCTCATCTATGCGGTGATGGAGATCGAAGGCGTCCGTACGCCCGAGCTGGAGGTTTTGAAGGTGCCGATGTCGGAAGAAAATCTCCGGGCGTGGGTGGAGAGGTTCAGGGAGCTCACCGGGCGGCGATAGCCGCAACTGCTCCATCGGGTGCCGATCCTGGAAGCTTATTTGCCTGTCGATCCGGCTGACCTGCTGTACGGTCCGGACGACGGATATCCATACACGATCGGGTACTTTCTGACCTTCCTCTACATCGTCATCTTCGCCGCCGCGGGGATGGCGGAGTGGAGCAGGCGGCAATTCCCGGGATGAAGCGCCTGTCCGCGCCGCGCCCGCCTCACCGCCGCCCCTGCCCCCTGATCCGGCCTATCGCGTAGAGCAACGCCGGCACCAGGATGAACATCGTGATCGCCAGGGGGATGACGGACGTCGCGATCGTGTGCGTCATCTCCTGATAGCTCGCCGCGACCCATATGCCGAACAGCGTCAGCAGCAGGGCCATCGGGAACACGATCGGCCGATAGTCGCGGAGGGCCATCCACTCCGCCGCCCCCAGCGTGGTGATATAGAAGAACACGCACACCTTCACGAACGCGCCGAGCACCCAGATCGCCATGAACAGCGCCTCCAGATGGGTAAGGAACTCGGCCAGATCGATGTATCGCGCGAGGATCAGGAACGCGTAGGAGTAGCCGCCCGTCAGATCGCCGAGCAGGAGCAGCGTCACCCAGTTGGACAGCAGCAGCGTCAGGACGATCGCGCCGAACGTGATCCAGAGCGTCTTCTTCGCGTTCTCCCGGTCGGAGACGAACGGGAGGAGGAACCACGCGATCGCCAGTTCCCCGAACCAGATCTGCAGCACCAGCGCGCCCTTGAGCGACGGCAGCAGCCCCTCCCCGAGAATCGGCATCATGTTCGTGATGCTGAGGTCCGGGATGATGAGCAGCACGATGAGCAGGAACAGGAGGAGGAACGCCGGGAGGAAAAGATCCGCGAAACGCCCCACGATCTCCACGCCTCCCCGCACCGCGAGCGCGCACACCAGCACGAGGCTCCCGAGCACGACGACGAGCGGGGTATCGGACAGGAAGGAGCCGACGACGAACTCCCCGTATTCCCGCAGGATGATTCCGCTCACATAGAGATAGAACAGCCACAGGATGCCGCCGAGCGCCCAGCCCGGGAAGCGGCCGATGATGTTCTTGCACGCCCGGATGACGCCGCAGTCGGGCTGCAGCCGGTTCAGGGCGAGCGCGAGCGGCACGGCGGCGAGGCCGCAGACCGCCCAAACCGGCGAAAGCCACAGGTCCTGCCGCGCGAAGTTGAAGGAGATGCCCGGCGCGGTGAGGATGGCCGTGGGGGTGATGGCGAGATAGATCATCTTGCCCATCTGCTGCGCGGAGATTTTGCCCTTCTCGATCATGGCGCCTGATCCCCCCGTTTCGCGCTCAACTGCTCGATGACGACGATGGCGGGCCGGAATATCGCGTCGACGAGCTCCGTCGGTCCCGGCAGCCGGGGGTTGTACGCGAGCGCGACCGCCAGCGCGACGCCCGCGAGGGTCAGGACGGCGGCGGCGATCCGCTCCCGCGTCACGAGCTTCCTCATCTGCGGCTCACCTCTGTTCTCTCCTGAAAAAGTTCTTGCCGACCAGCCCCGGTCTCGCGATCCTCAGGTCCGGCTCGAGACGGACCTCCACTTCCGGAAAGATCTCGTCCCAGCGGTCCGCGTTCGCTTTCCAGATCTTCGGGTATTTGCGCCAGAAGGCGTCCGCGAACCGGAAGATGTCGGCCCGGTATTCCTTCTGCGCCAGCTCGAGCGCGTATTTCACGCGGTCTTCGACGAGCCGCTCGAGCGCCTCCTCGACCTTCCCGATATGGTCCGGCTCCGACAGATCCAGGGCCGTCGTGTTCTCGACGATATCGTCCTGGCCGGTGATCCGGACGATCATGATCCAGCGGCCGTCTTCGATCCGCGGCAGCAGCCGCGTATGGTTGCGCAACAGATGGAGCGAGACGTAGCCGCCGGAATCGTCCGGCGTCACGGTCACGGTGGCCTGTTTCATTTCATTGCGCAGCCACATGACGCCTCGGGTGGCCTGCTCGTTCAGTTCGCCGATCATGCGGCCGTCCTTGAAGACCGCCGTGCCCTCGATGTACGGGAACGCCGCCTGTTTGTCCCGTACCGGGTTGATCCGGACGATCGGGAGAACCACCGCCCCGGATTTGCCGACCAGCATTTGCGCGAGTTCCTTCAATGTGATGTTCAGCCCGGTCTGATGTTCGGCCATCGCGATGAGCGCTTCCGCGACCGAGCGGTCGATCGGCGGCGCGAGCAGCATGACGTCCTTCGCCGTTCTTTCGCTGACGAACACGAGGGACCGTTCCCTTGACGCGATGTGCCGCATCAGGAAATCCATCGGCTCCTCCAATCCGGCCCGCGCCATCCGCTCGCCGAACAGGAACACCTCGGTCTGCCCCCAGAACACGGTGCGGGAGATCATCTTCTGCAGCCGGGAAGCCGCGTCCGCCATGTTGATGCCGGTGGCGGAGCGGACGACCGCCGTTCCCTTGTCGCTGCTCGGCTGTCCCGACATCTGGCCGCCATCGGAGCCGGTCGGCGAGGTCAGATAGATCTTCACGGACAGCTCGATCCGCCCGTCCTCCGTGCGGTCGATGCCGGCCGCCGTGATGATCGCAAGATCGTTCACTTCCCGCGCGTTCCAGCAGCCGCCGACGGGGAGCAGGCAGAGGGGCAGAAGGACGAGAAGCAGCGGAAGACGCCTCATCTTTTCGCTCTCCTGTTCAGCATCCAGCGGGGAGCCCGCCACAACACGTCTTTCAGGCCGCGTCTTCCCGGCGGAGCAAGCGGCGACATGTAGGGAACCCCGAACGAGCGCAGATTGAGCAGGTGGTTCAGGATGACGATCACCCCGAGCATCACGCCGAGCAGTCCCATCATGCCCGCCAGGATCATGATCGGAAAGCGCAGCAGCCGGATCGGAATGCCGATCGTGTAGCGCGGCGCCATGAACGACGCGATGCCCGTGATCGCGACCACCATGACCATCGGCGCGGACACGATGCCGGCCGAGATCGCCGCCTGTCCGATCACGAGGGCGCCGACGATGCTGACGGCGGAGCCGATCTGCTTCGGCAGCCGGGCTCCGGCCTCGCGCAGCGCCTCGAACATCGTCTCCATCAGGATGGCCTCCATCAGCGCGGTGAACGGAATCTGCTCGCGCGACCGGGCCATCGTGAGCATGAGGGTGGTCGGGATCATTTCCTGGTGGAAGGACACGACAGCCACGTACAGGGACGGCCCGAGCAGCGAGATCGCGAAGAAGAAATACCGCAGCCATCGAATCGCCGTGCCCACGACATAGCGTTCGTAATAGTCTTCCGGCGTCTGCAGCAGGGAGAAGAACGTGATCGGCGCGATCAGCACGCTCGGCGTGCCGTCGACCATGATGACGACGCGGCCCTCCAGGAGATAGGCGCTCGCCACGTCCGGCCGCTCCGTGCTGAGCAGTTGCGGAAAGGGGGAGTACCGATTGTCCTCGATCCACTCCTCGATGTAGGCGGTCTCCAGCACATCGTCGATCTCGATCCGCTTCAGCCGGCTCATCACCTCGCGGACCAGGGACGGCTTTACGATGCCTTCCAAATAGATGACGGCCAAGGGCGTATTCGAACGGGTTCCGAGCCGCATCTCGACAACCTTCAGCTTCGGATTGCGGATCTTGCGCCGCAGCATCGCGATGTTCGTCCGCATCGTCTCGATGAACCCTTCCCGCGGGCCGCGCAGTACCGATTCGGCGGTCGGCTCTTCGACGGCGCGCTGCTCCCGGCCGGTCAGGCCGAACAGGATCGCGTCGCGGCAGCCGTCGACCAGCAGCGCCGGGCAGCCGTCGGCGATCCCGTCCACGACCTCCCGGAACGTGCCGACGGTCTTGACCGAGGCGACGGCGGTGCGGCGCCGGATGGCCTCCATGTCGCCGTCCGGTCCGGGAGCGTCGCGGAGCGGCGCGACGACATGCCGGTCGAGCTCGTCGATCCGGATCAGCCCTTCGATGTAGACGAGCAGGGCCGGGGTGTGGCCGCCGATGAGCAGGTCGTGGAAGACCACGTCGGCGCAGTCGGTGTAGACGGCCTGAAGCCGGCGCACGTTTTCCCGCAAATGTCCGGAAAGCTTCATCGCGATCCCCCGCCGTGAGCGTTTGGTTCGGTTCCAGTGTTTGCATGCGGGGTTTGTTTTATCCAAGAGGGGCCGTCAGCCGCGCGCGATCATGGTCGGCGGGGCCTGTCCGTTTGCCGGTCCTTACCCGAATGCCGAGCCTTTTCGAATAACGGCCCTGTCCGATTGCCGGGCGGAGGCGGGTGGCTTATAATACGATGAAACAAGGCATGGTCAGGGAGGCTTATGGCAGTGGCGGGGACAAAAGTCCGGCCGTTCGCGCTGCTTCTTCCGCTTTTGCTGCTCGCGATCGGATTGGCGGCGTGCGGCGGTGGCGGCGCGGGCAAAGGGAAAGGGGAACAGGCGAATGGTGCGGTTCAGGCGGTGTCCGAAGGCGAACGGGTGTACACGAACCGGTGCATGGCCTGCCATGGCGGCGAGCTGGAGGGCGGCTTCGGACCGGAGCTGCGGGGGATCGGCGGGCGGATGAGCCGGGAAGAGCTCATCCGGATCGTCACGGACGGCACGGGGCTCATGCAGCCGTTCCGGGACCGGCTGACGGAGGAGGAGATCGCGGCCGTCGTCGATTGGATCCGGACGCAGTGAGGGCGTGCGCCGACGCGGTTCTGCAGCGTGGTATCCACGCTACAGCGTCACCCCGAGGGGGCTGTGAGGCTCTGTAGCGTGGTATACACGCTACAGCAGCACCTTGAGGTGGTTGCGCGGCTCTGCAGCGTGGTATACACGCTACAGCGGCGTTGGCGAAGCGCAAAGCGGGGTTGTATCGTGAACAACACGATACAGCCCCGCTTTTCATTGCACGCCCGCGGCTCCCTGACGGTAGGCGGCCGGCGGCTGGCCGAGCACGGCCTTGAAATCCCGGATGAAGTGCGCCTGGTCGAAATAGCCGAGCTGATGCGCCAGATCCGCGAGCGACACCGCCGCGTCCCGCTCGATCCGCTCGGCCGCCTCCTGCAGCCGGAACCGGCGGATCACCCATTTCGGCGCGACGCCGACGTAGCGCCGGAACAGGCGCTGAAGCTGCCGGACCGACAGCCCGGTCTGCCCGCACAGCTCCTCCACCCGGACGATGGACCGGTCGCGCATCGTCAGATCCACGATGTCGCCGGCCAGCGCGGCCTGCCCGTCGGGCTCGGGCGCGCGCGCCAGCAGGAACGCCTCCGCCTGCCGTGCCATCGCCTCGTCGTCGCCCGCGTCCAGCACCGCGTCCGTCCATTCGTCCGCATCCGGGCCGAACAGATCGGCTGCCGGGATTGTCCTGCCGGTCAGGCGCGACACGTCGGACCGCCACCAGGGCTGGAAGCCGCCGGCGCGGAACTTGACGCCGAGGACGCGCCCCGCACCGCGCAGCACGCGCGTGAACGGCCGCTTCGGCACGCCGTAGATCAGCGCCCGGCGCCCGTCGTCGTCATGCTCGAACGCCATGTGGACGTTCGGATAGGACAGAATGCGCTGGGTGTAGGGCGAATCCCGGGGCACATCATAGCGGACGATCCAGTAGTGCTCGATGAACGGACGCAGCGCCTCGCCCGGCTCGAACCGGCACAGCGCGAACTTGCGCTGCCCGGCGGCCGCGTGCAGGATGCCGCGCGTCGATCCGTCGTTCTTCGGTTTCATCCGTTCCGTCCGAACCTCCCGCTTCCGTCGCCGGCGTGCCTCCCCGGTTGTCGCATTTTTACAATACGGCGGCCGGCTTCTTGTCTATCATAGAACATACCACAACCGCCAAGAAGGAGGAATCGGGATGTCCGAACCCACCGCGCGCCAAGGCGCAAACGGACAATATACGCGGAACGGCACGCCGGTCGGCTACACCGCGATCACGCCGTTCATCGTCGTGGAGAAGCCCGCCGAGGCGATCGCCTTCTACGAAAACGTGTTCGGCGCGAAGCTGAAGAACGCCACCGCCTTCGGCAGCGGCGACGAGGCTGTGATCGTCCACGCCGATCTCGATTTCGGCGGCGGCTTCCTCCAGCTCGGCGCGCCGTCCCCCATGTTCAAGACGGTGCTGCCGCCGGGAGACGGGGCCGCGTGCTATTCGCTCGGCCTCTACGTGCCGGACGTCGACCGGGTGGTGGAGCTCGCCGTCCGTCACGGCGCGGTCGTGCGCGAGCCCGCCCGGGATTTCGTCTCCGGCGACCGCTTCGCCAGCATCATCGATCCGTGCGGCATCCGCTGGTCGATCATGTCGCGCGTCGAGGATCTGTCCGAAGAGGAGAGCATCCGCAGGGTGAACGAGTGGAGCCGGAGCTTCGGCTGACCGGATCAACCGGCCGTCCACGGCATGAGCGCCATCAAAATGCGGCTGATCGCCGTGTTCAGGAAGATCGGCCTGTCGTGCACGACGCTCGCCCACAGCCCGAAGCCGGCCAGGGATATCGCCGCGAACACGGCGGTATCCCTGTACATTTTCCGGCGGATGAGCCACGCCGCAATCAGGACGATGAGCGGCGCGAGGCCGAGATACAGCAGCCACATGTGCGGTCAACTCCTTCGGGAACGTCCGCCGAGCGCCCGCCTGACCTTCAGCGTGATCAGCAGCAGGACGGGAATCAGCAGCGTGTGAAGGCTGTCGTAGATGAAGGTATGGGCTGCGGCCAGAATCCCGTTCTGGATCGGATTCTCGTAGATGGTCAGGGAGCTGGCGGAGATCAGAATCGTGAACGCCAGAAGATGGGGCCATCGGGAGGCCGGCCGGAAGAGCTGGCCGATCGTCTCGAAGGCCGCGTACAGCAGCACCATCAGTTTGATGAAAATGAGCGTGATCAGGGTGACGGTCAAAACGGAGTGGATGTTGACGAGCACTTGGCCGAGCTCCACCTCCTGCACGACCGTGTAGATCGGATAATTGATCCGGGCGGCGCGCTCCGGTCCGATCAGCCCGATCACCATGAACACGACGACGCTGATCGACAGCGCCGCGCTGGCCAGGCCGAGCAGCAGGGCGCCGGCGGTTCCCGACTTGACCCGGGGCCAGAGCATCGTCAGCGCGAACGTCTCCATGAACGGGAAGCCCAGCAGGGACGGGAAGCGGATAATCGCCCAAGGGTCCTGGAACGCCGGCTGCAGCCGCTCCCAATCCCAGAACGCCGTCGCCAGCGCGAGGCTGGCCCAGAACGGGAACGCGAGAAAAGGCGTCACGACCGCGTTCAGCCGGCCGACCGTCTCCGACCCTTGCGCCACTGCGTAGCCGGCCACGAGCAGAAACATGATGTGGAAGATCGAGGGCGGCGTCTTCGGCATGATCGTCACGTTCATGAAGTCGCTCAGATTGCGCAGCGTCCACGAGGCGATCAGACAGAAGAAGATCAGGAAGAGGACGCCGACGATCGCGCCCGCCGGTCCCCACGCCTCGCGCGCGATTTCGACCGGACTCTTGCCCGGCGAGGACCGGAGCAGCGCGATCCAGAGCAGCGCGGCGAGCATGCCGTATGCCCCCGCCCACAGCGGCATCATCCAGGCGTCCGGGCCGGCTTCCTCGATCATCCCGTTGATCGTCACGAACAGGGTGGTGCCCAGCGTGAAGTTGACCGTAAGCAGATAGTACTGCCCGCGCGAGATCATCGCTCTCCCCCCGTTCCTTCGTAGAGCCGGCTCAGGTTGCCCATGCCCGTGATCCGGGCTTCGATCTCGACGCCGATCTCCGCTTCGTCCGCCGCCCGGTCAAGATCCTCAAGCTTCGGCGCTTTCCGGCGCAGCAGGCTCCGGACGCGGAGCAGATCCCAGCCCTTCCCGCGGGTTTTGTCCAGGAAGGCCGTCAGCTCTTCGGCCAGATGCCGTTCCACAAGCCGCTCCAGTTCCCGGATCTCGTCCATCGTCTGCGGATGGTATTCGCTCATCGCGATGGTGGAGATGTCGACCCGGATCCGCGCCCGGACGAACGGCTTGCCGTTCCGCCATTCCAGCTTCTTCTTCGCGCCCCGGCTGTTCATGCTCACCGAAAGATGCCCGTCCCGAAAAGGAACCAGCCGCACGAACCGCCCCCTGGCCCCGTTCAGCAGGTTGTACAGCACCAGCTCCCCGTCGCTCAGCCGGCCGACCATCCGGTAATCCCGGATGACCGCCCCGCCGCCCACCTCGAGCTGGTTGAGGTTCGCGTCGATCTCCGCGTTCACCTGCCAACTGTTGGGATTCCCCGTCCGGGGCGTGGGCGCGATCATCGGAATGACGGCGATATCCCGCCTTGCCGACCGCTCGATCACGTCCCGCATCTCGATGCGCCGACCCGACAACAGCGCGTATTCGTACAGCAGCTTGAGCCGGGATTCGATCGATTCCGCCGGATTTCGCTCCAGCGGCGTGAAGGTGCGCATCACCTCCTCGAGCGGACCGTCGGCGATCAGGAGCGGAACCGAGGATCGGGCGTCCGGCATCAGCTCGGTGAAATTCAGGATGTCCCGGATTCCCCGCTTCACGGTCCGCTCGGACATGAGAATCGCCTTCGCGTGATGGACGAACATCTTGCGGGGCATCAGTTTGTAGATGAGAAGCTGCGTTTCCGCGGACGATTTGGCGCTGACCTTGTAGGTGTAGACGGGGGCCTGCTCGCCGCCCGGCGACTTCTGGGCGGCGGTGCCGCTGGCCGGATTGATGATCTGCATCCAGACCGTAAGGAGGCCGTTGTCCGGATTCCGATCCAACCCGACCATGCTGACGAGCGCGAGCTCGTTGATCTCGGCCTTGTCCCAGCAGGACGCGAGCAGCGGCGAGAGAAGCGCGAGTATGGCTGCTATGGCAAAGGATCGCCGAGACATTGACCGACCCTCCCGGTTAATGGCGTTTCAGCCGGCGGATCGACGCGGGGAGGCGGTTCGGGTCCATCCACGGACGGGGCGCGCGCACCAGCACATCTTGCCAGTCGGCCTTGTAGGCGGGCGCGAACGGGGTCATGTACGGGACGCCGAACGATTTCAGCGAGACCAGATGGGCGATCAGCAGGAGCGCGCCGCACAGGACGCCGAACAGTCCCATGAACCCGGCCAGCAGGATGAACGTGAACCGGAGCAGCCGCTGCGACATGCCGAAGCTGTACACCGGCACGACGAAATTGGTGATGCCGGTCACCGCGACGACGATGACGACCGCGGCCGAAATAAGCCCCGCCTCCACGGCCGCCTGCCCGAGCACGATCGCGCCGACGATCGACAGCGCCTGTCCGACCGCCCGGGGCATCCGCAGCCCCGCTTCCCGGATGATCTCGAACACGATCTCCATCAGCATGACTTCGAGGAAGGCCGGCATCGGCACGCCCTCCCGCTGGGCGGACAGGCTGATCAGCAGTTCGGTCGGGATCAGCTCCTGGTGGAACGTCGTGGCCGCGACGAACAGAGAGGGTGCGAAGACGGCGACGAAGAACGAAATGAGCCGGATCCAGCGGATGAACGTGGCGATGTCCGCCCGCTGGTAATAGTCTTCCGCCGAACTGAACAGCTCGAAGAACGTAAGCGGCGCGATCAGGACGAACGGCGTTCCGTCCACCATGACGGCCACCTTGCCCTCGAGCAGGTGGGCGGCCATCTTGTCCGGCCGCTCGGTGTTCAGCAGCGTCGGGAAGGGAGACAGAATCCGGCCCTGGATGTACTCCTCGATGTAGGAGCTCTCCAGCACGCTGTCCGTCCGGATCGCCGCGAGCCTGCGCCGCATCTCCTGCACGAGCGTCTGCGGCGCAAGGCCGTCCATCCAGACGATCATGACGACGGTGCGGCTCCGGCTGCCGATCGCCATCTTCTCGAACCGGAGCCGCCGGCTCTGGATGCGCTTGCGGACCAGGCCGATGTTGATCCGGATGTTCTCCGTGAAGCCTTCGAAGGATCCGCGGATCGTCGGCTCCGTCTTCGGTTCCTCCACCTGGCGGCCCGGCGCGTCGAACGTATCGACAAGGCAGATCCGTTCCTTCGCCTCGTCGATCAGCACGCATTGGCCGGCGACCACCGCCCGTGAAGCTTCGTCCCGGATGGTTCCGCGCAGGGCTTGGAGCGGCAGCTCGCGCATGAACGGATCGCCCGGGGTCGCCGGCTCTTCGGCGAACGCGTTCCGCCTTATGGAATCCACGATGAATTCGTCGATACAGCGCTTGTCGATCAGCGATTCGAGATAGATGCATTGCACGGCGCGGCCTTCGTCCGTGATCACGGTCCGGCAGACCAGATCCGGCGGATTTCCGAGCGCCGTCCGGATCTCGCCGGCCAGCATGGCGCCGAGCGAACGTTCCCGTGATGTTCTGCCCATTGCCGGACCTCCGGATGACGTTGTTCCGTTCCGCCTCTCCCGGAGACGGCGGCAACCGCAGGCTTGACTGTCAGCGCGCGGTAATCTATAATGTTCGCCGTAACGAATAACTTCATACGGAGAATTCGGGTGGAGCCTGTCAAAGACAGGCTCCTTTTTGCCTTCGGGAAGGAGAGGAACCTCTTGGATTTCATGTTGCAGGCGATGCTCCAACTGGCCGTCATGGTGGCGGTCGCCAAATTGACGGGGGAACTCGCGATCCGGCTCGGACAGCCTTCGGTGCTGGGCAAGCTGCTCGCGGGCGTGCTCGTCGGACCGGCCGTGCTCGGCTGGGTGGAATCGTTCCATTGGATCGAAGTGTTTGCCGAAATCGGCGTGCTGCTGCTCATGTTTCTGGCCGGGATGGAAACTGACTTGAAGATGCTGAACGAGAACCGGACGTCATCGCTGGCGGTCGCGACGGGAGGCATCCTGTTCCCGCTGGTCGGAGGGTATCTCGTCGGATGGTTGTGGCTCGGGCTCGATCAGGGGGACGCGATTTTTCTCGGGCTGCTGCTCTCCGCCACATCCGTCAGCATCTCGGTGCAGACGTTCCGGGAACTGGGGAAACTGGGCACCAGGGAAGCGACGACCGTACTGGGCGCCGCCATTGCGGACGACATTCTGGTCGTCATCGGATTGGCCGTCACCCTCGGCCTGCTGACGGCAAGCGGGGTCAGCTTCGGCGCGGTGTTCGGCTGGATGGCCGCCTTCGCCGTCGTGGTCGTCCTGATGGTGTGGAAAGGCATCCCGCTCCTCCTGCGGCTGTCCTCCCGTCTGTCCGTGACCGAGCCGGTGCTGAGCGCGGCCGTCGTCATCGTGCTGCTGATGGCCTTCGCCGCGGAATATTCCGGCATGGCCGGCATCATCGGCTCGTTCGCCGCCGGCCTGGCCGTATCCCGCACCGCATTCAGGGAGAAGGTGGAGCGCGGAGTCGAGCGGATCGCTTATCCGCTGTTCGTGCCGGTCTTCTTCGTCAGCATCGGGCTGCACGTGACCTTCGACGGCCTCGGCGAACAGTGGCTCGCGCTCATCGTCCTGTGCGTACTTGCCGTGCTCACGAAGTTGATCGGCTCCGGCCTGGGCGCCCGCGTCACCGGGTTCGGCGGGAGATCTTCGCTGGTCATCGGATCCGGCATGGTATCGCGCGGAGAGGTCGCGCTGATCATCGCGGCGATCGGGCTGGGGAACGGGCTCGTGCCGGTTGATCTCTATACAACGGTCATTCTCGTCATCGTCTTTACGACCATGGCAGCGCCGCCCATGCTGAAATGGACGCTCCGCGAGCCGAAGGGCGCGGCGGCCGGAACGGGAGAAGTCCGAAGCGCCCGGGGCGACGGGACGCGGGATTGACCCGATCGGGGAGAAGTCGCCGGACGCGCCAAAACTTGCATCCGTCTTGCGGCGTCTATATTCCTGAGAGGAAGACGACGGGAAGGATGAGGTGGACATGGACCGGGCGCGTTGGAGAAGAGCGGCCGCGGCGCTGCTGCTCGCGGCGCTGCTGCTTGCGGCCTGCCGGAGCGGCGGGGGAGTTCATGACGGCTTCGGAGTTCTTGACGGCAGCGCAGCGCATGACGGCGGCGGCATGGGCGACGACGGGGCATCTCCGGAAGATTCGGCGGAACCGGTGCCATCCGTCGAACCGGAATGGGTCTGGCGCCATCGGGGAACGCTGGATTTCCATTTTCTGCTCGGTGCGACGGACGAAGCCCTGCTGCTGCTGGAGGACGACGGGTTAACCTCCGGCCTTCACGAGGACAGCGCCGTCTACGCGCTGGACCGCGAAACCGGCGCGCTGCTGTGGCGCGTCGACGCCGGATTCGGACGGGTCGGCGCGGAAGTCGACCCCGAACGCGGAGAAGCGGCCGTGCTGACCATGCGCGATTACGATCCGGAGGCGAGACGGTACGAGGATCGCATCCGCCGGCTGCGGCTGCGGGACGGCGCCGTGCTGTGGGAAGACGCGCCGTCCGCGGGGAACGGCGAACTCCATCTGGCCACGGGAGTGGTCATCTACGCCGTGCAGTCCGGGCTCATGCGCGACGGCGGCGAGGGGCTGCTGCGGGTCTACGATGCCGGCACCGGACATGTGCTGTGGGAGCGCGGCTACGCGGATTCGTTCCGGGTCCTCAGCCATCCGGGGGATCCGCATGTGGTGGTCCGGCACGGGCGGACGCTCGCGGCGTACCGTCCCGACGACGGCGGTCTCGCATGGGAACTGGCGATACCGGAGGCATCGGATGCGCATCCGCACGATGAACCGTATGACGATGCGTTCACGGATTTGCGGGCAAGCCGGCTGTCCGCCGGAAGCACCGAACGATGGGCGCTGCTCGGAAGCGAACTCGCCCAGATCGATGTGGTCCGGGGCAACGTGAAGGCCGTCTACCCGATGAAGCCGGGAGAATTCGTCATGGCGATCGACGACCGCCGGCTGCTGATCTCGAGGCCATCGGCCGGCGATTCGCAACGGCAGGAAGAGCGATATGAGACGGTGCTGTACGATCCGTCGTCCGGTACGGAAGCGTGGGCGCTTCCGGGCGCCGGCCGGGGCGCGGCGGCGGTCGGCGGCCGGGTCTATCTGCTGCTGGACGACGAGCCGGCGGCCGTGGATCTCGGGAGCGGCGAGATCGTCTGGCGGACGCGGGCCGGATGTCCGGAGCCCGGCTGGCACCCCGACGTCAATCCGGTCGCGGCGGGCGACGCGCTGATTGCGCCTTGCGTCGAGGATGTGCTGGTGCGGAGGCTGTCGGATGGACTGGGGGTCTTCCGGCTTCAGGATGTGACGGTCAGCTATCCGGACGGGCGCGTTCAAGATGTGAGGAGCGGCCTGATCAACGTCGACGCTTCGGGGGATCTGTATGTCGGGTCGGCGGACGGATATTTTTCCAGACTGCGGCTGCCGTGAGGAAATGCGGGAAACGCGAAGCCGCCCTCGTCCCCATGCGGGAGAGGGCGGCTTCTTCTTGTCCGCGCGTCATTCCTTCGCCGTCTCGATAACGGACCAGAACGCCGGCTTGGCCTGCAGGTTCTGGTCGAACAGGAGCGGCGCGTCCGTCCGGCCCTGGACCGGGAAATCGTGAAGCCAAGTGTGGGAGTCCGCGATGCCCCAGAAGACGACGGCGCTCAGGATGTCCTTGTTCTCCTTGAACGCTTCGAAGAACTCGCGGTAGCGGTCGGCCTGCCTGCTGATCACCGACTCGGGGATGTCGTCGCCGTAGTTGCGGCGGTCGTTCCACGCGTAGATGCTCATGTCCATCTCGGTGACGATGTTGTCGAGGCCGAGCTCGGCGAACATCCGCATCGACTCGATGAGCGACGCGGCGCTGGGCCATTCGACGCTGACATGGTTCTGGTGGCCGACGCCGTCGATCGGCACGCCCTTGTCCAGCAGTTCTTTCACGAGCTTGTAAAGCCGGTCGCGCTTCGCCGGCTCGTTCGTGTTGTAATCGTTGATGTACAGCTTGATGTCGGGTCCGCCCGCCTCGCGCGCGGCGCGGAACGCCGTCTCAATGTAGTCGATCCCCGCGATCTTGTACCAGTCGCTGTTGCGCATGCCGTCCGGGTCCGCAGGTTCGATCACCTCGTTCACGACGTCCCACGATTTGATGACGTCCTTGTAGCGGTTCACGATGACGCGCACATGCTTGTCGAGCCGCTCCAGCAGCAGCTTCTTGTTCTCCTCCCGCTTCGCCGGATCGGTCTCGTCCGTCATCCGCTTGCCTTCCTTGTCAAAGAAGAACCACGCGGGCACCTGCTGATGCCAGACGAGCGTGTGGAACCGCACTTCCATGCCGTTCGCCTGCGCGAATTCGATGATCTTGTCCGCCTGCTCGAAGCGGAACTGCCCCTCCGTCGGCTGGATGATGGACGGCTTCATGACGTTCTCCGCGACCACCATGTTCACGTGCTTCTTCAGCAGCTCGGCCATGAGACCTTGCGTCTGCTCCGGCGTGATCGCCGCGCCGATCGGGAAGTAGTCGGCGTACGCCTCGGCGAGCGACGGAATATCGGTCTGGACGGACGGCTCGGCCGGTTTCGCCGGCTCTGCCGCCGCGGGTTCCGGATCCGCCGCGGGCCCGGGCTCCGCCGCGCCGGCTCCGCCTTCTTCCGTGTCAGCGCTTTCCTGCGGCCGGTCATTGGCCGCCGTCTGTCCGCCTGCGCCCGCCCCGCCGGCGTTCGTCCCGTCGTCCTTGCCCGCGCAGCCGATCAGCAGCACGAGCAGCATGACGGCCGCCAGGACCGACGCGATGGTTCTCATCGTGCGAGTATTGCCGCTTTGCATGTCAGGTACCGCCCCCGGATTTCAGAATGTCAGGTTGGGAAATTTGGAATTGGATTTCGTTCGTTTACAGAAATGTACACTGTTTTTTTCGCGATGTAAATTGATCCTTTAATTTTTGCTATCAAAACTATAATTTTTAAATTCCGTCTTTCCGTCCGATCCTGTAAACTGAAGGTAACCATGGATCCAGTTAATTTTTGTCGGATTCGCCGATTGAAAGCGATTACAGATCCGTGCCGCCATGGAAGGCGCGTGCGCGAATCGCGCGAGTTGTGCGACTGCTTGAACGCATCGGAGCGAAAGGGGTTTCGGCCATGCACAAGGTGTTGCTCGTCGATGATGAGGTTTTCGCACGCACGGGACTGCGCGGGCTGATCCCGTGGAACAGGCTGGGATTCGAGATCGTGGCGGAAGCGGAGAACGGAGAAGAGGCGCTCCAGATGATCCGGGAGGAGCAGCCGGATCTCGTCGTGACCGACATCCGCATGCCGGTGCTGGACGGACTGGGGCTGATCCGGACGGTCAAGGAGCAGGAAATCGCGAACCCGAGGTTCATCATCATCAGCGGTTACAACGACTTCAAATATGCCCAGCAGGCGGTCCGTTTCGGTGTGGAGGATTTCATCCTGAAGCCGATCGACGAGGCGGAATTGTCGGACACGCTCAGGCGTGTTGCTGAATCGTTAAAGCGGGAGCAATTGCTGGAGGCTGGGCGTCCGGCGCTCCATCTGTCGCTGCTGGAGAGCCTGCTGACGGGCAGGCTCGACGCGCCGTACATTCCCGGCGCCGCGGCCGCCCTCGGCCTGCCTGCCGGCCGGGAGCTCTGCTACATCATCGCGGAAGTGAACGATATCGGCGTGGATCCGGGCGCGCCGGACGACTGCCCGGGCGACTGGAAAGCGGAGCTGGCCCGGACGGCGGCCGCGCTGACCGGCGGCCGGGAGCCGCTGCTGCACGAGCATGACGAGTGGACGGCGGGCATGCTGCTCCCCCTGGGAGATCGCGTGCGCTCGTGGGAAGCGCTGGCGGAAACGCTGCGCGCTTCCGTGCGCCTCCGCTCCGGCGCGCTGAGCGTGTATGTGGGGGATCCGGCGGCGGAGCCGGAGCGGATCCAGCATTCGTACCGGTCGGCAAAGCAGCTCCTGGACTACAAATACGCGCTTGACGGGAAGACCGTGTTGACCGGGAAAGACGCGGATGGCGTGACGCTCGTCCGGACGGAGCTGGCTTCCGAAGTCTACGACCGGCTGCTCCACGCGATGGAGGAGCTGGACGCACGCGAGGCGGAGACGGTGCTGGACGAGATGTTCGACACGTTCCGTTCGTCCCGCTTCGCACCGGACGGCGTTGCGGCGTCGATCGACCGGCTGATCCGGCTCGTGAACCGGACGGTGCGGACGATGGAGGGCGACGAGCTCGCGCTGGCCGGATGCACGGCGCTCGCGGACTGGCGGGAGAAGCCGATGACGCTGGGCGGGCTCAGGAAGCTGGCGTCCTCGTTTGTCGCGGAGGCGTCGGATTACATGGCGGAGCTCCGGAAGGAGAAGGCGAAGGGCTCGATCCACAAAATCCGGCAACACATCGAGCGCCATTTCCGCGAAAACATCAATTTGAAAGTGATCGCGCAGCAATACTACATGAATCCGGTCTACCTCGGACAACTGTTCAAGAAAACGTACGGCGTCTACTTCAACGATTTCCTGCTCGACCTGCGCATCCAGGAGGCGAAGCGGCTGCTCCGCCAGACGGATATGCGCATCTACGAGATCGCCGCCGAAGTGGGCTTCAGCAACCCCGAATATTTCGCGGCGCAGTTCGAGAAGGTCGTGAACATGACGCCGAAGGAATACCGCAGCGCGCTCGCGTCGGTCAGCCAGACGCCGCCGCAGGGACGGCGGTCCGGGTGAAAAACATTTTGTATAATTACAAATGATCTATTGTTCTTCTATGGCGGTGTACAGGGCTTCGTTTCTATAATGATAAGGGGAACGGAACGCTTCGGCGTTCTCTTTTTTCGCAAAAATAATTTAAATATTTACAGACGACCATCCCTTGGACGCGACGGCGGACGGCGGATAGCCCTTGATCGACTTGAACACGTTGCTGAAATAGGCGACATCCTTGAAGCCGCAGCGTTCCGCCACTTCGCCGACGGTGAAGCCGCCGGCGGCGAGCATCGCCTCGGCGTTGTTGACGCGGATCTGGTTCAGGAACGCGCGGAAGGAGACGCCGGTCTGCTGCTTGAACAGGCGGCCGAGATAGACCGGGTGCAGGCCCGCGAGCTCCGCCAGCCGGCTGATGTCGATGTCCTCGGCGTAATTTTCGGCGAGGTAGGCTTTCATCCGCTCGACGCGCGGATCGGGAGCGAGATCTTCCGTCCGGTGGAGCGCGGTGACGAGCAGCCGGTGGAGGATGAGCAGGAACTGTCCGCGCGCCTGCATTTTGTAGCCGGGCTGCTTGCTCATCCAAATCTGGTTGAACGTCTTGATCATCTCCAGCAGCGGCCCCGTCGGCCGGAATTTCGTGATGGTCGAAAGCGGCAGACGCGTCTCGTTGTTCGGGGCGAGCCACAGGAAATTGAACGCGTAGGAGTGCATCGGCGAGTCGGCATAGGTATGCGCTTCCCGGACCGACCCGGGCGGGATGTAGATCAAATTGCCGGCTTCGGCGGTATGCTTCACCCCGTTGACGTAGTAGTCGGCCTTTCCGCCGATGACGAAGGTGAGGTCGTGGAAGTCGATCCGTTTGCGGATGATTTTCCAGTCGGGGTAACAGCGCCGATCAACGAACAGCACGACCTCGGGCACCAGATGATCGTATTCGAACACTGCCATGGGCACGCAGCCTCCTTCGTTCGGCCTGACGCCGCGTTCATGAGCGGAATACGGACCGCAGCAACCATTCCTGCCACTATCCTAACACGGGTCGTCGCCTGGCGTACATGTACATAAGGAGGATTTCATTCATGTCCGTTGCGAACGCAACTTCAGATACCGGTTATGAAGCCTGGCTCCGGTACGACCGGTTGCCGGAAAGACTGGCCGGCGAGTTGGCCGGCTGGTGCGGCCGGATCGTGATGCCGGAACGGGACGGCCTGCTTGCGACCGTCCGGCGGGAGCTCGCGGAAGGACTGGCGGCGCTGGCCGGCGTAGAGCCCGCGCTTGCGGATGCGTTCGGCGCGGAGGCTGGCGCGGCGGGCCCATCCGGCGCGAACCGGGCGCTCGCCGTCATGACGGCGGAGCGGGCCGCCGGGCTCGGACTCCTGTCCGGAGACGAGGCCCGGGCCGTGCCGGATGAAGGATTCATCATCCGCACCGTCCGCCGGGACGAGGTCGGGACGGTGCTGATCGCGGGCGGCACGGCGCGCGGACTCCTCTACGGCGTGTTCCATTTCTTGCGGCTCGCGGCGATCGGCAGCCTTGGCGACCGGGCCCTCGCGAATCTGGACATCGCCGAACGGCCGCGCAACCCGCTGCGGATGATCAATCATTGGGACAACATGGACGGGAGCATCGAGAGGGGGTATGCGGGCGGATCCATTTTCTATCAAGACGGGCGATTCGCATCGGACAAGACAAGGATCCGCGATTATGCCCGCATGCTCGCCTCGATCGGCATCAACGCGCTCACGATCAACAACGTCAACGTGCACGAAATCGAGACGAAGCTGATCATGAACGAGCTGCTGCCCGAGGTGGCGGCGGTGGCGGACATCTTCCGCGAGTACGGCATCCGGATCATGATCAGCATCAACTTTGCCGCGCCGATCCAGGCCGGCGGCCTGGCGACGGCGGATCCGCTCGATCCGGCGGTGCGCGCGTGGTGGCGCGAGCGGGCGGCGGATATCTACCGGCACATCCCGGATTTCGGCGGCTTCCTCGTGAAGGCCGACTCGGAGTTCCGGCCCGGGCCGTTCACCTACGGCCGGGACCATGCGGACGGCGCGAACATGCTGGCCGAAGCGCTGGAGCCGTTCGGCGGCATTGTCATCTGGCGCTGCTTCGTCTACAACTGCCTGCAGGACTGGCGCGACCGCAAGACGGACCGGGCGAAGGCGGCGTACGACCACTTCATGCCGCTTGACGGCCGCTTCCGGGACAACGTGCTGCTGCAGATCAAGAACGGGCCGATGGACTTTCAGGTGCGCGAGCCGGTGTCGCCGCTGTTCGGGGGTCTCTCGCGGACGAACCAGATGCTCGAATTGCAAATCACGCAGGAATATACGGGGCAGCAGCGCCATCTCTGTTATCTGGTGCCGCAGTGGAAAGAAGTGCTCGACTTCGACACGTACGCCTGCGGCGAGGGAACGACCGTGGCGCGCATCGTGGACGGCAGCGCGTTCGGATTGGCGACGGGCGGCATCGCCGGCGTCTCGAACATCGGTAACGACCCGAACTGGACCGGTCATCTGCTGGCGCAGGCGAATTTGTACGGATTCGGTCGGCTGGCGTGGAATCCGGAGCTGACCGCGGAGGGGATCACCGACGAATGGGTGCGGCTCACGTTCGGCAGCGATCCGGTGACGGTGCGGACGATTTCGGAGATGCTGCTGGAATCCTGGCGCATTTACGAGAACTATACGGCGCCGCTCGGCGTCGGCTGGATGGTCAATCCCGGCAGCCATTACGGGCCGAACGTCGACGGGTACGAATATTCGAAGTGGGGCACCTATCATTTCGCCGATTGCCGTGGCGTCGGCGTCGACCGGACGGTGAAGACGGGAACCGGCTATACGGCGCAATACCACAAGCCGCATTGCGACATTTACGAGTCGCTCGAGCAGTGTCCGGATGAGCTGCTGTTGTTCTTCCACCATGTGCCGTACACGCACCGGCTCAAGTCCGGCAAGACGGTCATTCAGCACATCTACGACACCCACTTCGAGGGCGCGGAGCAGGCGCGCGGGCTGGTCGAACGGTGGAAGAGCCTGAAGGGCCGGATCGATGCCGGCCGGTTCATGCAGGTGCTCGCGCGCCTCGAGGAGCAGGCGGAGCACGCGGAAGAATGGCGGGACGTCATCAACACCTATTTCTGGCGGAAATCGGGCATTCCGGACGAGCGGGGCCGCAAGCTGTATTGACGGACCCGCCCCGCGCGGGGAGGATGAGCGAACGTCCCGTTTGCGCGCGGCGGTCGGCGGAGGCGCGAGCGCCCTCGCGGGTTGGATGCGCGAAATGCCGCGCGTTCCGTTCGCGTCGCGGCGGCCGGCAGCGGCGTGAACGCCCGCCCGTGTCGAAACGTTGCGTTCATTTCCCGGGCAATGTCGGAATGTCGGGTATTGCGGCATCGCGCCGGAGTCATGCGACGGGTTCGGGCTGTACCAAGCGTTCGGAAGCGCCCATCGGCAGGCCGCAGACGGACGCGGAACGATCCACTTTATCACCAGGAGGTCATCCGGTCATGGACGTACCAAGGCTGCAGGAAATGTTCAAGGACGACTTCGACATCGGCGCGGCGGTGAATGTCTTCACGGTGGACAGCGCGGCCGAACTGCTCAAGGCGCAGTACAACAGCCTGACGGCGGAGAACGAGATGAAGCCGATCAATACGCAGCCTTCCGAAGGCGTGTTCACCTTCGAGAAGGCGGACAAGATCGCCGATTTCGCCGCGGCGCACGGCAAGAAGCTGCGCGGGCATACGCTCGTCTGGCACAACCAGACGCCGGACTGGTTCTTCGAGGCGCCCGGCGGCGGCCCGGCCGACAAGGAGACGCTGCTGCGGCGCATGCGCGACCACATCCACGCGGTGGCGGGCCGGTACAAGGGGCGCGCCTATTGCTGGGACGTCGTGAACGAGGCGGTCGCCGACGAGGGCGAAGCGTGGCTGCGGGCATCGAAGTGGCATGACATGGTCGGTCCGGAGTTTCTTGTACGCGCTTTCGAGTACGCGCACGAGGCCGATCCCGACGCGCTGTTGTTCTACAACGACTACAACGAATGCAATCCGGTGAAGCGCGACAAGATCATCCGCCTCGTGAAGTGGCTCAAGGAGCAGGGCGCGCCGATCCACGGCATCGGCATGCAGGGACATTACAACCTGGCGTCGCCGACCATCGCCGAAGTGCGCGAGGCGATCGAAAAGTACGCCGAGCTCGGCCTCATCATCCATGTGACGGAGCTGGATATGTCCTGCTACGCCTGGGACGACCGGCGCACCGATCTGCTGGAGCCGACCGCGGAAATGATGGAGCGGCAGGCGGAGCTGTACGAGCAACTGTTCTCGCTGTACCGCGAGTATCGGGATGTCATCAAAAGCGTCACGTTCTGGGGCGCGGCGGACGACTACACCTGGCTGAGCTACTTCCCGGTGCGCGGGCGGCGCAACTGGCCGCTGCTGTTCGACGCGCAGCACCGGCCGAAGGAGGCGTTCCGCCGGGTCGCGAGGACGGCGGGCGTGGAGATGTGACGCCGGGGAAGGCGATTCGGCGCCAGCCGGTGTGCGGCGCTTGGGTTGCGCCCGGCGCGACGGCGGCAGCTCGCTTTCGGGGTTAAGCCGTTTGCGTGCCCGGCAGGACTCCGACTCCGGCGAGTCGCTTCGGACTTCATTCGCTGCCCGTACCTCCCGGACGGTTGCGACCGGACATTCGCTGCCCGTGCCTCCCGGTCGGATACGACCGATGGCCAACGAAACTGAGCCACGTTATTCTACCGTAAAGGGCGCCCCTTGGATTTCTAACGAAACTGAGCGTCGCTATTCGGCCGTTGCGGCGGATTTTTGAGCCGTTCCCGGGCGAATAACGTGTCTGAGTTTCGTTGGCTTTCCGAAACCCCTGGTTTTGCCGCAAATAAGACGTCTCAGGTTCGTTGTGATCGGCTCCTTCGTGACGTTCGGCGATCGGCTCCTTCCGTAACGATCGGCCCTTTTCGTCACGTTCGCCGCAATTTGTCATGCCAGCAGGGTTGCCTCGGGATCGACGCGCTTCCTTACGATTTCCGCGTTTCGCCCGTGCGGCCGTTTTTGGACCGACCGGACCTGAACTCGCTCGGCGTCAGGCCGATGTACTTCTTGAATTGCCGCATGAAATGGACGTCGTTCTCGTACCCGCACTGCGCGGCGATGTCGCGGATGCTGTCGGACGTGTTTTTCAACCGGTACATCGCGTATTCGAGCCGGTTGTGGATGATGTCGTTCATGACGGCGATGCCGAACAGTTCCCGGTACAGCTTCTGGAAGTAAGACCGGCTCATGTTGACGCGGGCCGCCAGTTCGCCGATCGTCCAGGGGACGGACGGGTTGGCATAGATTTCGTTGCGCAATTGCACGAGCAGGTCGTAATACTTGCCGACTTGCCGGTTCGGTTCGATGCGGTTGCGGATGTCGGCGATTTTCATGAGGAGGCAGCGGACGGTGGCGTCGATGATTTCATCGCGGTACAGCCCGTTCTGGATGAACGCTTCCTGGATCTCGCTCACTTTCCGCGACAGGTACACCGGCTCGCGGACCTTCATCGGTGTATCGAACGGCACGTTCAGCTCCCGGCACAACGCCTCCACTTCTTCGCCGTCAAAATGGAACCAATCGTGCACCATCGGCCATTCGGTCTCCCGGTAATACTGCCTGCTTCCCTTGCGGTAAATGATGCAGGTGTTCTTGTCCGTCAGGTATCGTTCGCCGCCCGCTTCGACCATCATCCGGCTGCGAAAGAAGAGGAAAAGATAGTCCCCCGAACCGTTCGGCCGGTCAATCGTGATGCCTTCCGGGTGGATGACATTGTAGCCGCACCGGTTCATCCGGATCATCGCGCGCATCTCCTTTGTGGACGAAAGATCAGTTATTGATTAGGATAGATCATTTTGTCCGGCGGAGCAAATCTTTACAATAAACTTGTACGTACAAGTGCCGCGGGGGCCGTTCGCGGGCGGCTTTCGCGGCGGAAGACGATACATCAGCAGAGCGAAGGAGCGATGGACGTTGGCAAGCCGGGTTGTCGTCAATGCCGACAGGGTGAAGGGCACCATCAACCGCAACATCTACGGGCATTTCTCGGAACATCTCGGACGGTGCATCTACGAGGGGCTGTGGGTCGGAGAGGATTCGCCGATCCCGAATACGAACGGAATCCGCAACGACGTGCTCGAGGCGCTGAAGCGGATCCGCATTCCGGTTCTCCGATGGCCGGGCGGATGCTTCGCGGACGAATATCACTGGAAGGACGGCGTCGGACCGCGGGACAAGCGGAAACGGATGGTGAACACGCACTGGGGCGGCGTCATCGAGAACAACCATTTCGGCACGCATGAATTCCTGATGCTGTGCGAGTTGCTCGGCTGCGAGCCGTACATCAGCGGCAACGTGGGCAGCGGCACCGTGCAGGAAATGTCCGAGTGGGTCGAGTACATCACGTTCGACGGCGAGTCGCCGATGGCGAACTGGCGCAGGGAAAACGGCCGGGAGAAGCCGTGGCGCATCAAGTACTGGGGCGTCGGCAACGAGAACTGGGGCTGCGGCGGCAACATGCGGCCGGAATATTACGCGGACCTGTACCGCCAGTTCCAGACGTACCTGCGCAACTACGGGGACAACAAGCTGCACAAGATCGCCTGCGGCGCGAACACGGCCGACTACCATTGGACGGAAGTGCTGATGAAGCAGGCCGCGCCGTACATGCACGGGCTGTCGCTGCACTACTACACCGTTCCGGGCCCTTGGGAGAAAAAAGGTCCCGCGACCGGCTTTACGACCGACGAATGGTGGATCACGCTGAAGAAGGCGCTGTTCATGGACGAGCTCGTGACGAAGCATTCCGCGATCATGGACGTGTACGATCCGGAGAAGCGGATCGATCTGATCGTGGACGAATGGGGCACCTGGTACGACGTCGAGCCGGGCACGAACCCGGGCTTCCTGTACCAGCAGAACTCGATCCGCGATGCGCTGGTTGCGGGCGCGACGCTGCACATTTTCCACCGGCATTGCGACCGGGTGCGGATGGCGAATATCGCGCAGCTTGTCAACGTGCTGCAGTCCGTCATCCTGACGAAGGGCGAGCGGATGCTGCTGACGCCGACCTATCACGTGTTCGACATGTTCAAGGTGCACCAGGACGCGGAACTGCTCGACTCGTGGGAGTCGGTGGAGCGCACCGGTCCGGAGGGCGAGCTGCCGAAGGTGTCGGCTTCCGCTTCCCGCGCTGCGGACGGCAAGATCCACATCAGCCTGGTCAACCTGGATTTCGAGGGCAGCGCAAGCGTGGAAGTGGAGCTGCGCGGATTGGCCGGCGGCGCTGTGGCCGTTACCGGCACGACGCTGACGTCGGACCGGATCGATGGGCACAACACGTTCGACGAGCCGGAGCGCGTGAAACCGGCGGCCTTCAACGGCTTCACGGTCGACGGCGGTCGGCTGGACGTGAAGCTGCCGCCGATGTCGGTGACGGTGCTTGAGATTGCGGCTGGCTGATGGCCGGCTGGCGGCCGGATGATGTTGGCGCGCTGCGGGGTGAGCTGAAGATGACGATCTGGCATGCCGCGGGTGAGCCAAGATTGACGGCGTAATGCATTGATGCCGCTCCAACGAATCGCGAGGTGAGGATGGGATGACGCCGACGGAACGCCCTTGCAGGAACTGCCGTTCGGACGCGCACGTACCGGAAGAGCGCATTCGGGCGATGCTCGCCAGCCCGATGTTCGCGCCCGAGAGCGGATTGGTCGTGCCGGACGACGTCTACGAGACGCGGCTCGGACTGTGCCGGTCCTGCCCGAAATTGATCGGCGGCCATACGTGCGCGGTCTGCGGCTGCATCGTCCCGATCGTCGCGAAACTCAAGGACCGCGCCTGTCCCGCCCCCGGCGCGCCGCGCTGGACGCGGTATGCGGACGCGGGAGCATGAGCGGGGTCGGGAACGGAAGTGCCCGATGCGATCGCTGAGCGCGCGAATAGGAACGAGACAAGGTGGCGTGCGTGCGGGTGTTGCATCGTTGCGAGCGAGGGGAATGGCGTGCGTCCCGGGCGGCGATGTACTCGGGATGTACCGCCCATTCCCCAGCGCCGGCCCGCACCACACAGAGACGGAGTCGCATGTCTTGCGGCTCCGTGTTTGTTTGCGGCTCGGATTCGCGCATTCGCCATCGGGTTATTTTGTCGTTGGTCGTCGGACAAATAGCGGCATGTGGTACTGTTCTTTGCCGTTGTTGCGGTGTTCCGGCGTGGTGCGGACGCGAATAACGGAACGTGGTTCCGTTAGAGGGAGCTGCTGGCCGTCCGCGGCCGGGGCGGACCGGCGCTAACGGAACAGCAATCCGTTAGCGCGCCGCCGTCACAGCCCGCCGGCCGGGCGGCTCGCCGGCGGCTGCGGCTGCGGCGCGACGCGGCGATCGAGCCGCGCCCATGCGAGCAGGCCGGTCAGCGCGATGAGCAGCGCGAGCAGCAGGAAAATTGCGCCGTAGGTCGACGGCCGGACCAGCGCCAGCGCGTTCAGACCGCTGAGGTCGAACTCGATCAGCTTGCTCATGACGGAGCCGCTGATCGCGCCGGCCATGAAGTTGAACAGATTGTACACGCCCATGCCGACGCCGGCTTCGTCTTTCGGCAGCGTCGACGACACCGACTTTGCCATCGCCGCCTGCACGAACGTGAACGGCGCGTTGATGAGCGGCAGGAGGACCGCGACGACCCAGGCGTCGGCGGCGGACAGCAGCGAGAGCGCGAGCATGCCGGAGCCGATGAAGCCAAGCGCGACGAACAGCGTGAACCGGCTCCCGCGCCGGTCGACGAGCCCGCCGCCGAACCGGCCGAGCAGCGCGGCCGACATCGCGCCCGGAAACAGGACGAAGCCGATCGCCTGCGAGCCGAGTCCGTGGCCGCCGGCATCGCCGAGCATGAGCGGAATGACCATGAACAGCCCGAACACCGCGAACAGCGCGGAGAAACTGACGGCCAGTCCGGACGTATAGTCCGCGTTCCGGAACAGCGCCAGCCGGACGAACGGATGCGCCGCGCGCAGCGAACGGACCGTGAACAGCAGCGCGAGCGCGGCCGCGCCGGCCAGGAGCCAGCCGTTCCATAGCGTGACGGACAGCATGAGCATCGTGACCGCGGCGCCGAGCAGCCCCGCGCCGATCCAGTCGATCGGGCCGCCATCCTTCGCCGGCTCGTCGGGCAGCGCGCGGCGGATCAGCGGCAGGGCGACCGGCGCCAGCAGCGAGACGAGGAACATGCCGGACCAGTGGAACTGTCCGGCGATGAATCCGCCGACGATCGGCCCGATCCCCGCGGAGAACGCGAGCGTCGACGCGATCGTGCCCATGACGCGCCCGCGGCTTTCCGGCGGGAAGAAGCGGATCGGGATCAGCATGACGAGCGCCGGAGCGCAGGAGGCGCCCGCGGCCTGGATGACGCGCGCGGCGAGCAGCATCGGGTAGCTGTCGGCGAAGACGCCGAAGGCCGATCCCGCGGCGAACGTGAGCAGGCCGACCGTGATGAGCCGCTTGAGCGGCAGCCGGTCGGCCAGCTTTCCGTACAGGAGCGAACCGAGCGCGTACAGGACGGAATAGATGGTCGCCACCCAGCTCACGGCCGATGACCGAAGGCCGAACTCGGCGGCGATGGCGGGCAGGGCGACGTTGAACATGGTGGCGTTCATGACCGTGAAGAACAGCACGAAACTGAGCGCGTAAACCAGACGGCCGGACGTCGGCGCGGATGCCGGTCGGTTCATCGCCATTCTCCTTTCATCTTGCGGGTTTCTGTTGCTGCTTCGGCTCGAACTTCAGGCACGGCTGTCCGGACGACGAGTAGACAACGGCGCTCGGCATCTGGTGCGTCTTGAATTCGTAGGCTTTGCAGCCGCGGGGAAAATCGGGATCCCAGGTGACGAAAAAGTGACGGCATTGAAAGCAATTCACCCTGTTCCCGGTGGACATGTCCGAGCGCCCCCTCCGATCCTTCTCTCCGTTTTATTGTAAATCAACCCGCTCCGCGCGGCAAACAGATGTTCCGCTTGCCCCGGACCCGCCGACAGGAACAAATGTTCCAAATCGGTTGTCCATCCACCCAACAAATGGTATCATCGTATCAGCCTTTCAGGACGGGTACGGAGACGAATCGCGCAGCAGGCGCATGGCGAAGGGGAGTGCCGAATGGAACGGGTGTTGACCCGGCGGCAGGCCGGACGGTTCCTGCTGGCCCGCCACGGGCTGGCCGGAGAATGGCGTTTCGAGGGGAAAGACGGGGTCATGGCGTGGCTGCGGATGGTCCGCTGCCTGCAGTTCGACCCGCTGAACGTCGTGCGCTACAATCCGCATCTCGTGCTGCAGTCCCGCATCCGGGGATACCGCCCGGACATGTTGGACGAGCTGCTGTACCGGGACCGGCTGCTGTTCGACGGCTGGGACAAGAACATGTCGATCCTGCTCACAGAGGATTGGCCCTGCTTCGCCCGCCGGCGCAGCGCCCTGACGGACAGCCGGATGACGAACCCGAAGATCCGGGAGCTCATTCCGCAGGTCATCCGGCGGATGGAGGAGCGCGGACCATTGTCATCGGCGGACCTGGAGTTCCGCGAGAAGGTCGACTGGCCGTGGGCGCCCGCCCGCCTGTCCCGCGCGGTGCTCGAGACGCTGCTCTTCTCCGGCGAGGTGATCGTCCACCACAGGGACGGGACGCGCAAATTCTATGACCTGGCCCGCCGCCATCTGCCGGCCGAAGTGCTGGACGCTCCCGACCCGAACCCGACGGACGACGACCATTGCGACTGGCATGTGCTCCGCCGCATCGGCGCCATCGGCCTGCTCTGGAACCGGTCCGGGGACGCCTGGCTCGGGATCGGCGGGATGAAAACAGCCCGACGGAACGCATCCTTCGAGCGTCTTCACCGGCAGGGCCGCATCCGCCAGGTGACCGTCGAAGGACTGGAGAAATATCCGCTCTACATGAAGGCGGAAGAGGAGCCGCTGCTGGACGAGGTCATCCGCGGAGCGGACGGCCGGCCGATGCGGGCGTCCATCCTGGCGCCGCTCGACAACCTGCTCTGGGACCGCCGGCTGATCCTCGAACTGTTCGGGTTCGACTACCGTTGGGAGGTGTACAAGCCCGCCGCCGAGCGCCGGTACGGCTACTACGTGCTGCCGGTCGTGTACGGCGACCGGTTCATCGGCCGCATCGAGCCGGTGCTCGACCGGGCAAGCCGCACACTGGTCATCCGCGGCTGGTGGCCGGAGCCGGATGTCGAGCCGACGGATGATCTGCTCGGCAGCCTGGCAGACAGCGTCCGCCGGTTCATGGCCTTCACCGAAGCGGAACGCATCGCTGTGGACGAGACCGCCGGGACCGCGGCACAAGCGCGGCGATGGCTGAACCTCTGAAGACGCGGACATGCCGAAGGGGCTGACCGGCCGCAAGCCGGCGGCCTCTTCATTTTTGTCGCAAGTTGGATCTGCCAGAATGCAGGGAAGTTATCATGGCGATACCAGATTCGGCGGGTCTATAATGAACGCGGATAGGTTCCCGGCCGGACCCTTCCATCGCCGGTTCCGCCAACGGGCCGGCGCAACGTGAACATGGGGGGATAGGGTTTGATCAGATCAGGTTGGGCCAGGCTGATCGCGCTGGTCATGATTGTCGTGCTCGTCCTGGGCGCTTGTTCGTCCGGCAAGAACCATTCGGGATCCGCGTCGAATTCGGGCGCGTCCACCTCTTCCAATGCGTCAAGTGCAAGCGGCAACAATTCCGGCGGCGGAAGCGGGCCGGGCAACGCGGGCGGCGAAGCGTCCGGCGCGTCCGACGGCTCCGATCCGTTCGGCGGCTGGGTCGAAGGCCTGCCGAAGATCGAAGCGCCGGAAGGGTTCAACTGGAGGCAGTTCGAAGGCATCACGCCCAACGTCATCACCGAGAACACGCCGCCTTCCTCCGGACTGGCCGCCCATATCGACGTGTTCGAGAAGGCGACCGGCATCAAGGTCAACATCGAGCAGGTCAATCTGGATATCGTGGTCGAAAAAGCCGGTCTGGACTTCAACGCGCGCAACAACAACTACCACATCATCTACGCCGACCCGTACCAAATTCTCTCGAAGCAGGCCAGACATTTCGTCGACCTGAACACGCTCAACAACGATCCGTCGCTGCCGTCCATTCCGGGCGGACTGGAGGACTTCATCCAGTCGCAGCTCCTGGTCGGCGGCTACATGGGGGACAGGGAGCGCCTGTACGCGCTGCCGTACGACAACCCGACGATGGTGCTCGCGTACCGCAAGGATGTTTTCGAGTAATACAAGGATCTGTTCATGCGGGAGAAGGGCTACGACTGGACGCCGGGGCCCGACATGACCTGGGACCAATACTACGAGATCGCAATCTGGATCAGGCGTCATCACGGAGGTCAAATACGGCACCGGCCATCAGGCGAAACAGCACGATTCCCTCATGAACGATTTCAGCAACGTGCTGGCCGCGTACGGCGGGGACTATTTTGAAGCGGAAAATCTCGGCGACATCGGCACGGAGAACCCGGGCAAGTCGCTGCTCACGTCGCCGGAGGCGATCGCGGCGGCCGAGTTCTACAGCGAGCTGCTGAAGATCGCGGCGCCGGGCAGCACGACCTGGGACTGGAACGGACTCGCCGAAGCATTCGCCGCCGGCGAGATCGCGATGATTCCGGAATGGCACGAATTCGCGGGCATGTTCGAGAATCCGGAGCTGTCCAGGGTCGCGGGCAAGGTCGGCTGGACGATTCTGCCGAAGGGGCCCAAGGGCCGCGGCAACATGTACGGCGGCACGAGCATCGGCATCAACAAATACGC
>Ga0207866_1000810_pt1 | contig 38290 bp, 32 predicted proteins | sample HigsolmetaAR203D_FD_184835 | JGI IMG/M metagenome (GOLD analysis project Ga0207866, IMG submission 184835) | Ionic liquid and high solid enriched microbial communities from the Joint BioEnergy Institute, USA - AR20-3-D (SPAdes) (version 2) ...
TCAGTCTTGAATCCATGACCAAAGTTGTCCAAGGAGAGCAACTCCCCCTTGCATCCACTACGCTCTTGCAGAAGTAAATCTAGGTCATGCAGTAGAAATCGATTTTACACCACTTGACGGGACACTACCGCTATTCAGAGTAAATAAAATGAGATTCATTCATATCATAGAAGAACATTTTGATGGAAATCGATTTGGATATAACCCTGTTGCCCCTGAAATGTTGAGAATATACAGCCGCGTTTTGAAGTGAGGTAGAGTTGTTGGCAATTCCCTAAATCACAGCATTCACGGCGGAGCTGTGATTGCAGTGGAGCAGACCGGGAGCAAAGGTGTGCGGCGATGTAATGCAAATCTGCAGTATATTTGGCCGTATATCGGAGAAATGGCTCGATATCCTGCAAATCTGCATTACATTTGGCCGATTCATGAAAGCCCGTCAGAATATAATGTATTTTTACATTACATCAAGATAGCCGACCGGGATGCCCGCTGAACCGCTCCCGACCGGCCGTCTCACATTCCCCCCATCCCCTCCGCCTCGCGGATCGCCTGCTGCGCGAGCAGCCGCATCGTGACGTCGTCCATCGGCGGGTTGGAGAGCCCGAACCGGACGTCGCGGTACAGCCGTTGCAGCGGGTGGCTCATCGCCAGCCCGTGGGCGCCCGTGATGCGCAGCGCCTTGTCGACGACCGCGATCGCCGTCTGCACGGCGAACGACTTCGCGGCGGCCATCTCCGCCGGATACACTTCCGGATCGTATGTCCCGTCGTCGTACTTCGCCGCGACGGCGTACAGGAAATGCCGTGCCGCCGTCAGTTCCAGATCGATCGCGCCCAGCAACTGGCCGACGTTCGGCGCATACAGAATCGGCTTGTCGAGCGAGTTCGGCTGGTACGACGCGGCGAACTTCAGAGCTTCGCGGCGCGCGGCCAGCGCGATGCCGAGATAGCAGGCGGGGACGTGCAGCAGGAACGGGTTCGGCGCGTGGACCGGCTGCTTCGACGCCTGCCGCACCCGCGCTTCTTCGGGCACGACGACGCCGTCGAGCACCAGATCGTGGCTGGCCGTGCCGCGCATCCCGACCATGTTCCACGTCGGCTCGATCTTCATCCGCTCCGCGCCGGCCGGAATGAGGAACTCCGTCAGCTCCCCGGTGTCCTGCAGGACGGCGGTCACAATGAAGTAATCCAGCACGGGCGAAAAGGTCGAGAACGTCTTGCGGCCGTGAATACGGTAGCCCTCCGGCACCCGGACGGCATACGTCTGCGGCTTGCCGCCCCGGGACGGGCTGCCGGTGGCCGCTTCGGACGCCATTTTGTTGATGAGCGCGCCGCGCTCCACGACATCCGCGAAAATCCGGCCCAGCGTCTCGTCCGGCCACGGCCGCCGCTGCGCGAGCTCCGACAGCACGCTCACGTGCCACCCCATGCCGAGCGCCGTCGCCGGGTCGCCCTGGGCGATCCGCTCCTGGTACAGCACCATCTCGTAGACGGACATGCCCTGACCGCCCCATTCGCGGGGAACGGGCCAGCCCGGATAGCCCAGCTCCCGCAAAGCTGCCACGAATCCTTCGGAGATGCGATTCTCCATATCGGCAGCGTGCGCATCCGCCATATACCGATCCGCCAGCTCGCCGAGCCGCGCCAGCCGGTCACGCTGCTCCTCCGTCCGCGCGAAGGTGTCCATGCCCATCACCTGCTCCATTCCGCTTCGAACTCGCATTCGTTCCCAAGATATTGGCACAAACGACCGCCGGGTGTCAAGTATTCGCGTCACACGTACCACCGTTTCGGACTTCGGATTTAAAGACATTTTATAGCCTTGTCTTTATATAAACCGGAGGCTATCATTAATTTCGGGAACAATACGACCGAGTCTGAACGGCCGGATCAGACCGGCCGCTCGGCATACCGGGAAGGAGCTGGATACGGATGAAGTACAGAATCGGCGTCATCGGCGCGGGCTCGATTTCCGAGTTCCATCTGGACGCGTACAAGGCGCATCCGGATGTCGAAATCGCGGCCATCTGCGACATGAACGAGGAGCGGGCGCGGGCCAAGGCGGACAAATACGGCGCTTCCCGCGTGTACACCGACTACCGGGAACTGTTGAGCCAGCCGGACATCGACGGCGTCAGCGTCTGCACCTGGAACAACACGCACGCCGAAATTTCGATCGCCGCGCTCGAAGCCGGCAAGCACGTACTTGTCGAGAAGCCGCTCTGCAAAACAATGGACGAAGCCTTCAAGGTGCAGGAGGCTGTCGCAAAGAGCGGCAAGGTGCTGCAGGTCGGCGTCGTGCGCCGGTACGGCGCGAACGTGGATATCCTGAAGCGGTTCATCGACGACGGGGAATTCGGCGAATTTTACTATGCGAAGGCTTCCCTGCTCCGCCGGTTGGGCAACCCGGGCGGCTGGTTCGCCGACATCGAGCGCTCCGGCGGCGGCCCGCTGATCGACTTGGGCGTCCATGTGATCGACATTTGCTGGTACCTGATGGGCAAGCCGAAGGTGAAGTCCGTCAGCGGCAACACGTACAAAAAGTTGGGCAACCGCGCGAATGTGAAGCATATCGAATACTACAAGGCGGCCGACTACGATCCGTCCTTCAACACGGTCGAAGATCTCGCGAACGCGCTCATCCGCTTCGAGAACGGCGCGTCCCTGATGGTCGATGTCAGCTTCACGCTGCACGGACCGCAGAAGGGCGTGGAGGTCAGCCTGTACGGCGAGCGCGGCGGCATCATTTTGGAGCCCGAGCTGAAAATCATCACCGAGAAGCACGACACCATCCTCGAGATCACGCCGCAGATGGACCATCCCACGTTCGACTTCAACCAGGGCTTCGCGAACGAAATCGCCTGGTTCGTCTCGGCGATGAAGGGCGAGAAGGAGACGCTCAGCCCGGTCGAGGACGGCGTGGAGCTGATGAAGATGTTGACCGGCATCTACGAGTCGGCGCGGCTTGGCAAGGAGATTCAGTTCTGAACATCATAACCCGACGGATGGGGGAAAGCAAACCATGGTGAAGCTGAACAACAAGATCGGCGTCATCGTCGACAGCTTCGGCGTCGGCGTGCGGGAAGGCCTGAAGAAGGCGAAGGCGGTCGGCGCGGAAGGCGTGCAGATCTACGCCGTCAAGGGCGAGATGGACCCGGACAATCTGTCCGCGGCCGCCCGCAAAGAGCTGAAGGCGTACATCGAAGATCTCGGTCTGGAGATTTCCGCGCTCGTTGGCGATCTCGGCGGGCACGGGTTCCAGGATGAGACGGCCAACGCCTGGAAGATCGAGAAGTCGAAGCGCATCCTCGATCTTGCCGTGGAGCTCGGCACGAACGTCGTGACGACGCACATCGGCATCGTGCCGGACGATCCGAACGGCAAAATCTACGCGACGATGCAGGCGGCCTGCAAGGAGCTGGCGGAGTATGCGGACTCGCTGAACGCGCATTTCGCGATCGAGACGGGTCCGGAGACGGCAGCCCATCTGCGCGCCTTCCTCGACACGCTCGGCAGCAGGGGCGTGGCGGTCAATTTCGACCCGGCGAACTTCGTCATGGTGACCGGCGACGATCCGGTGAAGGGCGTCCACACGCTGAAGGACTACATCGTGCATACCCACGTCAAGGACGGCATCCGCCACAAGCCGATCGATCCGCGGCACGTCTACGGCGCGGTCGGGTTCGATTCGCCGGACCACGACCGGATCATGGAGCTGCTCGCGAGCGGCGAGTATTTCGAGGAAGTGCCGCTCGGCGAAGGCCAGGTCGATTTCGACGGCTGGTTCCAGGCGCTGGTCGACATCGGCTACACCGGATATCTCACGATCGAGCGCGAAGTCGGCGACGATCCCGAAGCGGACATTCGCAAGGCGGTGCAGTTCATCCGGGCGTACCGGCAGGCATGAAATCCGAATTGGCGGGGAGTGGATGGGCGTGAAGCTCGGACTGAGCAGCTACAGCCTGTGGCAGGCGATCCGGGACGGCCGGATGACGGTCGTCGACGCGGTGCGGTGGACGGCGGAGCAGGGTTTTGAGCATATCGAGATCGTGCCGATCGGCTTCGATCTGCGGGACAACCCCGATCTTGTTGACGAGATCCGGCGGACGGCCGAGGCGTGCGGCATCGCGATCTCGAGCTACACGGTCGGCAACAATTTCATCGTCGACACGGAGGAGGCGTTCGAGGAGCGGGTCGCGGAGCTGAAGCGGCACGTCGACATCGGCGCGCGGCTCGGCGTGAAGCTGATGCGCCACGACGTCGCCTCGGTGCCGGTGCCGGAGGCGACGATCCACCGGTTCGAGCAGGAGCTGCCGCGCCTCGTGGAAGGGTGCCGCCGCGTGGCCGACTACGCCGCGCAATACGGCATCGTGACGAGCGTCGAGAACCACGGCTTCTTCGTCCAGGCCGCGGACCGGGTGCAGCGGCTGGTCAGGCTGGTGGACCGGCCCAACTTCCGGACGACGCTCGATACGGGCAACTTCGTGTGCGTGGACGAAGATCCGGTCGCCTCGGTGAAAAAGAACCTGTCGTACGCCTCCATGGTGCATGTGAAGGACTTCTACGTGCGGCCGGCGTGGATGGAGATGGGCGAAGGCTGGTTCAACTCGGCGGCGGGGAAATGGCTCCGCGGCGCGATCACGGGATACGGCGACCTTGACCTGCGGTCGATCCTGAAGGCGATCAAGGAATCGGGCTACGACGGCTACATCTCGATCGAGTTCGAGGGGCTGGAGGATTGCCTGGAGGCTTCGCGCCTGTCGCGGGATCAAGTCCGGCGGTTGTGGGAACGTGTCTGAGTCCGCAGTAAAGGCGCCGGGCGCGCTGTCCATCGGCATGATCGGGCTCGACACGAGCCATGCGGTCGCGTTCACGCGGCTGCTGCACGATGCGGACCATCCGCATCATGTGCCGGGCGGCCGGGTGGTGTGCGCCTGGCCGGGCGGTTCGCCGGATTTCGAATTGAGCATTTCGCGCGTCGAGCGGTTCACCCGCGAGATGGCGGAGGAGTTCGGCGTGCGCATCGTCGAGACGCCGGAACAGGTCGCCGAGCGCTGCGACGCGGTGATGCTCGAGGCAGCCGACGGCCGGGCGCATCTCGAGCTGTTCCGGCGCATCGCGCCGTACGGCAAGCCGGTGTTCGTCGACAAGCCGCTCGCAGCCGGTGTCCGGGACGCGGAGGAAATCTTGCGGCTGGCGGAGCGGTACGGGGTGCCGATCATGAGCTGCTCGGCGCTCCGCTTCGCAGGCGGGTTGGCGTCGGCGGGCGGCTGTGGAGGAGAGACGGTTCGCTGCGTTGGCGGCGAACCCGCAGCCGACGCAGGGGCGGACGCGGCCGCGTTGTCCGATGTCGGCGGCGGGGCGGATGCGAATGCGTTGTCCGATGCCTGCTCCTCCGGCCTTTCGGCGGATGAATGGTCTGATGTCGGCACCTTCGGCGTTCCGTCGGATGGCTCCCCCGTCGTCGGCGCGGACGTCTTCGGCCCGATGCCGTTTCAGCCGCCGTTGCCGGGGTATTTCTGGTACGGCATCCACGCGGTGGAGATGCTGTACGCGATAATCGGGCCGGGATGCGAGCAGGTCAGCGCAACTGCCGTGGAGGACCACGACCTGATCGTCGGCACCTGGGCGGACGGCCGGATCGGCACGGTGCGCGGCAAACGGGCGGGCTTCGACGCATTCGGAGCGCTGATCCACCGGGCGGACCGGATCGACTTCGTCGAAGCGCCGGCCGATCTCATGCCGCTTTACGCCGCCATGCTCCGGCGGGTGCTGGAGATGTTCCGGACCGGCCGGCCGGCGGTCGGCGCAGAAGAGACGCTCGAGATCATCCGCTTTCTGGAAGCGGCGAACGCGAGTCGCGTGTCCGGCGGGAAAATAATCCGGATCGGGATGGTCTGATGGTTGGGGGCCGCAATCGCAGTCATCGCGAGGGTCGGCCTGCGCGCAACGGGAGGGTCAAGCCGCTGTAGCGTGGATACCACGCTGCAGCGGCGCGAGAAGCCCTGTCGGGAGCGCTGTAACGTGGATACCACGCTACAGCGGCAATGCCCGACCGGGGCGCGGGGCGCGGGCCGCTCGCATTTCTATTTAAAGACCATTAATAGACCTGTCTTTATTATAAAAAGGGCGTTATGATGGGGTTGGGACTGCTGAGACAACCGCTGACAACATCAAGGAGGAGAATCATGAGAACGGTCGAGGAACTGGAAGCGAAGCTGTCGGAGCCTTCGGAGGAACTGATCCGGGATCTGGCAAGCGTCGACGGCGACATCATCATTTTGGGGGCCGGCGGCAAAATGGGGCCGAGCCTCGCGAAGCTCGCGGTGCGCGCGATCCGCGAAGGCGGGCTGAACAAGCGCGTCATCGGCGTGTCGCGCTTCTCCGACGCCGAAGTGCGCGAAGATCTGGAGCGGAGCGGCGTCGAGATCATCTCCGCCGACATTCTGAACGAAGATGAGCTCAACAGCCTGCCGGACGCGGCCAACGTGATCTACATGGTCGGCTACAAATTCGGCACGACGGGCAAGGAGCATCTGGCCTGGGCGATGAACGCCTACCTGCCCGGCCGGGTGGCGGAACGGTACAAGGACTCGCGCATCGTGGTCTTCTCGTCGGGCAACGTCTATCCGTTCTCGTCGATCCATGGCGGAGGCGCGGACGAGAGCGTGCCGCCGGAGCCGATCGGCGAGTACGCGCAATCGTGCCTGGGACGCGAGCGCATTTTCACCTACCATTCGCACAAAAACGGCACGCCGATGCTCATCTACCGGCTGAACTACGCGATCGACATGCGGTACGGCGTGCTGCTCGAGATCGCCCGCTCGGTCTACGAGGAGCGCGCGATCGACCTGACGATGGGCCACGCCAACGTCATCTGGCAGGGGGACGCGAACGCGGTTGCGCTGCGCAGCCTGACCGCCTGCACGACGCCGCCGACGATCCTGAACGTGACCGGGCCGGAGACGATGTCGGTCCGCTGGGCGGCGCACAAGTTTGCCGAGCGGTTCGGCAAGGAGCCGATATTCGAAGGCGCCGAATCGGAGACGGCGCTGCTCTCCAACGCGGCGGAATCGTTCCAACGGTTCGGCTACCCGCGCGTATCGCTGCTGCAGATGATCGACTGGATCGCCGAATGGGTGCAGGCGGGCGGCAAGACGTGGAACAAGCCGACGCATTTCCAGGAGAGGAAGGGGAAATTCTGACATGGCGCAAGCTGCGAGAACCCTGTCGCCCGAGAAGTTCAAGGCGCTGCACGACGGACTGGTCATTCCCGCCCATCCCCTCGCGCTGGATGAAAACCGGAAGCTGGACGAGCGGCACCAGCGGGCGCTCACGCGCTACTACATCGCTTCCGGGGCGGGCGGCGTCGCGGTCGGCGTCCACTCAACGCAATTCGAGATCCGGGATCCCGAGCACAATTTGCTCGAGCCCGTGCTGCGGCTCGCCGCGGAGGAGGTCGACCGGGCGAAGCTCGACCGGCCGTTCCTGAAGATTGCCGGCATCTGCGGCCCGACCGCGCAGGCGCTGAAGGAAGCGGAACTGGCGGCATCGCTCGGCTACGACGCCGGCCTGCTCAGCATGGGCGGCCTCGCCGACTGGAGCGAGGAGGCGCTGCTCGAGCGTACGCGGCAGGTGGCCGGCGTCATTCCGGTCGTCGGGTTCTATCTGCAGCCCGCCGTCGGGGGCCGGATTTTCACGTACGATTTCTGGCGGCAGCTTGCTGACATTCCGAACGTGGTCGCCATCAAGATGGCGCCGTTCAACCGGTACCAGACGATCGATGTCGTCCGCGCCGTCTGCGCATCGGACAGACGCGACGAGATCGCGCTGTACACCGGCAACGACGACAATATTGTGAACGATTTGCTGACGACCTATGAGTTCGACGTGGACGGCGTCAAGGTGCGCAAGTCCATCGTCGGCGGCCTGCTGGGCCATTGGGCGGTCTGGACGAGGAAGGCCGTGGAGCTGCTCGAGGAGATCAAGGCGGTTCGCGGACGGGACGCGATTCCGTCCGGGCTGCTCACCCGGGCGATCCAGGTGACGGATTCGAACGCGGCCTTCTTCGATCCCGCCCACGGTTTCGCGGGCTGCATTCCCGGCATCCACGAAGTGCTCCGCAGGCAGGGGCTTCTGAAGGGCATCTGGTGCCTGAACCCGCATGAGACGCTGTCCCCCGGACAGGCGGAGGAGATCGACCGCGTCTATCGGAACTATCCTCATCTGCACGACGACGATTTCGTCGCCGCGCATCTGGATGAGTGGCTGAACGACTGATTCCGGGGCCGGGGCGGGAGGATCGGGCATGCGGTACAAGGATGTTTTCTCGATCATCGGTCCGAGCATGGTGGGTCCGTCCAGCTCGCACACCGCCGGCGCCGTCAGGCTTGGCCTGACGGCCCGAGCCATATTCGGCGCTTTGCCGGAAGAGGCGGAGATCACGCTGTACGGATCGTTCGCCGCCACGGGGCGCGGCCACGGCACCGATCTCGCGATCGTGGCGGGGATCCTCGGTTTCGGTCCGGACGACGAGCGGATCCGGGAGGCGACGGGCCACGCGGAGCGGGCCGGCGTCCGCGTCAGCTTCCGCACGGCGAACCGGCCGAACGCCCATCCGAACACGGCGACGATCACCCTGCGGGGCGGCGGCCGGGAGGACAGCGTGACGGGCTGCTCCCACGGCGGCGGCAACATCGCGATTACGGGCGTGAACCGGTTCGAGGTGAAGTTCTCGGCCGATTACCCGACGCTGCTGGTGTTCCACGAGGACCGGCCCGCCATGATCGCGGAGATCGCGGTCGTGCTGGGGGAAGCCGGGATCAACATCGGCTACATGGAGGTCGACCGGGTGTCGCGCCACGGCAGCGCGCTGACCGTGCTGGAGCTCGACCAGGAGCCCGGCCCGGACGAGATCGCGCGCATCGCCGGCCTGAGCGGGGTGAGCCGGGTCTGTCTCGTTCCGACGGGACCCCAAGGTTTGAGGCACGAACAGGAAGGGTGAGGCGGATGAGATTTTCAAGCCTGAATGAGCTGGTCCGGCTGTGCGGCGAGGAAGGCGTGACGATCGGGCGGCTGATGCTGGCGGAGCAGGCGAGGGAGACGGACGAGCCGGAGGAAAACGTCTTCGGCCGGATGCGGGACTACTATCACGTCATGAAGGAAGCGGTCCGCCGTGGCATCGAGGAGGCACCGGTGTCGCGCAGCGGCCTGACGGGCGGCGACGCGCGGCGGGTCCGTGATTGGATCGGGGCCGGCGCGTCCTCGCTTGGGCCGGAGGCGGGCAAGGCGATGGCGTACGCGCTGGCCGTGTCCGAGGTGAACGCCTCGATGGGGCGGATCGTGGCGACGCCGACGGCCGGCTCGTGCGGCATCATTCCCGGCGTGTTCGTCAGCAGCCAGGAGCGGTTCGGCTGGACCGACGAGCGGATGGTGTACGGCCTGTTCGCCGCTGGCGCCATCGGCTACGTGATCGCGAACAATTCGTTCATTTCGGGGGCGGAGGGCGGCTGCCAGGCCGAGATCGGTTCGGCGGTCGCGATGGCGGCCGGCGCCCTGACCGAGCTGCGCGGCGGCACGCCGGAGCAGGCGGTGCACGCGGTCGGTCTCGCGTTGAAGAACTCGCTCGGCCTCATTTGCGATCCCGTGGCCGGCCTCGTGGAGGTGCCCTGCATCGTCCGCAACGGCTTCGGGGCGGTGACCGCGCTGGCGGCCTCCGACATGGCGCTGGCCGGGGTGAGAAGCGTCATCCCGTCCGACGAGGTGATCGGCGTCATGCTGGAGATCGGCAGCCTGATGCCCGAAGCGTATCGGGAGACCGCCCGGGGCGGCCTCGCCCGGACGCCCACCGGGCAAAAAATCTCGCAAGCGATCCGGCTGGAAAGAAGGAATGAGGTATAATGGTCGCAACGCTGAATGACGCATGGTTGCTGGCCGACGAACTGATTGCGATCCGCCGCCATCTGCACCGCTACCCCGAACTGAGCCTGCACGAGACGGAGACCGCCGCGCTGGTCGCGCGCGAGCTCGGCAAGCTGGGCCTCAAGGTGCGGACGGGCGTCGGCGGCCACGGCGTCGTCGCGGATCTTGCGGGCGGCGAGCCGGGCCGGACGGTCGCGCTCCGCGCCGACATGGACGCGCTGCCGATCCTGGAGGAGACGGGGCTGGAATTCGCGTCCGCGCGGCCGGGCGTGATGCACGCCTGCGGCCACGACGCGCACACGGCGATCCTGCTCGGCGCGGCGAAGCTGCTGTCGCGGATGGCGGACCGGCTGCGCGGCAACGTGCGGTTCATTTTCCAGCCCGCGGAGGAGATCAACGCCGGCGCGAAGGCGATGATCGGCGACGGCGCGCTCGAGGGAGTGGCGGAGATCTACGGCCTGCACAACCTGCCGACGCTGCCGGCCGGCAGGATCGCCACCTGCGCCGGCCCGATGATGGGCTCGGTCGACCGGCTCGAGATCAGCCTCGAAGGCAAGGGCGGCCACGGCGCGATCCCGGACCAGTGCGTGGACCCGGTGGTGTGCGCCTCTCACGTGATCATGGCGCTGCAGACGATCGCGAGCCGCGAGCTGTCGCCCTTCGACGCGGCGGTCGTCACGATCGGCAGCCTGCAGGCGGGGGACATGAACAACGTCATCCCGCAACGGGCGGAGCTGACCGGCACGATCCGCACGTTCGATCCGCGTGTGAAGGCGGGAATGCCGGAGCGCGTGGAGCGGCTTGTGACGAGCATCGCGGCGGGGTTCCGCTGCAGGGCGGAGGTGCGCGTCATCGACCAGACGCCGGTGCTCGTGAACCGCGGGCCGCAGACGCGGCTGGTCGACGAGGCGGCGGACGAGACGATCGGCGCCGCAAACCGCGTTCCGGCCGCGCCGACGATGGCCGGCGAAGACTTCTCGGTCTATCTGGAGCATGTGCCGGGCTGCTTCTTCTGGCTCGGCTCGGGCCCCAAGGAGAACGCGGAACAGGCCCACGGGCTTCACCATCCGAAATATGTGCTGAATGAAGACTGCATCCCGACCGGGGCCGCCCTGCTCGCCAACATCGCGTGCAAGGCGCTGGGCGGCAGGTAAGGCGCGGCCGCGGGATATGCGCGAAGGAGACGATGCCATGCGACACGAAAACGGGAGGAGAATCGCGCATGTATGACGTGGCGGTGCTCGGCGGCGGCCCGGCCGGGATCGCGGCCGCGATCGCCGCGGCGCGGGCCGGCGCGAGGACGGCGCTCGTCGAACGCTACGGCTTCCTGGGCGGGATGTCGACGGCCGCGCTTGTCTACCCGTGGATGACGTTCCATACGGAGACGGGCCGGCAAGTGATCCGCGGCCTTGCGCAGGAGATCGTGGACCGGCTGATTGAACGCGGCGCCTCGCCCGGCCATCTGCGGGACACGATCGGGTTCGTCCACACACTGACGCCGTTCGAGCCTGAAAGCTACAAGGTGCTGGCGCACGAAATGCTGAAGGAGGCCGGCGTCCACCTGCTGCTGCACACCTGGGTCGACGACGTGCTGGCGCGGGCGGGCCGCATCGAGACGGTGATGCTGCGCAACAAGTCGGGTTCGATGGCGCTCCGGGCGAAAATGTTCGTCGACGCCACCGGCGACGGCGACATCGCGCATCTGGCCGGCGCGCCGTGGGAACAGGGCAACCGGGACGGCCGGGTGCAGCCGATGACGATGAAATTCCGGATGCGGGGCGTCGATGTCGGGGCGATCAAGGACTATATGAAGCGGCATCCGGAGGAATTCTACGAGCGGTCGCTCATTTCGGAACTCGACCGGATTCCGCTGACGGGCGTCATGGGGTTCTACTCGATCTGGAAGCGGGCCGGGCTGCCGATCGCGCGGGAAGGCCTGCTGTTCTTCATCGGCCCGCGCGAAGACGAGGCGCTGATCAACGTGTCCCGCGTGTCCGGGCTTGATCCGACGCGCGCCGAGCAGCTCACGGAGGCGGAGCTGGAGGGGCGGCGCCAGGTCCTCATGCTGGAGCGGTTCTTCCGCGAACATGTCCCGGGATTCGGCCGGGCGCATCTCGCCCAGGTCGGAACGCAGATCGGCGTGCGGGAGACGCGGCGCATCCGCGGCCTGTACACGCTGAAGGGCGAAGATGTGCTCGCGGGCCGGCGCTTCGACGATTGCATCGCCCGCAGCGGCTACCCGATCGACATCCACCATCCGACGGGTGGCGGCGTCACCACCGGCATGATCCAGGGCGGCGGCGCCTATGACATTCCGTACCGGTCGATCGTGCCGCTCGGCGTGGACAACCTGCTGCTGGCCGGCCGCTGCCTGTCGGCGACGCACGAGGCGCAGGCGACCGCGCGGCTCACGCCGAGCTGCATGGCCGTCGGCCAGGCGGCGGGAACGGCGGCGGCCATCGCGGCGGCGAAGGGCCTGCAGGCCGCGGAGGTGCCGATCCGCGAATTGCAACAGAGACTGCTGTCGGACGGGGCCGAACTCGGCCTCGATGAGAAGGAGGATGACAGACGATGAAAGCCGTCGCGGCCCAGAACGGCCGCATCTTCATCACGGAACTGGGAGCGCCCGAGCCGGCGCCCGGCCATGTGCTGCTCCGCACCGAATATTCCGCCGTCAGCCCGGGCACCGAGCTGAGCATGACCGCGAGCAGCGGCGACAACCCCGTCGTCCTGGGCTACAGCGCCGTCGGCATCGTCGAGCGCGTCGGTCCGGGCGTCGAAGGCATCGAGCCCGGCGAGCGGCTGGCCTGCTACGGCGCGCCCTATGTGCGCCACGCCGAGCGGCTGGCCGTGCCGGTCAATCTGACCGCGAAGGTGCCGGAGCATGTGGATCCGAGGGAAGCCGCGTTCGCGGGGCTGGGCGCGATCGCCATCCACGCGCTGCGCACGGCGGAGCTGCAGTTCGGGGAATCGGTCGTCGTGGTCGGCCTGGGGATTCTCGGCAACCTGATCGCCCAGATCGCCGGCGCCGCCGCCCTCCGCACCGCGGGGATCGACGTGCGCGCGGAGCGGGCCCGCAGCCTGCGGGAGCGGGGCGTGCGCCATGTCTACACCGATGCGGCCGATCTCGGGCGGGATCTGCCCGCGATCACCGGCGGAGCCGGCGCGGACGCGGTGCTGCTGTGCGCCGGCGGACCGGGCGAGACGCTCATCAACCAGGCGATGGAATGGCTCCGGGACCGGGGCAAAATCGTCATCGTCGGCGACCTCGGCATGGCGTTCTCGCGCGCCGCGATGTTCGCGAAGGAAGTGCAGGTGCTCATCTCGCGCGCCGGCGGACCGGGGCGCTATGACACCGTCTACGAGAAGGAGAACAAGGACTATCCGATCGGCTATGTACGCTGGACCGAGGGGCGCAACGTCGGCGAATTTGTCCGCCTGCTGGCCGAAGGACGCATCGCCGTGGCGCCCCTGATCACGCACGAAGTGCCGCTCGAGCGCGCGGAGGACGCGTACGCCGCCTACACTTCGGGAGACTCCGGGGCGATCGGCGCGCTGCTGCGCTACAGCTCGGGCTCCTGACCGCCGATCCAGACGCGCCGGAGCCCGAAATCTGCGCCAAGCAGCAGTACGTCCGCCCGCTTGCCGGGCGCAAGCGACCCCGCCACATGATCCACGCCGATCTGCCGGGCGGGATTGAGGCTCGCCATGCGGCTCGCGTCGGAGACGGACACGCCGACCCGCTCGACGACGAAACGGAACGCGTCCAGCATCGTGAGCGTGCTGCCCGCGAGGTTGTCCGAATCGCGCAGCCGGGCGACGCCGCCCTTCATGACGACGGGCAGTCCGCCGAGCTCATACTCGCCGTCCGGCATTCCCGCCGCGGCCATTGCGTCGGTGACGAGAATCACGTTCCCGGCGCCCTTCGCGCGGATGAGCAGCTCCAGCCCCGCGGGATGGACGTGGAGACCGTCCGCGATGATCTCGGCCTTGATCCGGTCGTCCGTCAGCACGGCGCCGACGGTCCCGGGCTCGCGATGGTGGAAGGGTCGCATCGCGTTGAACGTGTGGACGGCGTGGCGCAGCCCGTACGCGGCGGCCGCCCGGATATCCGCGAGCGTCGCGTCCGTATGCCCGCAGGCGGGCACAATACCCAATTCGTTCAGGCGCCCGATATACTCGAGGGCGCCTTCGTTTTCGGGCGCGAGCGTCTGGATCCGGATCAGGCCGGGCCAACGGGCCGCCCAATCTTCGAGCCAGTCGAGGCGCGGCGGAACGATGTGGGCGGGGTTCTGCGCGCCTTTCCATTTCAGATTGACGAACGGCCCCTCCAGATGGACGCCGAGCAGCCTCGCATACGGCATCGGCGAGCCCATGAACCGGGCTGCCGCCCCGATGGCCATATCCAGCCGCTCCTTCGATGCGGTCAGCGTCGTCGCCAGCATGCCGGTCGTCCCGTGGCGGGCGTGGAACCGGGTGATCGCGCGCAGACTCGCCTCGTCCGCGTCCATGAAATCGCAGCCCGCGCCGCCGTGCACGTGCAGATCGATGAATCCGGGCAGCACCCAGCCGCCCAGGCCGTCCACCCTGTCCGCGGAGGCCGCGTCGGGCGGAAGCGGCCGGTCCGCTCCGCCCAGCGCAACGATGGCGCCGTCCCGCATGTACAGCCAACCGGTAAAAGGTTCCCCCTCTTCCGGCACAATATGCGCGTTCTCGATCAGGATGCCGCCCATGGCGCTCATACCGTCCTTTCTTCCGGCAGGGTCGAGCCGCCGGACAAATCCGGCGACAGCCTGGACAGTTTCGCCGCGGCGCCCCGGTCCAGCAGCACGATGAGCTGCGGATGGGTCTGCAGCAGGGAGGCCGGGCAGTCGGTCGTGATCGGGCCTTCCAGCGCCCGCCGCACGATATCCGCCTTGTCTTCGCCCTTCGCAATGAGCGCGATCGTCCGCGCCTTCAGGATCGTTCCGACGCCCATCGTGATCGCCCTCTTCGGCACCTCGTCGATGGAGTTGAAGAACCGCGCGTTCGCCTGCCGCGTCGCCTCCGCCAGCTCGACGACATGGGTGCCGGTCGACAGTTCCCGCCCCGGCTCGTTGAAGCCGATGTGGCCGTTGTGCCCGATGCCGAGGAGCTGCAGGTCGATGCCGCCGGCCTCCTCGATCAGCGCGTCGTACCGGCGGCATTCCGCCTCAAGATCGGCGGCGTTGCCGTTCGGCAGATGGGCGCGGGAGAGCGGCAGATCGATATGATCGAACAGATTCCGGCGCATATAGGCATGATAGCTCTCGGGATGATCCTCCGGCAGCCCGACGTACTCGTCCAGGTTGAACGACGTCGCATGCCGGAAGCTGACCAGCCCGCTCTTGCAATCGTCGATCAGGCGGCGGTAGACGCCGAGCGGCGTTCCGCCCGTCGCGAGTCCGAGCACGGCGCGCGGCTTGATGCGGATCATGCCGCCGATGAGGTCGGCGCACGCCTCGTCCAATTGTTCTCCGGATGCAAACACCTGAATGTTCAAGCCGGTACACGCTCCTTGTCCAATCCTGAAAATATTGCGTTTGACATCTCATCCGATTCATAATTATATCATAAAATGACACGGTCTTTATTTTGTCTTAAATAAAAATTTTCACCTTATTTTTGCCCGGAAAGGACGAGCTTTCATGCAAATCAAAATCGGAGTCATCGGCACCTCCGATGCCGTGAAGAAACTGATGGCGGTCATCAAGGAATTTCCGACGCTGCGCCCCGTCGTCCGCGAGATCGCGAAGACGGAGGAGGCGCCCGCGCACGCCGAGGCGCTCGCAAAGGAGACGGAGGTGCTCTTCGTGTTCGGCCCGGCGGCGCACCGGCTGGTGAAGGAGCGGGTGCACGCGTCCGTGCCGGTCGTCCAGGCGCCGCTGACCGGGGCGGGATTGTACAAGGTGCTCTTTCACGCGCTTCAGACGGGCAAACTGAACGGGGGCATCTCCGTGGACTCGCTGACGAAGGCGATGGTGACCCGCACGCTGCGGGATCTCGGTCTCGAAGACATCCGCGTGACGGTCTACAACGGTCCTTCCTGGGCTTCGCCGGAGAAGCTGGTCGCGTTCCATCTGCAGCAGGCGGCTTCCGGTGCGAGCGCGCTGGCCGTCACCGGCGTCGCTACGGTCGCGGAGGAGCTGAGGGCCCGGCAGATCCCGGTGGAGCTTCTCGCGCCGTCGGAGCAGGACATGATCGTGGCGCTCGAGCGCGCGTTGCTCTCGACCGAATCGCGCCGCAACAAGGAAGCGCAGATCGTCGTCGGCATGCTCGCCGTCGACGATTTCGGCAGCCTCGTGCTGAAGAAGAGCAGCGAGCTCGAAGTGCAGAAGCTGAAGCTGGACATCCACCGGATGGTGCTGAACTACGTCGAGTCGCTGGACGGCTACCTGACGCAAATCGGCGAAGGAGAGTATCTGTTCTTCACGACGCGCGGCATATTCGAGCGGGAGACGGGCGGCTACAAGACAATCTACCTCGCGAAGGACGCCCGGTCGTCCTACGGCATCACGCTGAGCCTCGGCGTCGGCTTCGGCACATCGGCGAACGAGGCCGGCATGAACGCGCGCGCGGCGCTGCGGAAGTCCCGCGAGGCGGGCGGCAACGCGTGCTTCATCATCCGCGAGGACCAGACGCTGATCGGGCCGCTCGAGATGTCCGACCCCGTGCAGGCCGTGCTGCCGCCGACCGATGCCGAGCTGATCCGGAAGGCCGAGAACGCGGGCATGACGAGCGCGTACCTGAGCAAGCTGCTCACCCACACGTCGAAGTCGGGCAAATACGACTACAAGGCCCACGAGCTTGCGGACGTGCTGGGCATCACGATCCGCAGCGCGCACCGGCTGCTGCAGGCCTGGGCGGACAACGGCCTGGTCAAGGTCGTCGACATGGAGAAGCTGTCCAAGGGCCGTCCGCGCCAGATTTACCGCTTCACGTTCCTGCTCGGCAGGGGAAATTCGACGGCCGCTGCAAAATCCGAATGAACCGCCGCCAACCGCCGCCAACCGCTGCCAACCGCCGCGCCGCAGACCATCCGAAACCTTCTTTCGAAAAGCCGGTCACCCCGGCTTTTTGTTTCTAATAATAAAGACAATAAATGGACCTGTCGTAATGTGGCCAAAAACGGTATGATGAAGGTGTGAGGTTCTGCGATTTCTACCGCTTTTGATTTTTCCACACCCCGAAAACCCTTGATGCAAGCGGGTTCTTGGATTTTTCGCCCCGTTCGGGCTTGCGACTTTGCCGGATGGATGAAAACGTTTTATTTCACGGCAACACACCCGCCGCTACAATGTGAGGCGACGGCGACGGCAAGCCCGAGACGAAAAACGCAAGCCTGGCGGCTTGACGGAGACGGCTTGCGAAAGGCCGGAACATCAGGGGGGTGTGCGGGGCTCAAGATCAACGGAAGAGAGAGGCTGCCGAAGCGACGGCAAAGACACCGGTCGGAAGGTTCCACGCAAGACAGACACTTAAGAACAGAAGCGAGGGGAAAGCATGCGCAAGCAAAAACGTCTGCTCGTTGTACTCCTGATGCTGTCCTTGATCGCCATGCTGATCGCGGCCTGCGGCGGCGGCAACAAGGATGGCGGAAACAGCAACACCAATTCCTCGGCAAGCTCGGGTTCGTCCGACTCGGGTTCCTCGAATTCGGGTTCGTCGGACGCCGGCTCCGAATCGGCCGATACCGAGTCCCAATACGGCGACACCGGCGGTCTCAAGCTGCCGCTCGTGGACAAACCGACGGAAATTACGTGGATGCTGGTCGGCGACGAGCCGGTGGACGGCAAGCTGATCCAGACGGAAATTGAAAAGCGGACCGGCATCAAGGTCAACTTCCAGGTTTACTCGTCCGCAACCTACGCCGAAAAGCTGCGGGTGACCGTGGCATCGGGCAAGCTGCCGGACATCTTCCACGGTCTGACCCAGGCCGAACTGCGGAAGCTCGGCCAACAGGGCGCGGTCGTCGCGATCAACGACTACCTCGACATGCTGCCCAACTTCAAGAAGCTGTACATTGAAGAAAATCCGTGGGTCATCGCATCCTACGGCGACGAGCAAGGCAAGATCTACACCTGGCCGATCTACGACATGCAGCGCGCCGTAAACCACGGCTTCATGTACCGCAAGGACATCTTCGACAAGCACGGCATCCAGCCGTGGACGAACACGGAAGAGTTCTATGAAGCGCTGAAGAAGCTGAAGGAGCTGTATCCGGACTCCTATCCGTACGCATCGAAGACGAAGGAAACGATCTTCAAGGATTGGGCATACGGCTGGGGCATCGGCAGCGCAAGCTACCCGGCATACTACGACGAGAACGACGGCACGTGGAAGTTCGCGCCGACGACGCAGCAGCACAAGGACATGCTCGACCTGATGAAGAAGATGTACAACGAAGGCCTGCTCGATCCGGAATTCCTGACGGATACGCAGGATTCCTGGTCCGCGAAGATGACGACGGACAAGGCGTTCGTCACGTGGGACTGGATCGGCCGGATGGAACTGTTCTACAACCAGGTCAAGGATCAAAATCCGGACTACGACCTGCGCTACGCGAACCCGATCGGTCCGACGGGCAACATCCGCACGCTGCCGCGCATCGACGACTTCAGCATCGCGGTCGCGAACAACGCGAACAAGGAAGTCGCGCTGAAACTGCTCGACTACCTCACCAGCCCGTCCGGCGGCTCGCTCGTCACGATGGGCGTCGAAGGCGAGACGTTCTACTTCGACGAGAACGGCAAGCCGGTTTATCCGGAGCTGGAAGGCCAGGCGATCGACATCAAGGTGCTCGAGAACAAATACGGTCTCTGGCTTGAGGGCATGTACCTGCGTCCGGACCACAGAAGTGTTTATTACAACTTCACGGAACGCGAGCAGGAAGCCCAGGACATGATGATTTCGCAGAACAAGTTCGAGCCGCTCGATCCGAAGCTGAACTTCACCGACGACGAGAACGCGCGGATCGCCGAACTCCAGGTCTCCCTCGAAAAGGCGGCCGCCGAATTCAACGCCAACTACATCCTCGACAAGTCGGCCGGCGACAAGGAATGGGAAGCCTGGCTGCAAAACGCGAAGAAGCTCGGCGTCGATGAGTTCATCCAAATCTTCAATACGGCGCAAGAACGCTACAACGCCATGGTTGCGCAGTAACCGGTCCGACTTCTAGACGGACTCCCATCGCAGCCTACGCGGCCGGGGCACTCGGGATCCGGGATCCCGGGTGTCCCGTGCGTTGCGGGGCATGGGCACGCAGCACGAGGCATGATTTTTCTTTTTCCCAAGGGAGGAGACAGGATGGAGTCCGCTGCCAGACAGGCCGGGAATGCCGCGAACAAGCCCTCCAGGCTGGCCGCGGCGTGGAAGCACATGAAGCGGGATCGGCAGTTGCTGATTCTGTTCATTCCCTGCCTCGCATTCTATCTGATCTTTCGTTACGGACCGCTGTACGGTCTCCTCATCGCATTCAAGGACTACAGCGTGTTCCAGGGCATTTGGGACAGCCCGTGGGTGGGGCTGAAGCATTTCGAGAAGTTTTTCGGCGGCAACGACTTTGCGCTGCTGTTCCGCAACACCCTGCTGCTCGGCTTCCTGACGCTCATCTGCAGTTTTCCGTTCCCGATACTGCTGGCGCTGATGCTGAACGAGGTCCGGATGAAATGGTTCAAGAAATCGGTCCAGACGTTCAGCTATCTGCCGGCGTTTCTGTCCGTCGTCATCATCTGCAGCATGATCATCGACTTCCTGTCGCCGACGCACGGGATCATCAACCAGCTCATCTCGGCGTTCGGCTTCGAGCCGATCTACTTCCTCGGCGAGAAGGCCTGGTTCCGCCCGGTCTACGTCATCTCGGAGATCTGGGCGAACATGGGGTACGAGTCGATCATCTATCTGGCGGCCATCGCGAGCATCGACCCGACGCTCTACGAGGCGGCCAGGGTGGACGGCGCCAACCGCTATCACATGATGCGGCACATCACCGTCCCCGGCATCATGGCGACGATCGTCGTCATGTTCATCCTGAAGACCGGCTCCATGATCCGGGTCGGCTACGAGAAAGTGCTGCTCCTCTACAGCCCGATGACCTACGAGGTGGCGGACGTGTTCTCGACCTTCGTCTACCGCAAGGGGCTGCTTGAATCGAACTACAGCTACGCGGCCGCGGTCGGCCTGTTCGAGGCGCTCGTGGCGCTCGTGATGCTCCTTGCGGCAAACTTCGTCAGCAGACGGTTGGGAGGTCGGGGATTGTGGTAGGCCAACCCAGATTCTCGCTGTTCAACCTGATCAACGGATTGCTGCTGGTCCTCGTTGCCATTGCAACGCTCTATCCGGTGTGGTATATTCTTGTGGTTTCACTCAGCGAGACGGCGTACGTCGTGCAGGGCAAAGTGTTCCTCTGGCCGAAGGGGCTGAACCTGGACGCCTACCTGAAGGTGCTGTCCGAGGGCAAAATTCCGCGGGCGTACCTGAACTCGGTGTTCTACACCGCGCTCGGCACCACGATCAACCTGCTGATGACGGCCGTCGCGGCCTATCCGCTCTCGCATCGGGATTTCTTCGGGCGGAAATGGTTCATGCTGCTCATCATCGTCACCATGTTCCTGAATCCGGGCATCATCCCGAACTATCTGCTCGTGCAGAAGCTCGGCATGATCGACACGTTCTGGGCGCTGGTCATTCCGAACGCGATCTGGACGTTCGAGCTGATCATCCTGAAGTCGTTCTACGAGAGCATGACGCCGGCGATCCGCGAGTCCGCGCGCATCGACGGCGCGTCCGAGTTCCGGATCCTGTTCAGCATCGTCATTCCGCTGTCCAAGCCGGCGCTCGCTTCGATCGGCCTGTTCTATTTCATGGGCCACTGGAACAGCTACTTCATCCCGATGATCTACCTGAACGACTCGCTCAAGTATCCGCTCCAGGTCGTGCTGCGGGACATGTTGATCTTCAACGAGGGCAACCGGTCGAACCTGGTCGACGCCGCCGCGCTGGCGCCGCAGGCGCTGAAGAACGCGACCATCGTGCTGTCGATGATTCCCGTCCTGATGATCTATCCGTTCGCGCAGAAATATTTTGCCAAAGGCGTCATGCTCGGAGCGGAGAAAGGGTAAGCGAGACGAAACCGGGACGGTTTGACGGTCAGTGTGCGACACGCCGGGGGGGTTGGGAAGATCATGAAACGATGGGTTTCCAGTCTGGGTGTGCTGCAGGTGTTCGGGGCGCTCTTGCTCGTCATCCTCGTGATGTCGGCGTCGAACTGGGTCATCCACCGGAATTCGATTTCCGACATCTACGATCAGATGGTGGACCACAACTCCCTGTCCGTCAAATACATGATCCAGACGTTCGACGACAGCTTCCGGGCGGTCAACAATCTGATCTACACGATCCACAGTCTGCCCTACGACAACCTGCTCGCAAGCGACGGCTCGATCGACATGTCCAGGGTGTACACCCTGCAGCGGCAGGTCGAGTCCCTGATGTCCTCCCACGACGTGGTGGAGGACGTCATTGTCTTCTACGACGATGTTCCCGTCGCGATCACGTCGAAGGGCACGAGCAGCCTGCAGCATCTGTTCGAGCAGAAATACCGCCACCCGGTTTACGACAGCCAATACTGGCTGAAGTTTCTGCGCAGCAAGCACGACATGCAGGTGTTCCCGGCCGAGGATTATACGGTCCTCACCGGCCAGACGCAGGAGTACCGGACGAAGAAGCTGATGGTCGTCACGGGCGGCAACCGCATGTCGCTGTCCAAGAAGAACATCGTCGTGCTCGTCGATGTCGACGCGCTGCTGCAGCAGGTGAACCGGGTATCGCTCATCCCGGGCGCGTCGCTGGTCGTCATGGACCAGAACCGCCAGGTGCTGATGGGCACCGGTTCGAACTGGGATCTCGTCGACGTGATCAACAACACCCGGGCGGGCGCGCAGGGCGAAGCGTCGCTTACACGGGAAAATTACGAATACCATGTCTATCAGTCGGAATACAACGGCTTCATCTATATCGATCGGGTGCCGTACCAGTTCCAGAATCTGGACTCGGTCACGCGGGCGAACCGGTCCATCATCCTGACTTCGATCATCAGCGCGCTCATCCTGTCCGCGCTGCTGAGCGTCTATTTGCACCGGCCGGTCCGGAACATCCTGCGCCTGCTCGGCGGAGGAAGCAGCAAGGGGAACGATTTTCGCAAAATTTACAGCGGCATCGTGAAGCTGCAGACGGAAAACCAGCAGTTCCGCAGCCGGGAGCAGTTCTTCGAGAACGAGCTGCGCCGCGTCGTGTTCCTGCGCGCGCTGGAGGAGTCCCCGTATTCCGAGGAGCAGGAGCGGGAGCTGGAGAAATTCAAGCCCGATCTGCTGCCGCACCGGCATTTTGTCATGGGGGCGCTGCTGCTCGAGCGCACGTCGCCCGACCGGGACATGATCCCGGCGGAGACGCTGTCGTCCATGCTGCAGAAGGAGCTGCGGAACGCGCGGCCGGACGCGATCGTCGTCCACGTGCGGGCGCTGCGTTTTCTGGCGCTGTTCCCGCTGCGCGAGACCGGCGAGCGGCCGAAGCTGCTGCGCCAGGTGCGCGAAGCGGTGAGCGGCATGGAGCAGGGCGTCCTGGAGGGCTGGCGCATCCGGGGCTGCCTGGGAAGGACGTACGGCGCGGATTTCGCGCATTTCCGCGAGGCATACGAAGAAGTCCGCGAGAGCATGTACAACCGTCCGGTGAACGTGGAGGAGGCGATCCTCGACGCCGCCGAACGGGCGGAGCAGCGCGGCATGCATCTGCCGCTCGACCAGCTCGAGAAGCTGTCGAACTGCCTGATCGGCGGGAAGGTCGACGATGCCGGCGCGATCATCCGCGACACGCTGCGGAAGAACGCCGAGCACCATGTCGGGCTGCGCCAGATGGAGCACGTCGCGCGGACGCTTTTCTACCACATGTACCGGCTCGCGGAATCGTCCGGGCTGGACGGCGACGAGCTGCGGGGTCTGGAACGCCGGTTCCACCGCGCGCTTGAGGAGGACGGCGATTTCGACCGGGCGGAGCGGCTGCTGGTCGAGGCGTCGGCGCACATCGCCACCCATGTCCGGGCGGCGAAGCCGGACAAGCTGAATCCGGCTTTCATCAGCCAGTACATCGAGCTGCATTACATGGAAGATCTGTATCTGGACCACATGGCGGAAGTGTTCAACACGACGCCCAAGTATTTCTCCAACTACTTCAAGAAAACGTTCGGCGTCACGTTCGTGGATTATCTGAGCAAGGTGCGGCTCGCCCACGCGCGCGAGCTGCTGCGCAACACGACCCTGACCGTGGCGGAGGTCGGGGAGCGGGTCGGCTACCTGAACGCTTCCACGTTCGCGACGACGTTCAAGAAATATTACGGCATTTCGCCGAGCGATTTCCGCAAGCAGGTGCTCGGCGCTTAGGCGGACATGCATCACGGGGTGCGGAACATGACGGAAAAACTCTACATCGGCCTTGACGTCGGCGGCACGGCCGTCAAGGCCGGACTGTGCGGCCCGGGCGGGGAGCTGCTCCATCTGACGGAGGGTCCGACGGAGACGGAGCGCGGCCGCGAGCGGGTATTGGAGAATATCGTCGCGTACGCCCGCAGGTGCGTCGGGGAGTCGCCGTATTCGTGGGACCGGGTGGCCGGCGTCGGCGTCGGCATTCCCGGGCAGATCGACGCGGCACGGGGCGTCATCGCATTCATCGCCAACCTGCCGCTGACCGGCGTGCGGCTGAAGGAGCATCTCGAGGCGGCGCTCGGCCTGCCGGCGCGGATCAGCAACGACGCGAACGTTGCCGCGCTCGGTGAGGCGTGGTCCGGCGCGGGCCGCGGCGTGGAGATCAGCGTGACCTACACGCTCGGCACCGGCGTGGGCGGCGGCATCGTCGTCGGCGGCCGGGTGGTCGACGGCTTCTCCGGCATGGGCGGCGAGCTGGGGCACATGGCGCTGGTGCCCGATTCCGAGGCGGTCCGGTGCGGCTGCGGCAAGATCGGCTGCCTGGAGACGGTGGCGTCGGCGACCGGCATCGTCCGCATGGCGCGCGAAGCGGTCGAGCGGGGCGCCCGGACATCGCTGGCGGCAGCCGGCGAACTGACGGCGAAGGCGGTGTTCGAGGCGGCGAAGGCCGGAGACGGGACGGCGCTGCGCATCGTAGACCGGGCGGCGCACTATCTCGGCAAGTCGATGGCCGCGGTCGCCGTGATCGTGAACCCGCAGCGGTTCATCGTGGGCGGCGGCGTCGCGCAGGCGGGCGAGTTCCTGCTCGGGCGGGTGCGCGAAGCGTTCCGCGCGCACGCGCCGGAGCGGGCGGGCGAAGGCGTCTCGATCGTCGCCGCGGAGCTCGGCAACAACGCCGGCGTGATCGGCGCGGCGGGACTCGTCCGGGAACTGTGACGGAGATCGGCTGCAACCTTTCGCCTTCTTCCTTCGTCTGGAGGGCAGAGAAAACGAAGGAAGGAGACATGGGGTCATGGTCGCGATCAAGCGGAGCATGTTTCGGCACTCCGTCCTATGGATACTGCTAATCGTGCTGACGGCCGGTTGCGGCGCGGGAGGTCCCGATGCCGATCGGTCGCAGGGGAGCGGCGAACCGTCGATCAGCGTCGACATTCCGGCCGGCGTCATGTCGGCTCCGGCGAATCCGTCCGCTGATGCGGCCGCGGAAGATTGGCGGGTGAACCTGGGATACGGCAAGCCGACCGGGAGATGGTTCCTGTTGGACGGCAGCGGCCATCTCGGCTACGGTCTGACGGGCGGCACGAAGCGTCCCGGGGATGAATTTTCCGTGTCGCTGTTCGCGCATGAAGCGGATTTCCGGCTCGACCGCGACATCCGCATCCGGCTGACGGAACTGACGGACGAATGGGAGCCGGCCGGGGTCGTCGTGGACGAGACCGTCCGTGTCGGACCGGTCGGATCGCACGAGATCGTGTATGCGGGCAAGCTGCCGGACCGGGAAAACGTCCAATACGCGCTCGGAGCCGAGATCATCGGTCCCGACGGCGCCGTGGAAGACGTTCTCGCCGAACTGATCCGCGTGCCGGCCGCGGTGATCAACGCGTCGGCGGCGCTCGACCGGACGGTGTACGGCGAATCGGACGAGAGCGCCGTCCTGACGGTGGCGAACAACGGGCCGACCGTGCTCGTGTTCGGCGTGGACTACCGGATCGAGCGGAAGGCGGACGGCGAGTGGCGCGATGTGCCGCTCGATCTCGCGTTCATCGACATCGCCCTCATGCTCTGGCCCGGCGAGTCGCACGACCTGCAGGTCGATCTCCGCGGGCTTGCCCCGGGAGCGTACCGGGTGGTCAAGCCGGTTTGGGCGGAAGGGCTCGACCTGACCGCGGAGCTGACGGCGGAATTTGCGGTGGAATAAGAATGCGACAGGCTTGGCGGCATCGGATCGCGGGAAGCTCCGCGGTTCCGGTGCCGTTTTTGATCGGACGGTTTCGGCATGACCGCGCCCCGATTTTGTGGTAAGATCAGGAAGGACCATGACCATTCCGGGAGGCAACGTCAGATGGGAGAGATGCACGCGCAATTCATGTGGGGCAACCTCGTGGGCTTGCTGGTGTTCTGGTTGTTCGTCCTCTTCATCCTGTACAAGGTCATCTATCTGGCCGTCAAGCATGCGCTCAACGATTCGAAGCAACTGCATGAACTGCGCGAGGAGATCCGGTCGCTCCGCTCGTCCGGTCCGCCGTCCGGTCCGGCAGCCGGTTCGCCTTACGGTCCGGACTCCGGCGGGAACGGCGAAAGGATGTGACTTTGCGAGGCCGCCGATTCATCGAAAAAAAAGAATTGAACTTCGGCGCGTTTCGGCATATGATGAAACCGACGGCGGAATAACAACGTTGTTATTCCCGGTATTGCCGAATCCGCGGAACATCCGCGATACCACGAAAGGCGGGAGCACGATTGGCGAAGCGATTCATGGACGAAGATTTTTTGCTCGGGAGCGAGACGGCGCGGCGGCTCTACCATGATCATGCGAAACACATGCCGATCATCGACTACCACTGCCACCTGAATCCGCAGGAAATCTGGGAGAACCGTACATACAGCAATCTCGCGGAGGTATGGCTCGGCGGCGACCATTACAAATGGCGGGCGATGCGCGCAAACGGGGTCGACGAGCGGTACGTGACCGGCGACGCGGACGGCTATGAGAAGTTTCTGGCCTATGCGCGCACGCTGCCGCAGGCGATCGGCAATCCGCTCTACCATTGGTCGCACCTGGAGCTTCAGCGGTATTTCGGCATCGACGAGCCGCTGGACGAGCGTTCGGCGCCGTCGATCTGGGAGCGGGCGAACCGGCTGATCCGGGAAGGGGGCCTGAGCGCGCGCGAACTGATCGCGAAATCGAACGTCGAAGTGGTCTGCACGACCGACGATCCGGCCGACACGCTGGAATACCACCTGAAGCTGAAGGAAGACGCATCGTTCGCGACGAAGGTGCTGCCGTCGTTCCGTCCGGACAAGGCGCTCGAGCTGAACCGGCCGGGGTTTGCGGACTACATCCGCAGGCTGGGTCAGGCGGTGGGCATACCGATCCGTTCATACGACGATCTGCTTGCCGCGCTGAAGGCGCGCATCGATTTCTTCCATGAAGCCGGCTGCCGCGTTTCGGACCACGCGCTCGATGTCGTCGTCTTCGAGGAGGCGGCGGAGGCGGAGGCGGCCGCGGCGTTCGCGGAGGCGCTGCAAGGCCGCGCGGCGGGCGAAGAGGCGGAACGGAAGTACAAGTCGCATTTGCTCGTCTTCCTCGGGAAGGCGTACGCCGCGAGGGGCTGGGCGATGCAATATCACATGAACGCCCAGCGCAACAACAACTCGCGGCGGATGGCCGAGCTCGGGCCGGACACCGGGTTCGACTCGATCGGCGACACGGCGATCGCGCGCCCGCTCGCCCGTCTGCTCGACGCGCTTGACCGGGTGAGCGCGCTGCCGAAGACGATTCTCTATTCACTCCACCCCGGCCACAACCCGATCGTCGCCGCGATGATCGGCAACTTCCAGGGCGGCGGCATCCCGGGCAAAATCCAGTTCGGCTCGGCATGGTGGTTCAACGACACGAAGGAAGGGATGATCGCGCAGCTCAAGACGCTCGCCGATTTCGGCCTGCTCGGCCGGTTCATCGGCATGCTGACCGACTCGCGCAGCTTCCTGTCGTACACGCGGCACGAGTATTTCCGCCGCATCCTCTGCAACCTGATCGGCGAATGGGCGGAGAACGGCGAAGTTCCGGACGATCTCGGGATGCTTGGGAGCATCGTGGAAAATATTTCGTACCGGAACGCGAAGGCCTACTTCGACTTCGACTCCGTGCGTTGACGGGGCTGCACGCGCCCGCTGCCCGGAATGCGCCGGCCTAATCCCGATCAGCCGGCGGCGGGGCGGTGGACGCGCGGACGACGAGCGACGGCTCGAGCGTCACCGTTCCGACCGCGTCGGGCCGGTCGACCAGCCGGATGAGGCTGTCGGCGATGAGCTCCGCCATCTCGTCGATGTCCGCGCCGACGGCTGTCACCGGCACCTCCAGCTCCGCCATTTGCGGGATGTTGTCGTAGCCCGCGACCGACAGCCCGCCCGGCACGTTCAGCCCGGCCTCGGCGGCCGCCCGCAGGACGCCGCGCACGAGGTCGCAGCTTCCGCAGATGACGGCGGTCGGCCGGCGCGCGGCTTCGTCCCCGTTTGCGGCAATCGCCAGGAGACGGCGCGCGGCGGCATAGCCGTCGTGCACCTCCATGCCCTGCAATTCCGCAACCGGCGCGTCGAGGGAATCGAGGCCCAGGGCCCGCGTTTCGTCCCGGAACGCCGCGGCTTTCACTTCCTGCAGCGGGTCCGGCCGCTCCGGCCGGCCGATGTAGGCGATGCGCCGGTGGCCGAGCGACGCCAGATGGCGGACGGCCAGCCGGATCGCCAGGTCCCGGTTGACGTCGACGGTCGGGAGCCGCGCCAGCCCCGCCGCACCGTACGACAGCACCGGGATGCCGCCGGAATCGGGCACCCGGGACTCGCCTTCCTCCGTCCCGGCGAAGACGAGGATCGCATCGACCTGGAACTTGCGGAACGTCGCGAAGGCCGCGTCCATGCCGCCGAGCGACAGCAGCATCGCGACGCCCCGCCGCTCGAGCCGGTCATTGACCCGCGTGATCAAGGTCGAGAGCGCCGTCCGCTCGATGGACGGCCAGACGACGCCGATCGCGCCGCTGCGCTTCGACACGAGCCGGCGGGCCGCAATGTTCGGCTGATAGCCCATTTCGCGCGCGATTGCGATGATGCGCCGTTTCGTCTCGGGCGTGACCAGCGGGCTGTCCCTGAGCGCCTTCGACACCGTCGAGAAGCTGACGCCGGCCGCCTGCGCGATATCTTTGATCGTGACCATGGGATGGCGTTCCCCTCCCGTGAATGCCAACGTTGTTATTTCATGCTGACTTCATCTTATTACATGAATGCCAGAATGACAAATCCCCCGGAGGTGTCCCGAAACCATGAAAACCTACGCCATTTGCGGCGTGAGCAACCGGGCGATGGGCATGTTCCTGAAGCCGATGCTGACGACGTTCCGCGACGGGCACAGGCCGGTCGCTTTGCTGGACAGCGACCCGCTGCGCTTTGCCATCTGCAAGCAGCTTTTTCCCGAACTGGCCGATCTCCCCGAGTACGGGCCGGACGACTTCGACCGGATGGTGGAGGAGACGAAACCCGATGTCGTCATCGTCGCGAGCCGCGACGACACGCACGCGGGTTACATCCTGCAGGCGCTGAAGCACGGCCTCGACGTCTTCACCGAGAAGCCGATGGCCACGACCGCCGAGGACTGCCGGCGCATCCTCGAGGCGGAGAAGGCGAGCAAGGGCCGTGTCACCGTCACGTTCAATTATCGCTACAACCCGATCCATACCCGGATCAAGCAAATGATCCTCGAAGGCCGGATCGGCCGCGTCGTCTCGGTCGACCTGAACTGGTACATCGACACCTATCACGGCGCGAGCTACTTCAAGCGGTGGAACCGGATGCGGAAGTTCTCCGGCGGTCTGTCGATCCACAAGAGCTCGCACCATTTCGACCTCGTGAACTGGTGGACGGGGCAGCGTCCGGTTGAAGTGTTTGCCTACGGCGCGCTGAACTTTTTCGGCCCCGACGGCGAGCTCAATCCGAGCCGCAAGGACGGGCGGCATTGCACGACCTGCGACGAGCGCGCCGTCTGCGCCTACTACCGCCGCTGGGCGACGCGGACCGACGACGTGAGCGCGAAGGACGACCATATCGGCGCGCTGCCGCTCGCAGGCAAGTACACGGGCTACAGCCCGGACATGTGCATCTATGACGCCGAGATCAGGATCGAGGATACATACGCCGTGACCGTCCGCTACGACGGCGGCGCGATGCTCAGCTATTCCGTCCTGTTCTCGGCGCCGTACGAGGGCTACCGGCTCGCGATCAACGGCACCAAAGGCCGGATCGAAACGCAGGAGTACCACGAGCTGTCCCGCGTTCCGTTCCCGGTGCCGGAGCAGACGATCGACTATTTCCCGATGTTCGGCTCGAAGGAGACGATCCACGTCGTGCGCCGTCCGGGCGGCCACGGCGGCGGCGACCCGGCGTTGATCGAGGACCTGTTCCTCGGTCCCGATCCGACCCGCGATTACCCGATTCTCTCGGGCAGCGCCGACGGCGCATACGCCGTCGCGACGGGCGAGGCGGTCTGGCGCTCGGTGAAGGAAGGCCGCCCGCTGCGCATCGCCGACCTCCTCGGCGGAGAAGCGTAACCGCCAAGCCGGCATCTTCACCGATTGAAAGGGTTTTCCGCCCGCGGCGTCGAACAGTTACAGCCAACAGACGCCGGCATCCGGCACACCCGGGAGGAGACCGATGCGGCTTCGCTCGCTGTATGACAACCTGCTCATCAAGAACAAAGTGCTGGTCCTCGTTCTTCTGATCACGCTCCTGTCGGCTGCGTCCGGCTTCGTCGCCTTCCACACGGCGGCGAACGCCTACGAGACGAAGCTGTACGAAGAGGCGGCCGAGGTGCTCCATCTCGCCTCGACGACCGTCGACAACGAGCTGAAGAAGATCGAGGACCTTTCGTTCTCCATCATGACCGACAACACGATCCAGGAGCATCTGCGCAAGGTGAAGGCCCAGGAGCCCGGCTACGAGCTGTACCAGCGACGCGCGGACCTGCTGGAGCGGCTCGTCGTGCTCGCCCAGGAGCAGCCGTACATCGCCTCGATCCGGCTCGTCGACGCGACCGGGGTCGAGCTGATCGCGGGCTACATTCCGCGCCAGAAGGAGGACGCGGTGGAGCTGACGAAGCACGCCGAGCCCGCGGCCGGCGGCAACCGGTGGCTGCCGGGCGCGCCGGGCGACGACCTGCTCACGAGCGTGCGGCTCATCCGCAACAAGGAGGACCTGCAGCTCGACCGGCTCGGCCTGCTCGTCATCTACGTCAACATGCGGACGCTCGTCGACCGTTTCCTCGACCTGTCGGACAACCGGCTGTACTACGTGTTCAAGGACGGCGAACTGCTGCACGCCACCGGAAGCGGCGCGGTGCTCCCGAACGCCGACGGGCGGTTCGCCGGACTCAAGGGACACGAGATCTTCACCTTCGACGGCCGCAAACGGTTCACCGCGTACTACCGTTCGCGGGACGGCGAGTTTCTGCACGTCAACATGCTCGACTTCGACCAGATCGCCCGCAAGACGGCGACGATCCGCAGCGGCATGATCGTCTTCTACGCCGCCATGAGTCTGGTCTTTCTGCTCATCGCGAGCCGGGCGGCGCGCGGCATCACCCGTCCGCTCGAGCGGCTGATCGAGAAGATGAAGCAGGTGCCGAAGAGCGGATTCGAACTGCCGGTGTCGGCGGAAGACCGGCATCTCTCCCGCGACGAGACGGGGGAGATCCACCGCCATTTCCGCATCATGATCGAGAAGATCAACGAGCTGATCTCCGAGAACTACGAAAAACAGCTCCTCATCCGCGAAACCGAATACCGCGCGCTCCAGGCCCAGATCAACCCCCACTTCCTCTACAACACCCTCGACACGGTCGCCTGGATGGCGCGCATCAACAAGCAGCGCGACATCTCGCTGCTCGTCGAGTCGCTCGGCCGGCTGCTCCGGGCGATCATCGGCAAGCGGGAGGCGCTCGTCAAGCTGTCCGACGAACTCGAGATCGTGTCGCACTACGTGACGATCCAGCGGTTTCGGTTCGGCGACAGGCTGGAGTTCACCCTGACCTGCGACGACGCCCTCATGGACGCGTTCATTCCGAAGCTGACCATCCAGCCGCTTGTCGAAAACGCCGTCGTGCACGCGCTCGAGGAGACGGACGGCGTCTGCACGATCGAAGTCGACATCGGCGAGACCGATTCCGGCATGGTGATCCGGGTGGCCGACGACGGTCCGGGCATCGGCGAGGATGTGATCGCCGCGATGAAGGCGGGCGCGCTGAAGCCGAAAGGCTCCGGCATCGGCCTCGCCAACATCGAGGACCGGCTGAAGCTGCTGTTCGGCGAGAATGCCGACCTGCACCTGCGGCGCCGCCCGGAGGGCGGAACGGCCGTGACGATCCGGATGCCGGTCAGACGGGAGGAGGAGAGGCATGTATAAAGTGTTGCTCGTGGACGACGAACGGATCATCCTCGAAGGGCTGTCCGTCGTCGTCGAGTGGGAGCGCCACGGCACGGCGCTCGCCGGCAAGGCGAAGAACGGCGCCGAAGCGCTCGGGATGATCCGCGAGATCAGGCCCGACATCGTCATCACCGACCTGAAGATGCCGAACATGAACGGCCTCGAGCTGATCGCCGCCGTCCGGGAGGAATTCCCCGACATCGTGTTCGTCATCCTGTCCGGCTACGACGAGTTCGAATACGCGCAGCGCGCGATGCAGTACGGCGTGCGCCACTATCTGCTGAAGCCGTGCGGCGAGCGGGAGATCATGGACACGCTCGACCGGGTCGTCGCGGAGCTGCGCGCCGCCGAGGAGCGAAAGCGGTACACGCAGGGCGCCCGCGCGCAGTTCGAGAAGATGAAGCCGCAGCTCAAGCAGCAGCTTCTGAAGGAATTCCTGACGAACAAAACCTACGGGATGAAGGAATGGGAGAGCTGCCGGGCGATCTTCGGCCTTCCCGACGGAGACGCGAGGGTCAGGCTCGTGCTGCTGGAGCCGGACGCCGCATCCGCGCCGGAATATGAGCAACTGTTCGCGCTGCTGAACATTGCCTCCGAACTGATCGCGGGCCGCGCGCCGGTCCACCTCGACGCGGTCATCGGCGAGCGCGTCGCCATCCTGTGCGAGACGACTCCGCTTGATGAGCTCAAGCCCGTCATCGGCAATGTGCAGCGCGTCTACCAGGCGTACTACGGCATCGAGACGACCGCGGCCGTCAGCGACGAGGCGGACGTCGGCAGCCTCCGGCGGCTGTACAAGGAGACGCTGGAGAGCCTGTCCGGCCGATTCTATCTCGGCGGCGGCAGCATCATCACGCGCGCGGACACGCCGCAGCCCGCGAACATGCTCGACCTGCCGGACGCCGAGGAGCTGGCGCGGGCCGTGCGCGGCGGCAGCGCGGACGAGGCCGAATCGCTGCTCGGAGACTGCTTCCGCCGCCTGAAGGCGATGCGCCTGGATGTGCAGATCGCGAGAACATACCTCGCCGAGCTGTACATGATGCTCATCCGCCAGGCGCCGCAGGATCGGCTGGCCGCCTATTTCGAGCGGGCGGTGCCGCTGCTTTCCTCCGGGACGCTCGGGCAGATGGAGCGGACCGTCCTCGATGTCGCGCGCGAGATCGCTTCTTGTTATTACGACGCCAACCTGCGGCACCGCAGCGATCTCGTCCGCCGCATGCTCGTCTGCATCGAGGAGCGGCTCGGCGACGAGACGCTGACGCTCGGCCGGCTTGCGGGCGAAGTGTTCTTCATGAACGCGGACTACCTCGGCCGGCTGTTCCGCAAGGAGACGGGCGAGCGGTTCTCGAACTATCTGCTCGCCGCGCGCATCGAGCGCGCGAAGCGGCTCATCGCCGAAACCGGCCCGGCGCAACTGCGGATCGGCGCGATCGCCGAAGCGGTCGGCTTCGGCAACAACCCGCAATATTTCAGTCAGGTGTTCAAGAAGCATACGGGCTTCACCCCGACGGAGTACAAGCGGAGGATGTCGGAATGTTGAACGGAACGGATCGGAAAATTGAACGCGCTCATGCGCCGCGTCATCCCGGCACCGCGACATGTCCGCCGGACGCACCCGTTTTTCCGGAATTTTGAACGAAGAAGAACGGCTCCCTTCGTATCGCCGCCGCGGCGAATCCGTTTTAATTATTGTTGAAAACACTTTCAAGTCAGGGGGAACGCAACGCGATGATTCGGAGACGAACCTTCACCGCTCTGCTCGCGCTCATGCTGGCGCTGGCGGCGGTGCTGTCCGCCTGCGGCGGCGGCAGCAAGTCGGACAACGGCGGCGGATCGAACACCCCGTCCACCGCGAGCCGATCGGGAGGAGGCGGCTCGAACGCCGGGTCCGGCCCGGGCGGCGGGGAAAGCGGGGACGCCGCGCCGCAGCCGGTCACGCTCAAGGTGCTCTGGTGGGGCGGCCAGACGCGGCACGACAACACGCTCAAGATCATCGAACTGTATCAGCAGCAGAACCCGCACGTCACAATCGAGGCGGAATTCACCGGCTTCGACGGCTATTGGGAAAAGCTGTCCGCGATGGTTGCGGGCAACAACACGCCCGACGTGCTGCAGATGAACTTCGGCGAATACCTGACCCAGTACGCGAAGAACGACGTGCTCGCCGACCTGAATCCGTTCGTCGAGAGCGGCGTCATCGACGCGAGCAAGCTTGATAAGGGCATCATGGAATCCGGCGTCGTCGACGGCAAGCTGCTCGGCATTCCGCTCGGCATGAACGCGCTGACGGTCATCTATGACCCCGAGCTGATCAAGCAGGCGGGCGCGCAGGAACCGGCGCTCGGCTGGACGTGGGACGACTTCAAGGCGATCGCCCGCACGGTGCACGAGAAACTCGGCATCTATGGCTCGCCGACGCTCGAAGCGAACAATATTCTCGAATATTACGCGCGCCAAAACGGCCAGAAATTCTTCAACGACGAAGGCACCGGCGTAGGCTACGACGACCAAATCTTTATCGACTACTTCAACATGCAGGTGGAGCTGATCAAGGAAGGCGTCATGCCGACGCTCGATGTCATGCAGCAGCACTCGGCGCTGGAGGATCAGTTGATCGTGCACGGCAAGGCGCCGTTCGACGTCCGCTGGTCGAACCAGGTCGTCGCGCTCTCGAAGGCGGCGAACCGCCAGCTGAAGCTGACGGTGCTGCCCGGCCCGAACACGGAGAAGGGGCTGTTCCTGAAACCGGCGATGTTCTTCTCGGTGGCGAAGAATTCGAAGCACGCCGAGGAAGCGGCGAAATTCATCAACTTTTTCGTCAACACGCTCGAAGTCGAAGAGATCCAGAAGGGTGAACGCGGCGTGCCGATCAACTCGGAAATCCGCGAAGCGATCTCGCAGAAGCTCGACGAAGTGCAGCAAAACATGTTCGAGTACATTGACCTGGCTGCGGAGAACAGCAGCCCGATCGACACGAACTATCCGACGGGTTCCGCGGAAGTGCTGAGCCTGCTCGGCACCGACATCGAGGACCGGATCCTGTTCGCCGAGATGTCGCCCGAAGAAGGCGCGAAGAAATTCCGCGAACAGACGGAGGAGATTCTGGCCCGCAAGCGCTAGAATCTGCGGCCGGTTCGGAGGCGGCGCGGGAAGACTGCGCCGCGGCCGGGCCGGCCGGTTTTCTGTACACGGACTTCACGAGAAAGGGCGGATATGGACGGTGGCTAGAAAAGCGGGCGGTTATCGCAACCTGACGGGGTACGCGTTCATCTCGCCGTTTCTGATCGGGTTCTTCGGACTGACCGTCATCCCGATCGCGATGACGCTGTACCTGTCGTTTACCGACTACAACATGCTCCGGCCGCCGCAATGGATCGGTCTGGAGCATTACGAGCGGATGTTCACGAAGGACGAGAAATTCTGGCACGCGCTGCGCGTCACCTTCTTCTACACGTTTACGGCGGTGCCGCTCCGGCTGCTTGTCGCGCTCGCGATCGCGATGCTGGTCGCGAAGATCGTTCGTGCCGCCGGGTTCTACCGGACGGTGCTCTACCTGCCGTCGATCATCGGCGGCAGCGTCGCGGTCGCCGTCATGTGGCGGCAACTGTTCGGTCTCGAAGGCGCGATCAACACGATCCTGCGCTGGCTCGGGCTGCCGGGGGTGTCCTGGCTCGGCGATCCGAAGTATGCGATCTGGACGCTCATCCTGCTGTACGGCTGGCAGTTCGGTTCGTCGATGCTCATTTTCCTCGCCGGGCTCAAAAACATCCCGTCCGACTACTACGAGGCGGCGAGCGTGGACGGGGCGGGGAGCGTCCGGATGTTCTTCCGCATCACGCTGCCCCTGTTGACGCCGGTCATCCTGTTCAACGTTGTCATCCAGCTCATCAACGGGTTCCTGGCGTTCACGCCGGCGTATGTCATCTTCGGCGACGGCCGGCCGCTCGGCGCGACGCTGATGTACGTGCTCTACCTGTTCCAGAACGCGTTCACATTCTTCGACATGGGCTATGCGTCCGGCATGGCGTGGGTGCTGCTCGTCATCGTCGGGCTGCTGACGGCGCTCATCTTCAAAAGCTCGTCGTACTGGGTGCACTATGAATCAAAGGGGGACCGCTGACGATGAGACTTCGGCGCATTCCCGTCGTGTCGCATCTGATCCTGATCGCGCTGACCGTCTCGATGCTCTATCCGGTCGCCTGGATGGTCGCGAGTTCATTCAAGGAAAGCTCGTCCGTCTTCGTGGACGCCGCATCCCTCATCCCGAACCAGTGGAACTTCGACAATTACATCAATGGCTGGAAAGGCGTCGCCGGCGTCACGTTCACGACGTTCTTCGCGAACACGTTCTTCATCGTCTGCGTGTCGACGATCGGCAGCGTGCTGTCGTCGGCGGTCATCGCGTTCGGCTTCTCGCGCATCCGTTTCCGCGGGCGCAACCTGTGGTTCGTCTGCATGATGCTGACGATGCTGCTGCCGTACGAGATCGTGATGGTGCCGCAGTACATCGTGTTCAACCAGTTCGGCTGGATCAACACCTACCTGCCGCTCATCATCCCGACGTTCTTCGGCACGCCGTTCTTCGTCTTCCTGATGATGCAGTTCATCCGGTCCATCCCGTACGATCTGGACGAGGCCGCCGAGATCGACGGGTGCAACAAGTTCACGACGTTTGTGCGCATCATCCTGCCGCTCATCCTGCCGGCGATGATGACGTGCGTCATCTTCTCGTTCTACTGGCGGTGGGACGATTTTCTCGCGCCGCTGCTTTATCTGAACAAGGTGTCGCTCTACACGGTGTCCCTCGCGATCAAAATGTTCTCCGACCCCGACAACGTAACCGACTGGGGCGCGCTGTTCGCGATGTCGACACTGAGCCTCATCCCGGTGTGCGCGGCGTTTTTCGCGTTCCAGCGATACATTGTGGAAGGCATTCATACGAGCGGGCTGAAGGGATAGAAAGGGGGACGCGGCACATGAAACCGATATCCTGTACACCGCTCGAATGGGCGAAGGCGGCCTGCGACGCGGTAATGGCGGCTTACACGCCGGAGGAACTGCCGCCGGCGGGGAAGTGGCATTACCACCAGGGCGTGTTTCTCGCGGGCGCGTTGCAAGTGTGGGAGAAGACCGGAGACGGGCGTTATTTTGATTATGTGAAGCGGTACGTTGACCATCTGGTGGATGAACGGGGCAATGTGGTCGTCGCGAAGGGCGAACTCGACGCCATTCAGGCCGGGCTTCTGCTCTTCGCGCTCGAGGATGCGACCGGAGATCCGCGCTACCGGGAGGCGGCGCGGAAGCTGCGCGCCCTGTTCGGGACGTTCAACCGGACGCGCGAGGGCGGCTTCTGGCACAAGGACCGTTACCCGTACCAGATGTGGCTGGACGGGCTGTACATGGGCGGCGTATTCGCGGTCCGGTATGCCGTGCGGTACGGCGAGCCGGAGCTCGTGGACATGGTGCTCCGCCAGGAACGGCTGATGCGGCGGGGCACGATCCGTTCCGACGGGCTGCTCGTCCACGCCTGGGACGAGAGCCGCCGCGCGCCGTGGGCCGATCCGGCGACCGGCCGGGCGCCGGAGGTATGGGGCCGGGCGCTCGGTTGGTACGGCGTCGCGCTGGCCGAAATCCGGGCCGCGCTGCCGGAGGCGCACCCGGCGCGGGAAGATCTGGCATCGAAGCTCGGCGCGCTGGCGGAGGCGCTTGCGCGTTATCAAGACGTGCCGAGCGGTCTGTGGTACCAGATTGTCGACAAGGGCGATCGGCCGGACAACTGGCTCGAACTGTCGTGCAGCAGCCTGTTCGTGTATGTAATGGCGGAAGCCGTCCGCTGCGGCGCGGTTGATTCTTCATTGCTGGACACCGCCCGCCGCGGCTTCGACGGAATCACCGCGCGCATTGTGCGGGACGCGGAAGGCCGGCTCGTCCTGCCGGACATCTGCATCGGCACCGGCGTCGGCGACTACGCGCATTATGTGGCTCGTCCGACCGGCCGCAACGACCTGCACGGCGTCGGCGCCTTCATCTGGTCGTGCATGGCGCTGGAACGGGCCGCGTCCGGTATGGTGTCAGGCGGCGCTTCAGGCGGATAAATTCTTCCCCGGCAGGACATAGGGCTGTTCGGGTCCGAACGGATAGCAGGGCTCGTGGATGACACATCAGCCGGTGCGCTCGTACAAGCCGCGCGCCGGCTTGTTGTCTTGCTGTGTGGCGAGGACGGCCGTCTTCGCGTTCGCCCCGTCCAGGAGCCGCGCGATCAGGGCCGTTCCGTATCCCCGTCTGTGCCTGGCCGCCCGGACGGCCAGCTCGGGGATCTCGAAGCAGTCCGACATCCACTCGTCGTAGGTCGTCGCGTCGAGGAAGGCTTTGACCGGTTTCATGCACCATAACGATCTTGTCCCTTTCGCTCAGCGGCGGACGGGCGGCTTCATGGACTACATCGACCTCATCCCTTTCACTCAACAGTGGCAGATCGCTTTACACTCTGTTTCGGCCATATCCCCGTCGCTCAGCGCAGATGGATCGTTTTGTGCCCCATTTCGAGCTTATCCCCTTCGCTCAGCAGCGGGAAGACCCTTTCTCAGCCATATGGACCTTATCCCTTTCACTCAGCAAAGGGAAGACCGCTTCACGCCGCATATCGACCTTATCCCCTTCGCTCAACGGGGGATGATCTCCTCCGCA
>Ga0207866_1000816_pt1 | contig 38104 bp, 46 predicted proteins | sample HigsolmetaAR203D_FD_184835 | JGI IMG/M metagenome (GOLD analysis project Ga0207866, IMG submission 184835) | Ionic liquid and high solid enriched microbial communities from the Joint BioEnergy Institute, USA - AR20-3-D (SPAdes) (version 2) ...
AGGGGAGTGCGGCAGTCCGTGCTTCTGTCGGCACGGATGCGGGATGGCCGGGACGCGACGGGCTCTGCCGGGCAAGGAAGGCGCTTGTGATGTGCGAGTGGCGGCCGCGATCTCGGTACAGGAACCGACGAAGCGGCTCTGGTGCGGCAGAATGCCGCGCCTGAAGTGGTGGCAGGAATCTCCGGTCTTCAGGCCGGGGAAGATGTCAAGCTGGGCGGCCCGCGCCAAACTTTTCCAGTAGGCGGCGGACGTGAGCAAGAGAAGCGGCTTCGAAGCGGGTGGCCGCAAAACGCTTTACCAGAATCTCATCGGCATCGATCAACGTCTCGCCGTTCGGCCCTTCGTGGCGCTCCAGCGAGCCAACCTCCAGGAACGCATCAACCCAGGCAACCGGGACATCCATCAGGTCGGCCGCTTGCTGTCTTGTCAGTAGCCCCATCTCTTCTTCCCCTTGCTGTCGTTTGTCGCCTGTATAGCAGCAAACGTGGGCGCAAGCAATTGTTATCTATGGGGTTTTGTCAGCCGTATTTTTGGTGCGCCGACTTGTGACCAAAAAATGGCGTTCATGATAATGACAGTTATCATGAATGCAATGTTCGGCGGCAAGCTTCCCGGCAACCACGTTCTGGATGCCTAGCCAGACACAGCAAGCAATCTACCTTGGCGTTGCCTCCACAGGCCCTGGTTCCACGCTCTCCCAGCCTGCGACCAGGCTTGGTCGCGCCCAGTGTTTGAGCAAGTTCGCAAAAAACGCCACGTTCTACCTGCCCCAGCCAACAAAAAAACCCCGGCCCTCATGAGAGGAACCGGGGTTGACTGGAATCAGGCTGCTTCCGAGACTTCTGGCTCATCCACAGCCTGCATTTCGCCCTTCGTGAGAAAGCACCGGCGGTGCCGGTGGTGTCACCTCAGCGTAGTGTGACACCCAAGCTTCGTCTGATATATCTCCGAAGGCATATCTCTCAAGAGGATCATGCCGTTGGCGTAGCCAGCGACAGGAATCTGCTTTGTTCAGTACACCAAAGCGAACTCAACAAAACATACCAAAATCTCTTGGTCTTGTGTCGTGGAAAGCATGCCGGGAGCGGCTCCCTTGCGGGCAGCCGCTCCCAAGCACAAATCAGAAGAGCGCCAACTGGCCTTCATCAGAAGGCACGGTGCGCAGCTCTTCTGGTGGCGACAGGCTCACGTCGCTGTCTATCGAAAGCTCGTGGATTTCTCCATCGAGCTTCCAGAACAGGACGGCGTGATCGTCGCCGAGCGTTTCATGACCCCGATACACGGCTACCGGATGGCCGCGCAGCGAGAACCACTCCGGCTCCTTCCCTCTGAACCACAACGCGCGCCAGCCGGATTTTCGCTGGCATTCATCGTGGCTCTTTGCCTCGACAAGCGAAAGCGGCGGTGTTCCCGGGAGGTCCAAGATGAACCAGACCCTCTCCGCACACACCATCAGCCTGCCGTTTGCCGACACGATCAGGCCAGTGTGTTCCCCGCGTTCACGGAGCCCCGCCTGAATCGCTTCCTCGTCGTGGTACACCAGGGTTGTCTCCCCGACATACACCGACGTTGGGAGCAGCCGGTACGCATCAATGTATGGCTTTCTAGCCTCCCCATACGGCCCGTACATCACTGAAAAGGCCGTGTAGAGGAATCCGCCGTACTCGGCAGTCCGCACGGGGATCGGTTTGTGTCCCTTGTGTTCCGCCGTTAAATGGGCGGAATAGGCCTGGGCGATGCGCTGCCAGCGCTCAGCTTGAACCCTGATGCCGTCCATCATTGCCCACCTCCCCCTCTTTCGAGGCATTGGTGCCGGCCTTGAGGATCTTGTCCGCCGCAGAGAACACCCTGGCCGCGCTCTTCTTGGCGAACTCTTCGGCTTTTGCCGACGAGCCCAGCCATGCCTGGACGTAGCCTCGGGCTTCTTCAAGTCCGGGCAACCCTAGGGTGGCACAGCAGAGGAAAGCCACGCTCTCGGCCTCGGCCTCCTCGATCGAGCGGCTGATATAGCCACCATCGACGAAGGCCGCCTCCGCCTGCTTGCTGTGCAGCAAGCAGTGCGCCAGTTCGTGGAAGGTGGTCTTCCACGGCAGCGCCGCCAGCGGATTGATGGCGATCTCGCCCCTGTCGGGGCGGGCGAAGCCCTGGCAGTTGCCGTCCGGCATGTCGAACGGCACCTCGGTGATCCCGAGGTTGGCCAGTGCTTTCGACCGGTCCCACTCCGGGGTTTCTGGCATGGGAACCGTTCCCGGGTTTTCCGGATCGATCGGCTCGGTCTGTGCGAGGGCGAACCAGTTGTTCTTCATGATGAAGAACCGCTTGGTCACCTCTTCCTCCGTCCCATCATCCTTCTGGATGATGTCCTTCTTTACGACGGGCATCCAAAGGGCGATGGCTTTCTCGCCCTTCTTCACCTTACGACCCAGCTTCTTCCAGCCGTTGAAGCTGGAGATGGGGCCGATGGGAATACCCCGCAGCGTCATCTGAAACATAGCCAGTGCCTGGTTGCCCAGGCTGTAGCTATGGAACAGACTGTAATAATCGCCCAGCCGACCGGGCTCGGCGAGGATTGAGTTGAAAAGCTTGCCCCAGTCGGGGCGAGTAGTGTTTTTCATAGTGCCTCCTTTGAGTTGAAACAAGGGGCACCATGCCCCTTGCGGGGCAGAGGGTGCCCCGCTTGGGGTTGAAAATCGGCCGTGATAGACTGGATGCATGAACCGGTCACGCAGACAGTCTTTCACGGTCATCGATGGCGGCAAGGCCGAACTGGAGCGCAAAAAGCGCCTCCTGTTCAACCAGCCGTGGGTCTTCGATCACGACGAGTTTGATCGGCTCTGCGAGCTTTTCAAACTGTCCTACTCCGAGATCGAAGGCTTGATTGGCGAGCGCATCCGCAAACGAGCCACAGACCCGCTTGAACGCGATGCGCTACTGGCCATCATTGAGGGTGATCATGCCAAATTTGAGCGCCTGAACGCGATACTCGAAAGACGCAACAAACTCGGCATAAGGGTTATCGCAGCCGACGCGCAACAATCTCCTGCTCAATCTTCTTGAGCCAGTGTTTCGCTTCTTCAGCGACCCCCTTGTCGGACAGGTTTTCAATTGCAATCAGCAGGCTGTCCCTGCGAGCAACCAGCTCTCTGTCCGTTGCTTCCTGAAGCCAGCGGTAAAACGCCGCTACATCAAACAAGATGCCCATAACACTCTCCTTTCGGCGATGCCTGGGCACTTGTCTCCCTGCCGGGAGCTGTGCCCCGGCGGGGTTTCTCTAATGGCGTCCGGTTGTCCGAACGCCGCCTCGTTGCTGCTTATTTCGAGCGGCCAGCTACCGCTTATCCCTGCGTCCATTACGGAGCCCAGAGGATTTCCAAAGAAGCGCCTCGCGCCCCTTTGAAAATCCCCCGCGCCTTGCGGCGCAGGGGAACGCGGATTACCCGCACGAGCCGGTGTACCCGCAGTTCGTGCACTTGTCGCAGCCGTTGTACTTGATCACGGCCTTGACGCCGCACTCAGGGCACTCGCGGCCTGCCACGCGGTACTTCGGCGCTTCGCCGGCAAACACCGGTTCCACGCTTCCACCCACCCGGCCTTCCTCGTCGAGGATGCCGAGTTGCGCATACCGATGCAGCAGCAGTCGCGCGATATACGCGACCGTGGACGGGAAGTTCTGCTGCTTCTCGCTGCCCGGAACCTTGGCGAGGAAATCCCCTTGCGGCTCCTTGTAGCTCAGCAGCTTACGCAGCTTCATCCCGATCCATGCCGGATCGACGATACGCATGTCAATGGACAGCAGCTTGCACAACCCGTCGAAGGTCTTGGGATACTCTCCGGCAAGCCAGACCGAGTACGGCCGGCGGGTGCCGTCGGGCATCTCCAGTTCCTTGACGAACAGTACGAGGTCATCCCCCGTTGCCGGGTTCTTGACATCCACCGTCCAGGACAGCGTGCCACCCGTGCCCGTCTTGGGTTCCTTGCGGAACATCATGGCCGACGTGAGAGTGCTGTCGCTCTCTCCGTTGAACCAGCCAATCTTGGCACAGTGGTAGGTCACCAACCACGCCATCGCAGCAACCGCGCCAGGCATGGTGTGGATTTCCCCATCCGGCGGCATGGGCATTTCGAACGCCTCGCCCTTGCATTTCTGCAGGGCTTCGAGCTTGAGCTTCAGCCAACCGCGATCATACGACCGCATGTCAGCCGAAAGCGTCTTGGCGATTGCCCCGAGCCCGCGCGGGCATTCGGAGCCATTGACCCATACCTCGAATGGATGCACGTCGCCATTGACGAAGTGCCCGATCTGCACAGCGAAATCGCCTTCCGGCGACTCCACCATGTAGGTGTGGGACGGGTTGCCGTCCACCATGTGCGGGCGATCCAGCCAGCGCATGCTCTTGAGCACCGTTTCCGGCACTGCTGCGAGCTTGAGACGACGGTCAGGATCAGACCTGTCCAGGTCTTCTTGTTTCTTGGCATCCGACGACGAAATCAGCACGGCGCCGATCTCATCGTTTGGGCGATAAGTGGTCAGCCCCTTCAGGCCTGCTTTCCACGCCCGGCGATAGAGGTCCTTGAAGTCCTCGAATGGGTAGTCAACAGGGACGTTGACTGTCTTCGAGATCGCCGCATCGACATACGGCGCCAGGACCTCCAGCATCCGGATATGGTCATCCGCCTTCAGGGTCGCCACAGACTCGAAGTATTCCGGAAGGTTACCGGTGTCCCCGCCCATCTTGCCGCGATAGACAAGGTAGGCGTAGTCCACCAGTTCCACTTCCTGCCACGACCCGTCTGCTTGACGGATGCGGCGTTTTTGGATGAAGTCAAAGACCGGCTCGCAACCGCTGGAGCAGTTGTTACCAAAGGTCAACGACCCCGTCCCGGTAGGAGCAAGCGACAGCAGGTGGCTGTTCCTGATCCCGAACTTGCGGATGGCTGCCTTCAGGTCGCTCGGCAGCCGGCTGGCGAAAGTACCTTCTTCCAGGTACTTCTCCGCATCGAACAGCGGGAACGCCCCGCGCTCTTTCGCCAGTTCCACCGAGGCGGCGTAGGCAAGATTGCGGATGCGCTCCATCACGGTCCGGGCAAACTCGCGCCCTTCCGCTGAGCTGTATTTCAAGCCCAGCATGATGAGCGTGTTCCCCAGCCCCGTGATTCCTACACCGATGCGACGCTTGGCTTGCGCCTCCCGCTGCTGTTCAGGCAGCGGCCACGGGGTGAGATCGAGCACGTTGTCCAGCATCCTTACCAGGATCGGCACGATTTCTTCGAGCTTCTCCCAGTCAAACGCCGGCGTTCCTTCCCAAACGGTCTGAGAGACGAATTTGGTGAGGTTTACATGCCCGAGATCGCAGCACCCGTAAGGGGGCAGCGGTTGCTCACCACACGGGTTTGTTGCCGCGATCGTCTCGACGTACCGGAGGTTATTGTCCCGGTTGATACGGTCCAGAAAAACCACCCCCGGCTCCGCACGCTCATAGGTCGCGCGGATGATCTTGTCGTAGAGCTCTCTGGCGCGTACCTTGCGGTACACCCACTTCCCGTCTTCGCGCCGGTAGGCTCCCTGCGCCTTGATGTCGGGTCCGGGTTCGGCCGCATGGACCAACTCGAACTCGCCATCGGCTTCGACGGCCTCCATCAGCGCATCCGTCACTCCAACCGACAGGTTGAAGTTGCGGAATGGGCGACGATCCCACGGCATGTTCGGATCATCAACGCGCTTGCACACGATGAAGTCCTCGATGTCGGGGTGATCGCAGCGCAGAATGCCCATTTGGGCACCACGCCGCGCACCGGCTGAAATGACCGTCGAGCACATGGAGTTGAATACCTCCATGTACGAGATCGGACCAGAAGCAAGGGACTTGGTCTTGGCGATCCAAGCCCCCTTCGGCCGGATGGGGCTGAAGTCATACCCCACCCCGCCCCCGAGGCGCATCGTCTGTGCCGCCTGGCGCGCCGCCTCCATGATGCCCGGCATCCCGTCCACAGGCTCGAACACCGAGTCGGCGATGGGCTGCACGAAGCAGTTGATCCACGTGGTCTGCACGTGGTCCACTCCGGCGCTGGCATTGATCCGGCCGCCCAGAATGCAGTACTCCAGCGCATCCCGGAAGATGACGGCCCACTTCTCCTGGTCCGATTCGTTGCGGGCAAGCCCGCGCGCCACGCGATCCAGGATTTCTTCTGGCGAGGATTCACCCCGCCCGTACTTCTTCATGAGTTGCTCGTAAGAGACTTCTTGCAGCGCCGGTTGGGCGCCAAGTCTCAGGTTTTCCATCTTCATTGTTTTCTCCTTCGTGCTAGTTGACAGGAACCCCTGACAGGGCCTGCCGTAACGCCCGCGACCAGGCGCTATGGAAGGCCCTGTCGAGGGGCGTTGAACGAACACCCAGCGCAAAGGAGAGCCCCGACCGGGGTGTCTCTCCCCGGCTGGGGTGTTGACATTCTCCATGAGAATAGTATCATTATGATACTACCTTACGGAGGCAAATATGAAATCTCTCGTCGTCCGCTTTTCCGAGCAGGTCTCGAAGCACGAGACCACCCACCAGCGCCTGAAAGACATCGCGGAATTCCTCGGTGTCAGTCAGAACAAGGCGGTTGCCTACGCGATCAACAAGGCATGGGAATACCTTGCTGAGCACGAGGAGATGCTCGAAGAGCTCGAATTCAAGCGGCACGGTATCAAGGTCGGCGGCATCACCTACCTCAACCACGAGCCAGAATTCATCGAACGTGTCCGGGAGAGGATCGCTAAAGGCATTCCACTCCCTCACGAGGACGACGATAGCCTCGAATCGAACCTGCTGTTCCGGTTCCTTTCGGCGGAACAACAGGAAGCGATCCGATCTGCCAGCGATCCCGACGAGAAGCGCCGCCTCAAGGCGAAGTTCCTCAAAGAAACTTCGCCGGATGAGGCGGCTGTAAATATCGCCAGTCACTCGTCGTAAAGCCCGGCTGCTTTAGCGGCACGGAACATCTCGGCGAGCCTGCTTTTAGACAGCGCGGCGATGTTTCCAAGGGTCTTTTTGACCTCACAGCGGGGGATTCTGTCCCGCTTTGCGAAGTCGACGCGGCTTGCGCGGTCAAGTCCTATGAGCCGCGCCTCTGCATCCGACAGGACAACCTCAGTTTCGAATGCCCTGTCGACTTTCCGGCTCGTGATGAAGACTACCTTCACCGACACCGCATCGGCATCGATGACGATGCACGGCCGTAGTTTTTCCCCTCCCCATCCATAAAACGGAAAGGGGCTAGCACCACATCACCTTCTTTCATTGCTCTTCTCCAAACCGGATACCGTCCGGCATCGGCTGTCGAAGAGCGCCCCCTGTCGGGGTAACTCCCCGACAGGGGTTTGAATATCTGACAGGCGTCGCCGCCTGTCAGTCACACATGCTGCTTTTTTTCAGTCCCCAGCTAGGACCATCCACCCATCGGAATATCCCGACAGGAAGAAACTTGGCTTTTCTCAGCACACCGTCCGATGTGCTGGGAAAAACCCCGCCTTTCGGCGGGGGCTAGCGCGCCTCCATCAGTTTCCTGATGGTGTCCACTGGACTCACCGTCCGGCATTTTACCGGCTTTGGTTTAGGCGCTTGTTTGATCTCTGGCTGCACCACCAACCGCGGCGCGTTCCAGAGATTTATCGGAGGAAAGGTGAGCTCAGGCCACATGACCATGGCGACCTCCCCTCCACGCTCTTTCCGCAATGCGTCTTGCCTCGGTGGCAAACTTCCCGACGAACGCCACCTGCTCCCCCTGGGAGAGGAGGCGACCGACGACAATTACATGCTGTCTGACGCCCGGATCGTTCTTCCAGCGCTCGCGCATGTATTGGCTGTAGTCACCATCCCACCCCTCTGGCGGAGCGAAGGCAGTGTTCGCGCCCGGGTCCGTGTTTATGACTCTGAAGTTGATGATCCCGTACATGGCATCACCTCCTTCAGGCAGCACGGCGGACGGTGCGTTGATCGATGGACATCAAGGTCGGGAAACCGGCCTTGCCGTCTCGGTTCAAGATGTCCAGCCAGTCCAGAGACTTCTGGCCTGGCGGAATCGACCCTGCCGGGACGATTGCCGATGCCTTAATACCCATCTCCCATAAGCGCTGGACAAGACGCTTGGCGGCTTCTTGCCCGTGGCCACTTGGGTGCTGGTCCGTCGGACGGTCTTTGTCGGCAAAGACGACCACCCGCTCGACCCCCGGTGGAGGAACGAAGTTCTCCAGCAGGAGTGCGTTGACCGCACACCATACCGGGAGCCCCGTTCCCTCCAGGACCGCCAGGGCCGTTTCCAGCCCTTCGGCGATGGCGAGTACCGGACCCGGATCGACCAGCCGAATCGCTCCACCGATGATCTTTCGATCCTTCGGATAGCTCATCAGCTTTTTGGGCGAATCGACAGGCGCCTTCTTGCCATCCTGCGTCAGGTACGTCCGGTGAATCGTTACCGGATTGCCTTGAGCTCCAGACACCATGGCGATGATGGCTGGATATTCCCCGATCTTCTTGTCGCCGTCGTAGTACGCCAGCGACGGATGAAACCGGAGAGATTCGGGCGGTAGGATCGATATTCCGCGCCTTGCCAAATACAGCCTTGCCGGCTCGGCATCCCGATCAGAGATCGGGATCGTTTCATTCCATACCCGGTTGAGAGATTGGCGGATCTTCTCGTCCTCTTCCGCCGTATCGCTCTTTCTTGGTACAGGCTTCGTCCAACGGACAGGCCTTGCTCTCGCGCCGCCTATTCTCAGGCATTCTGCGACCATGCGGAGCGCAGTGGGAAAATCCCAGCCGTTTGCCCACATGAGAGTGGCGAAGCCGTCTGCAAACGCGCCACAGGTGTTGCAGACGCTCCCGCCTGTTTCGGCTACGTCCCTGAAGACACGGTAGCCGTCCTTCCCGCCGTGCACCGGGCAAGGAACATGGCGACCTGCCCTGTCGAGAGCAGGCCGCAGTTGGGGCGCGAGAGCAGCGAGGATTTCTCCCCACCGTCCACGCACTAATTGTCTTACTTCCTCTGCTTTCATGGTTTCCTCCTTTCTGTCGCGAGACATCCAGGAGCACCCCAGCGAGGCACTCTTGGATGCCCCGCGACGGGGTTGAAAGAAACCAGCGCGAGGAGCCCCCTACCGGGGAGAAGCTCCCCGGCTGGGGTTGGTCTGGGTCAGGGGATGTAAGCCCCAGACCCTGAGTTGAACGCCTCGTCCAGCGCCCGCTGCAAGCGATTGCTGGATTCGCGTTCACGCAACAGCATTTCGCGGGTTTCAGTCAGCCTGCTCCTGTACCAGGCACAGACCTCCTCAATCTCCGCGACGTACTGCCGGATGAGAGCGGCGTCCTCTGCTGTCGCCAAGCCGCTCTCAGTTCTTTTGAGCGCCACCTCGAAATCAGACGGGCTTGGAGGAAATCCATTGCTCATGGCTTCCTCCCAACCGGGGTGCATTGGTACTCAAGGCACGTGGTCAGCAGACCTTCGTATCGTGCGACAAATTCTTCTTCGCCGCACGAGAGCACTGACAACCCGGACTCCATCTGCCAGGCTTTCGCCTTGGCAGCGCCGTCGGGATCGTCATACTCCAGACCAGACCAATCGTTGTTGACCAAGGCCGAGGCCCACGACGCAGGCAGGACAACGGTTACGATTTCCATTACCCACCTCGATCAGAACGGCCCATCGTCATAGCTCGGCTTGGATTTCCCCTTCTGCGTCTGCTTGGTCGCAGCCGGCGTATCCTTGACCTTGCCGCCGCCACTCGGGAGCATTTTCATGCTCTCGGCGATGATCTCCGTGGTGTAGCGATTTTCCCCATCCTTCTCCCAGGAACGGGTCTGGAGGTGGCCCTCGACATACACCAGGGATCCTTTCTTCAGGTGTTCGCCGACGATTTCAGCGAGCTTCCCGAAGAACACGACGTTATGCCACTCCGTCTTTTCGTGCTTCTCGCCGCCCCTCTTCCAAGTCTCGGTGGTAGCGATACGCACGCGCGCCACGGCTTCCTGGTCCTGGGTGTAGCGAAGATCCGGGTCGGATCCGAGAAAGCCAATGAGTTGGACTTTGTTCAACATGGTGAACCTCCTTTGCACTAAAAAAAGGCGGTCACACCATGCCCCTGGCGGGAGACATGGCGTTTCCCGCCGGGTTGAGAAGAACCTACGCAGCAGCGCAGGCGATACGTCGAACAGTCTTCGGCACCATCACCGTTTCCTCGACAACTTTGCAGTTATCGATGAGGTAGATGAATGCGCTCCGAATCTCGTCGCATGCGCGGTCAAACCGGCATACCAGTTCGACGCGGTCACGCAGGTCCGACATCGACCACTCCATGAAGTCCTCGCGACCCATGTCATCGTCGATGCCTTTGGGGGATACGCGAAGAGTTACCGGTTCGCCGCGAGCGTAATTGACGCGGCCCCCCTCTCCTACTGCACCACACCGACCACAGCGGTTATCGAGAGTGATGCTCCTATCCCTTCCTTCAAACTCATTTTGGAGCTTGCGGATCAAGGCAAGCTTTTCGTCTTCAGAAAGATCAAGGGCCTCGATTGCTGATTGCGTCAGATAAGTCTCCGCACGGAAGGCAAATTGTGTCCGAATCAGCTCCGCAAGGATGATTCCCTCTGCCCCATCGCGAGGGGCTACAACCTTGGCAAAACTGCGCTGTCCGCAGGTCCGGCACCAAGATTTATGCCCCGTCACCTCATACTCCGATCGGTACAGCACAAGGTATCCACCCGAGCGGCCATTGACCCCGATCGTGTAGTTCCCACCGGTTTCCTCGGTGAAGTCGTCGATCGGATACCGGATCTCGTCCCAGTAATCCGTATCCAGAATGTCCCAGACACGAGAATTCTGATCGCGCGACAGCCCGAGCCGATGCACCTTGATGCAGTTGGCGTAGCTGGTCATCCGGTTCCATGAATTCATGGTGTAGTAACGGAAATGGCCAGCTAAGAAATCGACCATGGCTTTTTTGGAGCGCAGGTCGATTTTCTTCTCGTAAAACATCTTCGCCTCCTAGAAATAGCCAGAGCCGAAGACGCCTCTTCCCCTGCCGGGAACGAAGCGCCCCCGGCGGGGTTTCTGAATGGCGCCCGGTTGTCCGAACGCCGCCTTGATGCTGTTTGTTTCAGAAGGCCAGCTACCTTCATGTCTCTTTGGCATAGCCAGAGAGAACAATTCCGCTTTCCGAAACGCACCTCACGATGCATTTGGGAAAGCCCCGCGCCGAAGCGCGGGGGTATTGCTTAGATCAGGCTACCGATGTCGGCCTTGATGCGACGATATTCGCGCATCAGAGCCTCCAAGTCGGTTCCCTCGAAGTCAGCCTCAAGACGGATATAAATCTCGTCCAAGGCTTCGTTCGTGGTCGCCTTTTCCATAGCCTTGATCGCCGTCGCGAGCTTGGCATTGGGCTTGGCCACATCTCCTTGCTCAGCGGGATCGACAACGAAGGCCGTGACGCCCTCGTTCACCTTGACCTGGGTGGCCTTCACGCCGCCCATGATCTCGGCTTTGGTCTCCTTGGGCTTTTGCGCGGTCGGGTCGGGTTTCGCGCCCACCTTCTCATCAGCGTCCAGGACTTCACCCGTCTCCTCGTCGATTACCACCGGAGCGTAGTTACCCTCGATGACATCGTTCAGATTCAGGTTCTGCGCTTTTCCTTGCTCGGAAGCCGCGTCGAGCGCCAGAGCCGTCGCAAGTTCCGGCGACTTGGGCAGAAACTTGCAGAGGCGACGGATCGCCGTTTTCAGTCCCATGGCGGTGAAGTCGGAATCCCAAACGGATTCCTTCTTGTACCGCTTGGCTGCCTGGTAGCCTTTACTGTTGTCACGGATCTTCTCGACTTCCTTGCGGCTCATCGCCACGAAGGTACGGGAGCCATCCTTGAACACAGCAACAGCGTAAAACCCGACAACCTCACCCCGCTCCTCATCGGAAGCAGGGAAGCCGCCGGGCCCTGTGAGCGGCTCGTGCTCCAAACTCCGCTCCATTCCGAGCTTGAGCGTGAACTTGTCGTTCACACGCACCTCGTGGGCGTAGATGTCCTGCACGAGGCCGCTCTGGCGAGCGAGCTTCATCAACCCGGTGTAGCCGGGGATGAGTTGGCACTGATCTCCGAAGGGGACCAAGTGCGCCTCACCCATCAGCCCGACCTCCAGACCGAGTTGTGAGGCCTGGATGACGGCTGCGAACACACTACGCGGATCGCATTCGCCCAGCTTGGGGTTCATGCGAAATGCGGTGAGCGCAATCCGGGCCATGCGGTCGGGGTTGATATGCTTGGGCAGGGCCCGCGCGATCTCCCCTTTGAACTTTTCCAGCATCGCCGGAAAACCCTGTGCATTGGCATCTGCCCGGCCATTGCCGCGAATGTTTTTGAGAGTCTGAAGAGTCATGGTGTACCTCCTAATGCAAAGAAAGGCGGACACACCATGCTCCCGGCGGGAGACATGGCGTGCCCGCCGGTTGAATTGACCTGCCTGTTTAGCAGGCCGACTTGATGGCATCGTCTTTCGCTTCGCGAAGCGTGGCGAAACGATCAACGCGGCCAGATTGTTTGTGAACCCCCCAGCTATCTCCATCGAAGACGATGGTGGCGAAGGTGATCCACATGCCGGCAAAACCTTGTTTTACAAGGTACGCGGTCTTGCCGTTTTCCTTTCCGTTGGTGACGAATCGGACCTTGGCCATTCACGCCTCCTTCCTGATCGTCACGCCGAGGCGCCTGGCGAGCTCCTCGAAGCGACGCCAGGACGGCGGATGGTCCTGATAGGCGGCGATCGTCCCCGCCATCAGACCGCCCCATGCCCTGACTCGGCGGCCCTCAGTCGTGTACTCGACCGCCTCGATTCCCTCTCCGCGGTCGAATTCCTTCGGCGCCTGGCCGTCCCATTCCAGGTCGATCCCGAACATCATCCGCACTCGGCGGACTAGGGTGGTGGGCCGGTACGCCACGGACAACATCTCCCAGCGGTCGCCCTCCGGGTCGAAACCCATCAGGGCAAACGCAGAGATTCCTTCCCTTTCCTGCTCGACCGCCTCATCGGCGTCTTGCGGCGAAGGCTTCGGGCTGAAGTCGCCGTCCGGCCATTCGACCCCAGGCGATAGCATGAACTTGGTGTAGATCATGTTTCACCCCTCCAGGTCGAAGTTGGCAGCCCAGCGCGGCAGGTTGATCGTCTCGATCTCCCCGTTCGGCTGATACGCAGGCCAGCGGTCGTTCTCGCGGCACCACTTCAGAAGCTGGAGCGCACCGCGGTACTTGGCCCGCCCGACCTCGATCACATCGTCGCTCGCCTTGTAGGCGGCAACCGCATACGGCGGTTCCGTCTCGACTGCGACGTAGAAGAACGGCAGCGTCCTTCCGATCGTGGCCTTGAGCCCGTCCTGGTAGAAAGCCGCCTGTATGTCATACCCGAGCGCGGCGATGGCTCGCGCGAACCCATCGGCGCTCGCATCGCGGCACGTTTTCACGTCCACGATGCCAGTGATGGTCTCGCCTGCCATGGCCAGGAAGTCCGGACGGCATTTGCATCCGATGCCAGTCTCCTGGTCGATCCAGAAGCCGGACATCTCGGCCATGCCGTCGGACAGCAGCTTGGCCGCCCCGGCGTGATTTCTCACGCTGGCGACCATCTGCTCGATGGCGGCCATGTGTTCAGCGGTCAACGCGGTCTTGCCCGCGTTTTCCCTCTCCCAAGCCTCTGCCGATGCCTTGCCCTCCTTGGTGCGCCGGTCGAACTTCGGCGCTACCACGAAGGTCTGGGTGAAGCGTTCTGGTTCCAGCAGCGCTGTGTGGAACGCTGTCCCGAAAACCATCGCCGGAGTCGGCTCGGGCGGGTTGGCCGCGTATTCCCGGTAGTGGGCGGGAGAGCGCATGATGCGCACCAGCCCTGAATGGCCCACGGCTGGGTGAGCATGATACTGGTCTGCCGGCATAGAAAGCAGACCGACGTTTTCGATCTTCATGGTGCCTCCTTTCGCCGGAAGCACCAGCCCCCACGCCGGGGGACAGATGCCCCGGCCGGGGTTGATGAATGCTGAACCGGTTGCCCGGCACAGCGCCTTGTGCTGTTTGTTTTGAGCGGCCAGCTACCGCCATGTGGCTCTTGGATACCCAGGAGCAACAATCCTTGCTTCCCGGAGCGCACTCGGGGAAACGCGCTCTGGGAAGCCCCGCCGCTTCAGCGGGGCGCGTTTCAAGCTGCATGTCGGCCGATCCCGGCTTTTCGTAAGGCCTCGCGCAGTATCTTTCGCGTTTCCGGAGCGGTGCAGCCGGATTTGAGGCGTCGATGCAGCTCACACGCCATCGGAAACGGGATCGACCGGTACATGCGTTGTAAGATGTGATTCAACATGCTGGCCTCCTTGATTCACCGCAGCCCCAGCGCCCGAACAATCGGGCGGCTGATGATGATGCCAGAGGCGACGCACATCGAGAGGATCACAAGTGTCATGGCTTTACTCCTTGCTGGGTTGTTGGACTTGACCCCGCAGGAGTTGCCAGGCTTGATACGCGCCCGTGGCAACCCCGCAGGCCGGAAACCTCTCAGGAGAAAGGCTTCTGGCCTGCGGGATTACCCGCAGGCGGTTTGAGCGTTACTTACCGGAGTCCCAGCGCCCGAACGATCGGACGGCTGATGACCAGGCCGGAAAGAACGCACATAAGGAAGATGACCAGTTCCATGATGCCTCCAAAAAAACGCGGAGGCACCACGACCCTTGCGGGAGCGTGATACCCCCGCAGGGTTGAGAAATGGGTGGAACCTGGCTCGAACCTTAGTTCATGGCAAACAGCTAACGCTTGCCGACCGGGGTACCCCGTCCATGAACGATTTTCCTTTGCCAGATTCCTGGGAAGTTACGCCACGACCTCGAAAGCCGCGGTATTGGATGTTGCCGGCGTCACGGAGACTTCGGCTTTCGCCTTGCTGCGACGCTTGCGGGACTTGGTCGTTTTCGCCGGGATCGGTTCCAGCTTCGGCATCGGAATGCCACGCCGGATGAACGCCGGGATGTCATACTTCGACCAGTCTTCCTCGCCATCCTTACGGACGGCCATCGGCCTCACATCCGGCGCGCGGACAGTGCCGGGATGCGCGGGTTTCGGCATCGCAAGCGCGAATACCAGCTTCCCCGCTTTGACCAAGCCGCGAAACGCGAGATGGGCAGACCCCAGCAGGGCCATGACGAGCAACAGTTTTTCCATGGTGCCTCCTTTTTCAGGTTGGTTGATGAACCTCGGAGACACCATGCCCCTGGGGGCATGAGAGTGCCCCCGCAGGGTTGAGAAACCGGCTCGCACGGTCGCGGGACGGGAGACGACGGCCTTTCGGGCTCAGCGTCTCATTATGAGTGATCCATTTACGCAGGTTCACGGGGCGCGCTGCCTCGACCCGTCGCAAACGCGACGGGGAGGTCTTACGATCTCGCGCCCAAGCCTATGCTGCAATACCCCGCAGCCAGGGTTGGGCGAGACGCGCCCCTGATGGATCGCCGCAATCCTTGACCGCGACGATCAACTGATGCCGGCTACCTGGTGGTCGGCTGTTGACTGCTGCTTGTTTTCAAGTCCCCAGCTAGGACTGTCGAGCATCCGAAGGCGTTACGCACATCGAATGATGACACCCATTCTAGCGACCGGATTATGGATGTCAAGCACCGGCACGGCGCTAAACGGAGCGTTTTGTGGCGCTTTTCGCCCCAGTTTCGGGAAGCAGGTTTCATACAATGGGCTACCTTCTTCTCCAAGGAGCGATAAATGGCAACCAAAGATGCGGTGGCACCGGCTGGATCGAAAAAGGCTCCAGCCCAGGACGTAATCAAGAGCAATCCCTATTTTACCCAGAAGATCAGACTCAATTCGTTCCATGCGCAGCAGGTATTCGATCGAGGCTTCGAGCTGTGCGCGAATGCGATCTTCTCCCTCTCGGTTGTTCTGAGGATCATCGGCACCGACGAACAGGCCCGCGAAGTGGAAGGTATCGTCGATGAGCGTCTGAACAAGATGTTCGAGGACATGCGCGGTGAAGTCGCGCGCCTCGAAAAGCTGGCAGAAGCGAACGGGATCGAGTTCAAGGGCATTGAGTACTCTCGCCCCAAGGAGGTCGAGGCCAAGATCACCTCTCCTCGCGCCGTGCGCTACGTTGGGCTCATTCGGGAATTCGATGGCCTCGTCGCCAAGCTGGACGCCCTGTGGCTGTCCGGCGTCATCCCTGATGGCAACTACTCCCGTAGCATCTACGAATGGAAGCGCCGGCTTCTCCGCTTGGCCGGTGCCATTCGATCCATCGCCGGCCGAGCCATGATCGCGGCCCGCAGGACGGAAAAGCAAGGCGAGGCAAAGAATGGTGCTGGTCAGGCTGATGGCATCGAGGAAGCTGGCCCGGCTGATCCGGCTCCCGTAGCATAGGTGGAGCTCAACCCGTACCAAGAACGCGCAGTCGCTGCCACCGGCCACTGCACGATTCTCGCCTGCCCGGGCTCCGGCAAGACCCGGGTTCTCTCGGCACGGGCGGCGAGGCTGCTGGCCACTCACCCAAAGGGGCGGCTGTGCGCGGTGACATTCACCCGCGACGCCGCGGAGGAACTCAGGGCGAGAATCCTCGCCTCCTGCGGCCAGGAACATGCACGGCGTCTGGCCGTCGGCACTTTTCACTCGCTTGCGCTGGCCCAGATCAAGCGTTCCGGCCGTGGGAAGCCGCCGCGCCTGCTCTCCGAGGGGGAGCGTCTGGCCGTGCTGCGCCGGTGCTGGAAACAGAACGCCCCCGCTCTCCCGTTCGATGACGTGGTGCAGGCGGTCGATGCCGCAAAGGCCAGACTCACCCCACCCGCCTTCACCGACCCATCCCTTGAAGCCGTTTTTCGCGGCTACCAGGACATCATGGAATCCGAGGGCGCAATGGACTTCGCCGACCTACTGCTGCTCTCGGTTCGTCGCATGGCCAGAGGCGACATGCCCCCGCTTCCGATTCGATGGTTGCTGGTTGATGAAGCGCAGGACATGGATGAAGTGCAGATGGAGTGGATCCTGCTCCACGGCCGGTCTGGGGCCGAGGTAACCCTGGTCGGGGACGACGACCAGAGCCTGTACGCCTTCAGGCACGCGCTGGGATACGCCGGGTTGCGGGAGATCACGTTTGCGCTGTCTGCGACCGAGACTACGCTTCCGGTCAACTACCGCTGCGCCCCCAACATCCTGGCTCACGCGGCCAAGCTGATCGCCCACAACAGGGAGCGCGCGCCCAAACGGATCGAGGCACACCGTCAGGACGCCGGCGAGGTGCGCGTAATTCGCGTCGCCGATCGGTGGGACGAAGCCAGCCAATGCGTTGATCGCATTCGGCTGGATGGGTCGCAGTGGGCCGTGCTCGCCAGGACCAACCTGCTGCTTGATCCCGTTGAGATCTGCCTGACCGAGGCCCGGATACCCTACCACCGCTGCGGTGGGCAGAGCGTCTGGGACCGCGCACTCGGTGCCACCTTCCTGGGCCTGCTCCGGAGCGTTCTCGACGGGGCCTGGACCGGTGTGGCCAACGCACTCGCCTTCTGCGGCATGCCCGCTGAACAGGTCAACCGCCTGGCTTCGTTTCCAGGGCGTGACTGCCTGGAGCGACTGCGGGCCGCAGCCCGCCACACCGGGTCCGATGCCGACGGCCTACTCATCGTGAGCCTGCTTCAGGGGTTCGAGGCATGGACAACACAGGCACGCAGGCAGCGCCACGCACTGGTCATCCACGCCGTAGCCTCCTGGCTGTCCAGCCACTGCAAGCCGGATCAGGCCAGGCTTCTCGGGCGGCTGGAGGCCGTGCTGGCCGGCCTGTCAGGCCATCTTGCCAGACGGCTTTCGCTGGTGGGCGGTTCCGGAAACAGGCATGCCCCCGCCAACTCTGTCGCAGTGATGACGCTCCACGCCTCCAAGGGGCTCGAATTTGACAATGTCTGGATCGTGGGCTGCGAGGACGGGAATTTGCCGCATACCGACTCGACCGAGGAAGACGAACGGCGTCTGCTATACGTCGGCATGACCCGCGCCAGGCATCGGCTCATCCTCAGCAGCGCCATCGAGGAAGGTCTTGAGTCACGCTTTCTTGAGGAGGCCGGGTTGAGCGGCTAGCTCACGGCTGGGTCGTTTGCATCGACAACGCCCTCCCTACCTGCTCCAGATCCATTCCTTCGGTCGGCGGACTCCCATCACGGCACAGGTTGATGCCGTAGTTGACGACAAATTCTGTCTTTCCACCGTCTTTCGTCGGAACGTCGGCCTGTGATAGGCGCAGGTTGAGCCGCTTGCACCCCTCCTGCTTGAAGCTCTTGAGGGTGGTCACCTCTGCCATGACCGGCGCGCTCGATTTGGTCGCCTCCCGGAACTTGTCCGCGATCGGGCCGACGATCTCGCCCTTGGCGCGCCCATCCGGAGCTTCGATGGCTTGGATGAGAAGGTCTTTGGTGTTGGTGTATTCGGCGGCGTGAACTGCGCTTGCAAGACACATGGCCGTCGCCAACGCGGCTATTATTTGCGTCGATTTACTGCGCACTGCCAACCCCTTCTCCGCCGGATGCGCTGGCCGCGGCCGTCTCTACCATAGCTTTCTTCTTGTCCTCCTGCTCTTTCAATTGAAGCTCCTGAACGTAGCGATTAACTGCTGCCTTGATCAGGGTGGCAGGGTTTTCTTTCGTGGTGGATGCGGCAAAGATTTTCATGCTTGCTACGGCCTTCTTGAATAACCCTTCGCCGTAATAGGTTTGGGCGTAAATTTCCGCTACACCGTCTTTTGTTTTATTTCGTGATGCAATCCCCATAGCTACATCAGCCAGCGCTGCTATTGCGGTAGCAACGATTGACCCTTGATTTCCGCCAATCATTCCGCCGGCGCGCGAGACCACCTCGATGTCCGCGGTAGAAACCACCTGGCCCATCCCGCTTGCATCGCTTGCGGCTTTATCGGCACCAGCATCAGACGCGGAAAGCGCTGGGCCGACCTCGACGACCTTATCCTGGTTCTGCAACAACCACTCGGCCTTCACCGCGGTGACCGGTTTACCCTCGCCGTTCGGCATGGTCACGTAACCATCGACCATGATCTGGCACGGAGCGCTCTTGTCCGCAACGACATTCATTCCCGCTTCCGTAAATAGTTTCCGGAGTTGCGGAACGTCGTCAGGATTTAAGCCCGGAGCTTTGACATAGCATGGCGATCTCGTGACCGAGAAATCGACAATCGACCCCAACGTGTGATTAGCCTTTACATGGGTCGCTACCTCAGCATGCGAACTGCCAATACCCATCGCAACCAGAGCAACCACGGGGATTAGTCGCGGCAATTTCTTCATTTCAATCCTTCCTTCTTCGCCATTTCCCGAATCGCCATCTCGATCACGGACGCCTGGCTGACCCCCTTGGCATCAGCCAGCAGCTTCAGCAGCCTGAGCGCCTCGACCGACAATCGAAAACTCGTAGCCTGTTTCATGGCACGTATTGTAGCGCATTCCGCGTTACATTGCAACCGTGTCTAGAAATGGCGCTTACTGGCTTCCGCGTTGGTAGTAGTTCTGCATTTTCTGGTTCACGACCCCCTGCGCGTTTTGTGTTATGCCCTGGAGATTTGGCATCCTGACGTTCGCCATAACCTCGGCCATGAATTCGGACAGGTCGATCCTGGCGAAGTCGATCCGTTCGAACTCAGCTTGCGTGAAGCCGGAGCAATTCGGACTCTGTGAGCTTCCCCAGCTCTTGCCGATTTGGGCCCTGCCTTGCTCGTTGATGATCCGTGCGAGGCGGCTGTTGTAGCAGCAATATGACTTGGTCTTTTCAATACAAATTTTGACGATGGGCAGTTTCCTTGAGCAATAAGTACCAACCTCATGGCAGAGATTCTGCCCGCGTCGCATGGCGAGGATTTGTTCCTGCTGGTCGCAGGACAGAAGGTCTTGGAGAATCATGAGGCCGATTTGGATGGCAAAGGAGGTTGGGTCGAACGCGAAGTTCAATCCACCAAAACTCCCAAGATCAATCACCCCAAACCCGAGTTGATTTGCGATAAAACCAGGCGCAATTTCTCCTGTCGATATCGTCAACCCATAAAGACTAAACGATGGCGAATAGTTGCTCCATGATGGAGCGCCGATCATCGCTTCAAATCCTTTTTGCAGAAATTCTGGCGAATTGCTGTACAGCGCATCATAGACATACTTGCTGCCTGCGCTAAAGGCTTCCGCTCCCACTTGCATACCAATTTTGAAAAGCAGGTTGTTGCTGTATCCTTCACCTCCTCCACTCTTCTTGCAGCAGTTGGCCAGGCCGAATAGCTTGATCTTGCAGCGCGAGTCAACGCCTTTGAATATCTCCATCGAGTTCGGGTCCATGTAAGTGCCGGCTTCCCTCGCTGCCTCCATGAGGGCCATCGAGCGGGCGAAATCGGGATCGTTTTCATATCCCTTGTCGAAGCACTTCCCGTCCTGGCAGAAAAGCTGTCCCGAGCAATCCGTCACCGTGTTGGTCTGCGGCGGGCTGGACATGCATCTGTAGGTTCTTGTCTCGAACGTGCATTGCCCGTTTACCATGTCCGCCGGGTCGCACTGAGACGATTGGAGGGTGCAATTCGGGTTCGATGCGTAGCTATCGCACTCCGAGGTATCCGTTCTCCCCGTGAGGCAAGCGTACGTTTCCTGTTTTTTGTAACACCCGTCCGGGGCGACTTGGGCAGGATCGATGCCAGGAGGGAGAGAACTATCCGGCGTCGTTTGAATGCATTTGCTTTCCGCCAGGGAGCAGTTCGGATTCCCGCTCAGGCTCTGGCATTGTGTCGTGTCGTAGTTGCTAGAGACTAGGGTGTACGTATCATCGAGCCTAATCGTGTTCGCCGGCGTCGGGATCGATGGATCGTTGCAGCGCCAGGTCTGCGTGAATTGCATGCAACCGCTGTTGAACAGCGTGTCCATCTGGCTGCACTGGGAGCTGGTCTGCCAGCAGACAGGCTGGGCGTTGACGAAAGGCTGGCAGTAGTTGACAGCGTTCGGCTGGAGGCAGGTGTAGGTATCTTGGTACCTCCAGCACGTTTGCCCGATATCCGATAGGCAAACATTAACCCCTGATATAGTCTTGCATGGGGTCGAGTCTGTGCATATCGACGCGGACTTTACGCAATCGCCCGCTTGCGCGCCTTGCACAGTCAGTGCCGTGAACAGGACAAGCGACAACGGCAGCAACCGTTGCATTATTGAACCCTCGCCTCCAAAGCCGCGCAATTATCCTGCCAGGCGGTTTGGATGGTTTGTGTCTGAACGCAAGAACTGCCTTGTGTGGCGGTGAATGTCCCCGTGCATGGGATATAATCGCATGGGTGGTATGGACCTCTCCATGGAGAATAGATTGCTTTTCCATTCATGAGCGTTGTGCGCACTTCATCCACAGTCTTACCTGTATAAACCGCTATAAACGCAGTGGCGTCTATGTGGCACTGCTGTATGACTGTTGGATAACTAAATGGATAGATAAACCATAAATTTCCATTTACTGGGCAATAAAAAAAGGTGTAGCTGCCCTGGGTTGGGCATACCGTATCGCAACTGGCCTTGTCACTCGTGGAAACCCCTGTTGCTTGACAAGTGTATTCTGTGGTAGAGGTGACAACCAAGTCCCGGGTGCAGGTGAGGTTCTGATACGCCTTTACCGTCTGCTCACACTGAAAGTTCGCATCCGTATCAATGTTGATGACCCGCCCCATCGTGCATTGCTGTTCCCCGACTTCTTTGAAGGACGAACACGTTTCCGTGGTATATTGCGCCGGTGTTGTTTCTGTTCTCGTTGTGCACAGCGTACTGCTGCCGGTTCCACCATTGATCCCAAGCGATTGGAAGAAGCTCTCCGCATTGTTCCTTGCGTGTTTTGCCGCAAGAATCATCGGGTCATTGTTGGTGATATTTAATTGCGGCCTGATCTGTGGATTACGCGCCAGGAAGTTAACCGCTTCGCACTCCTGACGCTTGATGGGGTCGGGGTCGGGCGTCGCCGTCGCGCAGTTCTGAATCTTCGCCACCCCAGGCCCGGACAATTGCCCCTGACCGCCTTGAAAGAATTGTGTCTCGGAAGGATTCGTGCCGTAGCCGGGTATCTTGTCGGATGCAGCCCCACTATTGATCCCGGAAAACGCACTCTGGTTGACCGAACTGCCCAGGCTCTTGCCATCCTGAAATGCGCCGTTCTGGTCTGCGAGGGCGGCACCGGCCCAGAACAGCATCAGAATCGCCACTGCACGCATCAGTTGATCCCCCTGACGATCTTGCTGCGGAAGTGCCTTGCCACAGCCGCCCAAGCAGGGCTCTTGCGCTCGATGTAGTCGAGCGCGTAATCGAGAGAAACGTCCCCCGAGACCTTCACGAAGGTCTCCGGCTGCGAGCAGCCGTTGCCGAGCACGTTACCGGCTTCCGGCCGCGCTATGACGATCGCGGGAACTCGCGTGACGCTGAATTGCTGGAATGCCGGAGGATGAATGGCAACGGACACGTTCCGGCCGCCGAGAATCTTCTGCACCTCCTCGCTCATCTTCATCATTGAATCGCCTTTGAGGCCACGAAAGACGAGCGTCGCTCCCGCCCGCTCTGCCTGCTCCGCCGTGCGCACGAGTGCCTCTTTCGGCATCGAGAGGGACACCATCACCAGCAGATCCGGCTGACCGTTCTGCGGAATGACCCCTTGCCCAAGGTGTTTGTACTTTTCGGCAATGCTCGCAATGTCGGGGGCCGGCGTGGCTGGCTTCGGCACGGCTTCGATCTTTGGTACTCCAGTCGCCCCGTATTGCTGCTTGATGCTTCCCAAATCCGGCAAGCGATTGATCGCCTCGCGCGCCTTCGCCTGTGCCCTTGCCATTTCCTCATCTGTTGGCATCCGAAAGTTGTCAGGACTCCCGGATGCAAAAGCGGGTTCCTGCACCAGCGCCATGCATGACGCCAGCGACAGGAACAAATGGAGGAGGAAGCGACATGAAAACCCATGCATGATGCTCATTTCCCGATCCCTACCGCCCCTTGGCAGCAATTGCGCTTGCGGAATATCTGATAGGCGAAGTCTTCGCCTTCGAAGGGAAACTCGCGCCCTGCGCCCCACAGTATCGTCGAGCGCCCGAGTGGCTGGCAGCACTTTCCCGCGATCTTCTTGGTCTGTGGGATCGGGTACAGCATCTGGTACTTGTACCCGGTCTTGTCCATCAGCGGTTGCGGATAATATCCGCACAGTCCTGCATTGCCTGATGCGGCCCACATCAGGCCCTCGCGGTGCATCTTCGCTATGATCCGGTACAGCTCCAGGCTCGATGCCTGCACCCCGCCTACATGCGCCTGAATGTTGCCGTTCAGGGGATAGAGGCTGCCTTGGCAGCCAGCGCACCAGAAAAACTGGTTGTTCGGGAAACCTGCCGTAGCCGCCACGCAGTCCGCCGCACAGGCCGCGCGCGCAGGCAGGTTGCCAAAGAGGTACACGTCGGGATTCAAGATACGGGTGAGTTCGTCATCCTTCCACAGGGGATCGAGCTCGGTGAGATAGGCGACATCGAAGCCCTGATTTTCCAGGCAGCCGTTGTCGAGCACGGCCTGCAGGTAGTAGATGATCGGATCGACGTACCAATGCACCTGATAGAACGAGGACTGATCCTGGCCATCGCGGCGATGGCGGCCCGCTTCGGGTGCATCGAAGCCTGGGTCCATCTTGATGCCTCCCAGGCTTGCCATGCAGAACGGTTCCCTGACGACATCCACCCGGCGCACCGGCTCCCAGAAGCTGACTTTCATGCCGATCTTCGGTGGATTCCCGCAAGCGCACGCCACCCCGTCCGGATTCGGGGTATCTTCCTGATCCAGCGAGGCCAGCGTCGCGCCCCCGATCCGGATCGGGAAGATGCACGACCAACAGATGTCCGTGATCGGGTTGGCGAATTTGCCCTTGCAGGTGGCAGCCTGCGCGATCGAACAGATGATCGCAAGGCTGATCGCCACGAGCGCCTTACAAGCGGATTTCATCGATCCTTAGCCTCTTGCCTTCCTGACTGACCACGGCGGGGGACTGGGTGATGGAAAATCGCCTGGATAGCGCCCCACCCTGGTCATAGAACACCTCCCTCTTCCACTCCCGCATGAGCTTGAGCGGCTCGCCAGCGACCAGGATCGGCTTCACCGGCGTTCTGGATTCCGCCATGAACCGCTTTGCGAAGTCCACTTGCTTCTTGTCCCGGCCGTCGAAGAAGAGCAATACCTTGCTCATGCGGTCATAGTCGAACGGGTTGATCTTTGTTCCGGCCGGGTACAGGATGTTCCCCTTCTCATCCACCACATTGCGGTCGAGCGTGAACGTGGGATCGATGTAGAAGGTTCTGGCAGTTTCGGTCGGTTTGATGCCAGGAACCGGTTTGGGCCGCTCGATGCCCGCGACGACGCGGCGCTTGTATTCTTCATTGAGCTTCGCCATTTCGCCCGTCTTCTCCATGCGGCGCAACTTGTCCTTGATGACCTCCACGAGATCGCGCTCGGCGATTTCGTAAGTCGGGCCGATCACGCCCAGGTCTTCGGCCTGGAGAGGGCCGCAGAAGACGAGAAAGATCAGAGAAATGGCGGCGATCGATCGGAATGGCATGCGGGATATGATTGCACGCCCCGCCCTTCGAAATGGGGGTTAAAAACGCTCACTTTGGTTGCTTTTCGGCTCAAATCTTGAATCGGACGACACCGCCATCCACTGATAGCCTATCGGGGTCTTTGCTTCCCAACTCCCACAAGCGCCTATGCGTGATCTGTAGCCCGTGCTTTTTGCACGCCGCGATCACGTCCTGCTTGTTGATGAGGAGGTATCCATCAGGCTGTACGGTTGCCGGAAGGTCTTTGATCGCCTCTATCACGTGGTCCACGGAGGGCAGTCCCGCCGATTCCACAGCATCCGCCGCCCCCCGATCTCCGTCCGTGCCACGATCAACGTTTGTGGGCTCCTTGCCAGGCTGCTCATCCCGTGGTTGGGTTTGTGCTTCGCTGGGGCTCACGGCGGTCGTTTGGGCTTCGCCGAAACTCGCTTCGCGCATGTTCTCGCCAAGGCTTGCTGCCTCGCGCTTTTGCTTGCGACCCCGCGTCACGGGTTTCGCTTGCATTTCTGGTTCGGCCGGTTTCTTGGTTGCCTCCTGGCGTGGCGGATTTTTGGCTTCGGGCTCGATGTGGCTGCCATCCACTGCTGCGTCGGCCTCACGGATCAACGTCTGGCTGATTTCCGGCGTCAGGCGGACGGCTTTCGCAATGGTGCCCCCGAACTGCGCTTCCATGACCTTTTTCAAGGGGGCCATCGGATCGATCCACAGCCACTCCCGGCTACTCAGCTCGTCGAGGATAGACTTGGGGGTCAGCCCATACCCGCTGAAGGCATCCGGCCACCGGAGCAGCACATGCTGGTCCGCGTCGATGATGGCGTCGTCCCCCCATCGCTTGTCGCCGGACTTGAGGTCTTGCGCGAGCGCCTTGAGGGCTTCGCCTACTGCCCCGTCGAGCACGATCGTCGGTTTGGCACAGGCTCGAAACTTCGCAACGCCGGGCATGGATGGCGCACTCCTTACCCGCTGTGGCGTATGAGGCGGGTCAGCATCTGGTTTGGCCGCCGATTCTTCAGGGCTTACCGCGTGGCCGCTCGCGTGATCCGTCGCAGCGCGGGTCAGCGCGTGGGCGTCGCTTTTGGCTTCACCGAAACTTTCTGGGGTCGGTTTCTCCTCTGGCGATTTTGTTTGCTCAGCCGGAGCAACAGGCTGCTGGCTGGTTGGCCGCGAGCTCGAAACGTCGCTTCGCTCGTTTGGCCGCTGCGCTTCGTTTGCTCGAAACTCGCTTCGCTCGTTTTGGCCTTGCCGAACCCCCTCGTGGTCGTTTTCCTGTTCATTGACGATTCTTCCCTCGACCGAAGGGATCGGCGCGGACGATACCATTGCATCATCCCTCAACCGTATGGCCGAGAGCTTGATGTCGGGGATCTTTTCTGCCAGGATCGCCGGCGCGATCTGCCAGAGTCGATTCCCTGGGGCAGCGCCTTCCCGAATGAAGGCAATCTGCCGTTCTACCAGCATGTCCAGGATGCCATCCGGCGTTCTCGGGATGCCAGGAATGCCATCCTCGCGAACCTGTCTGGCGATTTCCTCTCCAGCGGCAGGCCAGACCAGGTAGATGTTCCCGCCTATGTTCCAAAGCCGTGCGCCAGGCTCATTGACTAGCCACACCCCTTCCTTGACGAAGCGCCGCATGATGTCCGTCAGGTGGCGCTCGATGGGCACGCCAAGGTCGTATCCGGCCATGGCAACACCAAGCGTCTTGAGATCGCGCTCGACGCTGGTCTGATCGGCCTTGATGACCAGATCGTGGATGAGATTCGTTGGGCTTGGATTGTAGTTGAGGGATTCCATCAGCCAAACGATGAGTTCCGTCCCCCCTTCTTCGATCCATTCGAGCGCTTCCGCTCCGATGATTCGATCCGCTATCAGATTCGACAGCGCGGTATGCTGCCGCGCCCTGCCTTCGCGCCAATCGAGAAAATACGCTTCGACGCCGTTCTCCTTGGCCCATGTGTAGAGGTCTTCCTTGATGGGCTTCCAGATCGCCGTCCGATCCTTGTCGGTCACGATGAGATCGGTCACCGGCTTGCCCGCGTCATGACATAGCGCCGCGAGAAACACGGCCAGTTGCCAGCGCGGTTCCATCTCGCGCCGCTGGTATGGCGTCTTCGCTGCATCCAGCAGCACCTTGTCAGCGGATTGAAGCGCCCAAAGCCCCACCTCGATGGAGTGCCGCAGGAGGCCGCCAGCGCCTCGATGATGATGGGACTGCGACGCCGGCAACAGGTGGGCGAACCGCGCAAAGCGCTCGATTGCAGCCAGGTAGTAGCGCTCGAACTGCGCTGGCAGGGCGATCGCTGTGTCGGCGATGCGTTCGATCAGCTCGGCCTGTGTTTCCAGTAGCTTTTCTGGCGACACGACCGGGAGGCCCTTCATGAATGGCGGATAGCGCGGGATTTCGTCATCGCGCCATTGCATGACATGCTCGCGCGAAATTGGCTGCGAATCTGGCTTCGGTCTTTTCTTCCAGAAGATCACGCCGCAATCCTATCCTTTGTTGCTTCGCGCCACCGGTTGTAACAGAAGGCAAACCTCTTGCGATGCAAAAGGGCGGCGCGGACCTGATCTGGATCGATTCCCAGCCATGAGCAGACGGCCGCGAAGCTCACGCGGGCCGACGGGATGCCACTGAACATCCACGCCAAGGCGGAATTTTGTTCCTGCTCATCCCCGGTTTCGACATCGCGGATGGCTTGAATCAGAACCGCCGTCCAGAGCCGAAGAAAAGCCTGATGCTGGTTCATCAGAAAATCGTGATCCCTCTTCCAACGATCTGGCTTTCGTGGACCCAACCGACCAAGGCATAGCGAGAGTCGAGGCTGTCGGGGTTGGGCGCGGCCATGTAGTAATGCCCTTCCTGTATGACGCCGACCGGGCCGGGGGCGAGGGGCAGGCCGTCCTTGGACAATGGTTTGGCGCTGCCTGCAAACTGTCCGTCGACGAAGTAGTCGCGATAGCCATCACCCCGATCCGTAGCGGTCACCACCGACCCGGGTATCCCCACGACGCGCTTGAGGAACAGGCTCCCCCGCTCGTAAGGGCCACCGCCATTGTACCGAAAAGCCGCCAGGTCGCCTTTGCCTGGTTTTACGCCTTTCTGGACAAGAAAAACCGTGCCCGGCAACGATTCTGAGACGTTTATTGAGACGGTGAAATAGCGTCCAAAAGCCACTATGGAGGCCAACAACCAAAGATAGATTGGCGCTTTTCGGCTGATGTGTTGGTAGATGCGATCCAGCATGCTCTGGATACTATCGGGATTTCAGTCGGCGAGGACTCGTGTGTCGCAGAATGGGCAGCGGTTAGTGTGCCTGCTGCCCGCGTCATAGATGAAGAGTGCGCGGCATGCTCGGCAGCGCGAGAGAGAAACGATCCGCGCCCTCACATCTCGAACGGCAAAATACGCAGCGTTTATATCGATTGCTCCGCAAAGCCGTTGGTATTCGCGCCATGTCGTCAGCAGGCTTTCTGGCGTCAGCTCCGGCCCATGCAAGCGTCTATGGAGAGCGGCGAACGCGGACAGCCTGGCCGCCGAATCCTTGTCCTTTATGAAGGACAGGGCGCTCTCTGGGAGCTTCCCATTGGACGACCTTACGCCGTGGACATCCTTCCACCACTGCCGCAGGGTGCGGGTACCGATACCGGTTAGCCCGCGTACAATGGACAGCCGCAGCCCAGCCTGAATGAGCGCGTGGGCTAGCCGCAGCTTTTCGAGGTCGGCCAGGTCAACCATCAACGCTCGCCAGCGACTACAGCCAGAGAATATGCTGTTCTCTGGTCCCCTTGAAGAGCTGCCAGCCGAGTCAGCTCGGCCTCGTTGAGCCTGAGTGTGATGAGGCTGACCCCGGCTCCTTTGGCTATCGCCTCGATCTGGTCTAGGCTTAGGGTGGCCAGTAGGTCTAAAACAGGCCGGGGTAGGCCGGTGAGTATCTCGCCGGATTTGGCGCTGGCCGCCTCCCTCGCCATAATCAGGAATTGACGGTTTATCGAAATGATGTCTTTCATGGCGCGTTTCCAACAGTCCGTCCGCGCCCATTATATACCGGATTCGGTATCCGTCAAGAGAAAAGATCACCACAAGGAGCTGTTTTGGCGTCGGCTATCGCAGACCGTCTAAGGGCCTGGAGAAAGCATCTTGGGCTAACCCAGGACGAGTTCTCCAGCCGGACAGGATTGCATATTGGGATGGTTCGCAAGTACGAAAACGGGGTCAACGTCCCCGGCGGGGAAGCGCTTGCCGCCATTGGCAAAACAGGCGTAAACCTGAATTGGCTCCTTATGGGGCAAGGAGACATGTGCGCGGAGGCATCGGTAGAGTCCCCCGCCATCGATGATGCCTATCTTCGAAGACTCGAAGCGGTAAAGGGGTTGCTCGACGGACTGGGAGAGGATAGGAGAAACGCTATTCTTGATGAGATTTTTTCTCGCGTTCAGGAGGCGAAGCGAGTAGCCGACCTGGAGGATCTCGTCAGAGAGATGGCGACAAAACTTGGCTGAGAGCCTCGTCGAATCTTGGATGCTGCCGATCCTTGCGCTCAAACCATTCGTGATGGCGGCGGATGGTTGTGACGATCTTGCGTGCCTGATCCATGGACAGCGGCGTGCCGCGTGAGAGCACTCGCTGCATGTCCAGGTCTCGACCCAGGGCCAGAAAGTGGACGGTCAGCCGACGGATGCTGCCGAGCGCGGCTTTTTGATGGGAAAACACGATCACCCGTACTACTGCAACATCGTGCCCGTTTTTCCTGAGCAACCGCTCCAGGGCATCTGCCGCGTCATTGATCTGGCGTGACGGGCTTCTTCCGCCGTTGTCCACAATCGGAACGTCTCGCTCGATAACGTTGCCGCGTCTGTCGGTCTTGTCACGCCACCAACGGTCGCCGTCGCAGTGGATGACCCCGCCCAGATTCTTGATCTCGAAAGCAAACACCCCCTTTGGCCCTACCAGGATGCGATCGATCTCGCCCTCATGGGCGCGGTAGCCCGCAATGATCGTCCATCTGTCGTCGAGCCGACTGCGAAGAAAATCGTCCAATCTGGACTCCCCTTCGACTCCCGACCTGATCTTGGCTTCCTCGACCGCCAACCCTTCCAGAATGACTTTGTGTTTCCGGATCGCCTCCTCGGAGGCTTGCCGTTTGCGCTCCACTTCTGCAAGCAGGTGTGCGCTATGGTTGGAAAGCTCTACAACGTTGGGTAAGCGCTCCGGTTCTGATCGAGGCGGCAGCTGTCCGTGTTCGATTGCTTTGCGCTTGCGCTGGTACCGTTGGACGATGATGGCGCCGACGGCGAACATGCCAGCGAGCACGAATAGGACAGAGACGGCGATCATGCCGCCACCCCGTACTTCAGATGCTGGCCGCTTTGTGTGGGTATGTTCCTGGCAACCCAGTATTTGTCGTCGATCGCCGTAACCAATTCCAAACCGTATGGCTCGCGCACAATGACGTACACGATGCCCGAATCCTGGTGCCAGAGGTAGATGGGATTTTTCCCGTATTTTCGGAGCACCCGGCGGTGCTCGGATTCGACCACGCGTCCCCGGACGGTGTTAGGCAATACCCTTTCGAGATGCTCCCATGCCGATGTCCATTTGCGGTCTGGCAGATGCTTGAGATCATTCTCCGTCTTCCCTTGCGCCCGTAGCTCGGCGCGGCAAATGCAGCGCCCTACCACACGGTTCAAGGCGTGTCTGCTCACGACCAGCGGGCCGACGATGCTGTCTACCGTTACCGTCGGTACCCCGGTAACAACCAGATCGCAGTCCAGGCGCAGTTTCGGCTCTTCGTCGCGCCACTTGTCAGGGCGCAGAACCTCGATCTCGGCTTCGAAATATTTGGTCGCCAGGAACTTGGAAAATAGCGCGACGTGGCTTTTTTCGGTGTCGCCTCGACCGTTCTCCTTGAGAGCGCCCTTCAGAAGGGACTTGCGGATTGCGCCAAAGGTCGTCTTGATCCTGACCCCGTTCCCCAAGCGCCCAGCTCCGTGCACCCGCTCGACTTCGAGCAGTCGATGGATCGCGGCCAGCTCCGCCAGGATGGGTTTATCCTGCGTCCAGCCGTTATTCGTAAGCGAGACGCGAACGACGCCTCCCTTGCCTGGCTGTCGGGCATGTTGCTGCCGCCACTTCCAGCGGGTGGTAAAGGTGCCGTCGGGGTTGGGAGTGGTGTTGAGGGAGAGCTCGTCCATTTCTCATTGTTGTCTCTCGATTACGAACACAGTGCGCCCGGAAACCCCCTCGATGTCGTACATGGAAACCACCTTATACCCACGCTCGTATATGTCCTTGACACTGCTGAACGTGATCTCGGCAGGGTCATTTCTGCGCCAGGGATAAGGTCCGCAGATGATCTGCGTGGCGTTATTTGACCATCTCACGCACTCGATTCCGAATGTCGCATTTCTTGCTTGACCGGATTCCCCGGCGATTACTACGCCAGAAAGCATCATCGAGACAAGCGACGCAATCACGATCTTCGTCATTTTTCTCTTCTCTCCTTATAGGCTTTGTCATGCTATCCAGGCAAGCGGTTCAGTGCGCGGCGCATCCATGACGCGCCTCCTGAAGGCGTCCGGCTACCCGTGCCATCAGCGCCTCGCGAGCATGGGTGTATTCCTCGGCGAGAAAGTCGAGCAGCTCGCGGACTTTCGCCGGATCACGGGCTTCTTCATTGGGATTCAAAAGATCGATCGCCGCCTGAAAGCAGGTGAAGATGCGCTCTTCGCGGTCGAGAAGGTCGAGTTCTTCTTGGTTCATTTTCACGCTCCTGTCGAGTCGATACCCACGAAAGACCGTGGGCGGCCGGGTGCTCGTAACCGTCAACAGGCGGCGGGCGTATTCCCCCGAAGGGTCTTGTATTAGCCTCACACCCGGCCATCGACTCGGTTCGCAACCCGCCCGAGGAGGCGGCGGACGGATTACAGGCGTAAAAATACCGCGAACTGTCGGGCGCGGAGACCGCTGTTGAGGTGTTACGAGCACCTGTTCTGCTTTCTAGCATCCCCTTCGTCTGGTGTCAAGCGATTTTTTGTGCTAAGATGATAGCAAATAAACGGTAGCATGTCGCTACCTTTCTGGGGCACAGGAACCACTATGAAAGCACTCCATATCCGCAACCTGTCCGATGATGTCCATGAGGCATTGAAGCGGCTTGCCGCCGCCAGTCATCGCAGCGTGCAGGAATACGTTCGCGCCCTGATCGAACGGGAAGTCCGCCTGGCCAGGCCGTCGCCCGTGGAGGCTGCCCGGCACTGGCGCGGCAAACTTGCGGGGCGAACCCTTGGCGATACCGTCGAGGATGTCCGGGCAGATCGGGCACGATGATCTGGGTTGTCGACACCTCCGCCATCGTGCGGCTTTTCATCCCGGACGGGCCGTTTCATCCCGAGATCGAGGCGGCGATGAACCGGGCCATGCACGGCTCGGATGTCGTGCTGGCCCCCGATCTGATGCTGGCCGAATCGGCCAACGTGCTGCTGCGCAAGCAACGGCGCGGCGAGTTGTCTTCCGGGGAGGTAGTAGAGATCATCGAAGCCATCGCCTCCCTGCCGGTGCGCATCGAGCCGCATGCTCCCTTGCTTGTCGCAGCCTTCTCTTTGGCGGACACACACGATCTCACGGTGTACGATGCCCTTTATCTCGCCCTGGCGGAGCGGCATGGGGCACGGCTCATGACGTGCGACGATCAGTTGGATCGTGTTGCGAAAACGATGGGGCTCGGCAGCCCATAACGTGAAGAAAGAGTAAAAACATGGACACCGCACTCAAGATTTTATTTTTGGTTGGTTACTTCGGTGTGCCGCTTTATGTCGTCGGCCGCATCACGTGGTTTCTGACCAGCGAATTGGAAAGCAAGACGGCGCGCCGTCTGTGGCTTACCGCCTCGCTATGCGCGACGCTCGCTTTGTCGATTTTCTGGATCATCGGCGGTGATGATCTGAAAAGGTTTTCACGCTCGTTGTACGAAGTGCTCGGCGGTTTTCTCTTTCTCTCCCTGTTTTTCTTCGTCATCGACATCTTCTGGCGGCTCTTGCACTGGCTGACGGGAGAACCTTACACCCCGCTGGTGGATGAGCTTGGTGCCGCTCCCGGTGGCCAGGTCGATTACTTAGATGAAATAAAACGACACCAAAGGGACAACGATGATGATGATTTGCTCACCAGCCCTCGTTACAGCACTCTACCTGGCAACATATTTCGCGTCGATAGCGGTCTAGGCACTGATCATGACAGCTCTTCATCCTTGTCTTCATGGGACTCACGGAGCAAATCCTTTGGCGACCGTTAGCGGTTGCCAGGCGGTGGCGCGTCACCTGCCTTCTGCTGGCTATCTGCCCCCTCTGTCGGCTGCGCCTGAGTCGGCATCTGCCGTTGGTTGCCGCCGAGTAATTTACCGAGATTCGAAGAACCCGGCGTTCCGCTGAGTGGGCCTCCGAGGTTGCGCCCCCCCTGTTCTGCCCCAGCGGGCCGCGTGGCGGCGGCGTCCCCTTGGTTCGACGCTACGCCGGGGGCACCCATGTTGGCGCCGTACACCGGCGGCTGGTGTGTCTGGGGCGGCACTAGTTCCGACGGAGCCCCTGGTTCTTCACTGAACAATCCTTTTGCCCAACGCCAAACACCAGCGACTTCGTAAGCGGCGGTCGCTCCTTTACCCTCTGCCTCGGCCACTGACCGCCCAGCTTTGTGTAACACCCACTCCAAGTTCTGCTCGGTCGGTCCAATCTTCGCCTGCTCGTGATTCATGCCAATCGTGGCCAGGCCCCGGGCCAACTCCGGGTCTTTGGCTGCTGCCTCGCGCAGTTTCGCCGCGTATTCCTGGGGGCTCGCCGAACCAGCGCCAAAACCGTAGGTGTTGAGCAGGACTGTGAACATGCCTTTCTGCCTGTCGTGGTAAAGCGCATTGGCAACGGTATTGATGCCCTGCTCCAGGTGCATCTGGGCCGCTCTCCGTTGGGTTTCTCTGTCCGCCTGGCCCATGGTCTGCGCGTAGGCTTGAGCCGCCGGCGCAATGCTTGGCATCGAGCGCGGATCGGCGAATTGGTTCTGCCTGACCTGCCCCACATTCGAGGCATTCTGTGCCGCAACCTCCGCGCCCCCTTGGCGGTTCAGCGCATCAACGTCCGCGCCGCCCCGACCCCGAAGCTCGTCCTGAGCCAAAGGATCGCGCACTCCGGTTTGCAACAGGCTGTTCCCCTTGAGGCGCTCGAGCATGGCGACTTCGGCGTCTTCCCGGAATGAGGCGTTGCTGTTCCACTCGCGGGCAAACGTTGCCAACCGCTCCGTGGTCACTGTATCGTCCCACCCCTGCCGGCTGGCCAGCATCATCCAGGCCGTCTTGAACAGTTCACGACTCGTGTCGCTCGACACCTCGGCCGCATTGCGGCTGGTCACGTCCCGGCGATTGCCGGCGCTGGCCTGTTCCATGATCGATGCCAATTCCTTGCTATCGAACGTCTTCGCCTTGTCCAGCGCCGCCGCCATCCGCTCTGTCGCCTGGCGCATCCCCTGGTCCGAGGTTGTGCCAGCGGTCTTTTTCAGGGCTCGACTTACGATGTCATAACTCTTCCGGACATCATCCTGGCTCATGGTCTTCATGAGTTGAGTTGCCTGCTCGGCGTATGTCTGGCCTGTTCTGACATCACCGCTGACGGAAAATGCCAATGCATTGCCAATTTTTTCGGCCAGCATGCCAGAGAGTCCTTTTCTGCTTGCATCCGCCTTAACCTGCGGCGGCGTTCCGTGCGACGCAGTGCCGACGCCCGTTCCAACTCCAGAGTTAACTCCAGCTCCTTCCTGGTTCTGCAACAACTTCTGTCCTGTCGTTTCGCTGCCGGTGTTGGATGAATGCCCAGCCGCAGTCGTAACACCACCACCTGTTTCCCGGCCGATTTCGTCGTTGAGTGCCTGCGTGAACGTCCGCCCCCAAGCGGCTCCTTGCTCTCTGGTCAGCCTCGCCGTCTGGGTATCTCCAAGCGAGGCCGCTCGTCCCTTGCCAGCCTGAACCGATTCATCCGAATAGATACCGTCCGACCGACTCTGCCCCAAGGACAGGCCGGCCTTACCGCCGAACATGCTGGATCCAAGCCCCTGGAAAGAGGTGATCTCATCAACGGCAATGCGACCATCCCGGTTTGAATCCAGCGCCGAGGCCTGACCCCACGATCCAGAGAAACGGTAGATCAAGCCTTCCTGTGCGACCGTACCCTGTTCCCCGGCAACCATGCTGTTTGGTACGCCGCCTTTGAGCATGGGTTGCATGTTGTAAAGACCGGCGGTGTATAGACCGGCCTTGGTCGTATCGACGTTGGTCGCCCCCACGGTGAGATTGCCTTGGGAAAGGCTTGCGCCGTATGCGCCGCCTGCCGTCACCGAAGACGCAACGGCATTCGCAGCAGCCATCGTTGCTTGCACAATGCCCCACGCGATGACCGGAATGGCAACAGCCAAAACTCCGGCAATTGCCTGATCGGTGGCGACAGCCGTCCCGAGATAGTTGTAGTACTTCAAGGCAAGACCGTCCCCATCTGTCGCGCTACTCAGACCCGATGCCGCCTTGGTGTTCATGATGAAGTTCGTGACGGCATAAAGCGGGGGCCACAATTGCACCCAAAGGAGTGCGCCGAGATAGGTTTTCAGGAATGTGACGGCATATTGGCCCGACACGACGATGATGAGCACGACGATCGGAAACATCGCGTAGGTCAGTATCTCTACTGCATTGCGTAGCTTCGGCATCGTCTCGTCGGCAAGCGCGGCCATCGTGCCGTAGGACGTGTTGAAAGACCGTATGGCCTGTGCTCCGGCCAGTTTGACCTGAGCTTGCGCGGCATCGCCTACCTGGGACGGAATCGTGTACTCGGCATCGATGATGGTGTTGGCGACAATCGCCTGCTTGAGGATATTCTGGGCTGACTGCGACACGCCGAGCAGATAGTTTGTCGTTGTCTGTAGAGACCCAATGAAGGCTGCTTTGGCGGCCGCTGCGCTCATTCCCGGATAGAGCTTTTTGCCGATTTCTTCCAGATTTTTGTCGGTATCGAGCGCAAGCTGGCTTGTCAGCGTGGAGTATGCGATCGGGCAGCTTACCGTGCTGCTTGTCGCCGGATCGTTGTAATCCAGAATCGTCACCAGCAACCCAGGGTTTGTGTTGTTGAACAGCGCCCAGATGTCCGAGGCTTCGCTAATGTCCCTGCTGCTGATGTAGCCTGTCGCCAGATCCGGCCAAACACATTCGCGGTAAAACTCCATCAAGTTGTGCAGAAGGATGGGGTTGACCGTTCCTGCGGCAAGCCGCTCCCGCATGATTCGATGGCCGAACAGGGTTCCGTTCTTCCGAAGCTGCACATCGTCTGGGAGCGAGAAGACGGTCTCGAACGTCTTCGTGAGCCAATCGCCGATCTTGCTTGTGCCATGTGCAAGGGCAGCCAAGCCAATGGGCACGTTGGATACGACTTGCGCCGGAGCCGTACCGGTACGATCCACGATGACGACGTTGCTTTTCGGGACCAGAAGCATTCCGTGGAAAATGGCCAGCATGACGACCCATTTCCAGAAATCGTCCATGCGGCTCCGACCAGCAAGCACGGCGATCGCGAGCGAGATAATCGCGACGAGCGCCAGCGTGCGCAGCAGTCCGTTGAAATCTGCGCCTCCGGTGATCGCGGCGATCGCATTGAAGACCGCAGCCAGCTCGGTGGTATTCCAATAGGCGTATACCTCGAAGTTCACGCTTTCCTCACCGGTTGAAAGTCATCAGAGACTTCTGCACGTCGATCGGCATCGATCTCAACATGGTCTCATGGAGCCACTGTGTGGTCTTCTGCAGCTCCGCCATCGATACAGCCTTCTGGTACTGCGCCACATACTCGGAGGCAGCGATTTTTCTCACGTTCGCAATTTGCTCGTTCAAGCTTGCGCTCGCCTGCACGACGTCCTGCGATTGGGCTGCCGAGTTATTGGAAAGCGCCTTTTGCAGGGTACGCACCATCTCGGTGAACCAGTTGTAGGCAAGTTCGACGGCCACGGTCTGGGCGTAGTTGTTGGTGAGAAGCGCTGGACCTCCCCTGCTCATTGCGGCGACGTTGGCCAGCCTCCACACAGGGATCGAGGAATTCATGTAGACGGCATAGTCGATTCCGTCAAAGCTCTGGCTCTGGCGGTTCATGATCTTGTCCGTGGCCTTTTCCATGGTCTGGCGAACATGCCACGACAGCGAGGCAACGGACTGATTCGGAACCGCAGTCGGATTCATGCAGTCGTAGTCGTTGCCGCATTTGAGAAGGGTAATGTCGTTCTTGGTGGGCGACTCGGGGTTGCCGACGAAATCCGAGAACTTGACCCCGGTCGGCCCGACGTAACGCCAGAGTGGCTTGTCGCCATTCTCGTTTCCAGGATCACCAGGCGGAATGATGATGATGGTTCCGATCATGCTCATCATCAGTTCCTTCAGCTCGTCTGGCACATCGGTCTTCTGGAGAGCCTTCCAGACGACGTTCCCGGGTTCCAGGATCTCCTTGAGATTCGGATCGGCGTTGGCGGCCTGCTGTCTGGCCTGCTTTTTGGCGTTCTTATCCTTGCGCCATTCATCGAAGGACTGGAAGCTGTCGGGCCACAGGTTTGATAGGACAGAACCCGTTCCCTGTGCGTTCGCCTGCTCCTTCTTGTCAGAGAGCAGTGGGCCCAACGTAGCCGTGGTGATGCCCTCCGCCAACTGGCACGAGTTCAGATTCATGCCGTTGATCTTGGATGCCTGATCTTGAAGGTACTGCATGAGATCGGCCACTTCAGGGGAGATCGATTTCACCGCCATCATGAAGGCGTATCCGACGGCATTGTTGGCGATGTTCCGCAGAAGCGCGGTCAGCTGCTCGGAGTTGATGAAGGAAAAAGAACCGGCGAAGAGGTCGATCCCGCCGCAACCGGCGCGGATGCTGGGTGGCGCGATGGAGGCTAGCTGGTAGTTCTTGATCGGCGTCCGCATGTACATGCTGCCGCCTGTGTAGACGGTCGAAGTCTGCCCCTGAACGACTTGCGCCCCGGTCACATTGCCATAGGCGCCCATCTCGTTGAACCAGGACTGCATCTCGGACTGGATGCTAGCCGAGGCAGACACGCTGAATGTGGCAACGATGGCTGCTGCGATAAGCCGTTTTCGGAACATGGGAACCCTCTCTTTTGTGATTTCAAACCACCGTTTATTTACCAGACGCACCCCCTCGCCTCTTCACCCAAAAGCAAACGTCTCGGGAGCATTTCGCCTCAGTACAACTCGCCCGGCCGCGTGCTGGTGAGGATGTAGATCCGCTCGATTACATCCTGGGCAGAAATCACACCCGATCCCAGCGGGATCAGACGCCGATCCTTGATGTTCCCAAGAAACAGCATGGGCACTTGCCGGATTCCAAGTTTCGCCGCCATCCCGTTATCGCGTTGCGGATTCGGGTACTCTGGCAGACCTCCACCGTCCACGCTG
>Ga0207866_1000824_pt1 | contig 37640 bp, 34 predicted proteins | sample HigsolmetaAR203D_FD_184835 | JGI IMG/M metagenome (GOLD analysis project Ga0207866, IMG submission 184835) | Ionic liquid and high solid enriched microbial communities from the Joint BioEnergy Institute, USA - AR20-3-D (SPAdes) (version 2) ...
TCTGCCGGATGGCCTCCTCCACCGCGATCTCGTCGAACGGGTTCATCGCCATCTTGATGTTGGCAAGATCAACACCAGACCCATCCGCCTTCACACGCGGCTTCACATTCGAATCTATAACCCGCTTTACGGGAACAAGGACTTTCAACTGCAGAACTCCTCTCACTCCATCCGGGCCGTGGATAGGGCCTCCCGCTCGCAGTGGGTGCGACTGAGGGAAGGAAAAATGAAACTTGGCCTCGCGGCGTTCGCCGCGGCGCGCAAGCTAAAGATGACGGTTTTGGCCGTCAATAGAACAGGGGCAAATGGTATCAGGCGAGAGCAAACGGCCGCGCGGTTCAGGCGTCCTGCTCGGACCGCACGGTGTCGGTGGCGGCGACCGGTTTCTCGAACAGCGGCACGCCGGGCCTGCGCAGCACGACGACCAGCACCGCGCCGGCGATGATGCCGCCGATGTGGGCTGCCCAGGAGACGGCCCCCTCCGTGTCGACGAGCATCATGAGGAACTGCGTCGCGATCCATGTCGCGAGCACCACATAGGCGGGCAGGCGCAGCGGAATGCGCGCCAGGATCAGCACCCACAGCTTCACGCGCGGATGCAGGATGAGATAGGCGGTGACAACGCCGGCGACGGCACCCGAAGCGCCGATGAGCGGCATCTGCGAATAGGGCATCGCCATCCCGTGCGCGACGGCCCCGGCGATGATACAGGCGAAATAGAAGATCGTGTAGCGGATATGCCCGAGCGCGTCCTCCACGTTGTCGCCGAACACCCACAGGAACAGCATGTTGCCGAGCAGGTGGAAGATGTCCCCGTGCAGGAAGGCATAGGTGACATAGGTGAAGGGAACCGGCACCATCTCCAGTTCGGGCGGCAGGATGGCGTAGTTGTATACGACCGACGGAATGTAGCCGAGCCCGTAGGCGGCTGCCTGCGAGAACCCTTCTCCGGAAAGCGACGTAAGGAGATAGACCAGCACGTTGATGGCGATGATCGCCTCGGTCACGTACTGTCGGCGGATGTGCCGGAGCCGGTTGGAATCATAGAGCGGTATGAACATGACGATTCACGGGGATCCGGCCTTGCCTACGTCCGCCGGCCCTCCCGGAGCGGCTGCCGCTCCCATCATGGCCTTCCGGCGTTCAACGGTTCTTGCCCGGTACCCATAGCACATCGCCTGCTCCCTTGTCATTGACCCAGCGGGCCGCGACGAAGAGCAGGTCCGACAGCCGGTTGATGTACTGCAGCGCGGCCGGTCCCACCTGCGATCCTTCCTGCTGGCTGAGACGCACCATTTCGCGCTCCGCCCGCCGTGCGATCGTCCGCGCCAGGTGCAGCGCCGCCGCCGCTTGCGATCCGCCCGGAAGGATGAAGGACTTGAGCGGCTCAAGCTCCGCATTCAGCCGGTCGATCTCCCGCTCCAGCCGTTCCACCTGAGCGGGCACGATGCGCAACGCCTCGAAGCTCAGGGTGCCGCTGTCCGGGGTTGCGAGATCCGCTCCGAGGTCGAACAGGTCGTTCTGGATGCGGGCGAGCATCGCGTCGAGCTCGGGAAACTGCTCGGCTGTGTGGAGGCGCGCCATGCCAATGACGGCGCTCGTCTCGTCCACCGCGCCGATGGCGTCAAAGATCGCGTCGCTCTTCGGCCGGCGCTCGCCGGTGACGAGCCCGGAGGTGCCCTTGTCGCCGGTCCGGGTGTAGATCTTGTTGAGCTTGACCATGGTCGCGTCGGGCTATCCCTGGCCGCGCGTGCCGATCCACAGCGCAATGACCGCCACCAGCACGGCGAGCGCCTGGAAGGCGATGCGCCAGCGCATCAGCCTGTTGGACTTTTCCGCGGGTCCGCCGCGCATCATGTTCACGAGGCCCCGGATGAGGACGATCACGACCGCCGCCATGAGCAGGGCGAGAAGAACGTCGATGGGTCTGAATGGCATGGGTGCTGTCCTTTCTGTCTGCTGGCGGTCGAATCAGTCCTGTCCGGCAAGTATGCGATAGAGCAGGGAAGCAGGAAGAATTCTCTTCAGCCCGGTGCCGATCCTGGCCGGCAGCGTTACCACATAATGGGGGCGCGGCCGGGGATGGTCGAGCGCGTGTTTCAGTTTGCGGTAGACGGCTTCCGGGCCTGGTTTGAAGGGCGACTTCCGCCCGCCGCTCTGCAGACGTTCGAGTTGGGCCTGATACGCCTGCCTGTGCGGGGATTGTTCCACGTCTATATGCTTCAGGAAGTGCGGCAGGCCGTTCGAGGCAATCTTCGACTTGACCGGTCCCGGCTCGATGAGGCTGACGTGGATGCCTGACCCCATGAGCTCCAGCCGCATGCACAGCATCAGCCCCTCGATGGCGTGTTTCGACGCCGCATAGGCGCCGCGGAAGCGCACCGGCACCAGCCCGAGGATCGAGGAGACGTGGACGAGTCGGCCATGCCCCTGCGCCCGCATCACCGGCACGATGCGGCGCGTGAGGTCATGCCACCCGAAGAAATTGGCCTCGAACTGTTCCCGCAGCGCTTCCATGGGCAGATCCTCGACGGCGCCCGCCTGCGCATAAGCGCCGTTGTTGACCAGCGCGTCCAGCCGCCCGCCCGTACGGGCGAGCACTGACTCTACAAGCGCGGCGATTGCCTCGGGTTCCCTGTAGTCGAGGTAGAAGGCTTCCAGGCCATCCTGTTCCAGCATAGCCAAGTCTTCCGGCTTGCGCGCCGTGGCGAAGACGCGCCACCCGTCGGCCTTGAGCGCGCGGGCGCAATGGGCTCCGATTCCGGATGATGCTCCGGTAATGAGCACGGTTCTCTGTGTATTCATGCCGAATCCTTGCCCCGCTTGCTTGTCATTGAGGGAATTGGGATCACATACAGGTTTGAACGAAGGTCGGCCATTGGTGAGCATGGAACAGGGACGGAAGGGCGGCAGCACGCTCGACGCGCTTCGCCGCATTCTTGGCGATGCCTTCGGGCATTTCAACAACGACGACGGCTGGGCCATGGCCAGTCATCTCGCCATCAGCGCCATCATGGCGCTGTTTCCGTTCCTGATCTTTGCCACCGCGCTCGCCAGCTACCTCGGCGCGGACCGTTATGCGGAGACGGTGGTCGACCTGATCTTCCAGACCTGGCCGGACGTGGTGGCCGAGCCGATCGCGCGGGAAGTCCACAACGTGCTCGGCGTTCGCCGAGGCGACGTGCTGACTTTCGGTGTTCTCGTTGCCGCCTTTTTCGCTTCCAACGGCGTCGAGGCGCTGCGCACCTCGCTCAACCGGGCCTACCGGATGACCGAGCGGCGCTCGATGATCCGGCTGCGATTCCAGAGTCTGGGCTTCGTGCTGGTGGCGACCCTTGGCTTCACCGCCGTGAGCCTTCTGCTCGTCGTGGCGCCCGTGGCGGCGGGTATTGCGGTCTCCTACCTCGACTGGTTGCGCCCCTACATGGGCAAGATCACCCTCTGGCGTTACGTCATCGCCATCACGATTCTGGTTCTGTCGCTGTTTGCGGTTCATCTGTGGCTGCCCGCTGGCAAGCGCACGGTCATGGAAATCCTGCCTGGCCTGCTCTTCACGCTGGTCGGCTGGCTCATTGGCTCCAGCCTGTTCGCGGCCTATCTCTCCCGCTTTTCCAGCTATGCCTCAACCTACGCGGGGCTGGCCTCGATCATGATCGCCGTCGTCTTCCTCTATATTGTCTCGGCGATCTTCATCCTCGGCGCGGAGATCAACGCGGCCATCATGCGCTACCGCAACATCGCCGCCCGGCGCGGCCTGCGCTGAACCGTGGCAAGTGCCACGCCGAATGTGGTGATCGCCATGCCCACGATTTGCACCGGCGTCAGCGTCTCGTTGAACAGCAGCCAGGCCATCAGCGCCGTGACCGCCGGCACGAGATAGAAGAGAGACGCCACGCGCGACACCTCACCTGCGCGGATGAGGATCATCAGCAGCAGAATGGCGGCGACCGAAAGCACGATCACCAGCCACGCCATGGCGAAGACCAGCTCGCCGGTGAGGATGTATTCCCTTGTCTCGAACAGCAACGAGATGGGCAGTGCCAGCGTGAGCCCGCCGACATACTGCCAGATCGTTCCCGTGAGCAGGTCGGCGTTGGCGACGAACCTCTTCTGCCAGACTGTCCCGAGTGCCATGGCGACCACCGCCGCGAGCCCTGCGCTCACCGTCTCCACCGTCACGCCGCTCGAAATGTCGCCGAGCTTGGGCGACAGCACGATGGCGACCCCCGCAAAGCCGATGAACAGGCCGAGCCAGACCTTGCGGTCCACGCGCTCGCCTGCGAAGGCGCTCGCCATCAGCGCCGTGAGCAGCGGCTGCAGGCCGACCACGAGACCGGCAAGCCCCGCCGGCAAGCCGCGACGCACCGCCCAGAACACCCCGCCGAGGTAGACGCCGTGCATCAGCATGCCGGCGATGGCCGCATGCAGGGCCGTCACCGGCGGCAGGCGCTTTGCCTTGAACAGCGGCACGAGCAGGAGCAGCAGCGCGATGGACAGCACGATGCGCACCGAGAGGAAGGTGAAGGGCTCTGCCCATGGCATCGCATAGCGTGCGCCAATGAAACCGGTGGACCAGAGCACGACGAAGACGGCTGGGATGGTGCGAACCAGGTTTTGCATCGGTTTGTCCGTGATCGTGTGGCTCATCAGGGCGGGCAGGGAAGGGTGGTACGAGCGGGGGAGGGATCTCAGCCGTCCGGCAGAAACGCCAGTGCCTCGAAGCCGATCATCCTCGCAATGTCGCGCGGGCTTGCCCGCGCCTGCCGGAGAGAGGCGAGGGAGGTATCGTTGGCGCTTTTCGAGAGCTTGCGGCCGTTTTCGTCGAGGACCAGCCGGTGATGGTGATACTGCGGCACGGGCAGTTTCAAGAGCTCCTGTAAGACGCGGTGGACGGCAGTCGCGTAGAACAGGTCGCGGCCGCGCACGACATGGGTGATCCCCTGCAGCGCATCGTCGACAACCACGGAGAGGTGGTAGCTCGCCGGGATCTCCTTTCGGGCGATGACCACGTCTCCCCAGGCTCGCGGGTTGGCGGTCACGGTTCCCGTCTCGCCGGCGGGACCTTCCCCCTCTTCCTCCCAGTGGAGCGTTTCGCCGATGTGCCGGAGCGCTGCCTCCATGTCGAGCCGCCAGGCGAAGGGCTCGCCATCTTCCATCCGCCGCCTGCGCTCCGCCTCCGGGCGTTCCCGGTCGACGGGCGGAAAGAGCGGCACCCCGTCCGGATCCCGTAGCCACGGCTCGCCCCCCGCCTCCGCCTCGGCGATATGGGCACGTACCTCGCCGCGCGTCATGAAGGAGGGATAGACGAGCCCCGCCTCGATCAGTGACTCCAGCGCCTCGCGGTAATCGTCGAAATGATCGGACTGGCGGCGCACCGGCTCTTCCCAGGCAAGGCCCAGCCACTTGAGGTCCCGCAGAATGCCTGCCTCGAGTTCGGGCGTGCAGCGCGTCGTGTCGATATCCTCGATCCGCACGAGGAAACGTCCTCCGCTCTCCCGCGCCAGCATATAGTTGAGCAACGCCGAATAGGCGTGGCCGAGATGCAGGGCGCCGTTGGAACTCGGGGCGAAGCGGAAGACGGGTTTATTCATCCGGTTGATGGAAATCGGGTTGAACTGCCTTTCGGGCAGCAGCTTGGTTCCGACGGTATAATCTCGCCCGGCCGTGTCAAGGAGGAGCTATGGAAAGGATCAGGTCGGAAGCTGATATCGTTCGCGCGCTGGACGAGCTGGAGGCTGCCGATCCGCGTCTGGCAGGGGTTCGCAGGCGCGTCAGCGCGGTCGACCTTCGTCTGTCCGAGCCGAACTTTGCGAGCCTCGCCGCGATCGTCGTCGCCCAGCAGGTGTCGCGTGCAAGCGCCCAGGCCATGCTCGACCGACTGTCGCGCAAGGTGCAGCCCCTGAGCGCCGGCCAGCTTCTGGCCGCCGGTCCCGCAGCGCTGGTGGAGGCAAGACTTTCCCAGGCCAAGCAGCGCGCGCTTTTGGCTCTCGCCGCATCCATTGAAGAGGAAAAGCTGGACCTTGCGGCCCTCGCCGAATGCCCCTCCGCTGAGGCGATCGCAACCCTCTCCGCCCTTCCGGGGATAGGTCCGTGGACCGCCGAGGTCTTCCTGCTGACGGCCGGCCACCCGGATGTCTTTCCGTCGCGCGACGTGGCGCTCCAGGCCGCGGTGGCCGAGGGCCTCGGGCTGACGGCCCGGCCTGCCGACCGGGTGCTCGCCGCCATGGCTCTGGCGTGGAGCCCCTGGCGGTCGGTAGCCGCGCGGCTGTTCTGGGCGCTCTACCGCGAAATGAAGGGTAGGGAGGTCCTGCCGTCGGTCGCAGCGCCCCATAACCCGTGGAAACCCGCGATGCAGGCACCGTCGCGTCCGACAATATGCTTCACAAGGCTGTCGCGGCGGGATTAGAATGACGGTGTCGATCGGTCTGTCCAGCTCACAGGAGCCAAACACGTGACCATCGCTTTTTCTCCGGGCGGCATGCCTGCCTTGGTGCTAAATGCGGATTACAGGCCGCTGAGCTATTATCCCCTGTCGCTCTGGTCGTGGCAGGACGCGATAAAGGCTGTATTTCTCGACCGGGTGAACATCGTCGCCGAATACGACCAGACGGTCTCCTCGCCGTCCTTTACGATGCGGATCCCGAGCGTCGTCAGTCTCAAGACCTATGTGAAGCCCTCGCTCTATCCGGCCTTCACCCGTTTCAACGTCTTCCTCCGCGACCATTTCGAGTGCCAGTACTGCGGCGCGAAGCACGACCTGACCTTCGATCACGTTATTCCGCGACACATGGGTGGCCAGACGACCTGGGAGAACGTTGTCGCTTCCTGTGCCCCCTGCAACCTCCGCAAGGGCGGGCTGCTGCCGGAGCAGGCGGGCATGTTTCCGCGACAGAAGCCCTTCAGGCCGACGGTCTACGACCTGCACAATGCCGGGCGGCACTTCCCGCCCAACTATCTTCACGAGAGCTGGCTCGACTATCTCTACTGGGACGTCGAACTCGAGCCTTGACCCGGCCCTCAACGGCCGGAGGACGTCGGCCGCAGGGTTATACGGAAACCGGCGAGGCGCAGGGTCCCTTACCCCCGCTTGCGCAGCACGGCGGTGAATGCGACCGCCGCAAGAATCGTGCTGATCACGAAGTTCCAGCCTGCGAACGAGAGGCCCAGGAAGCGCCAGGACGCCACGCCGCAGGAAGGCGGAATGACCGCGTTCAGCTGGTCGAGCAGGCTGCCTTCGATGGTGGGCAGCACGGGCGTGGAGCAGTCGGCCGGGCCTTCCCACCAGCCCCACTCGACGCCGGAGTGATAGCCGGACAGATACATGGTCCACAGCATCAGCGCGCCGCCGATGAGAATAAGCAGCCGCGTGACGGCGGTGGGCAGGCGGAACACCGCGCTCAGCGTGGCCAGCACCATCACCGGGACGCCGATGTAGTAGGGCACGCGCTGCTCGAGGCACAGCTTGCAGGGCAGGTAGCCGCCGATGTGCTCGAAGGCTAGGGCGGTACCTACCGTTGCCGCCATGGCTGCCGCCAGGAAGGCGGAGACGGTGGCGTAGGCACGTTCGGTCAGGCTGGAGAGTGACATTGTCGAGCCTCAGAAGACATAGCGGACGGCGACGAAACCGCCGATCAGCAAAACCATGAACAGGGTGAAGAGAAGACCGAGGTTCTTCTCGATGAACTCGCGGATCGGTGCGCCGAACATGAAGAGCAGCCAGGAGACGATGAAGAACCGCAATCCGCGTCCGACGATCGAGACAAGGATGAGAAGCGGGACGCTGAAGCCTGTCGCACCGGAGAAGATCGCCAGCACCTTGTAAGGGAAGGGTGTCACCGCGCCGAACAGGATCGCCCACCCGCCCCATTTGTTGTAGAGGGCGGCGATTTCGGCAAAGGCGGCTTCCTGGCCATAGAACCGCAGGATTGGAACGCCGACCACCTCATACAGGAACGCGCCGATGGCATAGCCGAGCAGTGCTCCGAGCACGGATGCGATGGTGCAGATCAGCGCATAGCGGAACCACTTGGACCGGTCCGCCAGGACCATCGGGATGAGGAGCACGTCCGGCGGAATCGGGAAGAACGAGCTCTCGATGAACGAAATCGCCGCAAGGCTTTTCTCCGCGTGGCGGGTTGCCGCCAGGGACATCGTGAAGTCGTAGAGTTTGCGAAGCATCGGGACCCCTTGGTGCTGAGACTGTGTAGCCGCCTTGCGAAGCCGGTTCAACTGACGCTTGCGTTCAATTTGTCGTAACCAGTTGACGGCCACATCCGGCTGCGTATAGTCCGCCCCTGCTGGGTGATCAGCGTGCCTCCGTGGTGGAATTGGTAGACGCGCCCGACTCAAAATCGGGTTCCGAAAGGAGTGTCAGTTCGAGTCTGACCGGAGGCACCATCTCATTCCAAGTCCGCTTATTCCTCGGCATTTTGCAGCGGAACTGATCCGAGACACCCCTTGGTTCCCGTGCCCGTGCTGCAACATGTCCTGCGGATGGACGGAAACCCCCGGCCACTGGCCGTTGCTGGCCAACGCTCCCGAATCCGGCCTCGGAGGGCTTGCCGTGGGTCCCTGCCGTGCGGCGGCGTTCGGTGACGGGTCGGGCTGGGATAGGCGCAGTTCTCGCCACCCGGGCACGGTCGATCAAATTCCAACGGAGGAAGACCCCCACAAGCTGTGATCCGTCCGCAACAGCTCCGTCTTCTTATGCCAAGCGGGGTTTCGGTGTGAGACGATTTTTGTTATCCAACTAAGAACAGTTGTCTTGGGAGGGGCATCATGAAGCGAGTTGTTTCCGCCGCATTGCTGTCAGCTTTCTTGACCGGGTCCGCTCTCGCGGCCGATACGGTGGTCAACCATGACCAGGCACCGGTTCCCGCAGCCACGCCCTCGTTCGTTTGGACCGGTGGCTTTGTCGGCCTGAATGCGGGGTACGCCTGGGGCAAGTCCAGATATTCGAACGAATACCGGGATCTCATCAACTATGATCCGGATGGTTGGCTCGGCGGACTGTATGCCGGCTACAACCATCAATTCGACAACAGGCTGGTGTTAGGTATTGACGCCGACGTCAATATCACCAGGATCAAGTCTTCGGCGACTCCCTATACGGCGGACGTGCTGCGGGACGATCTTGTAGCGAACTCCAAGATCAAGCATTCGGGTGCGATTCGTGGCCGAGTGGGCTACGCCGCTGATCGGTTCATGCCATACATCGCTGGCGGTGTCTCGTTTGCCCGCTATCGCTTTGACGCTTATGAAATTGGCTCGGGTTTCGAGATTTTTCGGGAGACCAAGACCCTCACCGGATGGAATGTCGGCGCGGGCGTTGAATATGCGGCTACGGACAACCTAATCCTGAGGGCTGAATACCGATACTCCGATTTCGGCCGCAAGACCTTTACTCAGCCTGACATTCTCGTCGAGCGCGCCAGGATTGACCTGAAGACACACGACGTCCGCTTCGGCATTGCCTACAAGTTCTGATTCAAGTCAGGATAAGGCGACGTAAGAATGGCCCGGAGCTCCGGTACGGGAGACCCGGGCCTTTTCTGTCTCATTGCCGTGCGCTGCGATGAAGCGGGGGAAAGACCTGTTCGGGCACAACGCTTGAAACAATGATCCCTTCAACGAAGATCAATTACTAACCCGAAGAGCCTCGTGGGAAAGCACGATCGGCGGGCGCCGAGAGCCTGTCCGGTCACACTCGTCCAAAGTGATCCGGTCACACCTTCCTTGATTTTGATAATGACGGCGCGCTCGACGCGACGGTAACGGTGTGCCCGAGGCGACTGCCCGACACCTGATTTACCGGGCTGGTCCAACCCAAAAACGCACCCCGCCGCCTGCGGCAATTCGGACAGGCAGCTCTTGCAAAATTTGATCTGCATCAGAGCGGGGAAATGGGGCGTATTCGTATATGGCTAATGCAGCGGCCCCCACCCATTAGCTCCAACCCTCGTCAGTGGGGTAGTCGCTGCACTAACTCCATTACTTTACATTCTGCAGCCGGACTCTGCAACCGGGTTCGCCTTCCAGATGGTGACAGGTTTGGGAGTGACTAAAGCGTTTCGGGTTTTCTCGACGGCGCTACGGCCGCACTGGGCGACGCTCTCGCAGACCGCACCATCGATTGGCCCTGGGTGAAACGGAGAGCAATCAGCCGCCCCTCCTAAATCCCATGAAATCCCCGAACCGTTTCATCACTTTCCGAGCAGCCGCCGGAGCCACCTGCCTATACCTTTCACCCGCGTGCGCGTGTGCCGGTAGAGAGCGAGCTGCGTTTCCGCCTGGCGTGCGGCCCGATCGCTGTCGGGGGTGAGGCCCACCACGAAGGTGCCGATGGTGCATCGCTCGCTCCACAGGCGTGACATCACAGGATGGTTCGCTTCTGCGCAGGAATCGCTTTCCGTGATGTTCGGATCCTCCAGATGATTCCTGGTCATCTCCGCCAGCAGTAGCGTTCCCGGAGAATGGTGCGCGAGAGTTTCGTCGAAGGCGGTCTTCCAGGTGTAGGCGACCCCTGAAGCGATGAGCACGATCAGCACCGCGATCGGCCGCCCGTCGAGCGTCAGCATGTGCACCCGGCATTGGTCGCGCTGCGCAAGGAGCTGGGTTGCTTCGCGGGCGAAAGCCGCGTGCATCCGGTCGACGCGCATGGCAGTGCCAGCCCGTCCTTTCCATCCGGCGACCTCCAGAGACAGGAAGGCTTCCACACCTTCCGCCACGTCGTCGGGGTTGCGGGCGATCTTGTATTCCAGCCGGCCGAGACCTTCCAGCTTGCGCTTCTGCCGGCGCAACTCGCGGAAATGATGTGGCTTCAGGTTCTTGCGCAGATAGCTGTCCCCGTCGAGGCCGCTCCGCAGGTACGGACGTTCCACCTGGCCGGACACGATGAGCGGGAGGCTACGGGCCTCGGCTACCGCATGCAGGGCGGCGGCGAACGGGCCGTCGGTTCGCGTGTCGGGGAATACGAACACCTTCGGCAGCTTCAGACTGGGCTGCGCCAGCATCCGGAAGAAATCCTCGAGCACGCCCACGGGATCGTCATGATCCACCAGCGGTGTGCCGAGCGGCCCGAACGGGTTGGACCAGGTGCGCATCACCGGGACGGCCACCGGAACCGGAAGATTTTCGACGGTGAACGGAACGAGCAGCCGCAGTCGGCTCCGCTCCCGCGTCTCGTCGCGAATCACGGCGAGCCGTATGTCCCGGTCGTCGAGTCGCGGCATGGCCGGGGCGAGAAAGCGCGGACTGAAGAACACATTGGGCTCGATCGCCCGCGCGCCGAGATGGTCGAGTTCATCGAGCAGGCCGAAACCGGCCGACCGCGGATAGATGGCGAGCCGCCGCGTCGGACCGGCAGGAAGCGCCTGGACGAGGCGCTCCAGGTCGTCTGGTTTGAGTGCGGAGACAAGTTCCTGCGGCAGCGGGCCTGAACCGGCGCTGCCCGACACCTCCACCAAAGGTGCGGCCATGAATTATCCCCCGTGAACTCCGGCAACTCCTATCGCAGAAGTTCTAATAGCAGGTTTGCGGCAACGCGATCGTTTTGGAAGCCAACAAAGTGAAAAGGCCTCTCACATTTTCGAGAGGCCTTTTCCTTCGCTCTTTTATTCCGCCACGAAAGCGCCGTGGCAATGCTTGTATTTCTTGCCCGATCCGCAGGGGCAGGGCTCGTTGCGGCCCACGCGGCCCCACGTGGACGGATCGTTCGGATCCCTTTCGGTGGCGGTGGCGGGCGCTGCAGCCAGGGTAAGCAGACCGCCGCTCGCATCGTCCTCCCCGGTGGCGGGGTCGATGTGGTGGGCCTCCATCTGCTGCGGCACCTGCGGCGGCGGCGTCTCGCGCACCAGCTCGACGCGGGCGAGCTGCGCCGTGACGGCCTCGCGCAGGTTGTGCAGCATGGCCTGGAACAGCTCGAAGGCCTCGCTCTTGTACTCGTTGAGCGGGTCGCGCTGCGCATAGCCGCGGAAGCCGATCACCGAGCGCAGGTGGTCGAGGTTGACCAGGTGCTCGCGCCACAGCATGTCGAGCGTCTGCAGCAGGATCGACTTCTCCACGTAGCGCATGATGTCCGGCCCGAAGCGCTCGGCCTTCTCGGCAAAGGCCCTGTCGGACGCCTCGATGATGCGCGCGCGGATGTCATCCTCCGCAATGCCCTCTTCCTGCGCCCACTCTTCGATGGGCAGGTCCAGGTTGAGGACGCGCTGTACGGCCTCGCGCAGTCCCTTCACATCCCACTGCTCCGCATAGGCGTGCTCGGGAATGTGCTTGGCCACCAGGTCGTAGATGACGTCATGGCGCATCTCGGTGACGGTATCGGAGACGTTCTCCCCGTCCATCAGCTCGAGGCGCTGCTCGAAGACGACCTTGCGCTGGTCGTTCATGACGTCGTCGAACTTGAGCAGGTTCTTGCGGATGTCGAAGTTGCGGGCTTCGACCTTCTTCTGCGCCTTTTCCAGAGCCTTGTTGATCCAGGGATGGATGATGGCTTCGCCCTCCTTGAGGCCGAGCTTCTGCAGCATTCCGTCCATGCGGTCGGAGCCGAAGATGCGCATCAGGTCGTCCTGCAGCGACAGGAAGAACTTGGAGCGGCCCGGGTCGCCCTGGCGGCCGGAGCGGCCGCGCAACTGGTTGTCGATGCGACGGCTCTCATGGCGCTCGGTGGCGAGCACGTAGAGACCGCCGGCGGCAAGCGCCTTTTCCTTGAGGCGCTGGACGTCTTCGCGGATGGCCTTCTCGCGCGCCTCGCGCTCCGGTCCGGGCGGCATGTCCCCGAGCTCCTCGGCAATCCGCATCTCGGCGTTGCCGCCGAGTTGGATGTCGGTGCCGCGGCCGGCCATGTTGGTGGCGATCGTGATGGCGCCGGGACGTCCGGCCTGCGCCACGATCGCGGCTTCGCGCTCGTGGTGGCGGGCGTTCAGAACCTCGAAGTCGGTGATGCCTTCCTTGCGCAGCAGGCTGGCGAGGTACTCGGACTTCTCGATGGAGGTGGTGCCGACGAGGATTGGCTGGCCGCGCTCGCGCGCCGCCTTGATCTCCTTGATGATGGCCCGGTACTTCTCTTCGGCCGTGCGGTAGACCTCGTCGTCCTCGTCGATGCGCTGAACCGGCAGATTGGTCGGGATCTCGATCACGTCCAGGCCATAGATGTTGGCGAACTCCTCCGCTTCCGTGGAGGCCGTGCCGGTCATGCCGGCCAGCTTCTCGTACATGCGGAAGTAGTTCTGGAAGGTGATGGACGCCAGCGTCTGGTTTTCCGGCTGGATCTTGACGTGTTCCTTGGCCTCGAGCGCCTGGTGCAGGCCGTCCGAATAGCGGCGGCCCGGCATCATGCGGCCGGTGAACTCGTCGATGATCACCACCTCGCCGTTGCGAACGATGTAGTCGCGGTCGCGCTGAAACAGGTGATGCGCCTTCAGCGCGTTGTTGAGGTGGTGGACGATGGCGACGTTCTCGACGTCATAGAGGGATTCGCCCTTGAAGAGCTTCGCCTCGCGCAGCAGCTGCTCGACCTTCTCCGTGCCCTTTTCGGTGAAGGTGGCGGTGCGCTGCTTCTCGTCGACCTCGTAATCATCCTTGTCGAGCTTGAGGATGAAGGCGTCGATCGTGTTGTAGAGATCCGAACGGTCCTCTAGCGGGCCGGAGATGATGAGCGGCGTGCGCGCCTCGTCGATCAGGATCGAGTCGACCTCGTCGACGATCGCGTAGGCATGGCCGCGCTGCACCATCTGCGCGCGGTCATATTTCATGTTGTCGCGCAGATAGTCGAAGCCGAGCTCGTTGTTGGTGGCATAGGTGATGTCGCAGGCATAGGCGGCGCGCCGTTCCTCATCCGAAAGTCCGTGGACGATGACGCCCGTGGACAGGCCCAGGAAACCGTAGACCCGGCTCATCCAGCCGGCATCGCGCTTGGCCAGATAGTCGTTCACCGTGACGACGTGAACGCCCTTGCCAGTCAGTGCGTTGAGATAGGTGGGCAGTGTTGCGACCAGCGTCTTGCCTTCGCCGGTCTTCATCTCGGCGATGGCGCCCTCGTGCAGGACCATGCCGCCGATGAGCTGCACGTCGAACGGACGCAGGCCGATGGTACGGCGTGCGGCTTCCCTGACCACGGCAAAGGCAGGGACAAGCAGGTCCTCGAGCGATGCGCCGTTCGCGAGCTTCTCGCGGAATTCCTGTGTCTTGCCCCGCAGGGCCTCATCCGAGAGCGCCTGGATCTCGGGTTCGAGGGCATTGATCGCTTCGACCCGGGACCTGTAGCCGCGTACGCGGCGTTCGTTTGCGGAGCCAAAAATCTTGCGGACGAGGCCGCCAAAACTGACCATCAGATGGTCCTCTCAATTCGTCTTTCGGACAATGGGATGCCGTATGATTGCGCCAGTTTCAAGCTATGCCTGAAGTATGACGGGCCCGCGTCGCGCGAAAAGGACTTCTGGACGCTGGGATGAAGGACAGATAAGAGGGGCATCCAGCGATGTCAACTTCGGGGAAAGTGGGGGTCACCGCAAATTCCGCCATATTTCTTGCGCGGTGTGGGGCATCTCGCCTTTTTCGATCGTGCCGTACTCGATCCTTACCAAACGGAGAAACTTTCTCATGCTTAGATCCGTGCGCAAAACTCTCGCAGCCTCGATCGGCCTGGCACTGATGGCGGGCGTGATGGGCAGCCAGCCAGCCGCCGCGCAGGAGGACAAGGTCCTTGCCACCGTCAACGGCCACCAGATCACCGAAGCTGACCTCAAGCTGGCTGAACAGCAGCTCGGTCCGCAGTTTGCACGCCTTCCGGAGGCCGATCGCCGTGTCGCCCTTCTGTCCGCGCTCATCGACCTCAACCTTTTTGCCGAAGCGGCGGCGGAGCAGAAGATCGACGAGACGGACGAGTTCAAGAAGCAGCAGGAGTTTCTGAAGAATCAGGCCCTCCACAGCGCCTACATCGACAAGAACGTGATCGAGCCGATCACCGAGGAGGAAGTGCGCGCCCGCTACGACGAAGAAGTGGCCAAGCTCACCATGCCGGAGGAAGTCCATGCCCGGCACATCCTCGTCGAGACGGAGGATGAGGCGAAGGAAATCATTGCCGAGCTCGACAAGGGCGGCAATTTCGAGGAGATCGCCAAGGCGAAGTCGAAGGACGGCGCGGCAGCCAATGGCGGCGACCTTGGCTACTTCACCAAGGGCCGCATGGTGCCGGAGTTCGAGACGGCGGCATTTGCCATCGAGCCGGGCAGCTACTCCAAGGAGCCCGTGCAGACGCAGTTCGGCTGGCACGTGATCAAGGTCGAGGACAAGCGCCAGCAGCCCGTTCCTCCGTTTGAGCAGGTCTCCGACGAGATCCGCTCGGTGATCGTGCGCGAGAAGTACGTCAATACGCTGAGGGACATCCGCGGCAAGGCTTCGGTCGAGATTCCGGATGCCGAGCTCAAGACTGCGGTTGACGAGCTGTTTGCGCAGCAGATTGGCACGGCGGACGATCAGGCCCAGTAAGGATCGCGCCGAATGCAGTGACGGGGCGGGAAGTGTAGCCGGACGGCGGCACCTCCCGCCCTTTTGTATTTCGTACACTGTTTCGCTCTTGCCTGGAGTCTTGCCATGAGGCAGAGGGGATCAGGCTCATTTACGCGGTAAGATTCATGTCCACGACCGTTTCTCCCCTTGCTCCCAAGCGTTATCCGAAGATGCCCGAGATTCCTGGCGTCCGCATCGCGACCGCCGAGGCCGGCATCAAGTACAAGGGCCGTACCGACCTGATGGTGATGGTCTTCGACGAAGGCACCGAAGTGGCCGGCGTCTTCACGCGCTCGAAGTGTCCCTCGGCCCCGGTTGATTTCTGCCGCCAGAACCTTCCCGGCGGAAAGGCCCGCGTGCTGGTGGTCAACTCCGGCAATGCCAATGCCTTTACCGGCAAGAAGGGCCGCGAGGCGACCGCGCTGGAGGCGAAGGCGGCGGCAGCTGCCGCCGGCTGCAAGGAGAACGAGGTGTTCCTCGCCTCCACCGGCGTGATCGGTGAACCGCTCGCCGCCGACATCTTCTCGCATCTTCTGGGCGATCTGGTGAAGCGGGCCGAGCCCGGCGCCTGGAAGGAAGCCGCCCAGGCCATCATGACCACCGACACCTATCCCAAGTACCTGACCGCCAAGGCGGATCTGGGCGGCGTCGAGATCACGATCAACGGCATCGCCAAGGGCGCCGGCATGATCGCGCCGGACATGGCGACGATGCTTTCCTTCGTGGCGACCGACGCGCCGATTGCCGCGCCCGTACTGCAGGACATGCTGTCGAAGGGCACGGCCAAGACCTTCAACGCGGTGACGGTCGACAGCGATACCTCCACCAGCGACACGCTGCTGCTGTTCGCCACCGGCAAGGCGGCCGAACGCGGCGCGCCGCGCATCACCGACCCGAAGGATCCGCGCCTTGGCGCGTTCCGCCGCGCGTTGAACCGTATTCTGAAGCAGCTGGCGCTGCAGGTGGTGCGCGACGGCGAGGGCGCCCGCAAGATGATCGAGGTGAATGTCACCGGCGCGAAGTCCGCCCGCTCCGCCAAGCGCATCGCGCTCTCCATCGCCAATTCTCCGCTGGTGAAGACTGCCGTGGCGGGTGAGGACGCCAACTGGGGCCGCGTCGTGATGGCCGTCGGCAAGGCCGGCGAGCCGGCCGACCGTGATCTTCTGACCATCTGGTTCGGCGAGCATCGCGTTGCGCATCAGGGCGAGCGCGATCCGGATTACTCCGAGGAGGCGGTGTCGGCGTACATGAAGCGCGACGACATTGTCATCACGGTTGACCTTGGTCTCGGCCGCGGCAAGGCGACGGTCTGGACCTGCGACCTGACCAAGGAATACGTGGCCATCAACGGCGACTACCGGAGCTGACGCGCATGGCGGGGGCTGGGCTGGCCAATCTGGCGGATGTCAGGCGCATCGAGGCGGCGGGCTTCCGCGCCTGGCCGGCTGCCGCCGTACACTATGACGGCACCTGGATGGTTCGCCTGACGGCCGGCCATCCTTCCGGCCGCCTGAATTCCATCAACCCGATGGACCCGCATGACTGTCACCGCCTGGATGAGCGGATCGAGCGTCTTTCCCGCTATTTTCGTGAGAATGGCCGCACGCCCGCTTTCCGCCTGACGCCCCTGTCGGCGCCGCAGATCGCCGCCCGGCTCGACGAGTTGGGCTGGGTGAGCCGCAAGCAGACGACCGTGATGCGTTTGCCCCTTGGGAATGACGCCCTGGCAGGGGCTGATGACGTGACACCGGTGGAAGAGGTCGAGCGCTACGTCGAGGCTTCGGTGTTCACCCACGGCAATCCGCCCGAGATCAAGCCGGGCTTGCGCCGGGTGGTGGAATCGATAAGGGCCGATCGCGGCTTCTTCGTCCTGGAGCAGGACGGCAAGCCGGCGACCAGTCTTCTCTGCGTTCGCGATGGTGATGTGGTCGGCCTCTTCGACATTGCGACGGCGGAATTCGCGCGCGGCCGGGGCAATGCCCGCCGCCTGATCCCGGCCGCCCTCAAATGGGCCTTTGCGCGCGGCGCGCGCCAGGCGTACCTTCAGGTGGAGGATGCCAATCCCGCGAAGGAGCTCTACCGCTCCCTCGGGTTTACCGATGGATACGCTTACGTCTACCGCGAACCGCAGGATTGACCATGATGGACACTTCGAGCCCCAAACCGATCCTGCTGGTCGCCGCCTGTGCGCTCGTGGATGCGGACAACCGTGTCCTGCTGTCCCAGCGCCCTGAGGGCAAGGCTCTGGCTGGTCTGTGGGAGTTCCCGGGCGGCAAGGTCGAGCCCGGCGAGACGCCGGAGGAAACGCTGGTCCGCGAGCTGCGCGAGGAGCTTGGCATTGAGACGAAGGTGCCATGCCTTGCGCCGCTTACCTTCGCGAGCCATACCTACGAGACCTTCCACCTGTTGATGCCGCTCTATGTCTGCCGCCGCTTCGAGGGTATCCCGATGCCGCGCGAGGGGCAGGTTCTCAAGTGGGTGGCTCCGCGCAACATGCGCGACTACCCCATGCCGCCGGCCGACGAACCTCTGATCCCGTTCCTGATCGACCTCCTCTGACCACGCCTGACCGGCCCCGTGGTGAGCCGTCGAACCATGCGCCGTCACATCATGAGCCCGTCGAGCCTGCGACCGGTCCAATCCCTCCGGTCGCTCGTGCTGGCAGACCGTCTTTCCCGCCGTCCCGCCCGGCCGATTTAACCCTTCTTAACGTTAATCGCCCCATTAAACTTTCCTTTAGCGGCCGGTGAGAGCCTGTGCGTGAGGGCGCATGGGGCGTTCATTTGAGGGACCGGTCCGGTGCTGTCGAAGCAAGATCTGAAGGGGACATTCAGGCGAAGCTGGCTATCCAACGCGGGCGTTGGCGTGTTGCGCGTGCTCCTGCTGTTTGGGTCCGCGGCGGTCGCCCTGTCGCTGACACTGGCACCGGACAGTGAACGGCGCGTGGTGCGACAGGCGCTTTTCGAGCCGGGCATTGATCACTTCCTGACCGGGGCGATCGGCGGTCCTGCTGTGGATCAACAGAGAAGCGTCTTACGGTCTTCGCTGGAGTCTGAATGTATCATCAGCCGGGACGGGTCAAAGCGAGGAAGATGCTGAAGGGGCGGCGATGAGGGGCGAGTCTTTCCTGAAGGACCAGCGCGGCGCGACAGCCGTGGAATACGCATTGATTGTAAGCGTACTGGTGCTGGCGATCGTGACGGGTCTGGCAGAGCTGGGTTTCCTGACCTCGCTCTTTTTCTCCAACAGGGAATTGCAGTCAGCCCTTGCCAGCGAATAGGCCGGGAAGGACGCTGTGTCGGGGACGGTTTCCGGAAGGCGCCGCCGGCGCCTTCGGCAAAATGGTCTATTTCTTCTGCTTGTCGAGTTCGTCGAGCACGTTGGCGAGCGAAACGGCCGCGCTGCCGGGCTTGAGAGGCTTCTGCTGGCTTTCGTGCGGCGCCCAGCCGGACATCCAGATGATGTTGAACGTTGCCCGGACGCGCCCGTCCGGGTCCGAGAACCGATCCTGGTAGATCTCCGCCGCTCGCAGGAACAGCTTGCGTGAAGCCGGTTTCCGGCTTCGCTCCACAAGCGCGCTTGTCGCGCCCATGGCTCTGAGGTCGCGCATCAGGTCGAACATCGTGTTGTATCGCACGGTCATCGTCTCGACGTCCGTGACCGGCAGCGAAAAACCCGCGCGCTGCAGCAGACCGCCCGCATCGCGCACGTCTGCGAACGGATAGACGCGCGGGGAGGCTCCGCCCGTAAGCTCCGCCTCGGCTTCCAGAAGCGACTGCCTGAGTTCCTGCAGCGTGCTGCCGCCCGCCATCGCGCCGAGAAACAGCCCGTCGGGCTTCAGCACCCGCCGGATCTGCACGAGCAGCCCCGGCAGGTCGTTGACCTCGTGCATCGTGAGCAGGGACACCGCAAGGTCGATGCTTTCCGGCTCCAGCGGCACGATCTCCGGCTCCGCCAGCACGCCCTCGAATTCATCGTCGCCGAGCAGCCGCTGGTCAGCCTCGACGCGCAGTACCGTCGCCGCCTTGCCGCTGGCGGCCACCACCCGCGCGGCATCGGGAGTCAACGAGAAGATCGCCGCCGCCCGCTCGAACCGGCGTTCGACCGTGGACAGGCGCTCCCCCAGGTCTTCCGCCATGCGCTGCATGAGGAAGTCGGCTCCCGCCGGGCCCTGCGTCAGGGCACGGAGCTTGCGGGCAATGAGAAGCTGCGGGTCGAAGATGATGTCCATGGTCACTCCAATGCGTCCCGCGCAATGGCACAAATCTGCTATGATGCAAAGGTGGGGAGCATGACGCGGGGGGCAAGATGCACATAGGCGGGGTGATGCGCCAGCTTTGCGAGTGGCCGGCGAGGATTCTGTTCCCGCCCACCTGCCTCGGTTGCCGCAACATCGTGGAACAGCCCGGAACGCTCTGCCCCGACTGCTGGCCGCAAGTGCGTTTCATTGAACGGCCCTGGTGCGAGGTGATGGGCACGCCTTTTGCCCACGACATGGGGGAGGGCATGCTGTCGGCGGAAGCCATCGCCGATCCGCCGCCGTTTGCCCGGGCCCGCTCGGCAGTGCTCTATCAGGGTGTTCCGCAACGCATGGCGCGCGCGCTCAAGTTTGGCGACCGGACCGACCTCGCGCCATGGATGGCGCGCTGGATGGTCCGCGCCGGAGCGGAGCTGATCGCGGACGCCGACGCGATTGTGCCGGTACCCCTGCACCGCTACCGGTTTCTGAGCCGCCGTTTCAACCAGTCGGCCGAGCTCTCCCGGGCGATCGCCCGCCAGACCGGGCTGCCGCATCTTCCCGGTGCGCTGGTGCGCCGCAAGGCGACGCGTCCGCAGGTTGGACTGACGGCCCCAGAGCGCCGTGCGAACCTGGACGGTGTGTTCACCGTCCCCGAGCGTTGCCTTCCGCTCGTGAGGGACAGAAGGCTCATTCTCGTGGACGATGTCTATACCACTGGCACAACGGTAAAGGCCGCCACCCGGGTGCTGCTGCGGGCTGGCGCGGCGGCGGTGGATGTGCTCACCTTCGCCCGCGTCCTGCCGGAGGACTTTGCTATCGCCAGCAGGGAGCATATATAGGCCGCACAAGAAGATGCGGAAAAATAAATGCCAAATGTAACGATCTATACGCGCCTGGGCTGCGGTTACTGCACCCGTGCGAAGCGCTTGCTCGATGAAAAGGGCGTTGAGTATACGGAGTATGATGCGAGCTTCTCACCGGAGCTGCGGGCCGAAATGATCCAGCGCGCTAACGGCAGATCAACCTTCCCTCAGATATTCATAGGCGACTATCATGTCGGGGGATGCGACGACCTTCATGCCCTGGAAAGGGAAGGGCGCCTCGACGAGCTTCTTTTCGGAGATGCCTGAATGACATCTTTTCGCGTAGCAGCCCTGCAGATGCGCAGCGGCACCGATCCGCAGGCCAACCTGACCGCCTTCGAGGCGCTTGTCCGCGAAGCGGCCGGAAGCGGGGCTGTCTATGTCCAGAGCCCGGAGATGACCGGAGTGCTGGTCCGTGGCAGGGAGGCGCTGATGGAGCGCATTACCACCGCCGACAAGGACCCGCTCGTCCGCAGGGCTTCTGAACTCGCGCGTGAACTGTCCGTCTTCATTCACATAGGCTCGACGGCCGTTCTCCTGGAGGATGGACGGGTCGCCAACCGGGCCTTCCTGTTCGGGGCTGAAGGCGAGCTGATCGCTACCTACGACAAGATCCACATGTTCGATGTCGATCTCGACAATGGCGAGAGCTGGCGCGAGTCGGCAACTTATGCGCCCGGCGACCGGGCGGTCGTGGCGCAGCTGCCCTTCATGAACCTTGGGCTGGCGATCTGCTACGACGTTCGCTTCCCGCAGCTGTTCCGCGCCCAGGCGCTTGCCGGCGCCGATGTGCTGGCCATCCCGGCCGCCTTCACCCGCCAGACGGGCGAGGCCCACTGGCATGTGTTGCAACGCGCGCGCGCCATCGAGAACGGCGCCTGGGTCATTGCTGCCGCGCAGGGTGGCAGGCATGAGGACGGTCGCGAGACCTATGGTCACACGCTGATCGTCGATCCCTGGGGCCGGATTGTCGCCGACGCAGGAAACGACGAGCCAGGCATCGTTGTGGCCGAGATCGATGTATCGGCCTCGGCTGACGCCCGCCGCAAGATTCCGAACCTGAAGAACGCAAGGGATTTCATTCCGCCGTCTCCCGTTGGAGCGGAGGTGATGGCATGATCAAGTACAATCTGAACTGCAGCAACGGTCACGAATTCGAGGCTTGGTTCCGCAGCGCCGATGACTTCGATCAGCAAAAGCAGCGCAAGCTGGTTTCGTGCCCCCAGTGCGGCACCAATGACGTGAACAAGGCGCTGATGGCGCCGGCCGTTTCCACCTCGCGCAAGAAGCAGCAGGTGGCGCTGGCCATGTCCAACGAGCAGAAGCAGTTCCTGGAGCAACTGCGGGCATTCACGCGCCAGGTGCGCGAGAATGCCGAATATGTCGGCCCGCGCTTCGCCGAGGAGGCGCGCAAGATCCATTTCGGTGAGACGGAAGTGCGGGGCATCTACGGCGAAGCCACGCTGGACGAAGCCCGCTCGCTGGCCGAAGACGGCATCGACTTCATGCCCCTGCCGATCCTTCCCGAAGACAGGAACTGAGATCTCCATTCCGCTGGGCTTGTTGCCGCGCTCCCGCATCCTCTGCCGTTGGGATACCCGGCGGGGTATGGTTTTCCGGGCGCAACCCAGGTCCGGCCAGCAGCGGCAGCGGGAGCCCTTGATTACTCCCCTGACTGCGGCTTTTCCGCCAGCACCATGTAGTTGACGTCCATGTCGCGGGAGCGCTGCCAGCGGTCGGCGAGCGGGTTGTAGGTCACGCCCGTCCTGTCCTTGATGGTGAGGCCGTTGGCCATGAGAGCGCCTTCAAGCTCCTCGGGGCGCACCAGCTTGCGGTAGTCGTGGGTTCCGCGCGGCAGCCAGCGCAGGATGTATTCCGCACCGATGATGGCGAGCCCCCACGCCTTCAGCGTGCGGTTGATCGTCGCGACGAACATCAGCCCGCCAGGCTTCAGCATTTCCGCGCACTTGGCGATGAAGAGGTCCACGTCCGAAACGTGCTCGACCACCTCCATGTTGAGAATGACGTCGAACCGCTCGCCCTGATCGGCGAGCGCCTCCGCGGTCTCGGCCCGGTAGTCGATGGCAAGGCCGCTTTCAGCCGCGTGGAGCTTGGCGACCTCGATGTTGGTGGCCGAAGCGTCGGCGCCCACGACGCTGGCGCCCAGCCGCGCCATCGGCTCGGACAGAAGGCCGCCGCCGCAGCCGATGTCCAGGAAGCGCAGTCCCTGGAAGGGCCGCACGCCATTAGGGTCGCGCCCGAAATGGGCGGCGACATGGTCACGGATATAGGCCAGCCGCACCGGGTTGAACTTGTGGAGGGGCTTGAACTTGCCGCTCGGGTTCCACCACTCCTGCGCGATGCGCGAAAAGCGCTCGACTTCGGCGCTGTCGATTGTCGTAGGCTGGCTGTCCTGCATTGCTCATCTCCTGCACTTGTCTGGAAATCGGGCGTGACGAATGTATTGTCAAGCCTCAGCATCGCTTGCGGAATACATCACCATTGGATATTTGAAGCGCGCCGCTATCTGGCGGAGACAGGTTCAGGAGAGCCTTGGGCTCGTTAATTGCGAGGGCACATCTAGGATCATGGCGCGCATTGTAATGAAGTTCGGCGGAACCTCCGTCGCTGACCTCTCCCGTATCTTTCGCGTTGCGCGCCACGTCAAACGCGAGGTGGATGCGGGCCACCAGGTTGCCGTGGTTGTCTCCGCCATGGCCGGCAGGACCAATGAGCTTGTCGGCTGGGTGCAGGAAATGCCGAAGGCCTGCGGTTCCCAGTCGCCTTTTTACGATGCTCGCGAATATGACACGGTTGTCGCTTCCGGCGAGCAGGTGACGAGCGGTTTGCTGGCGATTGCGCTGCAGTCCATCGGCGTCGATGCCCGTTCCTGGCAAGGGTGGCAGATCCCGATCCGCACGGATGGCGCGCATGGCGCCGCCCGCATTCTCGACATCGACGGCAGCGAGATTATCCGCCGCATGGAGATGGGGCAGGTGGCCGTCGTGGCCGGCTTCCAGGGGCTTGCTCCGGACAACCGCATCGCTACGCTGGGCCGCGGTGGTTCCGACACCTCGGCCGTGGCGCTGGCCGCCGCCGTGAAGGCGGACCGCTGCGACATCTACACTGACGTGGACGGCGTCTACACGACCGACCCGCGCATCGAGCCGAAGGCGCGCCGCCTGGCGAAGGTGTCCTTCGAGGAAATGCTGGAAATGGCCTCGCTCGGCGCGAAGGTGCTGCAGGTTCGCTCGGTCGAGCTGGCGATGGCCCACAAGGTCCGCACCTTTGTGAGGTCCTCTTTTGAAGAACCGGACGCGCCCGGCATGGGGGATTTCCTGAACCCGCCCGGCACACTCATTTGCGACGAGGAAGAAATCGTGGAACAGCAGGTTGTCACCGGCATCGCCTTTGCCAAGGATGAAGCTCAGATCTCCCTACGCCGTGTCGCTGACAGGCCGGGGGTTTCCGCGGGCATTTTCGGTCCGCTGGCCGAAGGCAACATAAACGTCGACATGATCGTCCAGAACGTCTCCGAGGACGGCAAGTTCACCGACATCACCTTCACGGTTCCCTCGGGCGACATGCAGAAGGCGGTGGCCATCCTCGAGGGTGTGCGCGACACGGTCGGCTTCGACACGATCCAGTCCGAGACGGGCCTTGCCAAGGTTTCGGTGATCGGCATGGGCATGCGCACCAACGCGGGCGTTGCAGCCACGGCCTTCAAGGCGATGGCGGAGAAGGGCATCAACATCCGCGCCATCACCACGTCGGAGATCAAGATCTCCATTCTGATCGATGCGCCTTACGCGGAGCTGGCGGTCAGGACTTTGCATTCTGCCTACGGGCTGGATAAACAATAAGCCGACGCGGAGCTATAGTGCTTCGCGCGTCGCCTCCGGCGGACGACGAACGACGAAGCTTTGGAGCATGATCCATGCCTGATTCTGCAGGCGGCCCCCGTCTATTGCTGAAGCGGCTCCGCGAGCTGATGGCGGAGCCTGCTGAACCGCAGGAGCGGCTGAACCGCCTCGTCAGGGAGATCGCCCGGAATTTCGTCGCGGAAGTCTGCTCGCTCTATGTGCTGCGGGCGGACTCGGTCCTCGAGCTCTACGCCACCGAAGGTCTGAACCCCACCTCGGTTCACCAGGCCCAGCTTCGTCTGGGCGAAGGTCTGGTGGGTACGATCGCGGCAAGCGCCCGCCCGCTCAACCTCGCCGATGCGCAGAAGCATCCGGCCTTCGCCTACCTGCCGGAGACGGGCGAGGAAATCTACCATTCCTTTCTCGGCGTACCCGTCCTGAGGGCAGGCCGCACGCTCGGCGTTCTCGTCGTTCAGAACCGAACCCAGCGTCATTACAGCGAGGACGAGGTCGACGTTCTCGAGACCGTCGCGATGGTTGTCGCCGAGATGATCGCGAGCGGCGACCTGGTGCGTCTGGCCCGCCCCGGCATCGAGCTCGATCTGCGCCGTCCCGTTCATCTGCGGGGCCATTCCTTCAATGATGGCATTGGCCTCGGCCACGTCGTCCTGCACGAGCCGCGCATCCTGGTCGAGGATCTGTTCGCCGAGGACATCGAGCATGAGAAGGAGCGTCTGGAGCAGGCGCTGAGCTCGTTGCGCCTGTCCATCGACAACATGCTCTCGCGCCGCGACGTCGCCTTCGAGGGCGAGCACAGGGCGGTCCTCGAGGCCTATCGCATGTTCGCCAACGACCGCGGCTGGGTGCGCCGCCTGGAGGAGGCGATCCAGAACGGCCTGACTGCGGAGGCCGCGGTCGAGAAGGTGCAGAGCGACATGCGCGCGCGCATGATGCACATGACTGACCCCTACCTGCGCGAGCGCATGAGCGACTTTGACGATCTGGCGAACCGTCTGCTGCGCCAGCTGATGGGTCGCGGACCCGACGCGCTGTCGGAGATCATGCCGCGCAACGCCATTCTGGTGGCGCGCAACATGGGAGCGGCCGAGCTTCTGGATTATCCGCGCGACCGCCTGCGTGGCCTCGTTCTGGAAGAGGGCGCGCCGACCAGCCACATCGTCATCGTGGCCCGCGCCATCGGCCTGCCTACCGTTGGCCAGGTCAAGGGGGTGGTCTCGCTCGCCGAGAATGGCGATTCGATCATCGTCGATGGCGAGGATGGCCAGGTCCACCTGCGGCCGCCTGCAGACATCGAAACCGCCTATGCCGAGAAGGTGCGCTTCCGCGCCCGCCGGCAGAAGCTTTACCGGGAGTTGCGCGACAAGCCGTCGGTTACCAAGGATGGCGTCCCGGTTGAGCTGCTTATGAATGCGGGCCTTGCGGTCGACCTGCCGCAGCTGGCCCAGTCGGGTGCGTCCGGCATTGGCCTCTTCCGCACCGAGCTGCAGTTCATGGTGGCGCTGACCTTCCCGCGCGTCGAGGCTCAGGAGCGGCTCTATCGCGAGGTTCTGGATGCGGCCGAGGGGCGGCCGGTCACCTTCCGTACCCTGGATATCGGCGGCGACAAGGTTCTTCCCTATTTCAACGTCACGCATCAGGAGGAGAACCCGGCCTTAGGCTGGCGTGCCATCCGCCTGACGCTTGATCGTCCGGCGCTGCTGCGCACGCAGGTGCGCGCCCTGCTCAAGGCCGCCGGCGGCCGCGAGCTCAAGTTCATGCTGCCCATGGTGACGGAGATCAGCGAGATCCATCAGGCTCGCCAGATCGTCGATCGCGAGGTGCGACACCTCTCGCGCTTTGCCTATCATCTCCCGACCAGTCTGAAGATCGGCGCCATGATCGAAGTTCCCTCGCTTCTCTGGCAGCTTGACGAGCTGATGGAAGCGGTGGATTTCGTCTCCGTCGGCTCGAACGACCTGTTCCAGTTCGTCACGGCGACGGACCGCGGTAACACCCGCGTTTCCGACCGATTCGATCCGATCAGCGTGCCGTTCCTGCGTCTGCTGCGGCAGATCGTTAAGGCGGGCGAAAAGCACAATACGCCGGTGACGATTTGCGGCGAGCTTGCAAGCAAGCCGATCTCCGCCATGGCTCTGCTGGCGGTCGGGTTCCGTTCCGTGTCGATGTCGGCTTCGTCCATCGGTCCGGTCAAGGCGATGGTCCGCGAGCTGCCGCTGCAGGAACTTGCCGAATGGATGGACGAGGCGCTTGCAAGCCACTGCGCGAAGACCGATATCCGTGCGGGCCTGATCGAATTTGCCAGGAAGCACGATATCCCGCTCTGAAAAGATAACACTGGGCTTTGCTTATGATTGAACTGCCACGTGATCGTATGGATCAGGTGCTGAAGCGTTTCGAGCTGATCGAAACGCAGATGGCCGCGGGTCCGTCTCCGGAAGAATACGTGAAGCTTGCGTCGGAATACGCCGAGCTTCAGGAGATCGCGGGCAAGATCAGGGCTTTGCGCAAGGCCGAGGCGGAACAGGAAGATTTGGAGGCCATGCTCGCCGACAAGAGCCTGGACCGCGAGATGCGGGAACTCGTGGAGGCCGACCGCAAGGATGTCGAGCATCGCATCGAGACTCTGCACCAGGAGCTGCAGCTTCTGCTCCTGCCGAAGGACGCCGCCGACGAGAGAAACGCGATTCTCGAGATCCGCGCGGGCACCGGTGGCGATGAAGCCGCGCTTTTCGCGGGCGATCTGTTCCGCATGTACGAGCGCTACGCCTCCCAGCAGGGCTGGAAGGTGGAGGTCGTCTCCGCGAGCGAAGGCGATGCCGGTGGCTACAAGGAAATCGTCGCTTCCGTCTCGGGTCGCGGCGTTTTCGCCAAGCTGAAGTTCGAGTCGGGCGCGCACCGCGTCCAGCGCGTGCCGGAGACGGAGGCCCAGGGCCGCATCCATACGTCGGCGGCCACCGTGGCCGTTCTGCCGGAGGCTGAGGAGGTGGACGTGGAAATCCGCCCCGAGGACATCCGCATCGACACCATGCGAGCCTCCGGCGCTGGTGGCCAGCACGTCAACACCACCGACTCGGCGGTGCGAATCACCCACTTGCCGACCGGCATCGTGGTCGTTCAGGCCGAGAAATCGCAGCATCAGAACCGCGCCCGGGCGATGCAGATCCTGCGCGCGCGTCTTTATGACGCACAGCGCCAGAAGTCGGCCGAGGAGCGGTCCGAGCTGCGCCGCCTGCAGGTCGGCACGGGCGACCGCTCCGAGCGAATCCGCACCTACAACTTCCCCCAGGGGCGCGTGACGGATCACCGGATCAACCTGACACTCTACAAGCTCGACCGCGTCATGGAGGGCGAGCTGGACGAATTGATCAACGCGCTGATCGCTGATCACCAGACCAAGCTCCTGGCGGCCCAGAATAGCGAAAACTGACGATGGCGGAGCCGCTTGGCGCCCTGCTTGCCGCGACCCGGCAGGCGTTTCAGCAGGCCGGCATTGCCGAGGCGGCACTGGAAGCGCGCATTCTGGTCGAGCACTTCACCGGGACCGAGCGCAAGGATGCGATCGTCAATCCCGATCGCCTGATCGGCGATGCGGAGGTGGCGGCCCTGCGGGCCGCTGTGGCCCGGCGGCTTGCAGGCGAACCGGTGTTCCGCATCATTGGCGAACGGGAGTTCTACGGGCTGCGCCTGCGCCTGTCGCCCGAAACGCTGGACCCCAGGCCGGACACCGAAACGCTTGTCGACCTTGCGCTGCCCCACGCCAGGGCCTGTATTGCCCGCACGGGCTCATGCCGGATTCTTGATCTCGGCACGGGAACTGGAGCCATTGCTCTTGCGTTGCTGAGCGTACTTCCGGAAGCAACGGCGCTGGGCGTCGATATTTCGGCGGATGCCCTTGCAACCGCCAGGGCAAATGCCGATATCAATGGATGTGGAGAGCGGTTTTCGACCCTCCAGTCGGACTGGTCGAAGGCGATCGAAGGAAAGTTCGACCTTCTAGTTTCCAACCCGCCCTACATACCGACGAATGACGTGCAGTCCCTGGACCGCTCCGTGCGCGAGTTCGATCCCCGGCGCGCTCTGGATGGTGGTCAGGATGGGTTGGAGTTCTATCGCCTGACGGCGGACGACGGCCCGAGGCTCCTGAATCGAGAAGGAGTGATTGCCGTCGAGATCGGATTTGACCAGAAACAGAGCGTTGCCGACATATTTTCGGCTAGGGGATTTGTACTGACTGACAGTGCCCGTGATCTTGGCGGTCGTGACAGGGCCCTTGTTTTTCACTTGGCGTGAACAGCGCGGAAAAAAGACTTGGCAAGCCTGGACAATGCCGCTAGGTTCCGCGTGCCAGATGAATGAAACAGGCAGGAGCGTAAGTCCTCCGCCGCAAAACGACCGCTGAACGCAGCGCTTCGTACGGGGATCATCGGGCAAGTGAACATCAGAGAGACCACGTTCGCTCCCGCGCACGCACGCGTGGGCTTGATGGTCAGGAAGATTGTGGAACGGAAGCCAGAGCGCGCTCGAATTTCCGCTGGCAGTTTTTGAAACGAGAGTCGTCTCAAACAAAGAGAATGGTATGAGGCCACAACAACAGAATCGGCGCATTCGGGGCCGTGGCAACGGCAACAATGGCAATAACCGCAGGGGCCCGAACCCGCTGACGCGCACTTACGAGAGCAATGGCCCTGACGTGAAGATTCGCGGCACCGCCCAGCAGATCGCTGAGAAGTACACTGCCCTGGCGCGGGATGCGCAGGGCGCCGGTGACCGGGTGATGGCCGAGAACTACCTGCAGCACGCCGAGCACTACTTCCGGATCATTGCGGCTGCCCAGGCAATGCTGCAGTCGCAGCAGCCGGTTCGTGATTTCCGCGAGGAAGAGGACGATCTGGATTTCCTCGACGCGCCGGCCGGAATGGCTTCCCAGCCCCAGGCCGTGCAGCAACAGCACCATCATAATCAGCAGCAGCAGTCACAGTCGCAGTCCCATCAGCAGCCGGAGGCCCAGCAGGCCGCTCCCGTGGTGGATGACGGAACGGGTCCACAGCCTGTGATCGAAGGCATTCCGGCTGAGGTGGCGCTGAACGAGCGCCAGCAGCGTTCGGAAGGCCAGGGCCGCCGCTCTCGCGAGCGCGGCAACCTCCGCAGTGGCCAGCGGTCTGCGGCTCCGGCGCGCGAAGAGACGGCCGAAGAGCCCGCTCAGGGTTCCGCCGCGCCCGCTCCGTCCGCCGAGGCTCAAACTGCTCCGGCTGAAACCGCCGAGGCCGCTGCTGACGCTTCCGCCCAGGGTGAGGGGGAAGAGAAGCCGGTTCGCCGCACGCGCCGTCCGCGCGTCCGCAAGGCCGCCGAGGCGCAGCCTGAGGAAACCGCTTCCTGATTGCCTTTCAGAGATTCCGGGCGGACGACGAGGCCCCCGCCCGGGGCGGCTCGCCTGAGACTTGAGCCCACCATGCAGGCTGGATCTTCTTCGGGAGATCGGACTGCGCGAGATGTGTGGTTGACTTGCAATGGGGGCGCCTTCGCGAATTTCCGTTTTTTGCTCTTTCGTAAACGGCGGGCGGCGTCCGCCGTTTTTTCGTTCAAGAATCCCGTTTACCCACTCTTGTTGAAGCCGCTGACCCCTCCCATATTGGGGGCATCGGGGCTTGCCGCTCATGGTTTGACGTCAGCCAAATCATTTGGAAGCCCGTCACATTAACCTGACCAATGCTGCCTGGCGGGTTGGTTCAGAGATGGAGACGCTTGAATGAACTTTGAGAAGTATTCCGAACGGGTTCGGGGATTCATCCAGGCCGCGCAGATGCTGGCCCTTTCCCGCAGCCACCAGCAGTTCACCTCCGAGCACCTTCTGAAGGCGCTGATCGACGATGAGGAAAGCTTCGCGGCTTCGCTCATCCAGCGTGCCGGAGGCAATGCCCGCGACGTGAAGCTTGGCGTCGAAGCGGCGCTGAATGCACTGCCCCGGGTGGAGGGCGGCAACGGACAGCTCTATCTTGCACAGCCTCTGGCGAAGGTGTTCGCAACGGCTGAAGAGCTTGCAACCAAGGCTGGCGACAGCTTTGTGACGGTCGAGCGTCTTCTGACCGCCCTTGCCATGGAAAAGTCGGCCAAGAGCTCCGAGATCCTGGCGAAGGCGGGCGTGACCCCCGTCGCGCTCAATCAGGTCATCAATGAGATTCGCAAGGGCCGCACGGCTGACACCGCCAGTGCGGAGCAGGGCTATGACGCGCTCAAGAAGTATGCGCGCGACCTGACGTCCGACGCGCGCGCCGGCAGGCTCGATCCGGTGATTGGCCGCGATGACGAGATCCGCCGCACGATCCAGGTCCTGTCCCGCCGCACCAAGAACAATCCCGTGCTGATCGGCGAGCCCGGCGTCGGCAAGACCGCCATCGTCGAGGGCCTGGCCCTGCGCATCGTCAACGGCGACGTTCCCGAGTCGCTCAAGGACAAGCAGCTCATGGCGTTGGACATGGGCGCGCTGATTGCCGGCGCGAAATATCGCGGCGAGTTCGAGGAGCGCCTGAAGGCCGTTCTGTCTGAGATCCAGGCCGCCTCCGGTGGCGTCATTCTGTTTATCGACGAGATGCACACGCTGGTTGGCGCCGGCAAGTCCGACGGCGCGATGGACGCCTCGAACCTGCTGAAGCCGGCTCTGGCCCGCGGCGAGCTGCACTGCATCGGCGCGACTACGCTCGACGAGTACCGGAAGTATGTCGAAAAGGATGCCGCGCTCGCACGCCGCTTCCAGCCTGTTTACGTCCAGGAGCCGACGGTCGAGGATACGATCTCCATCCTGCGCGGTCTCAGGGAGAAGTACGAGCAGCACCACAAGGTGCGCCTGTCCGACTCCGCTCTGGTCGCCGCCGCCAACCTGTCGAACCGCTACATCACCGACCGGTTCCTGCCGGACAAGGCGATCGACCTGGTCGACGAAGCCGCCGCGCGTCTGCGCATGCAGGTCGACTCCAAGCCCGAGGAGCTCGACGAGATCGACCGCCGCATCATGCAGCTGAAGATCGAACGCGAGGCGCTGCGCAACGAGAAGGATGCGGCCTCGAAGGATCGTCTGGAGCGGCTTGAGAAGGAGCTGGCCGGCCTCGAGGAAGAATCCGTCAAGCTCACCAACGCCTGGAAGGCGGAGAAGGACAAGCTGGTTCTGGCCGCCGACCTGAAGCGTCAGCTGGACGAAGCGCGCAACGAACTTGCGATTGCCCAGCGCAAGGGCGAGTTCCAGCGCGCCGGCGAGCTTGCCTATGGCCGCATCCCGGAGCTTGAGAAGAAGCTGCGCGAGGCAGAAGCTTCGACCAGCGATCGCAGCATGGTCGAGGAGACCGTCAAGCCCGAGCACATTGCGCAGGTCATTTCGCGCTGGACCGGCATCCCCGTGGACAAGATGCTGGAAGGCGAGCGTGAGAAGCTCCTGCGCATGGAGGACGAGCTTGCCAAGCGCGTGGTGGGTCAGGGCGAGGCCATCCAGGCCGTCTCCAAGGCTGTCCGCCGTGCCCGCGCAGGCCTGAAGGACCCGAACCGGCCGATCGGCTCGTTCATGTTCCTGGGCCCCACGGGCGTCGGCAAGACCGAGCTGACCAAGGCGCTGGCCGACTTCCTGTTCGATGACGAGCAGGCGATGGTCCGCATCGACATGTCCGAGTTCATGGAGAAGCATTCCGTGGCCCGCCTGATCGGTGCGCCTCCCGGCTACGTCGGTTACGAGGAAGGTGGTGTGCTGACCGAGGCTGTCCGCCGCCGGCCCTACCAGGTGATTCTTTTCGACGAGATCGAGAAGGCCCATGCGGACGTTTTCAACGTGCTGCTGCAGGTGCTGGATGACGGCCGCCTGACGGACGGCCAGGGCCGCACGGTCGACTTCCGCAACACGCTGATCATCATGACGTCCAACCTGGGTGCCGAATACCTGGTGAACCTGGCGGACGATCAGGATGTGGATGCCGCCCGCAATGACGTGATGGCAGTTGTCCAGTCGACGTTCCGGCCCGAGTTCCTGAACCGCGTGGACGAGATCATTCTCTTCCATCGCCTGCGGCGCGAGGACATGGGCCAGATCGTCCAGATCCAACTCAAGCGGCTGGAGAACCTGCTGGCCGACCGCAAGATCAACATCGAGCTCGACCAGGATGCGATCGACTGGCTGGCGGACAAGGGTTACGACCCCGCCTACGGTGCGCGTCCGCTGAAGCGTGTCATGCAGCGCGAGCTGCAGGATCCTCTGGCCGAGAAGATCCTGATGGGCGAGATCTTCGACAACTCGACCGTCAAGGTTACGGCGGGCTCCGACCGTCTGATCTTCCGGGTGAAGCGCAACGACGTGGAGACCGAGGCCGCGGCCTGACGGCTGCAGGTCCGGGCCTGGCTCCCCGGTAAGAAGCAGGGAGCCCCGGGACCCGACACGACGACACTGAAGAGCCCGGAGCCGAAAAGCCCCGGGCTCTTTTTCTTTGACGGGAACGCGCGTTACCATCAGCCGCCGCCGGAAGGCGGCGATCAGTTCACGGGCGAGACCTGTCATGACCCTTGAGGAATTCAATGCATTCTGTGCCGGCCTTCCTGGCGCCACCCGCGTCGTCCAGTGGGGGGAGGCGCATGTCTGGAAGGTGGGTGGCAAGGTCTTCGCCTTGGCGCGTGCGGATGCGCCGGAGCTGGAAGCTGCCGTGACCTTCAAGTGCTCGCCCATGGCCTATGAGCTTCTGAAGGACGAGCCGGGCGTGCGTCCGGCCCCCTATCTCGCTTCCCGCGGGCTGAAATGGGTGCAGCGGTTCTCGGACGGGGCGTTGGATGACGATGCGCTCAGCGATTATCTCCGGGCAAGCTACCGGATGGTGGTTGCCGGCCTTCCGAAGCGCCTGCGGCTGGAACTCAAGCAGGGCCTTGCCTGATCCGCGTCTCCGGGTTGGCTGAATACGGTAACCGAACGGTTGCTTCTTCCAGCCATTTTCATGCCCTGTTCATCTGTTACCGGGCAGGGTGAGTGGGATTGGTGTTATCCGGCAGATTGCCTGGCTCAACTGTGGGGATGATGAAGTGCGTGGGTTGAGTTCCCTCGTCTTGGTTTTTGGCTGCTTGATTACTTCACTTGCCTTTGCGGAGCCCTTTCCGGCTGCAACCGCGACGGCCGGGAATTCGCCGCGGGGTGAGATCCAGGTGGCGCAGGCCTACGAATTTGAGGTCTTCATCGATGCGCAGGGCCGTGAGGTCATCGTCGATCCCGTGACCCGCAGGGTCGTCGAGGTCCGGGAGCCGCTGGCCGCCGAGCGGGCATACCCTGGCCGCGCCGACCGCGGCTGGCAGACGCGGGAGCGCGGCCGCCGCTACTACGATTTCACTGATCCCCGCGACGTCGAGCGCTTCCACCGCGAGCGTGAGGAAGCCATCTACGGCCGTCAGGATTCCTATGACTATGAGGAGCCGGACTACGGCTACGAGGGCGAATACGGTTACGACCGCGGATACGACTATGGCGATCCCCGCGGTAATCCGCGCGGTCGCAATCGGGGCTACGTCGAGCCGGCCTGGCCGCAGGTGCGGAACGGTTCCGGCGGAAGCATCGAGCGCGCGCCGCTTGCGCCGCCGTCGCAGATGGAGGCCCGTTCGGTCGTTCCCGCGCCGGAGCTCAGTCCCGACGGCGGTTCGGTGGAGGATGCTGCCCGCCCGACGCCTTCCATAGTTCCGGATGTCCGGATCCCGACCGGCAAGGGTGCTTCGGAGGAAGTGGCGAAGTTCCAGATCCTGCTCGACCGGGCAGGGGCATCGCCCGGCGTCATCGATGGTCGCATGGGCGACAACGTGAACAAGGCGATCGCCGCCTACTACGAGATCACCGGCGAGCGCCTGCGCACCTACGACAAGGAGTGGATAGAGGCTGAGCTCGAGCGCACGGGTGGTCCCGCCTTCATTGACTACGAGATCACCTCGGAGGATGCCGCTGGTTCCTACATCGCCTCCGTTCCCGAGGACTACAGCGAGAAGGCGCGGCTCGAGCGCCTGGGTTACACCCGCGTCTCCGAGATGCTTGCCGAGCGTTTCCACATGGACGAGAAGTATCTTCTCGCTCTCAATCCCGGCGTGAACTTCGACCGCCCCGGCACCATCATCAAGGTCGCCAACGTCAACTTCCAGCGCAAGTTCGAGGTGGCGCGGATCGTCGCCGACAAGGAAAAGAAGCAGCTGCGGGTCTACGATTCGGCGAATCGTCTGGTCGCCAGCTACCCCGCCACCATCGGTTCCCAGGACACACCCTCGCCGAGTGGAACGCACACTGTGGAGCGAATCGCTCTTAATCCCGAGTACACCTACAATCCGAAGATCAACTTCAAGCAGGGCAACAACGACAGGATCCTGCGCATCCCTCCGGGACCGAACAATCCGGTCGGTTCCGTCTGGATCGCACTGTCGAAGCCGACCTACGGCATTCACGGCACGCCGGAGCCCGAGAAGATTGGCAAGACCTTTTCACACGGCTGCATCCGTCTCACCAACTGGGATGCCGAAGAACTGGCGAAGAATGTGAAGCCCGGGACGCCCGTGGAGTTCCTCTGAGTCGCCCGGCGCTCCGTCCGAAACGGAGACGAGCGAATCGCTCTGGGACCCGCCTCCTGGCGGGTTTTCTTTGTCGGAAGTTGGGGACTTTGGCGCGCATGGCTGATTCAGCGGCCGCGCCACGGACCGCGCTGCCCGATCGTGATTCGATTCATTGGGAAGTGCTGCGGCGTCAGTTCGTCGTGGCAGCGGCAACCAGCGGCTTGGAGAACGAATCCTCGAGCAGCGCCTCGATTCGATCCCGCTCTTCCTTGAAGGAGGCGAGCAGATCGCCCTCGAGGGAGCGGCTCTCCGGCAGGCGAACACGCATCGGATCGACCCGGGTGCCGTTCACGAACATTTCGTAATGGAGGTGGTTGCCGGTCGCCATGCCGGTGGCGCCCACATAACCGATGATCTGGCCCTGCCGCACCTGCGCGCCGGGCGTCACGCCCTTCGCGATGGCGCTCTGGTGATTGTACGACGTCTTGTAGCCGTTGGCGTGCCGGATGATCGTCTGGCGGCCGTAGCCGGCGGCCCAGCCGGCGCTTTCCACGACGCCATCGCCGGTCGCGATGATCGGCGTGCCGCGCGGTGCTGCCCAGTCCACACCGGTGTGCATCTTGCTGTAGCCGAGAATCGGATGGCGGCGCAGGCCGTAGGGAGAGGTCATGCGACCGGCCGGAACCGGATTGCGAATCAGGAACGGACGCGAGCTGCGGCCCTCTCGGTCGAAGTAGTCGACCGTGCCATCCGGCAGCTGGAAACGATAGAACTTGCGCTCTTTTCCATCGAAGGTCGCCGCCACATAGAGCAGTTCGGAATCTTCCGTGGCATTGCCGTTGGGCGAAGGCTGCGAGAAGAAGACCTCGATCTTGTCGTTCGGCGACAGGCGCGACTGCATGTCCACGTCCGCCGCAAGCAGCCGCACCACTTTCCTTGTCATCTCCTTGGTCAGCCCGTGCGACAGGGCGGCCGTGAAGATGCCGTCATAAACGCGCGGCAGGTCGGAGCGCGACGCGACAGTCTTCGGTTCGTTGGCAAGCGCCGATACGAGCGCTTCGCCCATTTCCGGTTGTTCGGCCGGCACATACTGGCCGCGGTCGTTGAGCGCGATCGTCAGCACATGCTGTTTCCGCTCGAACACGCTTGCCCGCATGATGTGCGGCCGGTCGTCCTGGATCTCGAGGCCCAGGCAGATTGCCACGCCCGACTTCAGCGTGTCGGCGTTCAGCAGTTTAGCGATGGCTTCAGCCATGTTGGCCGCATCCGGCCCGTCGTAGCCCGCGTCCTTGAGTGCCTGATCGATTTTCTTGTTCGCCGTGAGCAGGATGATGTCCTCGGCGTAGCTGCGTTCGCCGTCGGTCGACGAATCGCGCGAGGCGGTCGACACGTTCTCCGGGATGATTCGGATGTCGAAGCTTCCCATCGTCTGAGTTGCCAGCGTGTCGCCGCCGAATCGCTGCGGGTCGATGTAGTGCAGGGAAGCGACCTGGATGTTTCCTTCGGTGAGCAGCGCTCCGGTCTCCCGCACCACCTTTTCCACCTCGTCCACCGTCAGCTGGCTGTCCTCATCGAATTCTTCACCGGTGAGCGGGAACGGCAGCGTCCGCAGCGCCATCTCGCTTTCCACCTTGGCGCCGTAGATTACGCCCATGTTGCCGAGGTTGCTGGTGACATTGTCGGCGGCAAAAACGGTCAGGGGGTCGAAGGGAGGATAGTCGGCGCTGACCGGATAGGAGGCGGCGAGCGGCACGCGCAGGTGAACGAAGGGCAGGGACCGCACCACCTCCCGGTCGCCTTCCTTGTGGACGGTCGAGACTTCCATCTGCCGCTTGGTGTTCGAGCCGCCGAGAACAGGCGAGGGAGCTAGGCGACCGCCCTTGCGCATATTGTCTGCGCTGGGCGCCGACTGCGAAATGAGGGCAATTTCAGGCGGTGTGGCCAGCTGTTCGCGGCCATCGAGCGCCGCCGAAAGCGCGACACCAAGAAGAAGCGTGGAGGTGAGGCCGGTCAGAATCGTCCCCGCCAGCCAACGGGCGGAGATTTCGCGTCGGTCCGGGGGATTGCTTCGCCCCCCGGTCGTCAACGGCTCGTCGTCTCCGAGGGAGATTTGTGCTCCGGCGTTGTTGTCCAACGTTCTTGGCTCCCTTTGGTCCCACGTGGGCCCCTGCAGGGCAGAGTGCCCGCCTAACCGGCTCAAGTCAATGTGCGGAACGCCAGGCGTATGCGTTAAACGTTACCGGGCCCCCGTGAATACGGATCCGGCCGCCCGCCGGGCGCGGTGCGATCGAAACCAGTGCAGACTCAAGTCTGGATAATCGCGAGTAAGAGCGGAATGGGGCCCCAATGTGGCGTGGCGCTCTGTGACCTGCGCTGACTGTGTTTTTGCTGCTTGTGGATTAATTGCAGGCTGATGAAAAAAATCGCACGGCCGTCACGAAGTATGTTGACACCCGAAAAGGACGGACCTATAAGCAGACCATCAACGACGGCGGCGGCGCTGCCGGACGGAAGGACGGTTCGTCCTCAGATTTTTCTTGTGAGAGCTTTGATGCTTTCAGGGGTTGGGTTGATTGACTTGGCCCTTTGACGACGGGTGTCGTC
>Ga0207866_1000828_pt1 | contig 37477 bp, 43 predicted proteins | sample HigsolmetaAR203D_FD_184835 | JGI IMG/M metagenome (GOLD analysis project Ga0207866, IMG submission 184835) | Ionic liquid and high solid enriched microbial communities from the Joint BioEnergy Institute, USA - AR20-3-D (SPAdes) (version 2) ...
GCCTCGTCTACGTCAATCGCCAAGGGAATGGCTATTCGCAGGCACCCTTTCAGGGGGTCAAGGCTTACATCCAAGCTGACTACATGTATGTCGGTTTCACGGGGACCGAGTGGAGACCAATTTGCGAGGTCCCTCTGTGGAAGAGACGTGTGGAAATCAGTGTTTTTGTCTCGGCGACCCGCCCAAACGAGCTGACGAAGATCATCGTCGACCGACCGTTCATGCTACCTGCATCCGATAGATACGGTCCAAACGGTCCTTTCTCTTGTTGCCGTGGGCTTACTCCTGGAACAAGCCGGGCGATCTTCAAGAACGAGCAACCAATTGGGGTGGCCTACCAGGGGCAACAATCCTGGGAAAGCGGCATCGTCATCGACGACGATACTGTCTTCGAGGAGGGCGACATCCTCGCAATTGCTGGTGGACTCCGCAACGCATCCTTCTCTTTCTTCGGCAAAGCGCTATGAGACACTTCACTGTACGCCCGCTTGACTTCTATCCTTACATCAGCATTTTGCAGGTCGGCCTGCGCGGAGAGAACCCGGTCCAGTACCAGGTGCAGCCCCCATTGGCGTCCCCTGCCAAACAGGCGAAATTCGCCCCGGACATGAACCAAATGGCACTCGAATACGACCTTCGGGTCGACGAGATGCCAATCTTTGGTAACCCTGATTTTCCAGTCCCTCAAACGGGCATCCGGGTTTTCTCTGGTGATGATAGCTACCTGCTTCTCGGCGGCTCGACGGGTGAAGCTGCGGTGCTCTATCGTCGGACAGGGCCGACCTACATGCGGTTCAACCATGCTCTCGATCTGCCGACACCGCCTGCCTACATCTCTCACGCGAGCTTCACCCGCGACGGGTCGAGATTGGCACTCGTCCGCACTGACTCACCGAACACGGTGAAGATCTATCAGCGTGATGGGCTCGACAATCTCAATCTGATTGCCTCTGTCGGCGTACCTGCGGGGTCCCTCGAAGCAGTTGAGTTCTCGCCTGCGGATACGTTTCTTATTGTCAAGACCACCACTAATCACGCGATTTATAGCAACGAGGGGGCGAATTTCCCGTCGATCTCTGGTCTTCCGTCGGGTCGATTGTTGGCGGTCTCTCCCGATGATCGCTTCTTCATCCTCGATGGGAACGCTGCCGACAACCTCAAGGTCTATGAGTGGGGCGAGTCTGGCTTCTCGGCATTCGGGGACCTGCCATCGACTGCGGGTACTGAAAGACGCGCCACCTTCAACCCAGATGGGGACACTCTGGTCGTAACGCTCATTTCGCCAACGTCGATTCGCCTCGGACCCCTCTCGTACTTTCTTCACCCCGAGGATGGTTTTGTTCCTGCGGCCATCGAAGGGTCGACATGGGACCTCGGTCTTAGCCCGGAGGTTAAGTTCTCTCGAGACAGCACCTACATGTATGGCCTAAGAGGGCTGTACCAGAAGAAGGTCGACGAGTTCATCCCCCATACGCCGCTGATGGCGGCACCTGGAACGATCGATTATTTTGCGCGATTGCAGATCTATCGCGCCTTTTCGCCTGATGGATCACAGTTTGCTTATGCCGAGGGGGAGACCCTTCACATTGCGCGCTGGGACGGAGAGCAGCTCACACCGCTGCAGACCATCAGCGGCGATGTGAATGGTCGGACAGCCTTTTGTTGGTCTCCAGACGGTATTTACCTTGCGGTCGCATCTCGCCCTGGCGGGCCAGAGGTGTGGTCAGTGCGTGTCTGGAAATGGAATCACGATGAAGAGTTGTATGAGCAACTCCCCTTCACCATTGAAGATGTTATCGGACAAATGAATGTTAGGTGGTCTTTCAATGGCGATTTTTTGTTGATCAAAGATCGGGTTTACCGTCGTGTCGGGGATAATTTCTATTTCGCCTATAGTGCCGTCGATATCGGTTCTGCCGGTCTCAATTACATCTGCCTGACGGTTGGCAATCGCATCATCTATACGCAGGGCTCAGAAAGACGAATCCGGTTCGGACAGTACACGGAGACACAATTTGTCGAGCTTTCGGATATTCCAATTCCGAGTTGGCTTCCGGTCGGAGCGAGCTACTATCCTTACTCAGCCGCTGTGAGTCCAGACGGGTCCCGCTTGCTCGTGGTATTCGCTGTGTTAGAGGGGCGGGCTTATGCCATTTATGCGTTCAACGGCGAGAGTTACGAGATTATCGCATCTGATGATCTGGATAAGCCGTTGGGTATTGGCTATGCGATAGTCTCGTTCTCTGCTGACGGACAGTTGGTTTACGCAGTGGTAGGAGGGACTACCGGACAGCCCCATAATCTTAAGGTGCTGCAGTTCAGCGATTCCGGTTTGACTGAGGTGTGGTCGCAAGTTCGGCCTACAAACTATAGCCCAACCCTCGGGCCGATGGTAACGCCAGACAGCCGGTTTGTCCTGTACGCAGATTGGATTTATAAGAGAGGGGCGCGCTTCTCGGCTCGCTCTTATCGCCAGATTGCCGAAGGGTTTCTTTCTGAGACAAGCCGGAACAATGGCTTCTCTCCAGACTCCAGCCTCATTCACACGACGCTTGATGGTGATGTAGGTCGTCACTTCCTCAAAGCGGACATGAGCATACTCGATTACGTCCCGTTTGAGGACGATTTTAACGCGAGCTATGTCTATGACGTACAGTACAGCCCGCAAGGAACTTTCGTCCTCTGGAAGAACCCAGACGGCCTGCAGTTGGGGGTGAAACGCAAGGACAACACCTACATCAAGCTCTCAAGGCTCAACGGCACATTCGTCAGCGTCTACTGGCTCAACGAGGGCACCAAGACCTTCATCGAGAAGGACTACATGATGCACTCCCAAGGAGCCTCAATCACCAACATGGTGTTTTCCCAGACGCCAATTGCGTTCTCTTATTTCGCGCTTAACGGCGAGGAAGATCCTATTAGCAGCCAGGGGCGACACATCTTCAATACGTTTGGGATGACGAACTTTAGCCTCAAGGGCGTCGAGTTCGAGCCCGACATGCTGGCCTCCTATCTCGCATTCTCTCCGTTCGAGGTCTATTTCGCAGCGACCTACAGGCGCCCCGACGGCATGAGTGACATCGTTCTCTATAAGTTCGTCGACGGTACACTCAATTACGAGGCCGTCGATAGTAAGCTCGTTCCGTTTGGGCCAATCGACTTCTCGTCTTGCAATCACATCGTGGTTGCTCACGGGGGCTTTGAGTATCCGTTTACAATCTTCGAGGTGGACACCGAGACGGATACCCTAGTCGAAAAACCATATCCTCCGATCAACTGGCAGCACGAAGGCATCATTCTCGACATTGCCTTTGTCAATTGTGAGCAGATGGTGGTCGTGACACCAGAGGAGATCATCCTTGTCGAGCGTGACCCTGAGAGCGGAGAGATCGAGGAGAGTGATGCGGTCGAACGGGACGACGAGGCTGGCGAGGATGTCGATGTCATCGTTCTGCCCGATGAAGGGGAGGGGCCGACCATCATCATCCATCCCAAGGAGCCTGGCGAAGGGTCGGATGGGTATTACGGCGTCGCGCCGGACATGATCATCCCCTTGACCTATATTCCCTACGCGACCATCTCGTTTTTCTATCGGGAGTGAGTTATTGTCCCGGTGTCACGTTTTCAGTATAAGAGCACTGGAAACGTGACACTGGAGACTCCCATGGCAGTTCGCATCTCCACCGACGCCGCCATTGCGGCCTGTAACACGATCACCGCACTGTTCGATGCTGGGGAGGGCGCAGCCAAGCTCCGCATCTACGGCGGCACTCGGCCTGCAAGTGTGGACACGCCCATCAGCAATCAGACTCTTCTCGTCGAGTTTGAGTTGCAGAAGCCCGCTTTCGGGGCAGCCGTAGATGCCAACAACGGTGGGCACGCCACGGCCGAGCCCGTCGATCCCGTCCAGGCTCTCCAGACGGGCAACGCAGTCTTCTTCCGCGTCTTCGATGGGGACGACAAGGCCATCATGGACGGCGATGTATCGGACACCAGCGGCACTGGCGACCTCAAGTTGTCCTCGACCTCGGTCATCCAGGGGATCGACGTGACCGTGGTTTCGTTCACTGTGACGATGCCCAAGGGAGCCTGATCATGGCAATCGGCAAGCCCCTCCTCGCGACCTGGAGTGACGGCACGCTTCGCATGTTCGAGCTCAGCGAGGCGGGGTTTGTTCAGATCGCGAGCACGTCCCTCAACAATACCGCCGCAGGTGTAAATTACCCCCCTGGTCTGTTCTTTGTGAGAGATAGCAGATACCTTGCGGCGGTTCACACTCAAGCTTCCGGGAACATCCGTCTGACAACATTTCACAGGGATCTTACGTCAATTGCATTCAGGAATCTCACAAATACCAGTGGACTCAACAGCCATAGGTCCTCGTACTCCCCTGCTAAGGAGTACGTAGCGGCTGCCCCCATTAATTCGTTAAGTGCAGGCTATCTGAATATTATTAGTGTTGATGGGACTATTGTTGCCTTGAACGAACCTGGAAACCGGCACCAGGGGACGCTTCTGTCACTCTCTTTGTCTCCTGACGCCCGTTTTGTTATTCACGGTGCAACGGATGGAAATTTTTATAACTACCGGCCCGATGGCGCGCCAGAATCAAGCCCCTTTACTGTCTATCGTCCATTGGAAAAGAACACTCCATTGGATTTCTCCGTGTGGAGCGCGGACAGCCGTTTTGTTCTCTTTGGCGATAAGGCGGGTCTCGTCGAGGTCTGGAAAACCGACGTCGACACACTGTTCAAAGTTGGTGAGATTTCTGGCGGGCAATTTGGCTATCCGGTTACAGCGGCGTTCTCGCCAAATCGTCGCCATGTCGCGATCTCGTGGCAGACGTCAGGACAGCCTACAACCGTCATCTACCGACGAACCGGAAACACGTTTCAGCCGATCCAGACCCTCTCTGGGACGTTCGGCAGCCTGTTGGGCTTCACCGCCGATGGTCGCTACCTGATTGATGCAGCCAACAGAAGGGCCTTCGAGTACCTGGAAGGAGAATTTATCGAGTCTGTCGACCTACTCGCGAACGTAAACACCGGCTCGACGGCACAGGCAATCAGCTCTCACATCGATCCTCCGCGCGGCGTCGGCTACTTTTACAATGATGCTGTTCCGGGGCTGACGCTCGGATCGATCAACATCGGGAGCCTGAAGATTGCGCTGTTGAGTGCAGGCGCCTCGTTCCAGAAAACGGACACGACCCTCGACCAAGTCACGGGTGGCGGTGCTCATGAGGTATACGGGAACGGTTGGCCGGAAGGCGGAAAGTTCCTGCAAAACGGCCGTTGGGAGGTGCGCAGCCCCGCATCTGTATCCATCGCCTTTGATGACGTGACGCAGATCATCGTCGAGGACACGCTACGGTTCAATTACGCCGTCATCTACGATGGTTCCCATGTCGACAAGAAACCCTTGATCTTCATCGACTTCAACGGCTTGCAGAGAGCAGAAAAGGATTCGGAGCTGAAACTTACTTTCGGCGCAGACGGCCTCATTCTCTACAGCGCGTGACGAGGTTTCGATGGCTGGCCCTTTCATCGAGCTAACTGCGCCGGATACCTTGCCGGGAAGTCAGGCGCTTGATCCCGCCTGGTCTCCAGACGATAACTACCTGGCGGTCGGCTCGTTCGCAGGCGAGATGGGGCTTTACTTTTACAAGCGCGTCGGCGACGCGCTGCAGTTCCTGCAGAGATACGATGCCAATACGACGTGTTGGGGTTCGATCTGGCGGGATGATCGAACTCTCTATTCGGCTCGGGACGCTTCCAACGGATTGGCGGGTTTCAAGAGGGAAGGGGACACCCTAGTCCCTTTCAACCTCGGACCTGTTGCGCAGGGCATCGGAACTGTCCTGCGCCTCGCATTGGACCCTTCAAAACGATACCTTGCTTGCTCACTACCAGCCAATTCAAATGGAAACTGCCTTGTTTTCGAGCTTGACGAGAACGGCGTCCCGGTGAGCAGCATTCGTCCGCCTGGAGCGGCAACAACGCAGGCTCAACACGTCGCATGGTCACCAGACGGTCGATATCTCGCTGTACCTCAAAACTGGAATGCTTCTACCCCAGGTTTCACTGTCTGGAAGCGAGAGGGTAACAACTTTACCAGGCTAAATGTTTCAACGCTAACCAATAACGGTTACGGGGTTGCCTTCTCTCCCGACGGGCGTTTCTTTCTCGTCAGTGGTCCCTTTGGCTTCGTTATCTATCAACGTTCGGGTGATAATTTTAATTTCATCAGAACGGATACCGGGATTAGTAACATCTACGAGATGATCTATAGCCGGGATGGTCGTGCGCTTGCGGTCATCGCGTATAATGTTTTTCGGATCTACGATGTCAATCCGAGCACCCACACGCTCACACACTCTGTCGACCTTTTTACATCTAGCGGGGGAAGGGCGGAGTGGTCCGCGAGTGGTCGCTTCTTGTCGGGTTCGAGGGTTAGTTCGCCAAGCCTTAAAGCTTTCCGGGATACTTCATGGAGCACGGCGGAGCTTCCTGCCATCACGGCAGCGATCAGTGCAGGGAGCCACAGAAGCAGCAGGTTGCAACCCGTCGAAGTAGAGATCGTTGCGCGCTTGATCTTTTCGACGGACATCAACGCGAGGCTGCCGTCAGTTTCTGCCTCTGGCAGCGCTGAGCTGACGGAACATGAATTGATACTTTCCCCGCCATTCCTCATCGAAACGACTCATATCGATGTGGATGTGGGGGAAACCTCTTACAGTTATGAGATCATTGCAGACGAAGCGTGGTCTCCCGATATCCCCATCGAGACCTTGCACATCGATGTGGAGATCGGACACTCAACCTCGCATGACGAGGTGCCGGGCATTCCGTACCTCTACGGCTTTTGCGTGCTCCCGAGCTTCTCGGCAGAGGGTGAGGGTAACTACACCTCGCGCGCCAAGGTCGACGCTCGTTTCCCTGCGCTCCGCACAAGCGGTCTGATCAAGTGGCCGCTGGAACTGCAGGCAGAGATCGTTTTCCCGCACATCAGGGGCCAGATTGACGTCGAGGTCAATCTGATCGGCGTCTTGGCGGACTTCACGCTCCCGTCGCCCGTTGTGACGTTGAATGCTCACGTCCCCCTCGGTGTCATCACGGATCTCCGCATGCCGGCACCGAGGGCCTCCGGTTCTGTCTCCGTCCCGCTCGGGGTGCTTGGGGACGCCAGACTGCCCTCGACGGTGGCGAGCAGCACCGTAGGATTTCCTGGGAAGATCTCAGCCGAAATCACGCTTCCCACACTGCTGGTTGCGGCATATGCCGACAACCCGGTGCCGGATCATTACGACGTTTGGCTGACAGCGCGTATGCCGGCACCCCAAGCGACCGTGGAAGTCGACATGCCTCTCTGGTTTGACCTGGAGGCACGTCTTCCGTCGGTTCGGACCACAGGCGATGTGGATGTACCACTCGCCCTATTGGGGGACCTCGCCCTTGGGGTGATCAGGGTAAGCGGCAGACTTGGTACGACGATCAAAATCGATGCCAACGTTATCCTGCCGGAGCTGCGGGTTGATTCTGCTGGCGGCTATCCGATTGACGGACAAGCTGATCTGATCCTGCCGTCCCCAGAGGCGCAAGGGCATCTCAGCATCTTCTACAGCCTCCGGGGGCAAGCGACTCTCCCCGCTTTGACGGCATCAGCGAGCCTTGCGCTACGCTATTCGGTGGCAGTTGATGCGCGCTTGCAAGGAGTCGAGAGCAGCGCATGGCTCCGCGCCTCTTATCGTCTGCTTTCTGATCCTGTTTTGCCTGATCTTTCGTCCGATGGCTTCGTGCGTCTCTCATACGGCAGCCGGATTTCTGCCACCCTCCCGAGGCTCAGTGCCTTGGTCCTCGTCAAGAGCGGCATGAATGTTGGTTCTGGTATTCGGATGGGGGCTGGTCTGAAAGGTGCTTTCTCTGTTGGGAGCACCATCCTCTTCGGTCGAGCGGATAACTACAGGATCGGATGACATGGCGAGCACCGAGCGATTTCAGGTTAACGCGACATCTTGGACGCAGGTCACGCAGGGGGAGGCCAATGTTGGCATCCAGCTTACAGGAACCTCCCAGATCATGGTCCACATTGGTACAAGCGATCCCGATATGGACGCGGCCGGCATCATCATTGGCCGCCAAACGGATCTGACGCCGAGCGAGTTCACGGCATCAGGTCTTCCGCAAGATGCCAACGTCTATGTCAAGGCTCATGGCACCGATACGACCGTTGACCTCGTGGTCATGAAATACTAGGGTTGATTGGCACGTTTTACGTGCCAATCCAATTCTCAGGAGGCCCGTCGAGGCCCTCGCAACTCGCCTTGCTGCCCTGGAGTCCGTGCAGTGAGTCAATCGAGCTTCCATCGAGCGCTCAAGAAGGTCCTCGTCCACGAGGGCGGGAAGGTCCATGACAAGAACGACCCTGGTGGTCGTACCAACCAGGGCATCACACAGCGAGTCTACGACGCCTACCGCCAGTCGAAGAAACGGGCGCTCCGCGATGTCTTCTTGATGGAAGATGCTGAGCGGGACGAGATCTACCGTCGGCAGTATTGGGATGTCATCAAGGGAGACTCGCTCCCTCCTGGCGTGGCCTATGTGGTTTTCGACGGCGCTGTTAACTCTGGGCCGACGCAGTCGGTGAAGTGGCTGCAACGGTCCCTCGGGTCCCTTTACGAGGGCACAGTCGACGGGATAGTCGGAGAACTGACCTTGACGGCCCTCCGTCGGTTCGAGGACCACGATATCCTAATCGAGCGCATCATCGAACGGCGTATGGCCTTCCTGCGCTCACTGAAAACGTGGAAGTTCTATGGGAATGGGTGGACGGCGCGCGTCAACGACGTGCTGCAGGTCGGCCAGGCATGGGCTCGCGGGAGCGTCGGCCCAGCAGTGACGTGGCACGATGGTGGCAATCAGCGGGCTCTCGCGACAGACGCCAAGGCGCCGCCTGCGGTCGGGGGAGCCGATGTTGTCACGGGCGGCGGCATCACCATCGCTGGCGGATCTCAAGTCATCAACGAGGCCAAGCAGGCTCTGCTACCCCTGGCAGGGGACGGCGGCCTTATCGACAGCGTTGTTGTCGTCCTCACGATTACAGGTGTCGCCTTGACGCTCGCAGGCATCGGGTACCGGCTGTGGGCTCAGCGTAAGGCCCGCAAGCTCCATGAAGCTCTCGATCCTCTGTGATGGACTGGTTGGGATATAGCATACCCTGGTGGGCATGGATCGCGGTTGGTGGCGCAGCCGTCGCCCTTGGCTGGGTCTATATCGGCCCTCGGGCCGCAGTTGGCATCGCTATTGCCGTGATCTTGGCAATCGTCGACAGACGAGGGCGACAGATTGGCTGGCAAGCCCGCGAAGAGGAGCAAGCACGGCGCAACAGAGAGTTCGTCGATGACTACCGCAGGCATCAAGAAGCGTCTGGTCGTCGCCCTGAGTCTGAGCTTGACCGCAGGAATCGTCGGTGGTTGCGCCAGTAGAGCGCCTGCTGGTGACAATGCCTGGTGTCTCACCAACAAGCCTTTGCGTCCGACGGCCGAGGATTACGAGCGGTTCAGCATCGAGCAGAAGATCGAGATGGACGCTCATAACAGCTTCGGTGAGAAGTGGTGCGGGTGGAGGCCGTGACTATGGAAATAACGTCGGCCGACTTCGCACAGCTAAACTCTGCTATTGGGTCGCTGACCGCCCAAGTTGAGGCTCTTCGCCGTGATTTCGAGAGGTACGAGGACACCTCTCACGATTACCGCACGAAGGTTCACGTCCGCCTGGACGATGCAATTGAACGCCTCGCCAATGTCGAGGCGTCCGTGAAGTTACTGCAGACATACTCCGAAGATACGGTTCGGCCGACGGTCGAGTTCGTCAAGACAATGCGTAATCGGGGAATCGGTTTCATCACCGCCGTTGGTCTTGCGGCGACCGCCCTCGGCGTCACTATCGGAGACGCATTATATTATTATTGGGGCAAACTGGTTAAGCTGCTAAACTCCCTCTGATTGCCAGCACGCTCATCCAGTGCAAAAAACCAACCTCCACTCCGCTTTTCTTTCCAGATCTCACGAGGTCCTCCATCACCCGTTGCAGAAGGAAGGGCCGATCTCCGTCCCTCATAAACTCAACAAACAAATCAGCGTATTTGCGGCCGATGCGGCAGTCCTCGCACCAATCACCTCGCGGTGTAACATGCCAATAGGAAATAACGCGACCATCAGCCGCCGTCGCCACGAAGGGAAGATCTGACACGTGGGTCTCGATCATTGCGCTCTCGTCCCTAAACAGCATTTGTTTTCGGCTCCGTGTTTCTTGAACACTGTTTGACTCCCCCGAAAGGGCGGAGACGGATTCTGACTATAGGACCCCAATCCTTTCCAAATATTCATGGGCCTCTGTCCAGAGACCAAACCTCCGCTCGATGTCAGCGACATATTCTGGGTCGCGCTCGATCAGGATGCAGTCAACTCCTTCGCGGATGGCCGCCTCGGCAGTCGTCCCGGATCCCGCAAAGGGGTCCAATACGATTCCATGCGGAGGAGTGACGTGTCGGATGAGGGCCTGTAGCAGTTTTATGGGCTTGACAGTTGGATGCTTAGAACCGGCGCGGTCACTCCTCGATGCTTTTGAGCAGTAGATCAACGGCTCCCCATCAAAGGGGTAGCTCTCGAAAAAGCGAGCGGCGGAACCGCTGTCTTTTCTTGGATGCATCGATGCCTGCGGGACGTTGTAGTGCCCGTAGACATTCCTGGTCTTCGACGAGTTTTGGTTCGTGGATGAGGCGGCAAGTTGACCTGGGGCATCCGGGAACAAGGAGACCACCTCATCAGAACCATCGTGAATGAGATTGGCGGGCCACCGACCGAGGGGTGAACCGCCTCTGGGACCAGGTTTCAAACCGAAGTTCGTGCTTCCTCGCTCGCGGTACTCCCTGTCCTGCGAGGCTTCCCCGTCCCGATGCCGTCCGCCGTTGGAGGGTGCTCGACAGCCGTCTATGTTGACGGCTCCGACGCCATGCTTGAGGATGTTGAGGGCTCCGTTCCGCTCAGAATAGGGGCGCTGCGCCACGTAAATCGGCTCGACGGCTGGTTTTCGTGATTGACCCCCGTAATACCACCCCTGCCAGGCGGCGGCCTCTACACTCGCTGGGATGTACTCTCCCGGCTGGTAGAACCGATCCTCGAGCTTCTCCCAAGACCCCGTCTTGTTCTGATCGGCACCCGGCCGCAGGCGACGTACAGGATTACCAGCGGGCACAAACGTACCTTCGACACCAAGCGCCCTGTCGATGGCGCGTGCGGCGCTGTGAGCCTTCGGGAATCCTGAGCCATAAACCCAGGCCACGAAGGGATGCAGAATGAACCCGGCGATCTCCATGGCGGCCGCCTGCCAGTGGCCGGTGCGCGGAGACGAGAAGGCAAGCGCGTAGCCACCGGGGAGAAGGATGTCATGCACCAAGCGCCAGAAATCAGGATCCTGGGCTATGCGCGTGCCGTCTTTGTCGGCGCCGTCCCAGAGCTTCCCCATGAAGCCTCGCGACTGGCGAGCGAAACGACCATCCTTGCCGAAGCGGGCGCCCTTGGCATTGTCGCGGCCGAAGCGCTTGACGACAGACTCGAGATGGTAGGGAGGGTCAGTGACGACCGAGTGAACACGAACGCCGCGCTCGATGAGCGAACGAAGAATGTCGCGGCAGTCGCCATAGTAGAGATTGAGTTGCATGTCAGCCTCGGGCGGCACGTCGTATCTGGGATCTGATGTTGAGGACTGCGCGGCACCCTCGCGCTAGTGATCCCTTGCCAGACATTGGAATGATCCCGACTAATTGGCCGGCAAGTATGATCTTCTTGTGCCGGCGCCCGTTCTCTATCCGCCATGGTAGGCCAGTACGCTCTAACTCTGGTCGCAGCACTTCAACCAGTGACATAGCGAAAACCTCATATTGTCAAGTCACGGAAAAGGTGACATCAGACAATGTCATCGTATCGGTCGATGCGGTCACTTTTGATGGAATCGAGTAAGGCTTGGCGCATAACCTCAACGGGGTCAGCATGATAGAAGTACCTTGCAGGTTGAAATCCCAGCACGTCGCGAAAGACGACGCACCAAAGCCTCGGGTTTTTCGCATCGGGAAAGAGGCTAATATGATTGAGCACCCCTCCATTGACCGCGCGTCTAAGAAGTTCCTCCAGGCTCGGAGAACTTGATGCCGTAGGCTTGTAGTTCCTGCGTAATGACATCGAGCTGACCAGACAAGTTATCGATGAGGATCTTCTTTATCTTATGCAGGCTCGTGTAATAAACGACCGCGTCGACGTATTCGCCCTGGATGGATATGGCGAAATCCCCCTCCTCAACGGCATTTATTAGGCGATGTATATTCCCCATCTGCTCGAGTAGCTTGATGATGACGGGAATATTCCTGAGTGTTATTTCGTCAAGCCGCATATAGCGTCTCTAGATGATATCGTCATTGACTGTTCTTTTCTCCGGGATAGTGGAGATCGCCTTGGAAAGAGCCTCAAGCGGATCGACGTCCTCCACGTATTGGACGATGTACTGTCCACGCCTCATCACACCGGCTGTCCATGTCGTGTCGTCGTACTTCCGGTGAAGGCTTAGGTGGATCAAATCACTACAACGAATGGCGCGGAGGATGCGGTATTCGAGGTTCATCTGACGTTCCCACGATGGCCCACTCTGGTAGGCTCCGGTACTCGACAGGGCGTCCGAGGGAGATGGCGTTCGCAATGCCGGCACGCATCCCCTCAGTGATACCGAGATCAGAGTACACGACTGTGGCGTCCGCCTTGGCTCCCCAATGGAAGCCCGCGCTGATTCCGAGGGCTCGCTCACTCGGAACGTCGTCGTCGAGGACGCCGATCTGCGTGTAGAGGCCGTGGCTCGCGAACGGCGCCTCCCCACGCATTAGGCAGTCACGCATTGCCGCACGCAGATAGGCGATGTTGCGGAGACGAGTCGGCGCGTCCCCGGCAAAAGGACTTTCAATGACCACTAGACGCATCAGATGATACCTTTGGCTTGCAGCCATCAATTGGCGATGATGATCTCCGTGTCGCCCTCACGTCATGCCGAGGGCCTGCATGTAGAGCTCGAGGATCGCCTCTTCCTCCTGGCGCTCCTCCGGCGGCTTCTTGCGTAGAGCGATGACCCGTCTGATGGTTTTCGTGTCGAAGCCCCGTCCCTTGGCCTCGGCGTAGACTTCCTTGATGTCGCTCGAGATGGCCGCCTTCTCCTCCTCGAGGCGCTCGATGCGCTCGATGAACTGTCGCAGCTCTTCGGAAGCAACGCCGTGCGCGTTATCGCCACCAGAGAGTCCGTCACCACCAATCAAGTCTTCATCGTCGAGTCGACGTACCATTTGTTCGCTTCTCCACGTTTAAGGTGACCGTTCGACATCGGGAAACTGGACCCTGATGAAGGTGCGCAACGTTACGATGAACTGGTCGGCCGAGATCATCCGACGGTGCCACTGATCCAGGGCATAGAGGATGTGATCGTCGTATGGTGGGATATCGTTGACCTCGACGAACGTGTTCATGCTGATGGGGAAACGCTTCTCAGGGCTCTTCGCGATGCACATGCGCCAGTGCCAGAGACGGGCGATGATGCGCTCGACACGGTCAACAACAGGACTCTCATGACGATGAAGCGCTATGTCTCGTCGCAGCTCGGCGTAGTGCAGGGCTTTCTGCAGGTCGGAAAGCCCGCCCTTGAACCGCCAGCGGCAGACATACTTTAGAATGTTGCCAATGAAGTAGTCATAGCCGTTGGCCGCGATAAGCTCGACTGGCTGGATGGGGAACTGCTTGTAGTGTGTTCCGTCGATTTGTCGATCCAGGGCGGACATCTCATTCTCAACGCTTGAAAACCTGTGCCTGATGATCAGTTGGCTCTGGGGCGAGGCGGCGAGCGATGGTCAGATCATCAATACCGTTGAACGAGACGAGCGGGTTAGTGCCCTTGATCGGGATGGTTGGTCGAGAGCGAGATGGGGTGCTCTTCATCTCGTTGAGAACATCAACCAGGTCGACGTCCTGCCGGAGCTGCCGTTGGAGCGCTCGTGTCCGCGCTAATCGGTCCTCCAAGTCGGAGGCAAGCTTCTCGAGCGCTGCGTAGAATACGCCTGCCTGGGCCGCGAACGCGGAAAGCTCATGCTCGCTGGTAATCGAGACCTTGGTGTCCATGCTGTTCTCCCCCTATTGATATGACACGGATAGATTTATCAGGCAATGTAAACGTGCCATTAGATGATGTCAGAATCCTCCTTGCCGATCTCGACGCCGATGAGATCCACGATCTCAGCCCAGGTGTCGGGAGTGAATGTCACCGTGACGGAGCCGCTGCCATCGATATGGATGTCCTTGAGGTCGCGAAAGATCTCGCGCAACCGCACGCGCATCGAGGGCTTCCTCTCATCTGCCGTCTTGGATTCCTTGGGCTCTTGAGAGCCCTCCTCGGACTCCATCGCCAGCTTGACGTGCTTGGCCGTCGCGCGATCCTTGCCGCTCGCCTTGGCCGCGTCGACTGCGCCGCGCAACACCTCCGCTGCGGCTTGGACATCACCGCCAAAGTCCTTGACCGTTTCGATAGCCAGGGTGGCGGATATGGCGCCGCTGCGGACGAGGTCGGTGATTGCCGGCGGCATGTCGACCAAATCGACAAGCATGCTGACCCAGGGGCGGCTCACTGCCGAGCGCCGCGCAATCTCGCTGTCCGACATGCCGAGGTTACGCAGGGTCTTGAACACCGTACCCATCTCAATAGGCGAGAGGGGCTTGCCCGAGTTGCGGATGATCTGGGAGAGGACGCGATCCTGTTCGGTGGCCTCCTTGTCGCCCATCCGCACGGGGATGAGCATGTCCTTCTGGGCACCGTAGCGCTCGATGGCGCGAAGGGCGGCCTCGAGGCGACAGTGACCATCCTCAACGAAGAACTTCCCATCCTCCTGGTAGATGGTGAGGGGCTGCTTTACGCCATGTTCTGCAATCGACCTGGCGAGGTTGTCGATGTGCTCGGCGTTGCTGGGATCATTGGGATCGCGGCTGTTCCAGCCAGGCTTGATGCTCAGATCATATGGGCTAACCCTGTAGATGTCGCTGCGACCCTTCGCGATGTCCTTGATACCTGCCATGTGATGCTGTTCTCCGGTTAGGGATAACAGCTATATGCCACGCATACATCAGCATGTCAATCTTTAATTGACATGCGATGGGGTATCGGCGACAACCTGTTCGATCAGTCGATCTCGCAGGACGACCTTACGGCGACGGGCAGCCACCGTAAGGAGGCGTGCCCCTTGCCATGACGTAGACCCCGAAACGGGAAGCGCCGCCCCGGATGTCCGAGACGGCTCCGCGTGGTAAAGAAAACGGCCCGGACTCGACATCCGGGCCGTTGGACTTGCCGGCATCTCTCGGGCCATGTGAGTGCCACCCCGAGAGCGAAGGCAATTGGGTGTTCGACTCTTGTCATTACGTACACCAATTTAACCGTACCGCATTCCGCCGCCATCGTCAACAGGCCGCGCCCACCACGCCCGGCGCGCCGCGTGGTAAAGAAAACGGCCCGGAGGTCGAGTCCGGGCCGTTGGACTTGCCGGCATCTCTCGGGGAGATTCTGTGCCAAGCCCGAGAGCGAAGGCAATTGGAATTCGGAACTTTTAGCCGTTTACAATTTGACCGTACCGCATTCCGCCGCCAGCGTCAACAGGCCGTTCCCGCCTCGAGGCGCTATGCAATACGCGGATCTTCGCGGCGATCTTGTCGCGCTCGGTCATTGTGCCTTTCTCCGCTGCCGCATCGCTGCCAGCCTGGCCTCCAACTGCCCAACCTTCCCTTTGAGGAGGCCGAGCTGCAGGCGGAGATTATGGTTATCGATGCGGAGCCGATTGATCATCTCTTCATAGGTGTCAGGATCGTCCCGGATATACTCCCTGTAAGGAATGAGGAAGCGGGTCCGCACCTTGGTGGCTCGCCACACGTAGTTGGCAGACCACCCAAGGAGAATGAAGCTTGCCGCCCACAGAATGTCAATTGCTACCTGCATCAGACAATGTCCTCGTCCGAGCGGAAAGCCTTGAAGACAGGAAGCAGCGGCGCCCCGTTCGGGCCGATGCGCTGGTATTTGAAAGTAACTTTCCGGCTCTTGAGCCGCGCCCGATTGCGCCAGATGAAATCGCGCATCTCGTCGTCGAACCCGGTGCCGATCTCGAACTCGATTCCATTCCCCCAAACGACGCGCAGGGCTCCGAGGGTTCCGGCAGGGACGAGACCGGCCTTAGCGCTAGACCGCTTTGCGTAACCCCTCTCGTCTCGAGTCTGCTCGTTGGTGTTGTGCATCTTCTCGACAAACGCGACGACCTTGGCCTCAGCGTCGTGGAAGCGCTTCATCTTGAGTAGATAACCCTCCCGCTGCGTCGAGCGGCCGAACTTATATGGGGAACCAGGCTTGCGGAGGATCACGCCCTCCCACCCATCAGACACCAGCATATCCTCATATCGGGACAGCTCTTCCAGGCTTTCAATCAAGACCCCCTCGCAGCGGATGGAGTTCCCTGTGCGCGGCGAGAGCCTGGCACGGCGCTCCTCGAAGGGGTCCCTCGGGAATTGTACGTGATCGAAGGTGTGAAATACGAACGGAAATTCGCCTTCTGCACTCATCACCTTCGACTGGACGGTGTTCAGCTCGTCTGGGATGCCGTTTGTGTAGGTGACGATCTCGCCATCGTAGTAGTGGTAGCCGGCGTTGTTGAGGCAGTTGCGCACGAAGCGGTTTGGGATCGGCTTGAGCGTGCGCGTCACCGGGCCAAGGTCGGGCAGAACCGTGCAGCGAATGCCGTCGAACTTCGGCTGGGCGATGAGCGGGAAGACGAGCTTATCGAGGTCGGCGGTTTCTGCCAGCATGGGCTTGAACTGCATGCCAGGTTCCCGTCTGTTGCGGAGAAACGTGACCAAACACGAAAAACGTGACATCAGGACGAGCGGTGATATCGCTCAAGGTCGATCTCCGCGAAGATGTTGCGTTTGAAGATTGCGACGTGGTTCGGGCCGTTTAGACGTTTAACATAACCCTTGCGCACGAGGCGCATCAAAGGCTCGTAGAGCTTTGGATCTGAGACGCCGTGAACGAACTTGCGGGAGTGTGAACCGAGCCATTCGAGGGCTCGAAGCTCATCGGGGTCAAACGGAGGATTCATACCTTGCCTCCCCGACGCTATCCATGTTGTCGTGCGAACTCCGCCCCTCGTGGACGCCTGGGATCCTCGGTAACGAGCCATCGTCGACCGTTCGTCGTTCAACTCCAGCCTCCTCGAACATGCGCGCAGCCACCTGGAACTCCACGACCGGCATCTTTGTCTCTCCGTCGCCGATTACGACGCATGAGATGCCAGCCTGGATCAGTGTCCGCGCGCAGCGGGAGCACGGATGCAGCGTCGTATAGACAGTGCATCCCTTCGTTCGGATCCCTTCACGCGCTGCGAAAGCGATGAGGTTTTCCTCGGCGTGACTGCAGTACAAATATTTGACCGGATGCTCGAAACGCTCGGGCAAGTCTAATACTCCGCGCGGAGGACCGTTGTAAGCGGTCAGACGAACCTCGCCATCGGGACCGACGAGGATCGCACCAACCTTGGTCGAGTCCCTGGATTTACTTGCAGCATGGAGAGCAAACCCCATCAGGTAATCGGCCCAGTTCGTCATCCATCCCTCCTGCGGAATTCCTTTACGACCTGACTTAGGTAACGGGCAAACTTGGCCCGGCGCAAAAGACACCGCTTCTTCTTCCAGTTCTCGTTGATATCGGCCATCTCACCTTTCCGTATTGAGGCCTCGATCTGCCGACCCTGGGCCTCGAGTGACGCCTGTGTGGTCTGCAACCAGCGCTCGATATCAGCGAGGGTGCGTTGCCGTTCCTGGCGGAGAAGCCTCGCCACGTCTCGGATCTGTGTCGAACGCCCTTCATAGGGGCTCCACCGACCAACTAACGCCTCCGCCAGGGAGTCGGCGTCACATGGTCGCTGCGTCTCTCGCATCGCTTGGGTGGCGTGAAAGGTGATGTCGTCCATTTTGCCAGCCTCGTGCGCAGCCACGGTATACGTGACAATTTGGTCGTGGCAATGCGGTTGACTCGCTCTCGTTTGTCGCTCGTCGCTGTGACGCGGGTTGTGGTCGTGGTAGGTCTACAGGAATTGGATCGCGCGCCTACCCGACCAGAGCAGCCGCGCTGCCAGACTCCTCGACGATCCTGTAATGGGTAATGGGAGCGCTCTCGGAGATGACACCCGGAACTGAGGACGGCGCCGGATCGATCATCCAGCCGAACTGCTGCGCCAGGCCTCGATAAAAATAAAACTTGCCCTGATACGTGATTATGACCTCGACCATCGTGTCGTGCCCCACCCCAGGCGGGTAGCCAAACTTGCCGCTGTCGTCTATGTGGGGCGTCATGCCAGACGGAATCTCGGCGACCTGCATCTCAGTTTCTCCTCATTGAAGCGTAGCTGTCTCCGGTCATGAACCGATGCCGACAGACTACTCGCATCATGTGACATGTCAACTAAAAATTGACAATGAAGTCAAATGATATCGTCGTCGCATCGGCGCGACGGCAGCGTCGAGATCGAGTGTGTTGATGTCGAGATAGCTCTCGATGACCGTCGCTGCCGCTTGCGCGACGATGGCGTTGCCGTAGGCGCGCAGGCGTCCGCCTCTATGCGGCAACGCGCCATCGCCACGTAGTCAGGGTTCAGTTCGATCAGGATGGCGTTTCGGCCGTGGCGACTGGAGACTAGGCCGGTCGTACCGCTGCCGCCGAATGGATCGAGCACCGTCCCGCCCGCCGGGCACCCGGCGAGGATGCACGGCTCGATGAGCGACGGCGGGAAGGTGGCGAAGTGCGCGCCCTTGAAAGGCTTGGTGGTGACGGTCCAGACGCTGCGGCGGTTGCGCTTGTCGGCCACCAAACGCTCCCCCACAACATGTGTCTCGTAGCCCGCAATGGCTTTCCCTGTCCCGTCATCGTATTTCCCGCGACTTTTGACAGTAACACCCGCATGGATAGCAGGCTCCTTTATCGCATCACTGTCGAAATAATACCGAGGCGACTTGGACAGCAGGAAGATGTACTCGTGCGCCTTGGTGCAGCGGTCGCGCACGCTCTCCGGCATCGGGTTCGGCTTGTGCCAGATGATGTCCTGGCGAAGATACCAGCCGTCGGCTTGCAGCGCGAAGGCGACGCGCCAGGGAATGCCGATTAGGTCTTTGGGCTTGAGACCGTCCGGAACTTTCGTTGCGTTACTTCGACCGAAGTCAAGCAATTTGTGTTTTGTCGGCGTCACCTGATAGCTGCGATTCGCTGCGTAGCTATCCCCCAAGTTCAGCCACAGCGTCCCGTCATCGCGCAGCACGCGGCGGACCTCGCGGAACACCGCGACCATTTCGGCAACGTATTCGTCAGGCGTTTGCTCAAGCCCGATCTGCCCCTCGACGCCATAGTCGCGGAGCCCAAAATAGGGCGGCGAGGTCACCACACAATGGACGCTGCTTTCCGGCAGCGTGCGCAAGACTTCCCGGCAATCGCCGTGATACAAGTCGATTTTGCTCATTCTCACATCTCGCAATAGGCGTGGAAGGCCGACATGAACTCGGTCCGGGCGCGTTCGGGCGACCAGCCCTCGACCCGCACGCCGAGGGGCTCACCGGGCAGGTGCCACGGGGCCGGCTCCGGCCTCATGAGCTGCGCCTTCTCGTCGTGCAGGATGCAATTGTCGAGGTACTTGACCTCGTCGGACCACGGGTGGGGCACACCGAACTTCGTGGCGATCGCCCGCTCGACGGCCGCCTCGGCGATGCTCCTCTCGTCGACGTCGCCCGGCGCAATGAGGCCGGCACTACGCGCACGGGTACGGCCTCCCAGTCTGCCGGGTCGTCGACCTCCGGCCGCATGGCCTGTGCGTGATGAGCGCGCATCCGCGCTTCGTACAGGGCCGGCGCCTTGATGAGCCGGCCGCCAACGGCGAGGCCGCGGATGTACTCGCCGGTCTTTCGGTTGCGGGCATCGCTGTCTCCGGTCCTGAACCGATGCCGACAGACTACTCGCATCATGTGACATGTCAACTAAAAGGTGACAACGAACTCAAATGATGTCGTCGCAGCCTCGGCGCCTTGACGAGCTTAAATGATATCGTCGTCGCGTCGGCGCGACGGCAGCGTCGAGATCGAGCGTGTTGATGTCGAGATAGCTCTCGATGAACGCTTGCGCCGCTTGCGCGACGATTGCGTTGCCGTAGGCGCGCAGTCGTCCCACTCGGGCGGGAGACCCATGAGCCAGCGGGAATGTGCCGGGCTCAACTGGCCGCCACTTTCCATCCCGGCAGAAGAGCCAGTCAGCATCTCGCCAGAAGCCGTTAACCGGGCCGGTTGTGGGTTGTCCTTCAGATGCAAGATGTCCTCGGTCAGATAACCCGAGGTGCGTCCCGTTGCTATACGGCTTGGGCGTATCGCCTTGCGATCCACTGCATCCATGGTGTTTGGCGTCGGCCAGCCGCTCAGCCACGCCACCCTGCCCAATAGCGCGTTCAGCGGCACGTTCCTCTGCTCGCCGCCGTCCTTCCAGTCGCGCGTCGTCGGTGTGGCCCAGCCCGCAAGGTCTGCGTCTCTCACCAGACACGCGCAACCGTGCTTCGTCCCGTGGATTTCCTTCTGCGTCTTCGAGCGCCCCGACGTGTCGTGCGCTTGCGGTGTGGTCCAGCCCGACAACGCCGCATCCGCCGGCAGCGCCCCGCCGGCTTGGTTCGGCCCACCGTTCGTCCCGTCCGTCGCTCTCGGCGTGTTCCAGCCTTTCCGCGACCCACCAGAGCCGCTGTCGGATGTGCGGAGCGCCGACGCCCGCAGCGCATAGATCGACCGCCCCGCAGGCGTAGCCCGTTCCTTCCAAGTCAGCTTGTACAAGGTCGAGCCAAGCGAGGCCGTCCTTGCTTGCAACCTGCTCGCCAAAGACAACGTCAGGTCGGCACTGGCTGATGAGCCAGTGGAAGTGCGGCCAAAGGTGCCGCTCGTCAGCAAACCCCTTTCCTCGGCCTGCCGCGCTGAAAGGTTGGCATGGACAACTGCCGGTCCATACCGGACGGTCGTCGGGCCATCCGGCGAGCCGCAAGGCGTAGCTCCAGATGCCGATGCCGGCGAAGAAGTGGCACTGGGTGTAACCGCGGAGGTCGTCAGGCCGTACATCAACAATAGAACGTTCATCAACGTCTCCTGCGGCGATGTGACCAGCGGCGATCAAGTTTCGCAGCCACTGCGCAGCGTACGGGTCGATCTCGTTGTAGTAGGCCGTCATCGTCGAAGCTGCTCCGTCCGCCGTTGGAGCATAAAAGGCACGTAAAACGTGACATGTCAAACCCGCTTCTCACCTGGCGCTCGACAGTTGAGGATTCCGTCGCTCGGGATTCGTCGCTCGGGATTCGTCAAAACCGTTTGGCAAAATTCGTCTGGCGGGATTCCTCCCAGCCTGATTGACAAGACACGTCAGAGGTGACTATGGTTGCTGCGCTCCGTGGCACCGACTGGGTCTAGCGCCGCCAGTCGTTCCAATCACGCCAGTCGGTGCCACGGGCGTTCTCAGTTCAGGCGGTGGCTTACTATCGCCAAATGACTACGTCGGTTGGGGACGGAGATGTCGCTCGGACCAGCCACTCTGATCGCCACATGAGAGCGGAGATTGCTGGCAGACCCATGATAGGGCCTCGAGGGCGGCACCTCCCCTTGGGTCGACTCGTTGACGTTCGGGTGCGTCGATGGGTCGAAGCACGGTGCGACGGGTAGGGCTGACCGTCGCACGTCAGGGGACGCGGGGAGGTGGTTGGGCACCTCCCCGCAACACTCATCCAGACCATCCTGGAAGTATCAATGCCACGCCATATCCTCGACCTAATGCGGCGCGGTATAGCTTATGGCTGCATCATCTGGTTGCTGCTGATCGTTGTCGGTCTCCCCGTCGGACGCTGACGCAACTCGGGAAAGGTATGCCCATCGATCCTGCGCCTCGGACCTCTATTCCATGCAGCGCGCCTGCTAGGTCTCTCGCGTCATCTGGCGCTCGCACTGGACTCCGCACGCCTGCACGGGCCGGATTTTGCCTCGCGCGAACGAGGGTCACCGGCCCGAAATTTCACGGATGAAGTTGGAGTTCCAAGGTAAGAAAATTTACGGATGAAGTTGGAGTTCCAAGGTAACGAAAAGCCAGGGCTCTACCTCGGTTTCGGCGGCGGTCGCCGACCGGGCTGTCGGCCTCTCCTGTAGGGGGGGGGGGGGGGTACTACAGTTAGTATGCCGTGGCGCCAGGCCCACTATATCTAGTGTTTGCCCATTGGCTTCCCGACGCGGGCATGAGAGACCACAATATATAGCGTCCAGGCTCGCGCCGTCTGCCACTATATATTGTATGCCTCTAGAATCGCCAGAAACGGCCGCTGACAGCCATTTCGCACAAGCCGCTAGTCACTAGCTGCAGCACGAAAAATCCCGCCACGGTGCGCCGTGGCGGGTTTGGGCGGGAAGTGGAACTTAGGTGCGCGTCAGTTCATCTTGCCATTGACGTTCCGTCGCGAGTCCGGTTCCGGTTCTAACCGGGCGCCAGCAATCAGAATAGACGGCGCGCCGCGACGTGTTGGGCAACGGATGCTCACACTCACTAATGCCCTAGCTGGCGCAGAACTTGGCGGAACGCTTCGGCCGGGACTCTGCCTTCCAGACTCCCGCCGCTGCCAATTAGCTTGAAGTCAAAACCGATAGCAGCAGCCTGCAGAAAGTCGCGTTCTGACATGCGGATTGCGCCCGTTTCATATAGCGAGCAACCATTAGAGCATCCCATCACGGCTTCCTTGCCTATGACATATTGAAAGCGCTTCCCGTGCGACCATGCCTCGCGAAAAAACCGCCAGCCTAAGCCAGTCGCCAAATGCTCTATGACAACACTATATCCGTTGACGTTTGAAAATCCGGCCGTGGCGTGCACGTAATGCAAGAGTCCGCTTTGGATAGCGAACCGGGACGAATGGACAACCGTCTTGCCCGTATGCGCGTCATGCACGGTTCCAGGTTGCGTTTGGCACGCGCCAAGGGTGACAGCAGCAGCGATAACAAAGGCGATATATCTCATGCGAAAAGCCCGACTCCAGACATACGGAGTCGGGCTTAATCATAAATCGGTTGCGTGGGGCTTGTCAGACTCTGGACACGATAGAGTCTAGACGATGGCAATTATAATAAGTCTTTGGTCAGAAGATATGCGAGAGTAAACACGACAATCAACTTAATATCCCCACCATTCCATATTAGAACAATCGCCTTGATTGCGAGTCCTATGGCATACGCTATGCGCATTCATGTTCACCGTCATTGGACATAACATTTATGTCCTCTTCAAAGACATGGTGCAAGCAAGGGCCTCAATTCGGGCCTCGCACGCGGCGTCTACTGCCCTCTTTGTGCCGCCTTGAACCGCCCTCGCAGCCGGCCAAAGGCTGCGGCAAGGTCAGAAGCCGAATATTCGTTTAATTCCATGTGCGACGGCTCGCCGAAGTCGCCGCGACGATCGAGACTCCAACCGTCGATTGTCTCGATGGCAAGTTCCACGTCAGTGTTATCGTCCAGAACCGTCCGCTGAAAGTCTATGCCGTTCGCACCGCCAGCAGAAAGCCACTCTTCGGCGATAGCGTCTAGCATCTCGGTCGTGGTGCGGAAAATGCTGTTTTGGAATTCGTTGCGCGTCATTGTCATGTCTCCGTGTTGCGTGCGGGGCGGCGCTCAATGCTCACGGCGCGGGCTCGTAGCAGGGGCAGTCGCTGCCATCGAGCGGGCAGACTGCCACGCGCTCGCGGTTGCCCCACCGAAGGGAATAAGGCAGGCGGTCAGCGGGCCACTCGCAAAGACCAAGGGCTTCGTGCTCGTCCTCGTCCGACGCGAAGCTTTGGTCGAACCAGCGGCATGTTTTGCAGCTTTGTGTCATAACTCCACCCACAGGCGCGGCTCCGGTTCGCCGGCCATATCCTGAACGGTAGGGATTAACCGGCGTAGGCCCGCGTTCGGCACCGATAATTGCAGTATCATCTAGATAGCTCATGGCTGACTCCCATATCGTGTTGTCTTCCTGCACCTTGCCGCAGAGGTTAGCCTCTGCGGCATCCTCAAGGTCACGATGTTAGTCAATCGTCAGCGCACGTAACAAACAGGACGGTCCCCATACCACGCGGACGAAATTCGAGCGTATCCCCATACCGGATGGTTTCTCCACGTATCCCAGTCAGGCCCACGGCCGCCTTTGCCCTACGCATTAGCTCGCGCTGGAACGCACGGTTAGCCCTGGCATAACCAGACGAGCCGTCATATCCGTAGTGCGTCAGTTCTGGCATGGTGATGGTTGCACGTCGAACCCATGCATAATTCGGTTCGCCGCCAAATGTATCCGTATATTCGACCTGATATTTCAGCATGTCTGTTATCCTCGGTCGCTAGCAGTCTTTTCTTCCCGTCAGGAGTCAATACGAATGGAAGAAATAAAACGTTCCGTCGTGCTGATACGCTGTAAGTTCGCCGCTAATTTGGAAGTCTCTAGCGATAGAATCCCAGTCAATATGATTGATCAACCATTCGGGAACTTGATTAATGTCGTGCGTTTCCAAAATATATTCTTCTGCCATCTCGCGCCAAGATGAAAAGGCACCGTGATAGCGATCGTTGAAAAATTCGTCAGGTTCGGTTTGATTATCGCCGAGGTCACTGACGGCTTGCGCGGCAACGTCTGCCGGAATCCCGTATGCATCTGCAGCCTCAATTATTGTCACGCGGCGCGCAATATCGCTAAGACTCGCATATTCGTCGATAGGTCCGAGGCCTTCCGAGTCGTGAATTGCGTATTCTTCGGCCGACGGATAGGGGTTTCCGCCGTTATATCCGTCGACGTTCGGCACCATCATCTCGCCGCAATGAGGGCACGGCGGAATTCCACCCTTGTCACCCTCTGTCAGCGTTTCGTCGGCGCCGCACGACTCGCAATGCCAGTCACGCCGCATGACGTTTGGAAACGGTGACGCTCGCAGAATGGCGCGCACCGCCTCTTCCATTTCGTCGACGTCCGACGATGCCTGGATCCATGCGCCATGCAGAACGCCAGCGTTGTAGCTTGCAAGACACGCAACATAGATTCTCATTTTTGAACCCTCAATCCTAAACGTGCCGAGACTCGGAAAACGTGCCACTAGGGCAAAGAAATAACCGTCTGCCCGGCGCCCTCATTGAATGCAGAGACAAGCGAGGGATCCTGAAGCGAGAAACTATAGAAATTCCATCCCTCTGAATAATCCCCGCTTGCCAGAGCATCGCGGCGCTCGCGAAGATTGCGAATGCGCTCTAGCTTTTCGACGATAACCCGCCGAATGGCTGCACAGATAGTCGGATAAGAGGGACTGTCAGTCTTGGCGGCCTTCCGTTCTGCAAGCAAGGCGCGGACAGACGCGCGTTCTGCCTGCATTTCGTCGACCGTGTGACGCCAATAGCAACCTGCAGCGAGCGCCATGTTATATTCACGTTCGGTTTCCGCATAGCGTTCTGCAAGTCTGTCCGCCTCGCGCGCCGCACTGCGGCAACCGTCATGTTCGCGCGGGTTATCCGTCCATGCCCAATAACCGCCCCAACCATCGCGCGGCGGGATCCATTCGACTTCCTCGCCTTCCCAGATGGTGCCGACGTCGACCAGCACGGGACCATCATTGTGAGGGTCAGCTATGCCAGCGAGGAAACGCGGTCGACGGTTGCGCCCAGGCAGTTGCAGCACGACGCCAGTCGCAGTCGGACCATCACCAAAATTGTCACAATACCATCCAGTATGATCAAGGCGCACGATATTATGTGCATCCCCAACCATTCGCAAACCAACGTCGTCCGGGTTTTCGATCCAAAGCATCATTCCGCCATATGCCTTGAAGGGCTTGCCAAGCTTGGCGGAAAAGGACGCATGACGCTTTCTTCCCTCTTCCACGTCGCGGCGAGCAGCCTCAAGCGCTGCATAAGCGGGCTTCCCGGCCTTAATGCGGTGCCAGCAGTAAGCCTGAAAAAGCGGCGAAGCCTTATCGATGCTCATGACGTCGACTCCATGTAACTTACTTTCAGCACGCTAAGGCGTGTTGCGTGACATGTCAATTAAAACATGACATATGGGAACGCTTCATGCGGCAACGTTAAGCCGTCGCTCGCGCCATTCCATTTCAGCGGCGACATATTCGCATTTATCCGTCCAAAATCCGACGTCCAATATATCGCCATCCGGTTGCACGGCTGGCAAATGAATGCCGCGTTGTGCATACCATTCGCGGCGCTCTGCCAAGTCGACTCGAACTATGTCGGAATATCCGGCCGGTTCGCCTTCATATTGACGATAAGCGACCACGGCGCCGGAAATTGCGTCGACGTCAATTTCCCCATAGTTTCCCCAAAATGTAACGATGCTCATGTTACCTCCTCGCGTTGGCACGGCGCGCGTTTTCCATCCAACCTTGCATGCGGCGATAAATTTTCAGACGATAATTATAGGGCGCGGACTCCAGTTCACGCCGCAATTCTGCATATTCATCCGGCGTTGCTGGACGATTCTTGCGCGAGCGTGCCCATTCAACGCTGCAGGTGCTATGCTGTCCCTTTTTCGCATAGCAAAGCATCGTATATCCGTACCTGTCTCCAGGTTCGCACGGAAAAATGGCGGTTACTTCCTCACCGTCTGTGCGAAAAATAACGGGCGTCACGTCAACATGAGGCATCATTGTCAAACCCCTAGGAACCAAACGTGCCAGGACTCGGAAAACGTGCAACTAGGTCGAAGCGAATGCCATTGCAACGACTCCTCAATCGATACGACGACAACTTAATGCGTGACCGTGATAAGTCAAGGAAAAATTGACAACGAAAGCAACTTTCAGACGGCGCGGAATACGACTGCGGTTAGCAAGGCGAAAGATGCGGCGCCCGCCGCGTAAAAGACGAATAAGGCAAGACTGGCAATCGCGCGAACGATTTTCAGCATTTTCGACTCCATCAGCAAGGAAGGCGCACAACGCGAATTCCAACAGACTCCCAGAACAAAAGAGACATGCTTGCCTTTGCATTGCGAACGTCGCTCAAAAGACGGAAGGCAAGGGCGCGATTAATTTTCGTATCCATGGCGTTTCCTTTCTCTGCCACGTTGGAATTATGAATCGAACCCGTGACAAGTCAATGCAGACTTGACAGTGCGGCGCCGCTTTAAGGTGCGCCATTTGGGCAAGGTTAAACGCCGGTTATCTGGCGCGATTCCTAATCCGCAATCCGTTTTCTCGCTGCATGTCCGCCTGGCGCGCACCAGCGCCGTGGTCGCTTTCGCGCCTGCATTCGGGACGCGACGGGAGGTGATGGGACGTGACGGGACGCGCGTAGACAACGCGCCAATGGTCGACCGTGGATAGCGTGATACGTGGTGAAACGCGACGGGACGTGACGGGATAGGGCGGGAAATGGCGCTCAACACGTAGTCCGAGCGTATCGGCTTCGGGTCCTTCCTGCCAGGGGGGCGTACCGGGGGCGGCCACCGACCCCGGCGCTCGGCAGTTTTCAGAAAAAATTTCCGAATTTTCTCGGCCCATGCTCGTTGCACTAGTTTGCACTAGTTTTGCACTAGTTTTTGCACTAGTTTTCGATAGCTAAATCATTGAAAAATAATAATTTTTTCAAAACTAGTGTAACTCGCGTCGACCTTTGGGCTCCCCTGAATCACACCACTCGAAACTCCTCGGAATGCTCCCAGGGACCCAAACCCGGCGCTAGTTACACTAGTTTTGAAAAATCCTTATGAATCAAAGGGTTATCGAAAAAACTAGTGCAAAACTAGTGCAAACTAGTGCAAAAATGAACCCCGCCGAAGCGGGGTCCGATCATTTTCGCTTGCGAACGGCGATATACCAGGGTCTTTTTGGCCCGCGACCACTCTTTGTCTCTGCAACGCGAATTTTGTTGTCACGGATGAGCATTTGCAGGAGCTCGTCCCGTTGACGCGGAAGCAGCGTGCCGAATGTGCGACGGCGTTGCCTTGCGATGATATGTTCGGGTGCCCCCTCGTCGCCGCAGGTGAGCAGAAAATCAATCACTGCGTCGTAGGCTTTCTGGAAATCCGTCTTGCCGAGGTTCTCGGTGAAAATTCGAGCCATGCGTCCGTGGTAATAAAAAACGTAGTCGCGTGCCCATTCCAAGTGCCGTCGTTCGACACGGGCGCTGCCATCACTGACAGCCACGATAAGGGCCACGCGCATCGCGATCTCGCGGGTGCGGCCGTAGAGTTCCGCCATACCGTGCTCGTCGAGGAGGTTCATTTCCTCGTGGACGCGCGCGGACATGTCCTTGAGGATCGGAACGCAGTCCTCCGCGAATGGGACGATGCGCGGCTCCGGGGCATGCGACGGCTCGACCATAGCTCGCAACGCCTCGAGGTCGTCGTCGTCCTCTCCGCACTGCCAGGCATTGTCTCTTGCCCACTTCAACACCCGAGACGGGATTCGGACGGAGGTGCGAAAGCGTTCCTCCTGGCGACCTAGCGGGCTCTCGACGATCAGAAATCGGTTGAGGAAGCCGTCGACCACGTCCTGCTGGCCGAGGGCGTCATAGAGCGTTGTCGGCGTCGTCATGCCGACGAGCGTGAGGGCTGGGCGGTCGACCCGCATGTTGCTCTGAGCATCGATCTGCTCTTTCGTCATGCCACGGGTGCTGTAGCCGATGCCGTAGTAGATGCCGTCGAGGCGACCGAAGACCTCCATCAGCGCGGATTGCATGTCGAGCTTGTTGGCGTTACCGGCTCCGCGAGATGAAGCGAGATAGCGTCCGAACTCGTCGGTTATGGAGATGTGTCTGGGTTTGAGGATGAGCGTAGACAGGACGCCTGCCTCCGAGGAATAGGTCTTCGGCCCGATCAGGCTGTCCAAACCCGCCTCGCCGAGGAAGGTCTCGATCACGCGCTTGATGTGTTCCTTACCTCCCGATGTGGGAGCCAGGTTCAGGAAGTAGAGGCTGGTGAAATTGTTCTGGTCTGTTGACCAATTGCGGCCGAGCACCACCGAGCCGAAGGCGAGTGCTGCCTGTACGGCGAACTGCGGCTGCGGTTTCATCGCGGTCGCGTTGTAGTAGTCGACCACTTCTTGGAGCACGCCTGGAATGGCGAGCACGTTCGCCGGGACGCCATCTCGCATGAGCTGCTCGAACACGTCGGGCTCGATGCCGCGAGGTACACGCTTTGGCGTTTCTGACCCCTCGCCCTCGAACATGGCGATCAATGATCCACGGTCGAGGGGTTCCGGCTCGTCCTCGAACTCGTCGAGTTCGTCGAGTTCGTCAACGGCAGCATAGATTCGACGGTCGTTCACCTCGGCCACGAGCGAGCGCATCGTGACAAGCTCATCGCGGTTGACTTTGAAGGAGCGCCATTGAGCAAGGTTCTCTCGCTTGTTGTAGCCGCGACCTTTCTTCGACCATGCATCGAATAGTTGCCACGCTCTCTGCAGCAACTTCTTGTCGTCAGCAAACTCATGCTTTAGGGCCATGCCGACCCGAACCCAAGTCTCACGGTCGTCGGCCCAATCCTGTAGATCGTTGAGGATGTCTTCCGCCTGCTCGATGGTCAGGCCTAGGGGATCGGAATTGTCGTAGGTCGGCGTGGTCGAGTTATCGGCGTGGATGATATCGTAGATGAGGTCAGCGTCGATGGTGGGGATGCCAAGGTCGAGATCGGGCTCGCGAATCCATTCATAGCGTTTGCCGGTCTCTGGGTGGACACTCGGCGGGATGGCGACCTGCTTGCCGCTGCCGAACAGCTCAATCTCCCATTCCCAATGGTCGCGACCATCCTTTCCACGCAGCCTGTTGTCACTGTGAGCCAGCTTCCGGCTCCGAAATGCCTCGTCGGTGAGGAAGTAGAAATGCCTCGACTCGCCGCCTGAGCCAGAGCGGACGCAAGGCAGGGTGAACCACTTGACGCCTGGGAAGAGGTCTTTCAGCGCATCGTATGCCTCATCCTTTGCCTCTGGTATGCGGATGTCGAGGTCGATGACATGGAGATAGCGCCCACCGACCCTCGACGGCTTGCCGAGGCGAACGCCGACGTTCTGCCCCGGTCGGTACAGGCGTTTGAGTTGGTCATAGGTGTAGACTGGAGCCTCGGACCAGCCGTCGTTGACAGGCGCCTTAGACCTCGGCTTGAGGAGGTGGACGGCGAAGCCGTAATCCACGAGGGACTTAACGTCCTCGATCATTATGGCACCCTTTTAGAAGGGCGGGTGCGTACCCGCTCACCCGAGGTTGATGTAAGGGGTCAACTTCTCGATTGTCAGCGTCGAACCGGGAAGCGAGATGAGCCGGTTGACGTAGTGGGAGTGCAGGCGGTTGGCCCGGAACATCTTGTAGATGGTCTCTCGGGAGCAGCCGAGATCGCATGCCAGGGCCGTTGTACTTACCGAACCCCGCTTGATGCGGCTGGCATGCTGTGGAAGGTTGTCCGCCAGAACCTCCTCGAGCGTCGGCACGTAGTTGTCGCCATCGAAGATGTAGGGTGCGAGGATTTCAGGGGTGAGTGTCGATTCGGGGATCGAGCAGAGGGCTTGGATGTTGCGCTTGAACACCCGGTTGAGGCGAAGCATGCGTTGGACGTGAGCCGTTGAGCAGCCAATGGCTTTGGCTAACTCGATTTCGCTGAGGACACCCTTCCGTGCGAACTGCGGCAGGTGAGTGGAGAGGAGCTTCCGCAGCGTTGGCGGAGCTGTCCGCACTTTCGCGTCATTCAAGCGACCCATCGCTGACTCCGTCCAAAGAGGTGAAATCTGCCGTTTGACTTGTCACGGAAAACGTGCAATGTCAATCAGCGCGTGGGCGGGAAACGCCCGTCGATCCAAGACAATTTCCCTGTGAAGGAGAGCAGCATGAGCCTCGAAGCCGCCATTGAGAGTCTCACGGAGGTTATCCGAAAGAACAACGAGCTGCTGAGCACATTGGTCGCCAAGGCGAACGCGAACCTAAAGGAAAAGGTGGACGCGAAGCCGGCGCGTGGCAATGACGATGGCGGCGACGATAACGGCGACGATGGTGTGGGGGAGAAGGAGGCCCCGCGTCGCGGTCGCGGTCGTCCGCCGGGTAGCAAGAACAAGGAGAAGGCCCCGAGCATCGACGAGATGAAGCTCAAGGCTACGAGCTTCCTCGAGGATGCAACGGACGATTCGGATTACGATGAGCGACGAGAGGCTCTCAAGAAGCTCACGGCGCGGTTCAAGGCGGCGAAATTCAGCGAGATCCCCGAGAACCAGCGCCAGGACGCACTCGACGAGCTGCGCGAGATCGCTGAGAATTGGGGCAAGGAGGAGCCCCCGCGCCGTCGGCGCTCTGAGGAAGATGACGACGTGTGAGAGCCGTCGCTTGGACCCCCGACACAGGTCGGGGGTCTTCCGGTGAAGGGTGCGGAGTCGGCCTCACGTCCTCCCGGTGAGATGCCGACCTCGGATCGGCCCGCACCCTTCTCCCGAAGACCTTCGAGGTTCCGATGGCAGACAGACCACACGCTCGTTTGGCTCCATCGTCCGCAGCCATGTGGGCGCGTTGCCCTTTGTCGCCCACGATGGTCGAAGAGTACGGCGAGGACGACGATAACGAATACAGTGCCGAGGGGACGATCCTTCACGAGGTCATGGAGAGGTGCCTCGTCAGGGAGGTGGAGCCGTACCGATTTGTTGGTCAGGTGTTCCGACACGGTGATTTCGAGCTTGAGATCACTGAGGAGCATGCTGACATGCTCGCAGAAGGCATCGACATGATCGATGCCATCCCTGGAAAATTATACGTCGAGAAGCGGGTGAGACTTGATCGGTGGATGCCAGGTCAATTTGGCACACTCGACGTTGGAATTATCGGAAAACGACGCATTACGATTTGGGATAACAAGTTCGGGATGGTGCCCGTTAGCCCGGTCGAAAACTATCAACTTCGTCTATACGCTCTTGGATTCTGGGAAAGCATCGCGCGCCATGAGACGGATGTAACGGACTTTCGGTTGGTTGTCTGGCAGCCGCGAGTCAGTGGCGGGGGTGGTTTCTGGGATACTACACTTGACGAACTCCTCGAGTTTGGCGTCGAGATGAAATTCGCCGCCAAGAAGACAGAAGATCCAAACCCGACGGCTATTCCAGGTCCAATCCAGTGTGAGTATTGTCCAGGCGCAAAATCTGGGAAATGTTCGGCATACCACCAGTACATGCTCAATCTCGTCGTCCATGATTTTGACGATTTGGACGCGAATATTGAAGATGGCGTTCCGATGAACTTCCCTCGATACGGGATGACGCCGGAGCGCAGAAGCTACATCCTCGAGCACCGTGCGATGATCAGCAAGTGGCTCGAGCGATTGCATGCTGAGGCCATCGACGACGCCTTGGCTGGTCGCCCTGTGCCTGGGCGAAAGCTGGTGCTGGGGCGCCACCCGCCGAGAAAATGGAAGGATCGAAAGATCGCTGAGGAGAGGCTTCGCGAGTTGGTTCAGGAGAGAGCTTACAACCTCCGGCTCAAGACACCGACCCAGGTTGAGGAGGAGCTGGGGCCGAGGGTCTATGAGGAGATCGTCGATCTGGTCGACAAGGGTGAGCCGAAACCCATTCTCGTCGATGAGAGAGACGCTCGCCCGGCAATCCCGAGTCTCATCGATCTTTTCGACGACTGACTGTCACGTGTAAGGTGGAGCAGCAACTATGGCGCCTAAGCAGAAAGACCCTTCTCGCGTGCTTTTGAAGGATGTCCGCATTGGGTATCCGAACGTGTTCAAGCCCCGTGGTTTCGGCAGGGGTGACGGTGGCGACAAGGCGTACAGCGCACAGTTCTACATCGACACCTCGAGCAAGGAGGGCAAGGCGAACATTGCTCTCTGCGAGGACGCCATCGAGGAGGCGATGTTCAAGGAGTTCGGCGAGGACCGGAAGAAGTGGCCGAAGATCAAGAAGGCGAACATGGCCTGCTTCTACGGCGACGATGTCGACGAGGACGAGCGTAAGCCTGAGTGGGAGGGAATGTTCGTCGTTCGCTCCCGCAACAAGAAGCGCCCACTTGTCCTGGATAGGGACAAGACGGAACTCGTCGAGGAGGATAATCGTCCTTACGGGGGCTGCTACGTCGACGCCATCGTCCGCTTCTGGGCTCAGACATACGAGGGAATCCCGCGCATCAACTGCTCGTTGGAAGCCGTGCGCTTTCGTCGTGACGGCGAGCCCTTCGGCCATGCTCCGGTTGACCCCGACGAGTTCGAGGACCTTGACGACGTCGACGAGGATGACCGCAGTTCCCGCCGACGTTCTGGAGACGATGATGAGCGCGATCATCGCCGCCGTCGCGATGATGACGAGGATGAGGGGCGTGGTTCACGTCGGCAGCGCTCCAGCGATGACGACGAGGGCAGTCCGCGCCGCCGACGTGATGAGGACGATGACGACGAGGACCGCCCCCCTCGCAACAGTCGGGCTCGTCGCTCCCGCGACTATGACGATGATGTTTGATCAACTCTGTCTTGCGTGATGCGTCGGCCCACCTCGGGACTTCCCAGGGTGGGCTGTCTTTTTCCGAGGGCGAGATGTTCAAGTTTGCGGCCGAGCGTGACGTAGAACTGATCGACACCGAGGTCTATGGAAATTACTTCCTCTTCGCGGCCAAGCGGAAGCGTGATGGGCGTGTCTGGTCCATCGAGACGAAGAGTCGTTTGTCTATGGAGGACCGGGGGCTTCTTCGCAAGTTCGTGGAAAAGCGACGGACGGTTGGTTTTAATAGTCGTTCCTTCGACCTGCTCATCATCTACGCGGCGGTTTCCGGTCTATCGACAAGAGAGATAAAGGGCATCGCGGATAAAATCATTGTTGAAAAGATGAGGTCTTGGGAGGTCGCGAAGGACTTCGGGATAGATGTTCCAGATGACCTGGATCATATCGATCTAATTGAAGTTGCCCCTGGTAAGGTTGGCCTCAAGATTTATAATGGTCGACTCCACGGGCGCCGGATGCAGGACCTTCCATATAGCCCGAATAGCGTTCTGACGGATGAGGAAATTGAGGAGGTATACAGGTATTGTGTCAACGATCTTGATGCGACAGGACTTCTTTATGACCGCCTCCGTGAGGAATTGACCTTACGCACGAGTATGAGTGTCGAGTACGGGATCGATTTGCGCTCGAAGTCTGATGCTCAGATCGCCGAGACCGTCATCAAGACCCAGGTCTCCAAGTTGCTAGGGCGAGATGTTAAGAAGCCGGAGTTCTCTCCGTTGATGACGTTTCGTTATCGAACCCCAGAGTTCATCCGGTTCCGCCTCCCTCAGCTCAAGAAGGTGCTCCGTGTGATTGAGGAGCACAAGTTCAGACTGTCTAAGAGCGGTAAGGTGCTGCTGCCAAGTGCGTTGAGCGAGGCACACATCCACATTGGCGACGGCATCTACAGGATGGGGATTGGAGGACTCCACAGCTCCGAGGATTGCGTCGCGGTGCATGCTGACGACGAGCACATCCTGGTGGACCGCGATGTCACCTCTTACTACCCATATATCATAATGCGCCTTGGGCTGGCTCCGAAGCAAATGGGGTGGGCATTCCAGAGGGTGTATAAGGGTATTGTCGATAGGCGCATCGCTGCAAAGGCGAGGGCTACCGCCTTGAAAAAGCAGATCGTGGAACTGACTGCCGTCCTTGAGCGCGAGGGGAGGTCGCCTGATATCGAGGAGCGCCTTGCCGCTCTCCGTTCCGAGCAGAAGAAATGGGACACTATTCAAGGCTCTCTTAAGATTACCATCAACGGATCCTTCGGCAAGTTTGGCTCGGTTTACTCGTGTCTATTCTCCCCGGACCTGCTAATCCAGACGACGATCACCGGGCAACTGTCTCTTCTAATGTTGATTGAATGGTTGGAGTGGGAGGGGATCTCCGTAGTGAGCGCGAACACCGACGGCATCGTCATCCGTTGTCCGACAAAGAAGATCGATCTGATGAACGAGATCGTCGGGTATTGGGAGAGGGAGACGGGATTCGGAACCGAGGCGACTGAGTACAAGTCTCTGTACTCGGCCAACGTCAATAACTACATCGCAATCAAGGCGAACGGTGAGGTGAAGCTCAAGGGTTATTACGCTCGGTCGGGTCTGATGAAGAACCCGGAGAATGAAATCTGCGTGGATGCGGTTATCGATTACATCACGAAGGGTATACCAATAGACAAGACGGTTCGCGATTGTCGGGACATCCGAAAGTTCCTTACGGTTCGGACGGTGAGTGGGGGTGCCATCTGGGGGGTGAGAGAGGTCGAATACCAGCGTACCGGGAAGCGCGGACAACTTCTCAAGCCTGGGATCACGTTCGACACCACTGACGCCGAGTATCTCGGGAAGGCCATTCGCTGGTATTATTCGACCGAGGTGGAGGGCTCGATCCACTACCAGAGTAACGGGAACCGAGTGCCACGCTCTGAGGGGGCCAGGCCGTTGATGGAGCTTCCTGACGAGTTTCCAGACGACGTTGATTTTCGGTGGTACGTGCGCGAGGCGAAGGCGATCCTGCGTGAGATCGGCTATTACAGTGACGTTGTCTAGAAAGTCACGTTGAAGTTGTGCTGGCAATGCTTGAGAGTTACGTCGAACGGAAGGTCTGCGATTACGCAAAGCGCCGTGGCTGGCTGGTGCGAAAACTGCAGTGGATTGGGCGGCACGGTGCGCCAGACCGCTTTTTTGTTAAGAGCGGTCGTATCGTTTTCGTTGAGTTCAAGGCTCCGGGGCGCAAGCCTACCAAAAACCAGGAGCAAGAGATCGCCCGTCTCCGTCGAGAGGGTTGTGAGGTCCACGTTGTGGACGACATCGAGGTCGGCAAGGCGATCTTTGCGGATGCCTTCTTGCGACCGCGATCCGGTAATCACGACGACATTATATGACTTCGGTGTTGCAGAACGCTCGAGATGCAGGTGTGAACCAAGAACGTCCTTTGAGGCGAAGGGAGGATCTCCGCCCATACCAGGTCCGTCTTTTGAATAAGATCAAGCGGATCCCAGGCATCATCCTTGCGTTGCCGATGGGATCCGGGAAGACCGGGACGACGCTCACTGCGATCTTAGATCTCCTTGATGAGGGTAGAGTTAGCAAAGTCCTTGTGGTTGCCCCTCGCCTCGTTGCCACTGCCACTTGGCCAGATGAGATCGAAGAATGGGAGCACACCCGTCTCCTGACATGGACCCTTGTGCGCGTAGAGGATGACGATCAGGAGGTCCAGGCGGCGAGGAAGGCTGCCTATCGCTTTGCGCGCGATGTGATAGGGCTCGATCAGAGGGAGGCGAGACGCTTTGCTGGTCGCGTCGCCACCAATGTCAAGCGGTGGAAACGCGAGCGCCTCGCGACCGAGGACACGGAGGTACACATCATCAATAAGGAGGCTCTCCCTTGGCTGTGGGAGTTTTTTGGTCAAGGGAAGAGCTGGCCTTACGACATGCTGGTGATTGATGAGGCTAGCATGTTTAAGAACGCCGTAATGCGCACGGCGAAGAAGCAGCTTAGCCGCTTCGGTGTTGCCGTGAAGGCAAGAAGGTATGCGAAGCGAGTTGTATTGCTTACGGGAACGCCGGCCCCAAAGGGTCTCATCAATTTGTGGGGCCTAGCGAAGGTGGCGGATGGCGGAAAACGCCTTGGTGACAGTAAGTACTGGTTCCAGCAACGTTGGTTCGATAAGGATTACATGGGGTGGAACCTGGAGCCAAAGCCGCATGCTGAGCGGGAGATCATGGAACGTCTTAGCGATATTATGTTCGCTATGGACGAGACGGACTGTGTCGATCTCCCTCCGAAGTTCGACATCCCGGTGAAAGTTACTTTACCGCGTCGGGTTATGGATGAGTACCGCCGTTTTGAGGAGTCACTCGTTTCGGAGGTCTACAACGTTGAGGCGGTGAACCGAGGGGTCTTGGCAAACAAGCTGCTGCAGTTTGCCAACGGTAGCATGTACCGCGAGGACGGTAGGCACGTCTGGATCCACGATGAGAAATTGGAGGCCCTCGAGAACATTATTGACGAGGCGAATGGAGCACCCGTCCTTGTGGCATACACTTTCAGGTTCGACCTGGAGCGCATCAGACGGGTGTTCAAGCGGGCAGTGGTGTTTGGAGAAGGGGATGTGAGGGAGACGAAGGCCCGATGGAACAGGGGTGAAATTGACTTACTCCTCGCCCATCCGGCATCCGTGGGGCACGGCCAAAACCTGCAATTCGGCGGTAATATCTCGGTTTGGTATGGGCTCACGCCTGATTTGGAAATCTATCAACAGTTTAATAAGCGGCTGCATAGATCGGGGCAGACGAAGGCGGTTTTCAACCATCACATTATAGCGAAAGGAACTTACG
>Ga0207866_1000830_pt1 | contig 37444 bp, 34 predicted proteins | sample HigsolmetaAR203D_FD_184835 | JGI IMG/M metagenome (GOLD analysis project Ga0207866, IMG submission 184835) | Ionic liquid and high solid enriched microbial communities from the Joint BioEnergy Institute, USA - AR20-3-D (SPAdes) (version 2) ...
GCGCCGCGCACAGAGCATGGGCAGGCCGCGGTCGGCTCGTGTCGATGCATAATGCCTTGTCTGATGGCGAATCCTATGCAGTGTAAATTCAATTTACGCAAAGGAGGAGTTCCGTCAGATGAGCTCTGTGTTGACCCGGTTCGACAAGTGGAAAGACTTTTTGGCCGAGCGCGTGGAACAGGCCAAGGCGGCCGGCATGAGCGAAGAAACGATCGCCAAACTGGCGTTTCAGATCGGCGAATTTCTGGAAGAAAAAATTGATCCGAAAAACGGCGAGGAATTATTGCTCAAACAATTGTGGCAGGTTGGATCGGAAGAAGACCGCAAAGCGCTGGCCCGCATGATGGTGAAACTGGTGGAACATACGTGACAGCCCGCCACAAAGCCTCCGCCCGGAGGCTTTTTTTTGTCAAGGGAAATCTATGCGACGAGTTGGCAGGAACTTAGAAAGGCGTGTAGAATTGTATGAGAGAGGCGCAATGAATTTTGGACAAAATCAGTCATGTTTCGTCATATTGGGAGGGAATTCGTGGAACGCAAGCAGTGGTACATGGAGTACAAGATTCACAAAAACCGCCCCGGTCTTCTGGGCGACATCGCCTCGCTGCTCGGCATGCTGGAAATCAACATTTTGACGATCAACGGCGTTGAAGATCGCTCGCGCGGCATGCTGCTCGAATCGTCGGACGACGGAAAAATCGAGCTGCTCGGCATGCTGTTGCGCAAAGTGGACAACATCACGGTTACCGCGCTCCGACAGCCGCGTCTGGTCGACGTGCTGGCGATCCGCCACGGCCGATACATCGACAGGGATTCCAACGACGGCAAAACATTCCGCTTTACCCGGGACGAACTCGGTCTGCTCGTCGATTTTCTCGGCGAAGTATTCAAGCGGGACGGCAATCAGGTGATCGGACTGCGCGGCATGCCACGCGTCGGCAAAACCGAATCCATCATTGCCGGCAGCGTGTGCGCCAACAAGCGCTGGACGCTGATCTCGTCCACCCTGCTGCGGCAGACGGTGCGGACGCATCTGTTGGAAGACGAATGGAATCCTTCGAACGTCTATATTATCGACGGCATTGTCAGTACCCTGCGCTCCAACGACAAGCATGACATGTTGCTCCGGGAAATCATGGCGCTGGACGCCACCAAGGTGATCGAACACCCGGACGTGTTCATAAAAGAATCGGAGTATGAAGATACTATTTTTGACATATTTATTGAACTGCGCAATTCGCCCGATGAAGTCATTGCGGTCGAACCCATGGTCGATCCGCTGACAGGATTCTAATCCCAAAGAACTATATACATAGTGGAATCGGCTTGGTTTTCGGCTGATGCTCGGTTTGAATTCGGATCCGAATAAGACTAAAGACTTACAACCATATCACTATCATCGGGGAGGTGAGCGGGTGTCCGAACTTGGAGCGTTGCTAAAAAAGGCGAGAATCGAGAGAGGCATCACCCTGGAGCAGCTTCAGGACATCACCAAGATCCGAAAACGGTATCTGGAAGCGATTGAAGAGGGCGAATTCAACGTTCTCCCCGGCAGTTTTTATGCGAGAGCGTTTATCAAAAGCTACGCGGAAGCTGTCGGTTTGAACCCGGATGAAATCGTCCGGCTGTACCGGGGGGCCATCCCCGAAACGGAGCCGCCTGCGCTTCAGCTGGAAACGGTTCGCGCCAAGTCGAAGTCGAAAGCGTTCGCCAGAACGGACAAAATCGCGCGTTGGGCAGCCACATTGCTCGTGCTGTTTTTCTTCGTGCTGATCGCCGCTATCATTTATCATTTCGTGCTGTCCAACCAGGACGGCGGACAAAACCATCTGGCCGATGACCCGCCGTTGACGGACAGGACGAATACTGCGGATACCGGCAGCGAATCCGGCAACACGCCGGATCCGGATACGGCTCCCCCCGAAACGACGCCGGAGGACGAAGAAGAGCCGGCGCCGCCGGATCCCGAATTGCTGTATGTCACGACGGACGGCACGACCCACATCTACAACGTGACGAACGCCGCCTCGGTCGTGCTCGAATTGTCGATGACGGAATCGGATTGTTGGGTATGGGTGAAAAAGGGCGGGAGCGATGGGGAAGAAATTGCGCAGAAGACGTATCGGAAAGGCGAGACGATCACCTGGGAAGTGGAGGATTCCGCCTACATCCGTTTGGGATTTCCCCGTGGAGTGACCTTGAAGGTGAACGGCATCGCCGTGGAAAAGGAGAGGCTGAACACGGAAAATCCGATCAATCTGCAGTTTAACCTGTTGACTCAGACGCCGTGACGTCATAAGTTGCCGGTCATGCCGCGATCAACCATATCAGACGACGGCGCATCCGGACTTGCGGGCGAACCGCAGCCGGCTACGCCGAAAGAAGCCGCCCCGCCTTGCCGAGCGGGGCTTTTACTTTCCATCCCGCCGCAATCCTGATATAATTCTTCATGAAAAAAGAGGAAGCAGGTGCGTCAGATGAGTTCCGAACATTCATTCGACATCGTGTCCAAGTTGGACATGCAGGAGATGGACAACGCGATTCGCCAGGCGGAGCGGGAAATTTCCACCCGTTTTGACTTCAAGGGAACCAAGACCGAGATCACGCTGGAAAAAGACAAGCTGATCATCATTTCCGACGACGAGTACAAACTGAAAAGCGTGCTCGACATTTTGCAGTCCAAGATGGTCAAACGGGGCGTTTCGCTGAAGCATCTCGAATACGGGAAAATCGAGCCGGCCGCCGGCGGTACCGTTCGCCAAACGGTAAATCTCCGACAAGGCATTGATCAGGAACACGCCAAAAAAATCAACACGTTGATCCGCGAATCCAAGCTAAAGGTGAAATCGCAGACGCAGGGCGATCAGGTGCGCGTTTCGGGCAAAAGCAAGGACGATCTCCAGGCCGTCATCCGTCTGCTGCGCGAAGCCAATCTGCCGATCGAGCTGCAATTCGTCAATATGAGATGAACCTTTCTCCGGTGTCGGGCGGTGGGGTGCAGTGCGCTTTTGACACCGCTTTTTGACGTATACTATACTTTGAGCTGTGATTTTGTTGGCGTCTGCCAACTGGGGGAAACGATCATGAACTTTCATTCACCTCAAGCTGCGCCGCGGAGGGAGATCCCATGAACTTGGCCAACCGGATCACCATCGCGAGAATATTTCTCGTCCCCGTGATGATGTTTTTTTTGCTGGTCAATCTCAATTTGCCTCCGATACGGATCGAACAGTTTGAAATCTCTTACAACCAGCTGATCGCGACGCTGATTTTTATATTGGCCGCCAGCACCGACGGACTGGACGGTTATATCGCCCGGAAAAAGCAGATCGTGTCCAATCTCGGCAAACTGCTCGATCCGCTCGCCGACAAGCTGCTGATCGCCGCCGCGCTGATTTCGCTCGTCGGCATGGACAAACTGGACGCCTGGATCGCCATTGTCATCATCGCGCGGGAATTTGCGGTGACCGGCCTGCGCCAGATCGCGCTGCTGGATGGGCGCGTCGTGGCCGCAAGCAAATGGGGAAAATGGAAGACCGCCATTCAGATAACGGCCATCATTGCGATCTTGATCAACAATTTTCCGTTCAATTTTATCGGTTTCCAGTTTGACGTGGTGGCCAGTTGGGCAGCCGCATTGATCACGCTGTACTCCGGTGTCGACTATTTTTGGAAAAACCGGGGCGTCATCCATATTGGAAAAAAACAGTCCTGAAATGAGGGGAAATCGTGAAAGCGGAAATCGTCGCCGTCGGCACGGAACTGCTGCTCGGCCAAATCGTTAACACCAACGCGCGCTTTCTGGCCCGGCAGCTGGCGGAAATCGGCGTCGACAGTTATTTTCAAACCGTGGTCGGAGACAATCTGGACCGCATCGTGCAGGCGCTGACCATCGCCTCCCAGCGCGCCGATCTCGTCATTTGCACCGGCGGCCTCGGTCCGACGCGAGACGACCTCACCAAGGATGCGATCGCCGCGTGGACGGGTCGGCGGCTCATTTACGATGAGCCGGCGTTGTCGCGCATTGAACGGTTTTTCCGGGAGCGCGGCGTACCGATGGCCGAAAGCAACGCGCGGCAGGCGCTCATTCCGGAAGGCTGCGACCCGCTGCCGAACGACAACGGGCTGGCGGTCGGAGCGGCGCTGGAACACGGGGGCGTGCGCTACATCGTGCTTCCGGGCCCTCCGAAAGAGCTCGAGCCGATGTTCGTCCGTTACGCGCGGCCGTGGATTTTGGCCCAAATGCCGCAGCATACGCCGCTGCATTCCGTCGTCCTGAAATTTGCCGGCATCGGCGAATCGGCGCTGGAACAAAAGCTGATCGACCTCATTGACGGGCAGTCCGAGGTGACGTTGGCTCCCTACGCCGGAGACGGCGAAGTGGCCGTGCGGGTGTCCGTGAAAGCTTCCGACCAGGAACAGGCGATGCGGAAAATGTCGGGAACGCTTGCGGACATTCGCCGGCGGCTCGGAGAGCATTTGTACGCCGAAGAAGACATTCCGCTGGAGGAAGCGGTCGTGCGGCAGCTGAAGGCGCGCGGCCTCCTGTTGTCCGCCGCGGAAAGCTGCACCGGAGGCCTGTTTGCGGAACGGATCACCTCCGTGCCCGGCAGTTCGGCCGTATTTGCCGGCGCGATGATTGCGTATACCAATGAGTTCAAAATCCGCCATCTGGGTGTTCCCGAGCGGCTTCTGTCCGGCGACGGCGCTCCGGGCGCCATTAGCGAAGAAACGGCACGGACGATGGCGGAGCGGGCGCGGGAGTTGACCGGCAGCCATTTTGCGCTTTCGTTCACCGGCGCGGCCGGACCCGATCCGAGCGAGGGGAAAGGGCCGGGACTCGTTTACATCGGGCTGGCCTCGGACCGGTTTCCGACCGAAACGTACCGCTTGCAGTGGAACGGTGATCGCCAATCCGTTCGGCTGCGCGCGGTCCGGCACGGTTTGTACGTCCTCTGGCGCAAAATCGGCCGCGAGTGACGGCGGCGCGATAGGTGGCGCGACGGTTGTCCGGTGGACGGTTGCCAAAAAGCGGGTTTCGGGATATAATAAGGACAGATTTTACGGAAGCACCGTAACAAGTTGGGGGATAACCTTGTTACGGTTTTTGTTTGAACATCGAATCGAATGTATGTTCCCAATTTTCATTCGCGAGAAAAAGGAGTGAGTCGGTTGACGGACCGTCGCGCAGCGCTGGAAATGGCCCTTCGTCAAATCGAAAAGCAGTTTGGAAAAGGATCGATCATGAAGTTGGGGGAATCCGCCTCCGCCCAGGTGGAAACCGTGTCGAGCGGATCGATCGCTCTCGACATCGCGCTCGGCGTCGGGGGATTTCCCCGCGGACGGATCATCGAAATTTTCGGTCCGGAATCGTCCGGCAAAACGACCGTTTCGCTGCACGCCATCGCGGAAGTGCAGAAGCTGGGCGGGACGGCGGCGTTCATCGACGCGGAGCACGCGCTGGATCCCGTGTACGCGAGCAAACTGGGGGTGAACATTGACGAACTGCTGCTCAGCCAGCCGGATACCGGCGAACAGGCGCTGGAAATCGCGGAAGCGCTCGTGCGCAGCGGCGCCGTGGACGTCATCGTGATCGACTCGGTCGCCGCGCTCGTGCCGAAAGCGGAAATCGAAGGCGAGATGGGCGACTCGCACGTCGGCCTGCAGGCGCGCCTCATGTCGCAGGCGCTGCGCAAATTGTCCGGCGCGATCAGCAAATCGAAAACGATCGCCATCTTTATCAACCAGCTGCGCGAGAAAGTCGGCATCATGTTCGGCAACCCCGAGACGACGCCCGGCGGCCGCGCGCTCAAGTTTTACTCCTCCATACGGCTTGACGTGCGCCGGATGGAGTCGATCAAGCAGGGCAACGACGTAATCGGCAACCGCACGCGGATCAAAGTGGTGAAAAACAAGGTCGCCCCTCCTTTCAAGCAAGCCGACGTCGACATCATGTACGGCGAAGGCATTTCCCGGGAAGGCAGCATCATCGATATCGCCACGGAGATGGACATTATCGTCAAGAGCGGCGCCTGGTATTCCTATGAAGGCGATCGGCTCGGCCAGGGGCGGGAAAACGTCAAGCAATTTTTGAAGGACAACCCCCAGATCGCCCAGGCGATCGAGAACAAAATCCGCGAGCTGTCCAGCCTCGCCCCGATCAGCATCGGCAGCTCCGCGGGCGACGAAGATTTTGCGGAAGTGGAGTAAACCGGAACCATGGCGCTGTCCACGGTCACCCGTTTGGAGCGGGACCCGGAACAGGCGTCCTGCTGCCGCGTGTATCTCGACCACCAATTTGCTTTTTCCGTTCATGAGGACATCGTGGTTCGGCACCTTCTCCGGCCGGGGCTGCAGCTGGACGAGGCGGCCGTGCGCGGCATCGTCCGCGACGACGAATGCCATCGCGCGTTTCGCGCCGGTTTGAAATTTGTCGGAACCCGGCCGCGCACCGCGCGGGAGGTCGCGCGGAAACTGCGGGCCGACGGCTGGGAGCCGGAAGTGATCGAAGAGGTGCTGGAGCGGCTGCGGTCGCTGCGGTATGTGGATGACGAAGCCTATACGAGGACGCTGGTGGAGAACCGGTTGCATTCGCGAAAGAAAGGAAAAGTGTGGATCGCCAACGAGCTGAAGCAGAAAGGGGTGGACCGCGACGTGATCGAACGCGCGCTGTCCGCCGTCAGCGAGGACGAGGAAAGGCGAACGGCCCTTGAGCTGGCCGTCAAGAAGTGGCGCGCGGAGCCGCCGCACGATGTCGGCAAAACCGCCCGCAAAGTCGGCGCCTTCCTGCTGCGGCGCGGCTTCTCGCCGTCGCTCGTGCAAAGCGTCGTGCGGGAATTGACGGAACGGTCCGGGGCATCGGTTCACCTGGAAGAATAGGTGCGGGAGCAGCGCGCTCGAACCGCGCGGATCGTTCGGATGCGATGCGACAAATACGGTTTTTCGCCGTCATCGCAAGGTGCGTGTTGCGGGAACTGCCGCCAACGCCCGGGGAAGCCCCCCGGGCTTTTCGTCGTTTTCGTCGTCCGGCGGCGTGTCTGTTCTTTTCTTGACAATCGCAAATGCAAATGGATACAATAAGATTGCATATTTACTCTGCCTATCTGCCATGACCCTTTCGATGAATGGAAATCGAATGTTACCGGATTAAAAACCAAAAATAATCCCCAAGCTAACCCTTGGAGAGCAACGAGGAGGTGATCGGATGCCGCCATGGATCTGGTCTCTGATCGTTCTCGTTGTTGGCGCAATATGCTTTGGGATTGGTTATTTTATCCGCAAATCTCTTGCCGAAGCCAAGATTTCGAGTGCCGAACAGGCCGCAAGGTTGATTATCGAGACAGCGAAGAAAGACGCGGAAGCGTTGAAGAAAGAGACGATTCTGGAAGCGAAGGACGAAGCGCACCGCATCCGGACCGAGGCCGAGAAAGAAAACCGTGAACGCCGGATCGAAATCCAACGGCTGGAACGCCGGCTGTTGCAAAAAGAGGAAACGCTGGATAAAAAATTGGAATCTTTGGAGCGTAAGGAAGAAAAACTGGCCAACAAGGAGAAGCGAGTCGAAGAGACGCAGGAACAAATCGAGCAAATATTGAACAAGCAAATCCAGGAACTCGAACGCATATCCGGTTTGACTACCGAAGAAGCGAAGCAGATGCTCCTGAGCAATGTGGAACAGGAGATTCGCCACGAAGCTGCGCAGATGGTCAAGGAAATCGAACAGCAGGCCAGGGAAGAAGCGGACAAGAGAGCGCGCGATATCATTACGCTGGCCATCCAGCGATGCGCCGCCGATCATGTGGCGGAAACGACCGTCTCGGTCGTTACCCTGCCGAACGAAGAGATGAAAGGGCGCATCATCGGCCGCGAAGGGCGAAATATTCGCGCGCTGGAAACGTTGACGGGCATTGATCTGATTATCGACGATACGCCGGAAGCGGTTATATTGTCCGGATTCGACCCGATCCGCAGGGAGATCGCACGCACGTCCCTCGAGAAGCTGGTGGCGGACGGACGCATCCATCCCGCCCGCATCGAGGAAATGGTGGAGAAATCGCGCAAGGAAGTGGACGAACGCATTCGCGAATACGGTGAGCAGGCCACATTTGAAGTAGGCGTGCTGGGCGTGCATCCCGATCTGATCAAGATTTTGGGACGCTTGAAATTCCGCACGAGCTACGGACAAAATGTGCTGAAACATTCGATGGAAGTTGCATATCTGACAGGACTCATGGCTGGGGAATTGGGCGAGGATATTGCATTGGCCAAACGGGCCGGTCTGCTTCATGACATCGGCAAGGCGCTCGATCATGAAGTGGAAGGTTCCCACGTGGAAATCGGCGTCGAACTGGCCAAGAAGTACAAAGAACATCCGGTTGTGATCAACAGCATCGCGTCTCACCACGGCGATTGCGAGGCGACTTCGGTCATTGCCGTGCTGGTCGGCGCGGCCGACGCGCTTTCCGCCGCCAGACCGGGAGCACGCCGTGAAACGTTGGAGACGTACATCAAACGTTTGGAGAAACTCGAAGAAATTTCCGAATCCTTTGAAGGCGTGGAGAAGTCGTACGCCATTCAGGCGGGACGGGAAGTGCGCGTCATCGTGCAGCCCGACCGCGTCGACGATGCGGAAGCGTATCGTCTGGCCAGGGAAATCACCAAAAAAATCGAGGCCGAACTCGACTATCCGGGCCATATCAAAGTCACCGTTATTCGGGAAACAAGAGCAGTTGAATATGCGAAATGACCGGAAAGTGGCTGGGGATCAGCCACTTTCCGCGCTTATAGCGGCGCGCCGTTTCCGCATCGTCGCAACATGCCGACGGAGGGCTCGCAAAGACGGTATGACCGCGGAAATCGACGATATGACGGCAAAAATGGATGAACGCAGGAAACGAAAACGACGAGATGACCACGGAAATGTGTGACCGCAGAAAATAAACCGGCGGCAGCCGGACGAACTGTTCGGGAGGGAAAAGCCATCAACGTATTGTTTATCGGCGATGTGGTGGGAGCGGCGGGCAGAAAAGCGCTGAAAAGCATGATGTCCCATTTGAAAAGCAAGTACAGCCCGCATTTCATCATTGTCAACGGAGAGAATGCGGCGGGAGGCAAAGGCATCACGCCGGCCATTGTCAGCGAGTTTCTCGAGCTCGGCGTCGATGTCATCACCATGGGAAACCATACGTGGGACAACAAGGACATTTTTTCCATCATCGACACCGAGGAAAGGCTGCTGCGTCCGGCCAATTTTCCGGAAGGCACCCCCGGCCGCGGCGCATGCGTGATCCGCAAAGGCGGCAAAGAACTGGCGGTCGTCAATATACAGGGCCGCACGTTTTTGCCCGCCCTTGACTGCCCTTTCCGCACGGCGGACGCGCTGATCCAGCAGTGGAAACCGCGGGTGAAATGCATCTTCGTCGACTTCCATGCGGAAGCGACGTCGGAGAAAATCGCGATGGGCTGGCATCTGGACGGAAAAGTGTCGGCGGTCGTCGGCACGCATACGCATGTGCAGACGCACGATGAGCGCATCCTGCCTCAAGGGACCGCCTATGTGACCGACGTCGGCATGACCGGTTCGCGGGACGGCATCCTCGGCATGGAAAGAGAGGCGGTGCTGCGCAAGTTTTTGACCCAACTGCCGAGCCGATTTGTGGCCGACAACGGCAAATGGCAGCTCAACGCGGTGCATGTGACGATCGACGAATCGACCGGACATGCTACCGGCATCGGCCTGATCCGGCTGCACGAGGACGAAGTGGTGTTCGATTAGACGGTGCCAGTTTGAGGAAATCGCCCGGTAGGCAGGAATTTTTTCGGTTCCCTCGAATACCTATTAAAGTAGTGGAATCCATGCCATTCCCGGGGAGGTACTTGAGATGGATGTATTAAAAGTTTCCGCAAAATCCAACCCAAACTCTGTAGCAGGAGCTCTGGCCGGCGTACTGAGAGAGCGGGGATCCGCGGAACTGCAGGCGATCGGCGCCGGGGCACTGAATCAGGCCATCAAGGCGGTCGCGATTGCCAGAGGATTTGTCGCCCCGAGCGGCGTTGACCTGATCTGCATCCCCGCGTTTACGGACATCAACATTGACGGAGAAGACCGGACCGCGATCAAACTGATCGTGGAACCGAGGTAAGCACGGGGTGGATTCCATTCGTCGACCTTGTGGCCGAGAGTCCTGTTAACGGGATGAGCCGTTTTTGTTCGAGACCAATTGAACATTTCCATGCACCCAGCGTCAAAGGACGCTTATTTTTTTGTGCGCGTACCGGTTGAAAACGCCCCGGAGGTGGGAAGAATGATCATTGACGCCCATTGCGACGTGCTGTGCAAACTGTTCTTGCGTCCCGACATCGGATTTACGGACGAAGCGGGTCTGGATGTGAATTTACAAAGGCTGATGCAGGCCGGCGCGCTCTTGCAATGTTTTGCCGTATATTTGCCGGAAGCCGCGGAGCCGCATTCCTTCGGGCATGTGCTGAGGCAAATTCAGCTGTTCCACGACAAGGTGCTCCAGCATCCGGAAATGGTGTTTGTCCGCACCGCCGACGATTTGCGCCGGACCGTTCCCGGCAAACGCATCGGCGCGATGCTGACCCTCGAAGGCGCCGACGGGCTGCAAGGACAGCCGGAACTCGTGCGCACGCTGTTCGATCTCGGCGTCCGCTGCTTGCAGCCGACGTGGAATTACGCCAACTGGGCGGCCGACGGCGTGCTGGAACCGCGCAATGCGGGATTGTCCGTGAGGGGAATGCGGCTCGTCGACGAATGTTCCCGCGTCGGCATGATTTTGGACATGGCGCATCTCGGCGAGAGGGGTTTTTGGGAAGCGGCGTCCCGGTACGGGCGGCCATTTATCGTCTCCCACGCCAACGCCCGCGCCGTTTGCGACCATCCGCGCAATTTGGACGACCGGCAGATCGGCGCCGTCATTCAAAGCGGCGGCTTGATCGGCATCACGTTCGTGCCGCCGTTTTTGCACAGCAGCGGAACCGCCGGCATCGATGATGTGATCCGGCATATCGAGCATATTTGCGCGCTTGGCGGCGAGCGTCACCTGATGCTCGGTTCCGATTTTGACGGCATCGATCGGTGGGTGAACGGGCTGCGGCATCCCGGACAAATCCACGCGCTGATCGAAGCGCTGGAGCGGCGGTTTCCCGCCGCCACCGTGGAGGGCATTTGCTGGAACAACGCGTACCGTTTTTTCCAGCGCCATTTGCCGCAAGGGCACGCCGCGGCGTGATTCGTACCGTTTCAAGGCGCGTGCGCGATGGCGAGCGGAATGGCGCCCGCCGACTGGAAACGTTCTCAAACCGATATGAATATGATCGAAAAACACTATGTGTTCACAGTCGCGCGATCCCTTGATTTTTGTCGGATAAAGGCATATGATGATGATAGTGAAAAAAAATATTTATCACCTCTGAACTAATCTTTTTATCTTTCCGTTGAAACCTTCGTATTTGCAAAAGGACTAACGGTTTGCGGATCGACCATTCAGAAGGAGATGAACGACGCGTGATCTCAGAATTGTCCTGGAAAATCGGCGGCCAGCAGGGGGAGGGGCTGGAAAGCACGGACCGCATCTTCTCGACGGCGTTGAACCGGCTCGGCTATTATTTGTACGGATACCGGCACTTCTCTTCCCGCATCAAAGGGGGGCATACCAACAACAAGATTCGCATCAGTACAAAACCGATCCGGGCGATCTCGGACGATCTGGATATTCTCGTCGCGTTCGACCAGGAAACGATTGATCTGAACGCAAAGGAACTGCGCGCAAACGGTGTCGTGATTGCCGACGAGAAATTTTCGCCCAAGCTTCCCGAAGGCGTCAACGCGCGGTTGATTGCGGTGCCTTTTACGAAAATCGCGGAGGAACTGGGCACCTCGCTCATGAAGAACATGGTTGCCACCGGCGCATCGGCGGCGCTCCTCGGCCTGCCCGTGGAAGTGATTGCGAAAGTCGTGGAAGAAGAGTTCGGCCGCAAGGGGCCCGTCGTGGTGGAGAAAAACGTGGAGGCCGTGTCGCGCGGCGCCAAATACGTCATGGATATTGCCGGAGGCCCGCTGGAAGAGTTCCGTCTTGAACCTGCGGACGGCAAGGGCCGGCTGTTCATGATCGGCAACGACGCCATCGGACTTGGCGCCATTGCGGCCGGATGCCGCTTGATGGCTGCCTATCCGATCACGCCGGCTTCCGAGATTATGGAATACCTGATCAAGCGTCTGCCGAAGTTCGGCGGCACGGTCGTACAGACCGAGGACGAAATCGCGGCCGTCACGATGGCGATCGGCGCCAATTACGGCGGCGTGCGCGCCATGACCGCGTCGGCCGGTCCCGGCTTGTCGCTCATGATGGAAGGCATCGGGCTTGCCGGGATGACGGAAACGCCTGTTGTCATTGTGGATACGCAGCGCGGCGGTCCCAGCACCGGTCTGCCGACCAAGCAGGAGCAAAGCGACCTCAACGCGATGATCTACGGCACGCACGGCGAAATTCCCAAAGTCGTGCTGGCGCCGAGCACGATCGAGGAATGTTTCTACGATACGATTGAGGCGTTCAACATCGCGGAAAAGTACCAATGTCCGGTCATTTTGTTGACCGATCTGCAGCTGTCGCTCGGCAAGCAGACGGCGGAACTGCTGGAGTACGACCGCATTCGCATCGAACGCGGCAACGTGGTGACCGAGGCTCCGCCGCTGGAAGAAGACAAACTGTTCGAACGGTACAAAATTACCGAAAGCGGCATTTCCCCGCGGGTGTTTCCGGGTACCAAACACGGCATTCACCATGTGACCGGCGTGGAACACGACCAGGAAGGCCGTCCGTCCGAACACGCGGGCAACCGCAAGCAGATGATGGATAAGCGTCTGCGGAAACTGAAACAGCTGCAGGTGACGAATCCGATCAAGGTCAACGCGCCGCATGAGGCGCCGGACGTGCTGTTCATCGGCATGGGCTCCACCGGCGGCACCATCGACGAGGCGCGCGGCCGTTTGGAAAAAGAAGGTTTGAAAACGAACCATGTCACGGTTCGCCTGATTCATCCGTTCCCGGCCGAGCAGCTGCTCCCGCATTTGCAGAAAGCGAAAACGGTCCTCGTCGTCGAAAACAACGCGACCGCGCAGCTGGCCAACCAGATCAAGCTTCATTGCGGTCATGCGGACAAAATCCGCAATGTGCTGAAGTACGACGGCAACCCGTTCCTGCCCTCGGACGTTTACCGTGCCTGCAAAGAACATATCATGTTGGTGAGGAGCTGAAGCCGAATGGCCACATTTAAAGATTTTCGCAACAAGGTCAAACCGAACTGGTGCCCGGGCTGCGGCGACTTCTCGGTACAGGCGTCCATTCAGCGGGCCGCCGCCAACGTCGGCCTTGAGCCCGAACAATTGGCGGTCGTGTCGGGGATCGGCTGTTCCGGACGCATTTCGGGATATATTCACGCGTACGGATTTCACGGCATTCACGGGCGCGCGCTGCCGATCGCGCAGGGCTTGCGTCTGGCCAACCGCGAACTGACGGTCATCGCCTCCGGCGGCGACGGCGACGGATTCGCCATCGGCATGGGCCATACGATCCATGCGATTCGCCGCAACATGAACATCACCTACATCGTGATGGACAATCAGATTTACGGATTGACCAAGGGTCAAACTTCGCCGCGGAGCGCCTTCGGCTTCAAGACGAAATCGACGCCGGCCGGCTCGGTGGAAAACGCGCTGTCTCCGCTGGAAATCGCGCTGGCGGCGGGAGCGACGTTCGTCGCGCAATCGTTCTCCAGCAACCTGCAGCAGCTGACGCACGTCATCGAAGAAGGGTTGAAACACGAAGGGTTTTCGTTTATCAATGTGTTCAGCCCGTGCGTGACGTTCAACAAGATCAACACGTACGACTGGTTCAAGGAACACATCGTCAACCTGGACGAAGACGAAAGCTATGATCCGACGGACCGCGTCGCGGCGATGGCCAAGGTGATGGAGACGAACAGCCTGTGCTGCGGCATCATTTACCAAAACAAGGAACGGAAGAGCTACGAAGAACTCGTTCCCAACTTCAGCAAGGAGCCTCTTGCGAAGCAGGATTTGATGCTTTCGCGGGAAGACTTTGAAAGCTTGGTCGCGGAATTCAAATAATCCGGTACAGCCCGGAGATACGGCGGACGCCTGCGGCGCGCGAATATCGGCAGGCCGACGTCCAAGTTCGGGGGTGTCGGAACCGATACCGCTCCGTCATCCCTCCGGGAGATGCGGAAAATCGACGCGAAGCATACGGACGATCGTCTGTATGCTTTCTTTGCCAAAGGAGGATGCCAACATGACGAAACGTGTACCCATCGGCGTATCGGCCCGGCATATTCATTTGTCCGCGGAGCATATCCGGATCTTGTTCGGCCCCGGTTACGAGCTGCAGCCGATCAAACCGCTGTCGCAGCCGGGACAGTTCGCGGCCGCGGAAACCGTCGCGGTGGTAGGACCCAAAGGCCGTTTCGACAAAGTCCGCATCTTGGGGCCCGCCCGCAAGCTGTCCCAGCTGGAAATTTCCCGTACGGACACGTATACGCTCGGCATTGACGCGCCGGTGCGCGAGTCCGGGGATATCGCCGGAACGCCGGGGGTGAAAGTGATCGGCCCCACCGGCGAAGTGCAGCTGGAGGAAGGCGTGATCGTGGCGCTGCGCCACATTCATTTCGCTCCGGAAGATGCCGCCCGATGGGGCATCCGCGACAAACAGATGCTGAAAGTGCGCGTCGGAGGGGAACGGGCGGTCGTGTTTGAGCAGGTGCTCGCCCGCGTGTCGGACAAATTTGCGCTGGACATGCACATCGACACGGACGAAGCCAATGCCGCCGGAATCAAGACGGGCGACTACGGGGAAATCATCGATTAGTTCGCTGCGCGAATGGGGGCGTCGAATGGCCGATGCCGCCATTTTCATTTTGCTTTGCCTTTCCGTGATGATATAATAGGATGATGGAGAGCCGGCAGAAAGGAAGTGGCGACATGACGAAATCCGTAAAGGATTATTCGATATATTTTCAGCCCCCTTCGCTGAAGGAGGCCAAACGCCGCGGCAAAGAGAACGTGACCGTTCACTACGACTTTGCCGTGCCCGAGGAAGCCCGAACGCTCGGCGTCGGAAAAAAATACTTGATTCGCACCTACGGGTGCCAGATGAACGAGCATGACACGGAAATGATGAAAGGCATGCTGGAGCAGATGGGTTTCACCGAAACGGACGACAAGCGGGAAGCCGACGTCATCCTGCTCAACACGTGCGCCATTCGCGAGAACGCGGAGGACAAAGTGTTCGGCGAGCTCGGCCATCTCAAACCGCTGAAAACGGAAAAACCTTCCCTCTTGCTCGGGGTTTGCGGCTGCATGCCGCAGGAGGAATCCGTGGTCAACCGGATCATGGAGAAGCACGCGTTCGTCGACCTCGTGTTCGGCACGCACAACATCCACCGGCTGCCGCAGCTGATTCAGGAAGCTTATTTCAGCAAGGAAATGGTCGTGGAAGTGTGGTCCAAGGAAGGCGACATCGTCGAGAACCTTCCGAAAAAGCGCGAGGGCATGAAGGCGTGGGTGAACATCATGTACGGCTGCGACAAGTTTTGCACGTACTGCATCGTTCCCTACACGCGCGGCAAGGAGCGCAGCCGCCGGCCCGAGGACGTGCTGGCGGAAGTGCGCGATCTCGCTCGCCAGGGATTTCGGGAAATTACCCTGCTCGGCCAAAACGTGAACGCCTACGGCAAAGATTTTACTGATCGGCATTACACGTTCGCCGACCTGATGGATGACATTCGCAAAATCGACATTCCGCGCGTCCGTTTTACGACGTCCCATCCGCGGGATTTCGACGACCGGCTGATCGAAGTGCTCGCCAAGAAAGGAAATTTGGTCGAGCATATTCATCTGCCGGTGCAGTCCGGCAGCTCGGAAGTGCTGAAGAGGATGAGCCGCAAATACAATCGCGAACAGTATCTCGAACTCGTGCGGAAAATTCGGCAGGCGATTCCCGACGTCGTGCTGACGACCGACATTATTGTCGGGTTTCCGGGCGAAACGGAGGAGCAGTTTGCCGAAACGATGTCGCTCGTCCGCGAGGTGGAATTCGACGGCGCGTTCACCTTCATCTACTCGCCGCGGGAAGGCACGCCCGCTGCCGCGATGGCGGACGACGTGCCGATGGAAGTGAAGAAGGCGAGGCTGCAGCGGTTGAACGACCTGCTGGCCGAGATCGGCCTCAGAAGGAACGAACGGCTGCGCGGCCAAGTGGTGGAAGTGCTGGTGGAAGGGGAAAGCAAAACCGACAGCCGCGTGCTGACCGGCCGCACGCGCACGAACAAGCTTGTCCATTTTGAAGGCGGTCCGTCGCTGATCGGCACCTTCGTGCCGGTCAAAATCACGGAACCGAAGACGTATTTCCTCAAGGGGGAGCTGTGCGCGGCGGAAGCGGCCGCCATCTGACGCGATAACGAACACGGGGAGTGGACACATGAGCGCCCAACATTCTGAGCATTCCGCGGCAAGCCAGATCCGGCAGTTCAAAGCGGCGGAACTCGTCCTTCGCGAAGACATTTTGGCCAAAACCAAGGAACTGGCCGACCTGCTGGCGGACTCCGACGAGGTGCACACGTACCGGGAAGCGGAGCGGAAAATCAAGGAAAACGAGCGAATCCAGTCGATGATTGCGGCCATCAAGAAAAAACAGAAGGAAATCGTCGGATTCAAGTATTTTGAAAATCAGCAGATGGTGGAAAAAATCGAGAAGGAGATCGAGGAACTGCAGGACGAACTGGACTCCATCCCGCTCGTGCAGCAGTTTCAGCAAACGCAGTCGGACATCAATTACATGCTGCAGCTGGTCGTCACGGTGATTCGGGAATCGCTGGCGGAAAAAATCAACATGGATTCGGACGGCGTTCCGGCGCCTGCCGATTGCAGCGGGGACTAAATAAAAAACGGCAAGCCAAAGGACGGCGGCAGCCCCGGTCCTTTGGCTTTTTTTCTGCACCTTTGGGGTTACAGCAAAATCGTGCGGGAAACGATCACCAGCAGAATGAACAGAACGAGAATCGTACCCGTGGACGTCCAGAAGCCGCCTGCAACTGCGCTCATGGAATCATGCTCCTTCCATTTGAATTCGATATGTGCGGGGGTTCGCATAACCGGCAAACCCTGTATGGGAACGTTGAAGAACGTGGCCAGCGTCAACGGTCAGCAAAACAAAATGGTGCGGCTGACGATAACCAGTAAAATAAACAAAACCAGGATGGCGCCGGTCGAAGTGAAACCCGCTGCGTATCCCATGGTTGCCACCTCCTTCAATCGTTCTTCCACTACTGTATGATGCGCTCTCCTTCCGGGAGTGGACATATGCCTTGCCACAACGAAAATGCGCAGCCGCCCATCGGGCGTTCCGTTCGCGCAAATGAAAGAGAGAATGAGCAGGAGGGTTGTTGCGATGAGACCACTGCCGGTCGATGCGATCGTACCGGAGTTGAAGTCCGCGCTCCGCGATCATGGAAGCGCCGTGTTGGCGGCGGAACCGGGGGCGGGAAAGACGACGCGCATCCCGCTGGCGCTGCTTGCGGAACCTTGGCTTGCGGGACGCCGCATCGTCATGCTGGAACCGCGCCGTCTGGCCGCGCGGATGGCGGCGAGGTATATGGCGGCCGCTCTGGGCGAATCGGTCGGGGAGACGATCGGGTTTCGGACCCGTGAGGAAACGCACTGCGGACCTCGAACGCGCGTCGAAGTGATAACCGAAGGCATTCTCGTCCGCATGCTGCAGCACGACCCGGCGCTGGAATCGGTCGGTCTCGTCATTTTCGACGAGTTTCACGAGCGCAGCCTGCATGCGGATCTCGGCCTCGCCCTCTGTTTGCAGGCGCGCGACATGTTCCGCGACGATTTGCGGGTGTTGGTCATGTCCGCGACGGTGGATGAACAGGCCGCGTCCGCCGTGTTGGGCGGAGCGCCGGTCATTCGCTGCGAGGGCCGCACCTTTCCCGTGGAAACCCGGTACTTGGAACAGCCGCCGCAGCGCCACACGGACGACCTGGTCGTCCATGCGGTACGGCGCGCGCTGTCGGAAGAGGAGGGAGACGTGCTCGTCTTTTTGCCGGGAACCGGCGATATTCGGCGGGTGCAGAACCGGCTGGCGGACGAACTGCGCGATCGCCCGGTCAGGACGGTTCCGCTTCACGGACAGCTGCCCGCTGCGGTCCAGGACGAGGCGATCGCGCCTTCGCAAGACGGTCGACGCAAAATTGTGCTGTCCACCTCGATCGCGGAAACGAGCCTGACCGTCGAAGGAATCGGCGTCGTCATCGACAGCGGCTGGATGCGCGTGCCGCGGTTTTCCCCGCGCACCGGCATGTCCGCGCTGGAAACCGTGCGCGTATCGCTCGCGGCGGCGGACCAGCGGCGCGGGCGCGCTGGGCGGCTCGGTCCCGGCGTATGCTATCGGCTTTGGACCCGCGACGAGGAACGCCGGTTTCCCGCGCATACGCCGCCGGAAATTCTCCACAGCGATCTTGCGGGGCTGGCCCTGGAACTGGCGGTGTGGGGTGCGGCGCCGGACGAACTGCGGTGGATCGATGCCCCCCCGTCCGCCTTGTACCGGCAAGCCTGCGATCTGCTGCGCGAACTGGGCGCGCTGGATGCGAACGGCGCGGTCACCGCGCACGGACGAAAAATGGCGGAAACCGGACTTCATCCGCGTCTGGCCCACTTGATGCTGGAAGGCGTCAGGTACGGTCTCGGCACGCTGGCCTCGGAGCTTGCCGCGCTGCTCGGCGATCGCGATGTGTTCATCGGCGAGTCGGCCCATCACAACGCGGACCTTCGTCTGCGCGTGGAAGCGCTGCGGGGTGCCGCCCATGGAGAGCAGACGGACGATGCCCGGCTTGCCCGTCTGCGCGAGGAAGCCGGCCGGCTGCGCCGTCAGTTCGGCATTTCGCCACAAAAGGAAAGTGGAACGCTTCACGGAAAGGGGAACGCGGACGAGGTGGAGCGGGCGGGCATGCTGCTCGCGTGCGCCTTTCCCGATCGCATCGGCGCGGCGAAAGGAAACGGGCGGTTTCTCTTGTCGAACGGCCGGGGAGCGGAATTTGTCCGTACGCAGCCGCTGTCCGCCGCGCGCTTTGTGGTCGTTCCGGAAGTGGACGATCACGGTCAATGGTGCAAAATTTACCGGGCGGCGCCGGTGTCGGCGGAGGAGTTGGAAATCGCGCTTTCCGGCCGGATCGTGGAAGAACACCGAACGGAATGGGACCGGGAAGAACAGGCGGTCAAATCCGAACGGGTGGCGCGCATCGGCGCGCTGGTGCTGCGGCGCGTTCCCGACGCGGACCCGGATCCGGAGCGGTGTGTGAGCGTGCTGTTGGACGCGGTGCGAAGCGAAGGTTTGGCGATGCTTCCTTGGAGCGCGGCGGCGGTCCGGCTTCGTCAGCGGATGGCGTTCGTCGGCCGGCTGCAGCCGGACGGTTGGCCGGACGTCAGCGACGAGGGATTGCTCGCTTCATTGGAAACGTGGCTCGCGCCGCATGTGTACGGCATGAGAAGCCGGGCCGATTTGCAGCGGCTGCGCCTGGAAATCGCGCTGGATACGATGCTGGACCGGGAGCAAAAACAGCGACTGGAAGCGTGGGCGCCTACCCATTGGACGGTGCCGAGCGGATCGCGCATCGCCATCGATTACCAAGATCCCGATCAGCCCGTTTTGGCGGCGCGCCTGCAGGAAGTGTTCGGGTTAAGGCAGACGCCGCGCATCGGAGGCGGGCGCGTGCCGGTTACGATGCATTTGTTGTCTCCGGCGATGCGGCCGGTGCAAATTACCCGCGACCTCGAAAGCTTTTGGAAACACGGGTATTTTGAAGTGAAAAAGGATTTGAAGGGGAGATACCCCAAACATTATTGGCCGGACGACCCCGAATCGGCGGAGCCCATCCGCGGTACGCGCCCGCCCGCGCATCGGAACGGGGCATCCGGCCGGTAATCCGGCACGTCGGCTCATCTCGGCGAACTGCGCATCCTCCGCTTGGCGGCACGCTCGGACCCCGCTGGCGGAGGATTCGTTTTTTCTTGTGAGGAGAAATTAAAATTTTTTTCATCACCTGACAACAACCTCTGTTATAATGGATACGTGTTTGGATCATGGATAGGAGGAATCGGCATGAAGTGGGGAATCAGTACATACAGTTTGTATGGCGCGATGAAGTCGGGGCGCATGGATGTGTTCGAAGCGATGAAGTGGATGAAAGAAGCGGGAGCCGAACATGTGGAAATCGTGCCGGGGCTCGGCTTTGATATCCACGAGGAGGGCATGCCGGAGAAAATTCGCGACACCGCCCGGGAACTCGGGCTGGACATCTCCAACTATGCGGCCGGAGGAAATTTCGTTGCGGCTTCGTCGTCGTATGAAGAAGAATTGGAAAAAGCGTTTCGCCATGTGGACGCCGCGGCGCGGCTCGGCGCGGAGCGGATGCGCTACGACGTCGCCTCGCGACCGCCGGCGGAAGCGACGATCGTCCAGTTCGAAGCGGATCTCGCCGTCATCGTGAAAGCGTGCCGCGACATCGCGGATTACGCCGCCGCCCGCGGCATCGTGATGAGCATTGAAAATCACGGATACCATGTTCAGTCGAGCGACAGGGTGCTGCGCATTTTGCATGAAGTCGGTCACCCCAAGTTCGGACTGACCGTCGATATCGGCAATTTCATGTGCGCCGATGAAAATTCCGTCGCCGCCGTGAAAAAAACGATCGCGCACGCGACGATGCTGCACCTGAAAGACTTTTATTTGCGCCCGGCAAGCCGTCCGCCCGGGGAAGGATGGTTCACGACGGTGTCCGGAAACTATTTGCGCGGTGCGATCTTCGGCCAGGGAGACATCGACGCATACGAAGTGTTGCGAGTCATCCGATCTTCCGGATATGACGGCTATGTATCCATCGAGTTTGAAGGGATGGAGGACTGCCTGCGGGGAACCCAAATCGCGCTGGACAACGCGCGGCGCATCTGGGAAACGGTCGGGCAGCCATAATCGACTCGGCCATGTCGGAAAAAGAAGGAAACGTGACGGACGGCGTCGAATGGGATAGTGCTCGGCGGTGGAGCAACCCGGAAAACAGAGGAGCTTGATGTCATTGATTCGTACTTATCTTTTGCGTCGTTGGTGCCGTTCCGCGCTGACGCTCTTGGCGGCTGTAGCGCTGGCCATGTCCGTCGCCGTTCCCGCGAAACCCGCCGCGGCCGAAGAAGCGGCCGAATCGGATGCGGACAATGCCGCGCAATCGCTTTTGGAAGTGTATTATTTATTAAAAGATCATCATTATACGCACCCGGACGAGGAACTTTTGATCCAAGGGGCCATCCGGGGCATGCTGGAGTCGATCAACGATCCTTACTCGGAATATTTGGATCCGGAACAATACCGTCAATTGATCGATGCGATCAATTTCCAATTTGTCGGCATCGGCGTCCTTTTGGCCGTGGCGGATGACGGCAGCGGGCTGTGGATCGAACGGGTGTTTCCCGGGACTCCCGCTTCCGAAGCGGGGTTGGCTGCGGGAGACAAGATCATCGCCATCGACGGCGAAGCGGTTCGACCCGATAACGCCGAGCAGATGCTCGACGCCATCCCCAAGGAAGACGGCGCGGAAGTGAAGCTGACGCTGCTAAGGGCTGGAAAGCGGATGACGAAAACGCTCGTGACCCGGCCGTTTCAAATTCCGGATGTGCTGTCGGAAGATCTCGGCGACGGCATCGCGTACGTCTCGATCCTGACCTTCGGCGAGAACACCTTTGATGAAGTGATGACGGAAGTGCTGAACATCCAGGCGTCGGGAGCCAAAGGGCTGGTGCTCGATCTGCGCGGCAACGGCGGCGGATTCATGGGCACGGCGCTGGACATCGCCGATTTGTTCTTGTCGAAAGGCACTCTTGTGTATCTGCATGATGAAAACGGCAAACTCGAAAAGTATACCGCCGACTCGTTCTCCGTGGACCTTCCGATGGCGGTGTTAATTGACGGCGAGTCCGCGAGCGCCGCGGAACTGCTGGCCGGCACTTTGCAAAAAAACGGCCGCGCCGTGCTGATCGGTGAACGTTCCTTCGGCAAGGCGACCATGCAGTCGCTCGTGGAGCTGTCCAACGGAGGCGTGCTCAGGGTGTCGGTCGACAACTGGCTGCTGCCGGACCGCAGCAATATTCACGGCAAAGGCCTCGTTCCCAACATCCGGATTTCCCGTCCGGAGGCGGCGGTCAACGCGGCGGTGCAGTGGCTTCTGCCCGAGCGCCGGCAGCGGCTGCAGCTGTCCCTGAAGGACAACACCGGCGTGTTAAACGGGAATATTCAGCTTTATGAAGTGCCGGAACTGGTGCGGGAAGACGGCACGTTGTATTTTCCGCTCCGTTATGTCATCGAATCTTTCGGGTCGGAAGTGCGTTGGGACGAAAACCGAAAACGGGTCCAGTTCGTCCTGAAACGTCGCAACGTGGAGGTGGATCCCGCCCAGGGTCTCGTCTGGATCGACGGCAGCAGCACCCGTTTTCCGCGATTGATTCATCGGAACGGACAAGTGTACTTGCCGAAAGAAGCCCTGGAGCACATCCTGGGAACGAAAATCCAGGTGAACGATGCCGAAGTGATCGTGGAAATATGAGAATGCGTGCGAATCGGAGCGCGGAAATCACCAAGAAAGGACGGCTTGTTCGGCCGCCGGCTGCGGCGGCGGAACGGCCATCCTTTCTTTTTGCTTTGGCATGGATTTGGTGTCGGCCGGTCAACGTTCCAGACGGTCGATGCGGCGGTCCAGACGGTTGACTTCGTTTTGCAGCCGGTTCACTTCCTGTTCGAGCCGGCTCACCCTTCGCTCCAAATCCCGTCCGAAGGGCGGGAACGGCGGGAACGGCTGCGGTCCGGGCTGACCGGGTTGTCCGGGGCTGACCGGGATGAACAGACGCTGCCCGACAGAAATGGCGTTCGGGTTCGTGATGCCGTTCGCCCTCATAATCGCTTGCGGCGAAACGCCGTATCGCGACGCGATCGACCACAGCGTTTCGCCGGGCTGAACGATGTGCGTCATGGCGCATTCCTCCGAAATGGTATATTCCTGAAACAATACCAGTGTATGTGTCCCATGGACATTTTGCCCGCGATAAACGCCCATTTTCGGTCACGGCGGTTCCGCGGTGCGGATCCGAAGCGCGCATCACGCTACACAACGGTTTACACCGGCGTTCGGGTCGTATATAATGAATGCAAGTGAATAAGTCGATGCTGTGAGACAAGGAGACAGCCGGATCGGGAGAGGAGCGGGAAAATGGCGTTCGTTTCCCTGATCCGGTTTTTTGTTTGCGCTTTGCCAAATCGTCGGGGGAGGAGTCGTCGGATGGGCAAATCGTTTGTGCTGGCTTTCGATCAGGGAACGTCCAGTTCCCGCGCCATCCTGTTTGACCGGACCGGGGCGGTTCGCGCCATGGCCCAGAAGGAGTTTACGCAGTTGTATCCGAAACCGGGCTGGGTGGAGCACGATCCGCAGGAAATTTGGAACACGCAGTTGTCCGTGGCACGCGAGGTGCTGGAACAGGCGGGGATCGGTCCCGCGGACATCGCGGCGATCGGCATCACGAATCAACGGGAGACGACGGTGGTGTGGGACCGCCATTCCGGCCGTCCCGTCTGCAACGCCATCGTGTGGCAGGACCGGCGGACGGCGGGCATCTGCGACGATCTGAAAGCGCGCGGGCTGGAACCGTATATCCGCGAGCAGACCGGGCTCGTCATCGACGCGTATTTTTCGGGAACGAAGCTGCACTGGATCCTCCAGCATGTGGAGGGCGCCAGGGAAAAAGCGGAAGCGGGCGACCTGCTGTTCGGGACGATCGACACGTGGCTGATCTGGAATTTGACGGGCGGGCGGGTGCACGCCACCGACTATTCCAACGCTTCGCGCACGATGCTGTACAATATCCGGGAACTGCAGTGGGACCGGCGTCTTCTGCAGGAACTGGACATTCCCTCCGCGATGCTGCCGGAAGTCAAACCGTCGAGCGGGGTGTTCGGCGATACCGATCCCGCTCTGTTCGGCGGAGAGTCGATTCCGATCGCCGGCGCGGCGGGCGACCAGCAGGCTGCGCTGTTCGGCCAGCGCTGCTTTGAAGCGGGCATGAGCAAAAACACGTACGGCACCGGCTGTTTCCTGCTCATGAACACCGGCGACCGCCCCGTACAATCCAACTCGGGATTATTGACGACGATTGCGTGGGGAAGGAACGGCAAGGTCGCGTATGCGCTGGAAGGCAGCGTGTTTATTGCCGGCGCGGCGGTGCAATGGCTGAGAGACGGCTTGCGGCTGATTGACAGCGCTTCGGATTCCGAATATTTCGCCGCAAAAGTCGAAGATGCGGACGGCGTGTACGTGGTGCCGGCGTTTGCCGGACTCGGCGCCCCCTATTGGGATATGTACGCGCGAGGCGCCATCTTCGGCTTGACGCGCGGTACGAGCAAGGCGCACCTGATCCGCGCGACGCTCGATTCCATGGCGTACCAGACGAAGGATGTCATTGCCGCCATGGAAAACGATTCCGGCATGACGCTGTCTTCGCTGCGCGTCGACGGCGGCGCGGCGGCGAACCGGGTGCTGATGCAGTTCCAGGCGGACATTCTCGGCGTGGAGGTCGTGCGGCCGGCGGTCACCGAGACGACGGCGCTCGGTGCGGCGTATTTGGCCGGTCTCGCCGTCGGCTTCTGGCAAGAAGAGGAGCTTGCCCGGCTGGCGGCGGACGAAACGGTATTCACGCCGCGCATGGACCGCATGGAGCGGGAGCGGCTGTACGCGGGCTGGCGCAAAGCGGTGCAGCGCACGATGCGCTGGGAAGAGGCGGACTCGGCGGATTGATGGAACAATTGCACACAATCGCATAACCGATGGTCATGAGACGAGGAGAAGACCGCAAGCAGGTGGGAGCGTGATCCGGGATCGGATCCGCCCCCTGTTTGCGGTTTTTTTATTGGACTTCCATTTTTTTACACGTTGGCACGAAAGCCGTCCAGGATCCACATAATAAATGAAGTAGAGGAGGAACGACGATGCAGTCGAGGTCGTTATCGGTTTTTGCGCGGACAGGGATATTGGAAAGCATGTCGGAGACGGTATTGGATCTGCTCGTCATCGGCGGCGGCATCACCGGCGCGGGCATCGCGCTCGATGCGGCGGCGAGGGGGCTTGCCGTCGGTTTGGTGGAAAAGCAGGATTTTGCGGCGGGCACGAGCAGCCGCTCCACGAAGCTGATTCACGGCGGTCTCCGCTACTTGAAACAGGGGGAAGTCGGACTCGTGCGCGAGGTCGGTCGGGAACGGGCCATTTTGTTCCGCAACGCGCCGCATATCGTCATTCCGGAGAAAATGCTGCTGCCGCTCGTGCAGGGCGGCACTTACGGCAAACTGGCCACCTCCGCCGGGCTGTGGCTGTACGACCGGCTGGCGGGCGTCGAGAAAGCCGAGCGGAGAATCATGCTGTCCAAAGAGGAAACCGCAAAGCGGGAACCGCTTCTGCGCACGGATATTTTAAAGGGAGGCGGCCTTTACTACGAATACCGCACGGACGATGCGCGCCTGACGATCGAAGTGATCAAAACCGCGGCGGCGCACGGCGCCATGTGCGTCAACTACGCGGAGGCGGCGGAGCTCGTCAACGAAGGCGGCAAGCTTGCGGCCGTCATCGTCCGCGATGTGCTGAACGGCGGCGCTCCCTACCGGATTCGCGCCAAAAAAGTGGTCAACGCCACGGGGCCGTGGGCGGACCTCCTTCGCCGCCAGGACGGTTCGCTTACCGGAAAAAGGCTGCATCTGACCAAGGGCGTCCATTTGGTCGTCGCCCGTGAGCGGCTGCCGCTCCGCCAGTCGGTTTATTTCGACGTCGCCGACGGGCGCATGGTGTTCGCCATCCCCCGCGACGGGACGACGTATATCGGCACGACCGACACCGATTACGACGGACCGCTGGAGCAGCCGGCGGTGACGCGCGGCGACGTGGAGTATTTGCTCAACGCCGTCAACGGCATGTTCCCTTCGGTCCGGCTTCAACCGGAACATGTGGAATCGAGCTGGGCCGGCCTTCGCCCGCTCATTCACGAGGATGGTAAATCGCCGTCGGAGCTGTCGCGGAAAGACGAAATCTTTGTGTCTCCGTCGGGACTCATCACGATTGCCGGCGGCAAGCTGACCGGCTACCGGAAGATGGCGGAACGCGTCGTCGATCTCGTGTTTCGGCAGCTCGGAGAGGAAGAAGGGCGGTCTTTCGTGCCGTGCGGCACCGACCGCATCGTATTGTCCGGCGGCCGGCTGCCCAAACGCCCGGCGGAATACGCGGCCGACTTGCGCGAACGCTTTTCCTATGCCGGCGAGGAAGCGGTACGGCTCGTTTATCGGTACGGTACCGGAGCGGAGTCGATTTTGCAGCGGGGAAAAGAGGAAATCGGCAATCATGGCGAAATGAATATAGAGAGCGTCAGACAAACGCTGCTTATGTCGGAACTGGACTACGCGCTGCGCGAAGAGATGGTGTGCGCGCCGGAAGATTTTGTGATCCGCCGCACCGGCGACTTGTATTTTCGCCGCCGGCAGTTGAACGGCATGCTGCCCGTATTGGTCGAAGGATTCGCGCGGGCGTTCGGCTGGGATGAAGCGCATGCGAATACGATGCGGGAGCGGCTGGAAGCGGTGTGCGAGGCGGCGGTCCGATTCGAAACGTGACCAGGCCGCGGCATTTTCGCAGCCTTCCAAGTCCATCAGCGGACTTTCGTCCGCTTTGATTTTTCCGGATGTCCAATTCATCTCTATGACGCCGATCCGTTTCTTCCGGGATGTCCCATTCGTCGTTTGCAGCCGGCCGATTTTTCTCTTCCAGTCCATTGAATGTAAGCTCCAGGAGGTGCCCCGCGGTGAAAGATTACACGGTCATACCGGCTGTGCGCAGCTTCAAGGAATTGGAAAAGGCGCTGCGCGCGCCGTCGGATATCATTTTTTTGCTGGAGGGCGAGCTGATCCAACTGCGCAATTATGCGGCCATGGCGCACGAGGCGAACAAGCGGCTGTTCGTGCACCTCGAACTGATCCGCGGCATCAAGGAAGACGAAGCGTCCGTACACTATCTGGCAAAGGAACTTCGGGTCGACGGCATCATCAGCACCCGTGTGTCCACGCTGACGAGCGCCAAAAAGTTCGGCCTGGAAACCGTGCAGCGGGGGTTTCTGCTCGATTCGCTGTCGATTCAAACGATCGTCAAAAACGAGGAAAGAACGAACCCCGATTGGATCGAACTTTTGCCGGGCATCGCGTTCACCCGCATTCCGGACCTGCGCCGCCAGCTGAAAGCGCGCATCATTTTGGGCGGGCTCATTTACGACCAGGAGGACGTCGTTCACCTGTTTCAGGCCGGCGCGGTGGCCGTGTCCACGAGTTCCTCGGAACTGTGGCATTTCCGCTGGCAGCAGGATCGGTCATCTTGAGACGGATCGATGGTTCGTATTTCAGCAGGAACGAAAAACGCCGGGTCGAGGATGGATTGGTCCGACAAAAGGAGAGTTTTCTCCCAAAATGCTGCATTTTTTTGCAACTTCCGCAACAGCTGCGCATTCGCAGCTGTTTTGTCGTGATCGGGGGTGCGCCAGAGCGTCAGCGGTTAAGTGACATGATCCCGGAACGGCTGCGCCATGACATCATTTCCGCGCATGAAAATCCGCGAAAAAATCTACGAAAAATCTACGAAAAATCTACGAAAAATTCTCTTGCTTTTTTCTCCAGGCGTATGGTATATTCAATTATTGTCGCGGCACTTGCGGGCCGCAATCGCGTCCGGATCGTGGCGCAGGTTTGGAGGTGGCGATGTTCCATTGACATTCAGCCCGTTTGGTATGGCCGTCAGGAATTGGTGGCAGGAGGACGGTGAATTCCTGCCATCTGTCGTTCGTGTGTATAAGATTGAAAAAGGAAAAGAGGAATGGAGATGGAACATACTACTCAAACCGCACCGGGCGGCGCGGGGGCCGGAGGCGCATCGCCGCGTTCGTCCGGCAATTTATTGGCCAATCCGTTTGTCCGCTCGATCATTTTGTCCAATATTTTGCTTCAGCTGGGCATTTGGGTGCGCAACTTTGCGATTTTGCTGTATGTGACCGATCAGACCAACAACAACCCGTATTATGTTTCGTTGATTTACATTGTGGAAATGGCGCCGATCTTCGTGTTTTCGATTATCGGCGGCACCTTCGCGGACCGCTGGAAACCGAAAAAGACGATGGTGTGGTGCGACTTTTTGTCCGCCGTTTCCGTCTTCGTCGTGCTGTTGACGACGATTTACGGAAGCTGGCAGGCGGTCTTTCTCGCGACGTTTGTTTCCGCGATATTGTCGCAATTTTCCCAACCGTCGGCGATGAAGCTGTTCAAGCTGCACGTTGCCGAAGACCGGCTGCAGCAGGTCATGGCCATGTTCCAGTCGCTCATGGCGATCTTCATGGTCATCGGTCCGGTGATCGGAACGTTTGTGTATCAGCGGTTCGGCATCGAAATTTCCATTATGATCATGGGGATCATGTTTCTCTGTTCCGCACTGGTGCTCATCCGTTTGCCGCGCGATCAGGAGAAGGAACCGGCGAAGGAGGCTCCGAATTTCCGCAAGGAGCTCGTTCAGGGGCTTCGCTACGTGTGGGACAGCAGGGTGCTCCGGACGCTTCTGGTCAACTTTGCCGCGGCGGGTTTGGCCGTCGGTCTGATCCAGCCGCTGGGAATTTACGTTGTCCTGGAAAACCTCGGAAAAGAAAAAGACTTTTTGCAGTGGCTGCTTGCCGCCAACGGGGTCGCGATGCTGATCGGCGGCGGCATGATCATGGCGATTTCCCGCAAAATCACGCCGCAGAAGCTGCTGGCGATGGGCATGACCGTCGGAGCGGTGTGCACGATGATTATCGGATGGTCGCATAGCGTGCCGCTTACGATCGCCATGCAGTTCATCAGCGGACTGTTTTTCCCGAGCATTCATATCGGCCTCAACACGCTCATTTTGCAAAACGCGTCGCAGGACTTCGTCGGCCGGGTCATGGGCGCGCTCAATCCGATGTTCATGGGCATGATGGTCGTCGGCATGTCGGTGTCCGGCGCGCTGAAAGAGGGCCTGACGCTTTCGTGGGTGCACATGCTCGCGGGAGGGCTGTTCCTGCTCGGCATGCTCGTGATCGTGCCGCTGATCAAAATGGCGGGCGGACGGCAGACGGTGCCGGTGCAACCGGAAAGCGCGGGACGATGAAGCGAGCGGTCTCACTCCCGAAGCCGCGAGCCGAAGAGGCGCACGCCCAATCCGTGGAACCGTCCGACCGCATCGCGGATGCTGCCCGCAACCGCGCTGCCGTACGGAACCGTGTGTCAGCCGTCGAACGCATATCCTCCCGCCGCGGCGCGAACGGTTGACTTTTGCCGCAAAACGTGGTTGGATGGATACAGCGGGAGCAATAGGCCCGAACGGAAGGGCCGAATGGAAAATACGCAAGGCCATCGCGCCGACGAGTTCCCCTCGTCGGCGCTTTTGCCGTCCGGCTCCGTTCAAAGCGGAGCCTGGCTGTCGTGGAGACCTGGCCTAAAACCCGCCGCGCAAAAGGGGGATGCGGGAATGTCAAGCATCGAAGACAAATACGAGCGGCTGCTCGACTTGCTGCGTACGCTGAACAAAGTGGTGGTCGCGTATTCCGGCGGGGTCGACAGCACGTTTCTGCTGAAAGCGTCGCTCGATGCGCTCGGACCGGAGCGGACGCTGGCGGTCACGGCGGATTCGGAAACGTATCCGGAGCGGGAGCGGGACGAGGCGGTCGCGCTCGCCGCGGAACTGGGCGCCCCGCACGAAGTCATCCATACGAGCGAGCTGGACATTCCGGGCTATGCGGAGAACACGTCCAACCGCTGCTATTTTTGCAAAAATTCGCTGTTTGACCATCTGATCCCGATCGCGAAAGCGAAAGGATACGATCATGTCGTGTTTGGCGCGATCGCCGACGACCTCGGCGAACACCGGCCGGGGCTCAAGGCGGCCCATGAGCGCGGCGTCCGCGCGCCGCTATTGGAAGCGGGCATGACCAAAGCGGAAATCCGCCACCTGTCGCGAAAGTTCGGGCTGCGCACCTGGGACAAACCGTCCTTTGCCTGCCTGTCTTCGCGCATTCCTTACGGGGAGACGATCACGAAGGAAAAGCTGTCGATGATCGACCGTGCGGAACATTTCTTGATCCAGCTCGGTTTTCGGCAAGTGCGCGTGCGTCAGCACGGCAACATGGCGCGCATCGAAGTGCCGTTTGAACAGCTTTCCGCGGTGGTGGCGGTCGCGGAAACGGTCACGGCCAAACTGAACGAAATCGGCTACACTTACGTCAGTCTCGACTTGCGCGGATACCGTTCCGGCAGCATGAACGAGGCGCTGAACTGACGCGGCCAAAGGCAACGGCGCATGAAAGGATGGCGCATGAGAGAGCGCCCGCTTCCTTTCGCGCGCCGTTTTTTCATGCCGCATTGAGGCGCCTCGCATGGTGTTTCTCGCTGGCTGCACTTCACCAGGTCCTTCTTGCAAGCGCGCTTTTTTCCTGGTACTCCTCGCAGATCGCGTTTCACGAGAAAGCATGGATCGTCATAGCGTCGCAAAACAACGTCTGTCCCAGCGGTCGCAAGTTCGCGTTGGTCGCATAGGGACGAAATTCGGCATGGTTCAAAGCGGGCTCGTGCCGCGGAGGCGCATTGACATCCTTTCGCAGGTTTGCTATAAGAAATTATGGATTAGCACTCGATGGCGTCGAGTGCCAACAACGGAAAGGAGCGTGCGACCCCTTTGGCCAAGAAACAGTTTAAGGCGGAATCAAAGCGGCTGTTGGAATTAATGGTCAATTCGATATATACGCATAAAGAGATTTTTTTGAGAGAACTCATTTCCAACGCCAGCGACGCCATTGACAAAATGTATTACAAAGCGCTCACCGACGACAATGTGACCTTTGACAAAGACCACTATTATATCCAGGTGATTCCCGACAAGGGCAGCCGGACGCTGACGATTCGCGACACCGGCATCGGCATGACCAAGGAAGAATTGGAAACGAATCTCGGCACGATCGCCAAAAGCGGCTCGCTCGCCTTCAAGAAAGAGCATGAACTGCAGGAAGGGCATGAAATTATCGGGCAGTTCGGCGTCGGTTTTTACTCGGCGTTCATGGTGGCGGACAAAGTGACGGTCACGAGCCGCGCGTTCGGCAGCGAGGAAGCGTACAAGTGGGAGTCGTCCGGAGCCGACGGCTACACGGTCACCCCGGCGGAAAAAGACGCGGTCGGAACGGACATCGTGTTGCACATCAAGGCGAACTCCGAGGAAGAGCAATACGACGAATATTTGGAAGCCTACCGGCTGCGGGCGATCATCAAAAAATATTCCGACTTCATCCGTTATCCGATCAAACTGGTGGCGGACGGCAAGGAAGAAACCGTCAACAGCATGGTGCCGATCTGGCGCAAAAACAAAAACGAACTGACCGACGAAGACTACGAAAAATTTTACTCGGAAAAGCATTTCGGCTTCGACAAGCCGCTGAAACATATTCATATCAGCGCCGACGGGGCGGTGCGGTATCAGGCGATCCTGTACATTCCGGAAAGCATCCCGTTCGATTACTACACAAAAGACTACGAAAAAGGGCTGGAGCTGTACTCGAGCGGCGTGCTGATCATGAGCAAATGCCCGGATCTTTTGCCGGACTATTTCAGTTTCGTCAAAGGGCTCGTCGATTCGGAAGACCTGTCGCTCAACATTTCGCGGGAAATGCTGCAGCATGACCGGCAGCTGAAATTAATCGCCAAAAACATCCAGAACAAGATCAAAAGCCAGCTGCTCAGCATGCTGAAGGACGAGCGGGAAAAATACGAGAAATTTTACAAATCGTTCGGCCGTCAGCTGAAGTTCGGCGTGTACAGCGATTTCGGCATGCACAAGGATGTGCTGCAGGATCTCCTGATGTTTTACTCGTCGAAAGAAAACAAGCTGGTCACCCTGGACGAGTACGTGTCGCGCATGCCGGAGGATCAAAAATACATTTACTATGCCGTCGGAGAGTCGAACGAACGCATCGCTCGGCTGCCCCAGACGGAACTGGTGGCGGAAAAAGGGTACGAGATTTTGTACTTCACCGAGGACGTCGACGAGTTTGCGATTCGCATGATGCGCACGTACAAGGACAAGGAGTTCAAATCCGTCACGAGCGGCGATCTCGGCATCGATTTGGAAGACAAGGGCGAGAAGTCGGCGGAAGATGAAAAAGCGCAGCAGGCGCTGTTCGGGGCAATGAAAAACGTACTCGGCGACAAGGTGAAGGAGGTCCGCGCGTCCAAACGGCTGAAATCGCACCCGGTATGCCTGGCCGCGGAAGGCGAAGTCTCGATCGAGATGGAAAAAATCCTCAAGACGATGCCGAACAACCCGGACATCAAGGCGGTCAAAATTCTCGAAATCAACACGCAGCATCCGGTGTTTGCGTCGCTCAAGGCGGCGCATGAACAGGACAAGGAGAAGCTCGCGCTGTACACGAATTTGCTGTACAACCAGGCGCTCTTGATCGAAGGACTTTCCGTGGAAGATCCGGTGCAGTTTGCCGACGACATTTGCAAAATCATGGTGTAACCCGGAAGAAGCGGGAGGCGGGCGCAGTCGTGCGCCCGTTTTTGTTTTTGATGGCTCGCTGTCCGATTCCACTCGGATGCCGCTTCGAAATCCGCTCCGATTCCGCTCCGTTTTCACTCCGAATCCATTTCCGATTCCGGCTCCATATCCGCTCCGATTCCTCCGATTTCATTTACAACGACCGTTTCGAAGGACCGTCCGTATCGTTTTTCCTTAGGACTCAGGCCGTAAGTTTGTGGTATAATATGGGAAACTTTACAGTGGAAAGGCGGGAAATGGCATGGCGAAAACACCTTCCAACATGATTCCGCTCGGAACCGTCGCACCGGCATTCACGTTGACGGATACGGTTTCGGGGAAAACGGTGTCGCTGTCGGAGTTGAAATCCGATGTCGCTACGGTCATCGTGTTCATGTGCAATCACTGCCCGTTTGTGCGGCACATCATCGATCAATTGGTGCAGACCGCGAACGACTACATGCCGAAGGGCGTCCGGTTTGTCGCCATCAATGCCAACGATGCGGAACAGTATCCCGACGATTCGCCGGAACAGATGAAAAAGTTTGCGGAGGAGAAGCGGTTCCCGTTTCCGTATTTGTTCGATTCCACGCAGGAGGTGGCCAAAGCGTACGACGCAGCCTGCACGCCGGATTTTTACGTCTTTGACGGCGAACTGCGCTGTGTGTACCGAGGCCAGTTCGACGACGCCCGCCCGGGCAACGAAGTGCCGGTTACCGGCCGCGATCTGCGCGCCGCGCTCGATTGTCTCCTGGAAGGCCGTCCCGTGCCGACGGACCAGAAGCCGAGCATCGGCTGCAACATCAAGTGGAAGCAGGGGGCGTGAACGAAGTTTGTTTTCCGAAAGTGATTGAATCCATAAAGACGGACCATGTGTGATTGTTTGTTATACAGCGTCGTCATCTCCGTTGCGCCGTCCTCGCGCTTCCCGTTTAGACTTGTCCGAATGCCGCGCCACCCGCATTGTGCGGTCGCCGGTTGCGATCACGGCGGGGCCTGGCGCTGGCGGAGAATCGGCTTTATTTCGGTTCCGGCGCGTCTGTGGAGTTATGCATGGAGCGAGGGATGAACCATGGCTTATCGATTATCGGAACTGTCGCTAGGCTCGCTGCCGCCGCTCATCCCCGATGAGGCCGGCGAAGCGGCGGACGACCGCTCCTCGTCCGGCGTACCGCCCGGGGCGACGGTCGATACGGCGAATGCGTCGCAACGTTGGGACTTGAGCAGGCGGGAAATTGCAGAGGTCTGGGCGCGATATCTCGGACACATGCCGGAGCGGGTCGATGCCGACGTCCGGATCGAATCCCGGACGAGGGAAGCGGATCATGTGCGCATCCATCTGAGCTATGCGACCGGCTACGGTGATCGGGTGACCGCGTATTTGCTCGTGCCGGGAGACGATGAGCGGCCGCAAGGGCGGTTCCCCGTGGTTATGGCGCTGCATCCTACGCATGCGGCCGGCAAGGCGGATGTCGCATCGCCCGCCGCCCGCGAGAACCGCGCTTACGGGCTGGAACTCGTCTCGCGCGGGTACGTGGTGCTGGCCCCGGATACGATAACGGCCGGTGAACGGATCTTGGAGGGCGAGGAAGCGTTCCGCACGGCGTCTTTCTATCGAAAGTTCCCGCAGTCGACGGCGATCGGCAAGATGCTGCACGACCATCAGCAAGGGTTGGACGTGCTCACTTCGCTGCCGTTTGTGGACGCGGAACGGATCGGCGCGATCGGGCATTCGCTCGGCGCTTACAACGCCTTTATTCTGGCGGGGTGGGATCGTCGCGTGAAAGCCGTCGTCAGCAGCTGCGGGCTCAGCCCGTTCGCGGGAGATCCGGATCCGAACCGCTGGGGGGTGCGCGATTGGTTTTCGCATCTTCCCCGGATCAGCGACGATCTGGCGCGCGGGGAAGTGCCGTTCGAATTTCATGAGATCGCCGCCTTGTGCGCGCCGACGCCGATGTTCCAATGGTCGGGCCAGAACGATCCCATTTTCCCGCATTGGCCGAACATCGCCGAGGCATTAAGGGAAATCGGGAGATTATACGACAGGCTCGGCGCCGGGGACCGTTACGTCGGTCTGATGGGTTACGCGGGGCACGATTTTCCCCGGGAGATTCGGCTCGCAGCGTATCGCTTTCTCGATCAATGGCTGCGTGACGACTGAGGTCGTACGCCTACAATTCACGGTACTATGCTGAAATTCGAATGGATGCACACTCTGTGGAATGAGCAAAGGGAACGATCATTTGTCGGAGGGGGACACATGACGATTCGAGTGCAGGTTTCCTGTTTGGCCATCAAAGACCGTCACATCGCGATGATCAAAAAACTGGACCCCAACTATTCCACCTACAATATGTTGATTCCTCCGGGAGGTCACGTTGAATACCTTGAATCGCTGGAACAAGCCTGTATCCGGGAAATGAGGGAAGAGACCGATTTGAAGGTGCGAAATTTGGAGTTGAAGGGGGTTGTGACCTTTTTAGCGCCGGAGTGGGATTATCATTCCGTCTGCTTTTTGTTTTTAACCCATGACGTCGAAGGAGAACTCCAATCGAACGAACCGGAGAAACAAACGTCCCACTGGGTGAATCTTGCCGACGTCGAATCCAATCCTCTTGTTCCCGATTATCACAGGGCTTTTATCCGAACGATTTTGAAAGAGAAAAAGTTTGTCAACGCGCAAGTCATCACCACAGATGGAAAAACCACATTTACAATGCTTGAACAAGAGACTCCTGTTTCCCCTTGAACTCGCCGGGCGCATTACCGTAGCGGGCTCGAACCCTCGTCGAGAGGCCGTGATGGAGTGCTCCATCACACTGGGGCAGGTTGGCGAACTGGCAGGCAATGCGCGAAGACGGCGCCGCTTGAAGGAACGGACGGGAATACGCGTGTTCCGGCCCCACGTCCGCACTGAGGAGTTACCCGCATCCGTTCGTACTGGCTTTGTACGGAGAATGATCGGATGTACGATCGGATGTACCCCAGTTCCAGTCGATGTATCGCGAATAAGACGATCGATTGTTTGTTATTTTGGAAGCGAGTGCCGAATGCGCCCGGATAACGATACTGAAATAACGTTATCATTTTCAGAAAGCGGTTACATCCGGCATCGTACGGAAAATAGGGTGATCGAGTTCGTCTTATTTGGCGGTTTTACGGAACGGTAACAAAAATAAGGAAGATTTGATCGCGTTATTTGGCGATAAGGCATGATCCTTTGGAGAGACGAAAATCCTGCAAACGATGTGTCCCTGTCGATGGGCGAAAATTCATGCAAGCATAGTGTATTTGGCAGGTATGTCACAACTTCCACCGCTTGGAAAAATGACGGGGCCGTGCTCGTTGTACCTGCAGCAACACCTGCCATCGCCCACGGAGCGGCGGGATTTCAGCAGGGGAAACGGGCGACAACGAATGCGTCGGCTTACGAATTATTGGTTCCGTATTGTTCGGAAGTGGTGAGGCCCGGATTGTCAGAGACGATCGGGTTTTTACAGGCGGCGTATCCACGTCTATCGATTTGGGCTTATACGTTCAAACGAGTATATGTCCCGAAACTGAAGTCGGATGAGTTGAAGGGGATGCCTGTGGTTGGCGACTTTGTCGTGCGCTCGATCAGGGAAGACGAAATCGGGCTGTTTGCTTCGATTTTGCAGGAGGCGGCACAATGGTTGCGGCAGCAAGGCAGGGAGATGTGGACTCCTGAACAGCTCGAAGCGGAACGGTTGCTCAAACATAACGCCATTCATGAGATGTACATCGGATGGGTAAACGGTGTGCCCGCTGCTACCATGATCCTTCAGGAAAGCGATCCCGTGATGTGGCCGGAACATTCCGTCCGATCGGATTCGTTATACTTGCACAAGCTGAGCGTCCGGAGGGCGTACGCGAAAACCGGTTGCTCCACCATGATGATCGAGTGGGCTAAGGAAGAAGTAAAGCGGCGCAACAAAGCCTTTTTACGCCTCGACTGCGCGGCGGACCGCCCCAAGCTATGTTCTTTTTATGAAAATCACGGTTTTCGAAAAGTGAGGGAGAGGCTGATCCTGCAAAAATTTCCGACCGCCCTGTTCGAGTGGAACAGGGCAAGCCGGTCGCCGGAATGATGAACGGAGACCCAAAGAGAGGGGCCTCACGCAGAAAAAAGACGGCTGATGATAAGAACACATTTCTTCACTTCAATACCCCATCGATTCATCCGGCATGAGGCCCACATAAGCAGATTGCGGTCTGAAAATGCGATTATTTTGTCCTTGTTCGATGACATGCGCTGTCCATCCCACCATTTTGGCGTTAGCGCAGGCTCCCTTATAATAAATAAAAGGAGATGGTTGTCATGAAATTGATCGTTCAAATAGTTCTGTATACATTGGCGTTATTGTGTGTTGATGCGCTGTTTTCTTCCATATTCCTCGATGGAGTATTGGCGGCTGTTATTACGGCTTGTGTGCTTATGGTATTCAACGTAACCATAAAACCGTTGCTGCATATTTTATCGCTTCCTTTAACATGAAATCGGAAAGTAACCTTATCAAAAGTTGAAAGATCCGTGTCGTGATAGTGTTTCTTCGTCATAAAAAGTTGCCAATTTTTTTGCAAAATAAACAGGACACTGCAAGCCTCTTGTCAAAGGTTAAACCACCACGAATAACCAACGAGAGGAAGTGTCCCTAGCAACATGGTACCACAAGCA